>ERZ773011.8-NODE-8-length-87890-cov-19.0448_pt1 | contig 87890 bp, 66 predicted proteins | sample MGYA00580662_ERZ773011 | MGnify/ENA primary metagenome ERZ773011 (study PRJEB29015, sample SAMEA2738118) | human oral metagenome | biome: human oral; feature: human-associated habitat; material: saliva | place: China | collected 2169 ... | reverse complement strand
GCATCCACCCCTTTACGGGTCGGATGCGCCGCTTCCTTTATGCACAGATTATGCCCTGCAGTAGCTAAAAACGCATTGGACGGCTTTCCTAGCTCCCTCGATTTGACGCTATACAATGCCTGTATGCGGTACTGTATTTTAGACTCCAGCAACCCCTACCCCAGTACGGAAGAACTTACCGAGCTCTACGACGCTGTAGGCTGGAGCGCATATACCAAAACGCCCGAACGTCTCATCCCGATGCTGGAAGGCTCACGGTATCTCTACACAGCACGAGAGGTGACACCACAAGGAACAGGGCGACTCATCGGGCTAGTACGCGCAGTCGGGGACGGACATTCTATCGCCTACATTCAGGACCTTTTGGTGCATCCGCACGCCCAGCGTCAGGGCGTTGGCTCTGCGCTTCTAAAGCGTGTCATTGATGACTTTGACCGAGAAGACATTCGACAGCGACTCATTACTACCGACGTCGCTAGTGAACACGCCGTTGCGCTCTACAAACGCTACGGCTACGCCCCCGTAGAGGCAGCAGGATGCATCACCCTTGCATGCTATCGATAAGGCAATATCGCATGCGGCTTGACTCGTTCAAGCTTGCTGAGGCACTGGGCTAAACCCACTAAACGTTAGAGCTTACACAGAAGCGGCGCATCCCCCCCCATCACGGGTCGGATGCGCCGCTTTGTTTTAACTACTTTCGGCTGTCCGCAGCGCCAGTGCGCAGGGTTGCATCCCAGCTACTCGCCAGGCGCGTCGCCGCGGCCACCAGAGCCGCCAAATCCTCGGCGTACACCGGGGTCGAGCGCACGCCCGCGCACCAGTCAATCGTGCCCAAACCCAGCCAGGGCTTACCGGGGAAGAACTCGCGCCGCAGCGCCACGCGGCGCTTACCCAGGGCGCGACGACCCGGCACGTACCCGCCGCGGCTGACGAACAGCGTCTCGCGGCCCTCGGACTCCACCAGCGCCTCCAGGGCCCTCAGCGCAGGAACCCAGCTCGGCTCCCCCACGCTCACCAGGTCAGCCAGTTCGGGATACTCGCTCTCGTGCTCCGCCACGCTCACGCCCAGGATGTACTGGTAGCGCACCTGCCCGAGCTCCTGCGGCAGGCCGCGGTCAGCGGTCTGAATCGTACCGCACAGGTGCCGAACGACCGGCTCACCTTCGGCGTTCACGCCGGCCAGGGGCAGATCGGGACCGTCCAGATAGAGCCCCACCGCGCCGGTCCCCGTGATGTTGGGACGCACCGACCAGCCGGGAAGCGCCTCCTCCAGACGGGGTACAATCCCCTGCAGGACCCCGAAAACTTCGCCGCGAGATACCGCCACGGCGGCTCCTTTCACCTTACGCAGATTTCGTCTAGTCCCAGCTTAGCGAGCGTTCCGGCTACGCGATGGCAACCACACCATGAGCGCCGACAGCGCCGTGCCAGCAATGGCACACCATGTGGCGCCAAGCGCAAAAACAATCCTGACAGCATTGGGGGTGGGAGATTCACTCATTCTACGCCCATCTTTTAGCACGTCCACAGGCTTCTTGGTTCCGTCTCAGAGCTCGTCATGAGCACCTTTCAAATAGGAGCAGGAGCGGCGGCGGGTCTACAATGAATCGGTGCCATATCAGGTGCGAGCACAGGCTGACAGAGCCGGATGCGGTGATAACGTCGTCACCCGACCCCGTGCGCCCCTCCCCCACAGGCACTCCGATACCCCCTCAGGTGCCCCCTCGCGGGCGCCCAAACGCAGACGCACATACGCACACACGCAGGAGAACGCCCATGCACGAGCTCTTTGACCCGGATCAGGTATTCCGCATCGTCGACATTGCCGCCGTTGTTGCTAACGGCCTGCTCGGCGGTGCTGTGGCGCGCGCCTTCCGGTTCGACATTGTGGGCTTCCTGCTGCTCGCTATTGCCTGCGGTATGGGCGGCGGTATGATTCGTGACATCCTGCTCAACTCGGGCCTGCCGGTGGCACTCACCGACGGCGGCTACTGGGTTGGTGCTATCGGCTCGTCAATTCTGGCGTACAGCCTCGATTTGAGTGCCCGCTGGGCAACCCGAACCATGCTCATTATTGACTTTGTCGGCATGGGTGCGTGGGCGGCAACCGGCACCATTAAGTCCCTGAACCTGGGTTTGCACTGGCTGCCCGCTATTGCACTGGGCGTGACCACCGCGGTTGGCGGCGGCGTTATTCGTGACATTATGGTCAACCGCATTCCGGCGATTTTTGGCGGTAACTCCCTGTACGCGACGGTCGCGTTTGTGGGTGCCTCTGAGACCGCCCTGGTAACCGGTTTGTTTCACCGCCCCAACCTGGCGATGGCGCTGTCGATTCTCCTGTGCCTGGTGTTTGGCCTGCTCTCCCACGCGAAGAATTGGCAGTTGCCGACCACCCCGGCTGAGCTGCGTGTGCCTCGCCCGCGTCTCTTCGCTTTTGGTAAGCAGGAGGACCGCACCGTTGCTAATGAGGGCTGGTCGCCCGGTGAGCCGCTCACTGAGCAGCTTGAGGTGATTAATGCTGAACAGCTGGAAGAGTACCGCCGCTCTAAGGGTCTTTCAGAGTAACACCAATATATGCTGAATATAGAATATGGGCTGGTTTCTGCTTGTCAGATGATTATCTGACTGGCAGAAACCAGCCCATATTTACTATATGCAGTACGACTAAATCTTGTACTCGGTGCTGTCGTACACCGTCAAGAACTTACGGATACGCTCATCATCCGACGCGAAGAAACCGGTCGGCTCACCGTTATAACGCAGGGTACCGTTCTCCAGGAACACGATACGGTCCGCGACCTTCTTCGCAAACGCCATATTGTGCGTCACGATGACCAGGGAGCGGCCCTCCTTCGCCAGCTGCATGAGCACGCGAATAACCTCCGCCTCCAGCTCGGGATCTAGCGCACTCGTCGGCTCATCAAAGAGCAGGTAGGAAGGTTCCAGCGCCAGGGCGCGGGCAATCGCCACACGCTGCTGCTGGCCACCAGAGAGAGCATCCGGGTAGGAATCCACCTTATCGGCAAGACCCACCTTCGCCAGCAGCTCGCGGGCACGCTCCTGCGCCTGCCGAGCACTCAGAGTGCCGTTGAGGGTCGGGGCGAGCGCCACGTTCTTCAGCGCCGTGTAGTTCGGGAACAGGTTGAACTGCTGGAACACCATCGCCGAACGGGAACGAATATCACGCACCTGCGCATCGGTGAGCTTCTGGCTGTAATCCACCTGCGCGTCATCAATGGTGAGCGTGCCGGACTGCGGGGTTTCCAGCAGGTTCAGGCAACGCAGCAGAGTGGACTTACCGCTACCGGAGGGACCCAGAATCACCGTGGTCTCACCGTCGGGGATGTCCAGGCTAATGTTCTTGAGCACCTGCGTCTCACCGAAGCTCTTCGACAGGGATTCAACGCTAAGCATTGTTGCTCCTCACGTAACGGTTGCTGTACTTCTCCAACGCCGACTGTGCGGCGGTCAGCAGAGTGAAAATCACCAGGTAAATGACGGCGACCTCGGAGTACATTGCCAGCGGCTCAAAGGTACGCGAAGCGATCTGCTTACCGGTCTGGAACAGATCAACCATCGAAATGACCGACACCAGCGAGGTGCCCTTAATCAGGTCGATAAAGTTGTTGCCCAGGTTCGGCAGAGCAATACGCACCGCCTGCGGAATGACCACGTGGCGCAGGGTCTGCATGCGGGTAAAGTTCAGGGTTGCCGCCGCCTCAAACTGGCCGCGCGGAATAGCCGCCACCGCGGAACGGAACGTTTCCGCCACGTACGCGCCGGTGTGCAGGCTCATCGTGATGATCGCGGCACTCCACACGTCCAGGGCAATACCGACCTTCGGCAGGCCGTAAAAGACGATGAACAGCTGAACCAGCAGCGGGGTGCCACGGAAAACCCAAATGTACACCCACGCCAGCCAATTCACCGGTGCGAAGCGGCTCGTGCGCGCGCCAGCAGACACAATGCCCACCAGCAGCGCCACCGCGAAAGAAATCAGCGACAGCGGGATAGTCACTGCCAGGGTCGAGCCCAGCAGCTGGGGCAGGGACTCAGCCCAAAGATTCAGGTAGCGTTCCATGAACGGAACTCAGCTCCTTTAGAAAGTATTAGTTCTTCGGTGAGAGGTCTTCGCCCACGTACTTCTGGTAAATCGCCTTGATGTCACCGTTCTGCAGGTGCTTCTTCAGCGACTCGTCGATAGCGTTACGCAGGGCGTCCTGACCCTTAGCCAGCAGGATGGAGGAGTTGCTGCCGGTGCCCAGATCACCGGAGAGCAGGCGCAGGTTAGCGTCCGGGTGCTCCTTGAGGTACTCGGCGAAGGACACGGAGTCGTTCGCGGTCATCTCTGCACGGCCCGAGAGAACCTGTTCGATAGCCTCATCGAAACCGGAAACAACCACGATCGAGGCGCCCTTCGCCTCCACCATCTTGCGGAAGTTCGAAGTCTCAGACTGCGCCGAGGAGTGACCGGAAATCTCACTCACGTTCTGCAGGGAAGAATCCTTCTTCACAGCGACCTTCGGCTCGGAGTACAGGTAGGGTACGGAGAAGTCGTACTTCTGCTTACGCTCGTCGGTTGCAGACACGTTGTTGATGACGATGTCGTAGCGGTCAGCGTCCACGCCGGCGATCAGGGAATCCCAGGGGGTCTCAACGAATTCTGCGGTGACGCCCAGGTCCTTAGCGACCAGGTCGATGATTTCCTTCTCGAAACCGACCAGGGTGCCGTTCGAGTCGTGGAAGGAGAAGGGGCGGTATGTGCCCTCCAGGCCCACACGGATCTTGCCGGCAGACTTGATAGCCTCCAGCTTGTTGGTGCTGGATGCGGTGCTGCTGCCGTTGGAGCCGCACGCTGCGAGTAGCGCAGCCAGGCCGGTGAATGCGGAGCCTGCGAGGACGGTACGGCGGTTAATCATTGCGGACATGTTGTTCTTCTTTCGTGTGCTGGTCGATGCTCTTCTAGTTGCGGGTTGTCACCCTGCGGTAACCCGGGGGCATCATGCGGGGTGCCCCTTCCGAGCCTTTCACGAAAGCTTAGGAGGCGGGGCTCAAGTCCTCGCTCACATGCTTCTCGAAAATTGCTTTGAAGTCGCCGTTGCCCAGGTGTTTCTTGATGGAGGCGTCAATCGCATCCTTCAGCGCGGTCTGGTTCTTGGGCAGCAGAACGGCGACGTTGGTGCCGGGGCCGACCTCACCCTCCAGCAGGCGCAGGTTGGTGTCCGGGTGCTCCTTGAAGTACTCGGCGAAGGACACGGAGTCGTTGGCGGTCAGCTCGGCGCGGCCGGTGAGCACCTGCTCGATGGCCTCGTCGAAGCCGGTGACTTCGATGATGGTGGCGCCGCGTTCCTCCACGAGCTTGCGGTAGTTGCTGGTGGCGCTCTGGGCGGCGCTATGGCCGGAGATTTCGGAGGCGTTCTTCAGGCTCGAGTCCTTCTTCACGCCCACGCGGGCACGGGAGTGCGCGTAGGGCACGGAGAAATCGTACTTCTTCTTACGTTCCTCAGTGGGTGCCACGTTGTTGAGCACGATGTCGTAGCGGCCCGCGTCCACACCGGCGATAAGCGAATCCCAGGGGGTTTCGATGTACTCGGCGGTCACGCCCAGGTCCTTGGCGAGGGTCTCGGCGATGTCGTACTCGAAACCGGCGAGCTTACCGGAGGCGTCGTGGTAGGTGTAGGGGCGGTAGGTACCCTCCACGCCGATACGGATTTTGCCCGCGGACTTGATGGACTCCAGCAGGTTGGAGGAGCTCTGTGCGGAGCCTGCGCTGGAGCCGTTACCGCCGGAGCAGGCGGCGAGCAGGCCGGTGGTTCCGGCGAGGGTCGCGCCCAGTAGCAGGGAGCGTCGGTTCAGCACGGCGGAGGTGTTGAGAACGGTCATTCTTGGTTCCTTAATCTACGTTGATGCGTGGTGTGAAAGTTGAAATCTGCGGTATGGACCGGCGAGGTTCGCCAGCGGTATGAACCGGCGGCACGAACCTAGCCGGCGAAGGCGGCCTTCAGACCAATCTCCAGGGCCGCGATGAGGTCCTGAACATCCTCAATGCCGATTGCCAGGCGTACCAGGCGGTCATCCACACCGAACTCGTCGCGATGCTCCTGTGCGTAAGCCCCGTGCGTGGTGTGCGCGGGCAGGCTCACAAGGGACTCGATACCGCCTAGGCTCACGGCGTTCACGAAAATGGGCAGGGCGCGAGCGAAGGCCTGTGCATCCCCTCCCTCCGCAAGTAGCAGCGAGAATACGGAACCAATACCGCGGGCTTGGCGTGACTGCACCTCCGCCTGTTCCTCGGAAGAGCTACCGGGGTAGAAAATCTGCTCAACCTCGGGGCGGGCGGATAGAAAATCGATGAGCTCGCGGGCATTCTGCTGCTGGCGCTCCAGGCGCAGAGCCAGGGTCTTCACGTCCTGCAACAGGCGGTAGGAGTCAATCGGGGGCAGCAGCGCGCCGCTGACAAGCTGACCGCGGTGTAGCTGAACCGCAAGATCGGCATCATTCGTGGCGGCCACACCGGCGAGTAGATCCGCATGACCGGCAAGGAACTTAGTAGCCGACTGCACGGTAATATCCGCACCAAGCTCCAGGGGACGCTGCAGGTAGGGGGTCATGAAGGTATTGTCCACGATCAGCAGGGCTCCGTGGCGGTGCGCCAGCTCCGCAATAGCGGCAATGTCGGTGACCTGCAGGGTGGGGTTCGTGGGGGTCTCCAAGAAGACGGCCTTCACATCGGGGGTGAAGTCATCATCGGAGAGAACCGAAAAATCGCTGATGAAGCGGGTCTTCACGGCGCGTTTAGTCAGCTCGGTGGTCGCGAAGCGGTAGGTGCCGCCGTAGGTCGGCATGCCCAGCAGCAGGGTGTCGCCCGCCTCCAGAACGCCGAGGGCCGCCGCGGTGGCCGCCATGCCGGAGGGGTACGCGTAGGCGTGCGCGGCACCCTCAAGCGCGGCAAGGGTCGTTTGCAGGTCGTCACGTGTGGGGTTGGCGCCGCGCTGGTACATGTAGGTGGTGTCCTCACCTGCGGTACCGAAGGTGCTAGCCAGGTAGACCGGCGGCACGGACGCATCGTAGCGGGCATCGTGCACGGCGTGGATGGTGCGGGTGGTAAAACCTGTCGGTTCGAGCTGGTTCTGCTGGCTCATGGTGGTTCTCTTCCGTTCGGGCTACCCCGAAGGCGGGCGTAGCTGGTATTCGTCGTGTATCCGAGATTTACCCTACCCGCATTTTTTATGCCGTTCTAACCCCGCGTCACGGGGGTTAATATGTTCACGCAACGTCATATAAAAATGCAGTAAGGGTGCACAAAATACCCGAATCAAAAACATTCTTTTACATTGAAAGAAATACGTTAATCCGGGTATTTTGAGTAATTATTATGGGTGACATTACGCCGCGTATTTAGGGCACCTCGAATCACGCGATACGGTCGTGCGGTGCCTCATGTTCAGGGACTATGCCTGATGCGCCAGGGCTGCGGTCAGGCCGCGCTCCAAATCCTCGATAATGTCCTCAATCTCCTCGATGCCGATGGCCAGGCGGATGAGGTTGTCGCTCACGCCGTATTCGTCGCGGTGCGCCTGCGTGTAGGCGGCCTGCACCATGAGCGCGGGACGAACCACCAACGACTCGATACCGCCTAGGCTCACCGCGTGGGTGAAAATCTTCAGGGCTTCGAGGAAGGCGGGCAGGTCTGCGCCGTCCACCAGCTCCATGGAGATGAGCGCGCCCAGGCCGTTCGCCTGGCGGGCGTGCACCTGCGCCTCATACTCGCTGTGCGAACCCGCGTAGAGCACGCGCTTCACGGCGGGGTGCGCCTCCAGGTAGTTGATGACCTCGATGGTGTTCTTCTGCTGCTGGGTCAGGCGCAGCTTGAGGGTCTTGACCTCCTGCAGCAGGCGGTAGGAGTCGGTGGGCGAAAGCATTGCGCCGGTAATCATCTGCAGGTGCCAGAGGCGCTCGGCGAGCGCGTCATCGTTGGTTGCGGCGACGCCTCCGAGTAGGTCGGCGTGGCCGCCCAGGTACTTGGTGGCGGACTGCACGCTGATGTCTGCGCCCAGGTCGAGGGGCTTCTGCAGCAGCGGGGTCATGAAGGTGTTGTCGACGACCACGATTGCGCCGTTGCGGTGGGCGACTTCAGCAATGGCGGCGATGTCGCTCACGCGCAGTAGCGGGTTGGAGGGGCTCTCCAGGAACACCATGGTCACATTATCTGCGAAGTCTTCATCGGTGAGGGCCGCGAAGTCGCCGATGAAGCGGGTCTTGACGCCGCGGGCGGGCAGCTCAATGGTGGCGAATCGGTAGGTGCCGCCGTAGGAGGGCATACCCAGCAGCAGGGTTTCGCCTTCCTTGAGGATTCCGAGGGCGGCTGCGGTGGCGCCCATTCCGGAGGGGTAGGCGAAGGCGTGCTTGGCGCCTTCGAGGGTTGCGAGCGTGGTTTCGAGGGCCGCGCGGGTGGGGTTGCCGCCGCGCTGGTAGTCGTAGGGGCCTTCGGTGCCGTCACAGGGCTGGGCGTAGGTGGTGGTCGTGTAGATCGGAGGCAGGATGGAGCCGTACGGGTTGTCGCGGTCCGTAGTGTGAATTGCCTTCGTCGTGAATCCGGTCATGCTGTCCTCGGCTAAGGTTGGGCATAAAATGCGGGGATAAATACACTGCTAGCTTAGGGCTCTTTTGGGGTACTGACTAGTTTTTTCTTTTCTGTGACCGAGTGACTTTTTATGACCGAAAAACGGCGTTATATTTCGACATTTTAGACATATATTTCGTCATATTTCGCGTGAAAAGGCCCGGCGGTCGGTACGCGTGTGTGCTGTGTACCGGTCGCCGGGCTCCACACTAGGATACCGGTTCAGCACCCCAGAACATAGAGGTAAGGTTTACCTCAAAGCTGAACCGCCCTCCACAAGGGGCGATGCTGCGCCCTCAATCTCGCCCACAACGCACCGGATACGCTGCCTGGACGCTACATTAGGCGCTATATCGGGCATAGGCAGAAGGAGGGGCGCACCCGGGAATCACCCCGGGTACGCCCCTCTCTTAGCCCCGTGAGAACGCCAGCATCATAATGCGAGGCCAGCGGAAGGAATGGCCATCACGTTAAAAAATCTTCCGTGATCCCACCCCGATACTGGTGCTCTCCTTACTCGGTTCGCCGTAGAACCGAACATAAAAAAGGACCCCCTCGAGATGCGCTTAGGTAAACCCAGAGGCGGAGGGGGGACTGTTACTACAACAATAACATTGGAGCTACGCGCTCTCAAGGGATCTGGGCGTTTTCCCTGATTACCTTATGCTTGCTTATCTCACTGTGTCAGCATCAATAGAAGGAGGGGCGCACCCGGGAATCACCCCGGGTACGCCACCCTTGTTCAACCGCTCACAAGTTCAAATGCTCACAAGTGCCTACTTTTTATAATTACAAGCGCCAGCGGCTCATACAGCACAGGCTGTTTACTTCGACAACACCTGACGCTTCGAAGAAATCACGCCCGTGTTGAAACCAGCCAGGTGCAGGCCACCGTGGAAACGCGCGTGCTCAATCTTCACGCACTTATCCATCACCACGTTCAGGCCGGCAGCCTCACCAATCGCGGCTGCTTCCTCGTTCCAGGAGCCCAGCTGCATCCACACGGTCTTCGCGCCCAGATCCACAGCCTCCTGAACCACGCCCGGCAGGTCCTCATTACGGCGGAAAATCTCCACCAGATCCGGGACCTCCGGCAGGTCCTGCAGCGACGGGTACACCGGCTGACCCAGCACAAGCTTGCCCTTCGCAGCCAGAATCGGGTTCACAAAATACAGCTTGTACGGCGAAGCCGACTGCAGGTACGTCGCCACGAAGTACGAAGCACGCGAAATCTTATCGCTCATACCCACAATCGCGATCGTGCGGGTGTTGCGCAGAATGTTCAGACGCTCAGGGGCGGAAGGACCCACCCAGGTACGCTTCTCAGTCATTACTTTTCCTCCTGAGTGGTAGTAGGCAGGGAGCAGGATGCGCCAGTAGCAGCCTCAGCGGCGGCAGCGTCCTCGGCGGCCTTAGCGGCGGCAACCGCCTCCTCAGCCTCCACAATCTTGTCTGCGCTGGACTCGCCCACACGCTCACCGGCGTGGTTCAGACCGGTCGCGTAGGTCAGCGCCTGGTCCAGGTCCCAAATGATGTCTTCAACGTCTTCCAGACCCACCGAAATGCGGATCAGGTCCTCGCCAACACCGCCAGCGGCCAGCTGCTCAGCGGTCAGCTGCTGGTGCGTGGTCGAACCCGGGTGCAGCACCAGGGTACGAGAGTCACCAATGTTCGCCAGGTGGCTTGCCAGCTGCAGCGCACCGATGAACTCGCCACCGACCAGGCGGCCGGACGCCTTCTCGGTGCCCTTGACACCGAAGGAGAACACGGAACCGACACCCAGCGGCAGCAGCTTCTTCGCGCGCTCGTGGTGCGGGTGGTCTTCCAGGCCAGCGTAGTTCACGTAGGCGATACGCTGATCCTCAACCAGCCAGTTCACAACCTGCTTAGCATTCGCCAGGTGCGCGTCCATGCGCTGCGGCAGGGTCTCAACACCCTGCAGCAGGTTGAACGCGGCCTGCGGGCTCAGCGACGGGCCGAAGTCACGCAGCTGCTCAGAACGCAGCTTGGTCAGGAAGCCGTACTCACCGAAGTTACCCCACCAGGACACACCGTTGTAGGAGGGAACCGGCTCGGTCATGGACGGGAAGTTGCCGTTACCCCAGTTGAAGCGACCGGACTCGACGACGATACCGCCGAGGGTGGTGCCGTGACCGCCCAGGAACTTGGTGACCGAGTGAATGACGATGTCCGCACCGTGTTCGAGGGGACGGATTAGGTAGGGGGTGGACAGGGTTGCGTCCACGACCAGGGGGATACCCGCCTCGTATGCGACCTCTGCGAGGCCTTCCAGGTCAGCAACCTCGCCGGAGGGGTTCGCCACGATCTCGGTGTAAATCGCCTTGGTGTTCTCGGTCAGCGCCGCCTTGTAGTCGGCGGGATCGGTGCCGGGCACGAAGGTGGTCTCAATGCCGAAGCGGCGCAGGGACACGTCCAACTGGGTGACGGTGCCGCCGTACAGCTGCGAAGAAGCAACAATGTGGTCGCCCTGCTGGCACAGAGCCGCGAAGGTGATGAACTCGGCAGCCATGCCGGAGGCGGTCGCTACCGCACCGATACCGCCTTCGAGGGAGGCGATGCGCTCCTCCAGCGCGGCGACGGTGGGGTTGGACAGGCGCGAGTAGATGTTGCCGTACTTCTGCAGGGAGAAGAGGTTCGCGGCGTCGTCAGCGTCTTTGAAGACGAAGGAGGTGGTCTGGTAGATGGGGACTGCGCGGGCACCGTGCTCAGCGTCGGGGGTGCCGCCCGCGTGTAGTGCGCGGGTGCGGAAGCCGAAAGTGTGTTCAGCCATTGGTTTGCTCCTGGTGTATCTGCCCGCCTGTGTGCGGGGAGTCGATAGTGGCTCGACTTTATACTGTGCCACCGGCGGCGGGGTGCACCAAGTGCGGGTACCTATATGTCGTTTATTGCGGATTATGACGGGGCATCATATCAGCCGTCATAGCAGAAGTTGTTATGACGGCTGATATGATGCACGGTCGAATAGACCGATAGAAATACCCGGTTTTAGCCTGCAAATCCGGGGTTTTTAAGATTCAAAGAATGATGAAGATACCGCATCATATCAACATCATCGCAGGATTATAACAACATCATGACAGAAATTGTTATGATGTTGTTATGACGTTGCTATGACGTTCACCAAGAAGTAGCCAACGGGAGCATGCATGGAAACCAACACCGCCGAACTCATCGAAAACCTACGCCGCAGTCAGGCTGAAAACGGACAGGTAGAAGTCAAAGCTGCAGCTGGCGGATTCCCCAAATCCGTTCTTGAAACCGTTAGCGCCTTCGCCAACGGCGACGGTGGCACCATTCTTCTCGGCCTCACCGACCCGGCAGAAGGTCTACAGTCGATTGAAGGTTTCAACGCGCAGGCAGTCCATGACGCATCCGTTGAGGCAATCCGTTCCAAGATCACGCCTCGACCCCCGGTAGACATTCACATTGAGGCGGTAGATATTGAGGCGGCAGAGGGCCAGCACCGTATCGTGCGCATCGATGTTCTCCCCGGCGACCCGACGCAGAAGCCCTACTACATCGAAGCACGCGGCATGTATAACGGCTCCTACCAGCGTGTTGGAGAGGCCGATATTCGCCTGACTAAGTACGAGATTGACCGCCTCCTAGAGAACCGCAGTCAGCCCCGCTATGACGAGGAGCTGATTAGTGAGGCAAGCTTCAAAGACCTCTCCCCCACCCTTGTGAGCGCCTATGTCGCTCGCCTGCGCGAGGAGCAGCCTCGTGTTTTTGCGGCGCTTTCTGACCGTGAGGTTCTTCTGCAGGCACGCATTCTACGCATCGATTCTGAGGGCCGAGAAGTGCCCACTCTTGGAGCGCTTCTCGCCATGGGTTCATACCCGCAGGCATTCTTCCCGCAGCTGATGATGAGCGTTGTTGTTCTTCCCGGTGAAGAGCTTGGTGAGGTTACTGAGGACGGTCGACGTTTCCTCGACAATCACAGCTGTACCGGGCCTATCCCCTCCATGCTGGATGAAGCTATGGGCGTTCTGGTTCGCAATATGCGCAAAACGTCCACGATGGAGGGCCTCAACAGCAGCGGTATCGGGCGGGTTGAGCGCTACGAGTATCCACTGGAGGCTATCCGCGAGCTCCTGGTCAACGCTCTCATGCACCGCGACTACTCCCCTGGTGCGCGCGGCTCGCAGGTGCAGGTTGAGCTCTACACCAACCGCCTGGTGGTGCGTAGCCCGGGTGGTATTTACGGTGCTGTAACTATCCGAGATTTCGGTCAGCCCGGCGTTTCTTCAACCCGCAATAGCTACTTGGCAAGCATTCTGACTGACCTGCCCGACCCTGGGACAGGGCGGTTGATTGCAGAGAATAGGGCTTCCGGTATTCCCACGGTTCTGCGCGCGCTGAAGGATGCGGGTCTGCCCGCTCCCCAGTTTGCTGACCGTCTACTCTATGTGCAGGTCACTCTGATGCAGCCCCCGCAGGGTGTGTCTTCTAGGGAACAGAAGACCGCGCACGAGGATAAGACTCAGCAAGCAACCCATTCCGAAGGCAAACGTTCAGCCGACACCGCCGAACCGGCGGGGGCCGACGCGTCGCTTGACGGCCTCAGCGAACGCCAGGCCGGCATTGTGCGCGGCCTGCGTGCACAGGGCGAGGCGGTTTCCGCGGCGTTTATCCAGGAGCATTGGGGTCGGGGCGCTTCACGTACTTCCATTACGAATGACCTGCGCGATCTTATGGATGCGAAGCTGATTGTCCCGACGGCTCCGCCGCGTAGTAAGAACCGTAAGTATCGCGCTGTTTAGAAGTGCCCGAATAAAAGGTATATAAAAGGGGAGGGAAATAGAGCAGATATTCTCTATTCCCCTCCCCTGGTGTGCAGCTAGCCGAGTCAGTATCTAACCGAGGCGGCGTTGAAGGCAACCCCGGCTTAGCGGCAGGGCTTTAGCCGCAGGACCACTCAAAGACGACGTTGGTGAAGTCGCGGGCGGCAAGCGCCTCCGGGGTAATCAGCCAGTTCGCCGAACCGGCATCACCCCACATGATCTCAATCTCCTCGTCTTCGTTCTCCTCATTCTCCGATTCAGAGACGATAGTCAGCAGGTTCACCGTGTGGCCGCGCAGCTCCTTGAACTCTTCACGCGGGTCATTCTGCACGAAGAACGGGTATCCGCCCACATGGGAGTACTCTTCCTCCGACTCAAAAGGCTCCGTCAGCTCGTAGAGGGCTTCGCGGCGTGCCTGGTTCTTGTACGGGTTCTCGTGCGCTTCGGGCAATTTCTCGTCCGGGTAGATTTCATCCCACTTCGCACCAAAAACATCGTAGTAGTCGTAGCCGGAGGCGGTCACACCCTGCTCGCGCACCTCAAAGGTCATGCCGTATTCAATTTCGAGCGGGCCGCTCTCACAGTCGAAACCGCCAATGGGCCAGCCGCCCTCGTCCCAGTCCACGTTGGGGAACGGAGCATCCGGGTTCGGCTCACCCAGAGTCTCGTAGTAGATAACGCGGAAGTTCTTCTGCGAGGTTGGGTTCTCATAATCAAAACCCCACAAGCATTCTTCGTCGTTCGGGTCCATCCAGAACTGCAGCAGACCGGTGGCGGGGTAGAAATCGTTCTCGGGCAGCTCAGCGCAGTTAATCTGCGCAATCATGCCCAGCGGCTCACCCTTCTCGTTGGTCGGCGCAGACTCCCCGGCAGGCAGGTAGGGGCGGCCACCAAACTTGGAGGCAGTCTGCGGCAAAGGTTCGGCGGGAACGAAGGGCTTCAGCGCGATAGCCTTCTTGCGGGCGCCTTCCTGGTTGAGCAGGTCGATAACGTGCTTCGCCTGCTTCTCGATGTCCTTGAACGGCTTGTTGTCGAGCATCTTAGATTCTCCTCATTGATGATGTGAAAGTAGTACGGTGCCTAGCTGCAAGCCCACTCAAAGACGACCTGCGAGAAATCGCGGGCGGCAAGCGCCTCCGGGGTAATCAGCCAGTTCGCTGCACCGGCATCACCCCACATCACGTACACGCCCTCATCAGCGTCCTCGCCCCACTCCGACTCGATGGTCAGCAGGTTCACCGTGTGGTCGCGCAGCTCCTCGAACTCGTCGCGCGGGTCGTCCTGCACAAACGAAGGGTAGCCGCCGATATGCGAGTAATCCCTCTCCTCCGATTCGAAGGGCTCCAGCAGGTTGTAGGAGGCGTTATCGCGTGCGTTCGGTTCCTCGGGAAGCTTCTGGTCCGGGTACATTTCGTCCCAGGCGTCAGCGAACTGGTCGTAGATTTCGAAGCCGCCGTCCAGGAAGCCCTGCTCCCAGGTCTCGAAGGCGAGGGCGTACTCGGTGGTCGCCTCGGAAACGCCCTCGCCCTCGGGGCCCAGAGGCCAGCCGTAATCACCCCAGTCAACGGTCGGGAGGGGAGTCGAGAACGGCGCATCCGGATTCGGCTCACCCAGAGTCTCGTAGTAGATCACGCGGTGGTTCTTCTGCGAGAGCGGGTTCTCGTAGTCGTAACCCCACATGCATTCTTCGTCGTTGGGGTTAATCCAGAACTGCAGCAGACCGGTCGCCGGGTAAATGTCATTCTCGGGCAGGTCAGCACAGTTAATCTGCGCGATCATGCCCAGCGGCTCACCCTTCTCGTTGGTCGGCGCAGACTCCCCGGCGGGCAGGTACGGACGGCCACCAAACTTGGAGGCGGTCTGCGGCAGCGGCGCCTCGGGGCGGGTCACTTTGAGGCGGATTGCTTGCTTGCGGGCGCCACGATCGTTGAGTGCGTCGATGACGCGGCGTACCTGCGCCAGGGTCTCTTCGGAGGGCTTATTCTTCGGCATTACGTGCTCGTTTCGTCGGTGAATTAATCGGTGTGGAAGGTTCGGTGTGTCAGGCGCGGGCAACGGTACCGCTGCGCCTTCTACCCCCATTAGACCCTATTTCGGGCGGGCGTGCACCGATTCCGGTCACGAGTGCATCCAGTGGGTAAAAAAGCAGGTACACAGCACGCAGAAAACAAGTGCGTGCGCACAGAAAGCCCCGCCTCCTCACCCTCATGCGCGGGCATGAGAGGCAAGAATGCGGGGCTTCCCAGTCATTCTCAGTGGAACTCAGTGGTTCTCAGTGAATCTCTACACGAGACGGTGAAAGGCTTAGAGCGCCTTTTCGATGGTCTCCAGAACACCAAGCGCGGCAGCCGGGCCAGCGTTCAGGAAGAACATGTCAGAATCCACGCTGTGCGCGTGCTTCTCGGTGACAGCCTTGAGGGTGCTCCACAGTGCCTCACCGGTCAGCTTGGACTCGTCGCCGCCCTGCACACCGTAGAACAGGTAGTCGCCGTCAGCCTGGTCAAGCTGCTCGGAGCTCAAGTCGATGGAGGTCTTCTCAACCTGCGCAGCTGCGGGACGTGCCAGGGACGCATCCGCGCAGATGGAGCCCACGAACGAGGACTTCGCGAAGATGCGGGTGCGGTCAGCGGAAGCGTACAGGAAGGAGAAGGTCTTCTCGCTACCAGCCTTCTGACCGACCGACTTCGCCTTGGAGGTGTACTCCTCCATGAGCTTCTCAGCCTTCTCGGTGGTGCCCAGCGCGGCGGCAATCAGCAGGAAGTCCTGCTTCCAGTTGATGCCGGTGCCCTCGGTGACCACGGTCGGCGCAATCTTGGCGAGGGACTCGTACAGCTCGTCCTTCTTGTTGGTGTTGTTGATGAGGATCAGGTCGGGCTTGAGGTTTGCGATGGCTTCAAGGTCCGGGTCGGTGCGCTTGCCGACCTTGGCGATCTTGGCGAGCTCGGCGGACTTATTGGAGAACTTGGTCTTCAGGTAGGCGGGGACCAGGTCGGCGTCACCGGCGGTTGCTGCGCCAACAGGCACGACGCCAAGGGAGAGCACGCCGTCGAGCTGACCGGTGGAGAGAATCACGACCTTGGAGGGTGCGGATTTGATGGTGGTTTCACCGCGGAAGTGCTTGACGGTGCGGGGGAATTCGCCGTCAACGGTGGTGGTGCCCATGCCGGAGGGCAGGGCGGAGGGTGCCACCTTCTTACCGGTCGCAGAAGCAGACGCGGAGGAAGAGCCGGAAGTGTTGGAGGAGCCGCAAGCCGCCAGGGCGAGGGCGCCGAAGGAACCGAGTGCGAGTGCGCCGAAGGAGCGGCGGGTGATCTTGTTCGTCATATTTGCCATTTTATTATGGATAACCTCATATATGCATATGCGATACTTAATACTCATCTATTGATACGTTAAGCATCCTCCGCCCGCATGGGAGCACACCGCTCCCCCACTACCTCCAAGGCATATGACCCAACAGACCACCACTTCTTCCGGCCCCGCCGTCAGCGAAGCTTCCCTGGCGAAAATTCGTGCTCTCTCTGCTTCTTCGGACGCCGTATCTGGCGCTTCCTCGGGCGGCCGGGGCGGCAAGTCCATCTCGCGCCTGGCGGTTGCGCTCATAATTGGCGGCGTTCTGCTGGTGCTGCTCTGCGCCCTGTCATTTGCTGTGGGTTCGCGCATGTTCGCCCTGGACCGCTCGATTGACGGTTTCCTCCACCCGGAGGCAAACACCATCGAGTCGAAGCTGATTTGGGCGAAGCGTGCCCCGCGTACCGCCGCGGCGTTGCTGGTCGGTGCCGCATTGGCGGTGTCGGGTGTGCTCATGCAGGCGTTGAGCCGTAACCCTCTGGCTGAGCCGGGCCTGCTGGGCGTGAACTCGGGTGCTGCCGCCTCCGTGGTGGTGGGTGTGGGCGTTTTTGGGGTGTCGTCCCCGTTCGTTCAGCTGTGGCTGGCGCTACTGGGTTCGGGTCTGGCGGCGGCGCTGGTGTTCGTCATGGGTCTGGTGGATTCTAAGCCTAACCTGGATTCAACGGCGCGTCTGGTGCTCACGGGTGTGGCGGTGAATGCCTGCCTGGGCACGATTACCGGCATTATCACGATGTTTAATTCGAGGGCTTTTGACTCGCACCGTTTCTGGGTGGTGGGTTCGCTCGAGAACCGCACCTTTGAGCAGGTGCTCTCGGCGCTGCCGTTCGTGGCGATGGGTTTGGTGCTGGCGTTCATGCTGGTTGGTCCCCTGCGTGCCCTGGCGCTCGGTGAGGATGCGGCAGCCGGCCTGGGCGTGCCGGTGACGATGGTGCGTGGCGCGACGATTATTGCGATTATGGCGCTGTGTGGTGCGGCGACCGCGATTGCAGGCCCGATTGGTTTTGTGGGCCTGGTTGTACCGCACGTGGTACGCCTGCTGGTGGGTTCCGATATTGCGCGCGTTCTGCCGCTATCGCTGGTGTACGGCCCGGTGTTGGTGCTTGCCGCCGATATTTTGGGTCGCGTTCTGGTCATGCCCAGTGAGCTTGAGGTGGGTATTGTGACCGCCTTTATCGGTGCCCCGGTGCTGATGGTTCTGGTGCTGCGTTTGAGCACCGGCGCGCGCGGCGCGAAGAAGAGCCGCATGGGTAAGAAGGCGCAGGCGCACGAGGAGGCGGGTCCGCCTCACGTGTCGGAGCACGGTCCGCATCGTGTTCACCGCCCTGTTCTGCGTGGTTCGGCTGGTTCGACTGGTTCATCTGGTTCGACTGGCGTATCTGGTTCGTAGGTCCCGGTTTCTGAGAGGTTTTATTGTGAGCGTTGTGTCTCGTTCTGTAGCCGGATCTGTGCGTATCCCGGGGCGTTACCGCACCCCTATTCCGCGTACCTTGCTGGTGGTGGCGGTGCTTGTGGCGGCGGCGGCCGCCTCCCTGGTGTTTGGTAGTTATCAGATGAGCCCTGATCAGGTGTTTCGCCTGATTTTTCAGGGTGAGGGCACGGAGATTGAGCGTCAGCTGGTGTTGAATCAGCGTCTGCCGCGTATGCTTGCCGCCGTGGTGGTGGGTGCGGCTTTGGGCTTGTCGGGCGCTATTTTTCAGTCGGTTTCGCGTAATGCTCTGGGTTCGCCGGATATTATCGGTTTCACGGTGGGTTCGGCGACCGGTGCCCTGTCGGTGGTGCTGATTGGGTCGTTGAGTTCTACCGGTGTGGGTATGGGCATGGGCGCTATTATTGGCGGTTTTGCGACGGCGGCTGTGGTGATGCTTCTGGCGGGTGCGCGCGGTGGTGCGACGATGGGTCAGAAGATGGTGCTGATTGGTATTGCGGTCAGTGCAATGCTCAGTTCCGTGAATGATTACTTGATTACGCGCGGTGATTTGGAGAAGGCGGAGGCGGCGAAGACCTGGCAGCACGGTTCGCTGAATGCTCTGTCGTGGAACCAGATGTCGGTTCAGGCGGTGCTGCTGCTGGTGGCTATTCCGCTGGTTCTGTTGTTAACGCGCCGACTGCGCACCCTGGAGCTCGGCGACGACTTGGCGGCGGGTTTGGGCCTGCCGGTGAAGAAGACCGTGAACCTGCTGGTGGCAGCTGCCGTGCTTCTGGTGGCTGTGGCGATTTCTGTCGCGGGTCCGATTGGTTTCTTGGCGCTGGTTGCCCCGCAAATTGCGCGCCGCCTGTGGAATACTCCCGGTACGGCGATGTGGCATTCGGCGCTGTTGGGTTCAGTGATTTTGGTGCTGGCTGATTTTGTGTCGGCTCGTGCGTTGGCGCCGTTCCAGATTCCGGTGGGCCTGGTGACGGGCGCGCTGGGTGGCGCGTATATGCTGTGGCTGCTGTACCGTCAGCGCTAGTTGCGCCGCTTGATTCGGTATGAGTGACCGGGTGTTCCCCACTGTGGGGGCGCCCGGTTTTCTGTATTTCACGGGGTTTCGCGGGGTTTTACGGGTGGTTTCAGATTTTTCAGAATTTTCCCAGTTTTACCCCGGGGTAGATTAAAAACTGCTTATCGTGTCAGGGGTCGCTCATAGAGTGTAGGTGTTGGAAGGGACGATCCTTCCGACCGGGTACACCGTCTCCTGCGGTGTTGCCACTAGGTTGATTCAGCATCTACGGAAGGAACGGTCATGGACAACACCACTCACGAGAGCCAGTACGCAAACGCAGAGATTTCCTGCACCGCCGATGAGCAGCTGGGCCATGATGCGGAGTTCAATCTGCTGATGCAGTCCGGCACCATCGTTCGTATGGAGCGTTTCAATGTGGATGAGCTCCGCGGCGTTCTGGAGCAGCTGGTGGCTGACGGTTCGTGCTTCCGCACCGCGCCGGCGTCCTCGACTATGGGCCGCGTGATGCGTCACCTGACTCAGGGCGCTTCCGGTTACGAGGCGAACCTGGCTGAGCTGCGTGCGGCGGCGCAGAACGCTCTGCTGTTCGTGTTCCCCCTGGAGAAGGACCTGGAGATGTGCCTGCGCTTTGAGCGTGTGCAGGGTACCGGTCTGGCGTTGACTCGCCTGGGGGTGAGCCCGGTCAATGGTGACCTGTGGACTCAGCACTGGGCGATGCGCGCGCTGGAGTGCACCGGCGGCGTGTTTGCGGTGGAGTCCGCTCCGGGTGCCTGCAATTTTGAGCTGCGCCGCGAGATGTTCTACGCGATGCTGTCGCTGGTTGAGCTGTCGACTTTGGGTCTGTCGGCTGAGCCGGAGGACTTCTACATGTTTGCCGATTCGGAGGCTGTGTGTAAGAAGTTCAAGCGTGAGCGTCGTGATTGCCGCCGCGCTATGCGTGCCCAGTACGACCGCGCCGCATAAGGTATATCGTGTATGCCTTATGCGGCATACGCGCATATCAGAGCCATTTGTTCTTCTTGAAGAACCAGTAGAGGAGCAGGCAGGAACCCACCATGAGTAGCAGCGCGGCGGGGTAGCCGAACTCCCATTTGAGTTCGGGCATGACTTCAAAGTTCATGCCGTAGACGGAGCCAACGATGGTGGGCACCATGAGCAGCGCCGCGTAGGCGGAGATTTTCTTGGTGTCGTCGTTCTGCTGCTGACCGAGCAGGGTGTCGTGCACGCGCAGGGCGTTCTCTAGGGAGCTGCGAAGGTCTTCGAGGCGTTCTTTTGTTTGTGTTACGTGGTCGAGCACGTTGCGGAATTGCCGGGCGAGCTCGACCGCTTCTTCGTTCTTTTCTTCGTCAGATGCGCCCGGGTAGGGTGAGGGGTCGAGCGCGCCGGTGCGTATGCCTTCGATGATGCGGCCGATCATGGATTCGAGGGGTCGGCAGGCACGCTGGAAGTCGATGACCTGGTTGAGCAGTTCGTAGATGCGCTGGGCGAGGGAGTTGGCCTCTTGCCGCTCGCTGGGGGAGAAGAGGATATCTTCAATTTCGTCGCTGTCGTTTTCGAGGCCGTCGAGCACGGGTGCGTACCCGTCGACGGTGCTGTCGAGGATGCGGTGTAGCAGTCGGGCGGGGGATGCGTCGGGGGTGGCGTAGAGCAGGTTGAACTGGTCGTTGATGCGCTGGTTGCTACGTTGTTCGTCGCGGACGAGTGCGAGGGTGTAGCGGGGGCCGGTGAAGAGGTGCAGTTCGCTCAGGCGCACTTCTTCTTCTTTGTCGAGGTAGATGGCGGGGCGGACGACGGTGAAGAGGGAGTCGCCGTATCGTTCTAGTTTGGCGCGCTGGTGGCCTCGTCCGGCGTCTTCGATGGCGAGTTCGTGCAGGTTGAAGGTTTCTTGTAGCCTGTGCAGTTCGTGGATGCCGGTGTTGGCGTATCCGAGGGCTACGGCGGTATTGGGCTGCTGGTAGGCGTTGAGGGTTTCTTCTTCGGGTGCGCCTACGCGGATGCGGTCTCCGCTGGGGTAGATGGCTCCGGTGATATAAGTCATCGTTGTGCTCCTCTGAACGCTTTGGCGCCATGTGTGCAAGGCGCTCTTTCCAGCATACGGCACGCGCCCCGCCCGGTCACATGCACCGCGCGCACCCGGCATACAAAAAGCCCCCGGAGGGCACCTATAAGGCAGCCTCCGGGGGCTTTCACGTATTTAGCTATTGAGCTTAGTCTTCGTTGATGAGGTCGCGAACCACAATGGTCTGGTCACGATCCGGGCCCACACCAATTGCGGAGATACGGCAGCCGGAAATCTCTTCCAGCTTCAGCACGTACTTGCGGGCGTTCTCGGGCAGCTCATCCAGGCTCTTCGCATCCGAAATATTCTCGGTCCAGCCGTCGTAGTACTCGAAAATCGGCTTAGCGTGGTGGAACTCAGTCTGAGTCATCGGCATCTCATCGTGGCGCACACCGTCAACATCGTAAGCCACGCAGACCGGGATCTTATCCAGGCCGGTCAGAACGTCCAGCTTGGTGATGAACAGGTCGGTGAAGCCATTGATGCGCACAGCCTGACGCGCCAGCACGGCGTCGTACCAGCCGCAACGACGCGGACGGCCAGTGTTCACACCGAACTCGCCGCCGGTTGTGCGCAGGAACTCGCCCATCTCATCGAACAGCTCGGTCGGGAACGGGCCAGCACCCACGCGGGTGGTGTACGCCTTCTGAATACCAATCACGCGGGAGATGCGGGTCGGGCCCACACCCGAACCGACGCATGCGCCGCCGGAGGTCGGGTTGGAGGAGGTCACGAACGGGTAGGTGCCGTGGTCAACGTCCAGGAAGGTTGCCTGGCCGCCCTCCATCAGCAGGGTCTTACCCTCGTCCAGTGCCTTGTTCAGCAGCTGGGTGGTGTCCACAATCATCGGCTTCAGACGCTCAGCGTAAGACATGAAGTACTCGACAATCTCGTCGACCTCAACGTGGCGGCGGTTGTAGACCTTCACCAGCAGTTCGTTCTTCTGGCGCAGTGCGCCTTCAACCTTCTGACGCAGGATCGACTCGTCCAGGATGTCCTGAACACGCACGCCGAGGCGGCCAACCTTATCCATGTAGGCGGGGCCGATACCGCGGCCGGTGGTGCCGATAGCGCGCTTGCCGAGGAAGCGCTCAGTCACCTTGTCCATGGTCTGGTGGTAGGGCGCGACCAGGTGTGCGTTAGCAGAAATCTTCAGGCGGGAGGTGTCAGCGCCGCGGGCCTCAAGGCCGTCAATCTCAGCGAACAGAGCCTCAGGGTTAACAACCACGCCGTTACCAATCACGGGGACGGCGTTCTCGCTCAGAATACCCGCGGGCAGCAGCTTCAGCTCAAACTTCTGGCCGTTCACCACCACGGTGTGACCGGCGTTGTTACCGCCGTTGGGCTTGACCACGTAGTCTACGCGGGGGCCGAGCAGGTCGGTTGCCTTACCCTTACCCTCATCGCCCCACTGGGCGCCCACAATCACGACAGCTGACATTTTTGTGCTCCTTGAAAGCCTTGAAGATACGCACCGGATTTCACGGTGCGGCGGCGACCTACCGCCTCATGATCCTGGTAGGCACACCTCTTCTAATGATACCGTGCCCGCCCCTTTAAGTCCCGTGTGACGAGTCAATAGGCGTGCCGGGTACGGCGCCGGTGAGCCTCACCGGGCACGGCGACGCCCCCATCCGATATTCGGACGGGGGCGCTACCGGTATGAGCTGATGAAGACTACTTGATGATCTCGATGAAGGTCATCGGGTAGGTGTACTGCTCACCGCGGTTTGCAGCCATAGCAGCCAGGCTGTGGAAAATCACCATCAGGATGGTCGCGACCGTCGAGACAACCAACGGGACAAAGAACAGAAGACCAAAAGACACTACCATCAGCAGCCAGGACGCCATGGTGACGACCCACAGGGAGAAGTTGAAGTTGAACGCGCGGCGGGCTGCTTCCTTAGTGAAACCGTAACCGGGCTTGTCCTTGTAGATGAACCACATGACCAGCGGCGCGAGAATACTTGCGTTTGCAAAGGACAGCAGAGACAGAATCGCGGAAGCCAGGTGCGCGAGCATCGCCATGTTCTGGTCATCCTTGGAGGAGATGACGAAACCGTTGGACTGCTGACCCGGCGCCTGCGAGTAGGAGGGTGCCTGCTGGGAGTACTGGTTGTACTGTTCAGGGTTCTGGGACATCGTTCTTTTCCTAATCTATCGATGAGTGGATACAGCTAATCGTTGAGGCGCGGCTAATCATTGAGGTGCGGCGGCAGGCTAACTCACCGTTTTCGGCGGGTGCCCGCCTCGCTCTGCCAGGTCGCAACGCTCGTGATGGTTTCACCCTATCAAGGCAAGGTAAATGGAATATTAACCCTCGCCGGACAACAGGCGAAGAAACCCGAATATGACAAGAAAAAGACGCCCCTGCCCCTCCATGCGGTCATATGTGCGTGGAGGGGCAGGGCGTTATACGGTTCGGGGTCTAGCCCTGTTTCTCTACACCGGGTGAGCCAGGATGCGCGGCGGGCTTATGTAGTGCGGCAGACTCGCGCTGTGCGGCAGGCTCATGCTGTGCTGCAGACTCGCGTAGCTTTGCGCGTTCCTGCCTTTTCAGCGCCTCATACTCATCGAAAAAACCCTGTTTCTTCGTGTATCCGTTGATGCCCGTGTAGTCGTCCGGCAGGCGGTTGTACACCAGGTAGTACCAGAACTCGGCATGTGTCGTCTTTGTTTTCTGGATGAGTTCCCTCAGCCGGTTCTTACGCTTCACCGCCTGAACAATACCCACAATCCACAGGATCGGCACCACCAAAAATGAGCCCAGACCGATAATAATGAAGAAGAACAGCATCGACATGCCGGCGCTACTATCGAACATGCTCACCAAAGGAACCAGCACAAACGGGTTCAGTATCAGTAGGACAATAAGCACGGTCTTCCAGAAGGTGCGCTGACTTTCGATCTCTTCAATGTTGGAGCCAGCCAACGGATTATTGATGGGTACGTAGCCCACCGGTTGCTGCTTGGCTGCCCGCGATACGGGGTTCTCCTCAATCTTGACCGGGCTCAGGTGGGTAGCGCACGCCTGCATGGGTGCGGAGGATTCAAGCGAGCGGTCCAGCAGGCGCATTTCGATAAGTTCCGAGTCGGGGATACCGAAGAACGGCTCCGGGATGACCGGCAGAATAGCGCCCGGTTGCAGACCGAGCTGTTCCAGCCGAACGTACTCGCCGTAGGCGTGCGTTGCCTGAGTCTGCATTGCCTGGGCCTGCTCTTGCTGAGCCTGTTCAGAGGAGGCGAGCGCTACCGGGTGGTTCGCCTCGTCGTCCTTGCGAGATTCGTGAGTATCTTCCGGGGCCTCTTCTGAGGTGGCTTCTGGGGTGTCTTCCGACTCTTCGATGTCCTCGGTGTCTTGAGAGTCTTCGGGTTCACCCTCTGAGCCCTTCCGCGCGGAGTCGTAACGCTTGGGGGCACCGGGGTAGACGTATTCATAATCGGGGTCGGGGTGCTGGTCGGGGCGCTCTAGCTCTTCGTCGTCAGATTCTTCATATGGCTCAGTGTCTTCTGTTGTCGACGGCTGCTGGTCCATGAGTAGCAGCATGTATTCCGGGACGGATTGGTCGGTGTCCCAGAGGGGCTGGTACGCCTCGTCCTTCTCTGCAGTTTCCCTCTTTGCGGTTTCATTCTTTGCAGTGGGGCGGTCTGTCATGGTCGTCTCCTTCGCTCACCAGACATACTCCTAGTGGCACCACCGTACCAGCGTGCGCTGGGCGCTCCCTTGAAACCCGCCTGATATAAGCTGAGAAAAACCCCCGGACAAGTGATAACACTGAAGTGTTAACACTGCCGGGGGTTCAACGCTACGGGAGCTGGGGTATTCAGAGGAATCTTTTATGATGCACCGCCCATATGTGAGTTCGGCGGCGCAGGCGCGGGAGTAGAATCCCCGACAGAGCGGGCACCGCAGAATCAGATGCAAATGAACCGCCTGAAAGACAGTACTGACGAATACGCCCACAATTTGATGCATTTAGAAGTAATAAACGCTTCACAAGCCATTTTGGGGTGTATTCTAGTTCACATCTAGTGTGTTCAAGTTCATCTAGAACCCACCAGAAAAAACACACCAGCCTCCCCCAACACTGTGGGAGCCAAGCAAAGGAGCACCGTGCAACACACCGCCTCCCCAAACCCCCGCGGCCGGTCGCACCGACGCCGAATCGGTAGCGGGCTACTCACCCTCAGCATGGCGCTGAGCCCCCTCGCAGCGCTGGGCACCACCGCCCACGCCGCAGAAGACCCCGACGCCGTCAAGCAGGTACTCAGCGAAAGCATGAAGAACGCCAGCGGCACCGTCACCGCCTTCGTCCGCTTCAAGGGTAAGGGCGCCTTTGAACAGACCCAGCCCGCAGGCGTACTCGCTGGCACGCAGGCACCCGTCAACCGCAGCTCGCAGGTGCAGGCAATCGCCTCCCAGGTGCAGAGCCAGGCACAGCAGGTCAGCAGCCAGTCCGGCGCGCAGGTCCTCTACACCACCCACAACGCAGTACGCGGCGTGGCAGTGCGCGGTGACGCCGAGTCCATCAAGGCACTCGCCAACCGCTCCGACGTAGAGAAGATCTCGCCCATCCTGCCCAAGTACCGCCAGAACGCGGGCGCCGCCGTTGACGCAGGCTCCCTCGCCACCTGGACCGGCACCACCAACCCCGCCGGCGCGGGCGGATACACCGGCAAGGGCGTGAAGATTGCCGTCATCGACTCCGGTATCGACTACACCCACACCGACTTCGGCGGTAGCGGCAAGCTCGAAGACTACGAGAAGGCATCCAAGCTCACCGAGCTGCCCTCCGCAGACTCCGGACTCATCAACCGCACCAAGGTCGCTGGCGGCTACGACCTCGTCGGTGATGCCTACGACGGCACCAACACCGCCGTTCCCGACGGCAACCCGCTCGACTGCACCACCGGCGGCCACGGCACCCACGTGGCGGGCACCGCGGCAGGCTACGGCGTGAACGCCGACGGCAGCACCTTCACCGGCGACTACTCCAAGCTCACCGCAGAGCAGCTCAAGACCATGAAGATCGGCCCCGGTGTTGCCCCCGAGGCTGAAATCTACGCCTTCCGCGTCTTCGGTTGCAGCGGCAGCACCAACGTCGTCATTGAGGCGCTCGACCGCACCCTTGACCCCAACGGTGACGGCGACTTCTCCGACCGCGCGAACGTGGTCAACATGTCCCTCGGCGGCGAATTCTCCCCGCAGGACGACCCCGAAGCCTACGCCGTTGACGCGCTCACCCGCGCCGGCGTGCTCTCCGTGATCTCCGCGGGTAACGCCAACGACTACAGCCTGCGTGGCGACACCTACTCCAACTCCGGTCACCCCGCCACCGCATCCAGCGCAATCACCGTGGCTAACGCCTACGGCTCCACCCGCGCTGTGGATGCGGCAGAGCTGACCGATCCCGCCACCGGCACCACCCGCAAGGTACGCGGCGACTACAGCGTCTCCTACCCCTGGGCACAGGCGGGTAGCAAGGAATTCACCGGTGAAGTCACCGCAATCTCCGAGAACAACCGCTACGCCTGCAACGCCCTCAGCGCTACTGAAGCGGCAGCTGTAAAGGGCAAGTGGGTGCTCATCGACTGGGCTGAAGCTAACGGTGACCTCACCTGCGGCTCCAAGGTGCGCTTCGACAACCTGCAGGCGGCAGGCGCCAAGGGCGTACTGCTTGCAGGCCATGACGAAGAGCCCGGTCTGGGTATTGCCGGTAACGACACCCTGCCCGGTTTCCGCCTGGCAGCATCCGCCGCTAAGGACCTGCGCGCACAGATCGCCGCAGCAGAAGCGGCAGGTAAGCCCCTCACCGTGCGCCTCGGCAACGATCTGAAGTCCTCCCTGCGCGTGGACACCGACAAGCTGGATCAGCTGAACCCCATGAGTGCCCGCGGCTTCCACGGCAGCTACGGCTACACCAAGCCCGACATTGCAGCACCCGGCTCGTACATCACCTCCGCGGCGGTAGCGACCGGTAACAACTCCGTGACCTTCAGCGGCACCTCCATGGCGGCACCCTACGTGACCGGCTCCGCCGCCCTGGTCATGCAGAGCCACCCGACCTACACCCCCGCACAGGTCAAGTCCGCCCTCATGAACACCGCCACCCACGATGTGCGCACCGAATCCGGTGCCGCATACGCAGTGGACCGTGTGGGTGCTGGACGAGTCGACACCCTCGCTGCCGTGCAGTCGAAGTCCCTCGTCTACAACGCTGACAAGAGCGGTACCGTGTCCCTGAGCTTTGGCGTGCTTGAGTACGCACCGGATGCGGGCGTTCAGACCCTCACCCGCGAGGTGACGGTTGAGAACACCGACTCCGTGGCGCACACCTATGCACTGTCCTACGCTGAAAGCACTAATATTCCCGGTGTGGAATATTCCTTCCCCTCCTCGGTCACCCTCGCACCCGGTGAGACTAAGAAGTTCGAACTGAGTGTGCGCATCGACCCGTCCAAGCTGGAGAAGACCCGCGACCCGGCAATGGACGTAACCCAGAACGCAACTGACTACTACACCGGCAACGAAACCGTTCCCGAACAGTACCGTCAGTACATTGCCAGCGCATCCGGCCGACTCGTCCTCACCGAAGACGGCACCAAGGCGCTGCGTCTGCCCGTTCACGTGGCACCCAAGCCCGTGAGCACCATGCACGCTGCCGAAGACACCGTCACCTTCACCCAGAAGCCCTCCAGCGACGAGGCTCAGAAGGCAGACACCGGCTGGACCAAGTCCCAGATTTCGCTGCGCGGCACCGAGGTCAACCAGGGCGGCTACCGCTCCCTGCTCGGCGCGTTCGAGTACGGTGCGAGCGTGGACCGTGTGGCTCCCACCTCCCTGTCGCTGAACAGCAACGTTAAGGCGAACCTGCAGTACGTCGGTGCTTCCTCGGATGCGCCCGCACTGAAGGCAGCCGGCGGCAACGCCGATGACGGCACCCTGCGCTTCGGTATCTCCACCTGGGCGAACTGGGATGTTGTCTCCTACGAGAACACCTTTACCGTAGAAATCGACACTGACGGCAACAACCGCGCCGACTACAAGCTGGTCACCGACCGCGCTAAGGGCCTGGACTACCCGCTGGTTCGCCTCTACGGCTACAAGAATGGCAACCTCGTCGAGCTCGGCTACTACCCGCTCAACGGCGCCTGGGGTGATGTGGACACCAACATGATGGACACCAACACCCTCATCATGAGTGCACCCCTCAAGGACCTGGGCCTGACCAGCGCAAACAACCCGGACATCCAGTACCGAGTCAGCGCAACCACCCAGTACGAGTGGGGTAACGTCAGCGAAACCGGATGGATCAAGTACCGCCCCTTCAGCCCCAAGCTGTGGTTCAGCGGCGACTCCTCCGCCGTGGCTGGCCTCCACCCGGATGCCTCCAGCACCACCCTGACGGCGCACCGCTCCGCTGACGCAATCCCCGCGCTCGGCGAATCCGGTACCCCCGCCAAGGCGCTGTTGCTGCACCTGCACAACGGCACCGGCGACCTCTCCGGCACCAACGGCGCCAAGGGCAACCGCGCCGAGGTGCTGAACATCAAGGAGCAGCAGACCGAGTACATCACTCCGTCCCGCTTCACCGATGTGAAGAACGGCGACCAGTTCTACACCGAGATTTCTTGGTTGGCTCAGCGCGGCATCACCACCGGCTACCCGGACGGCACCTACCGCCCGCTGGAGTCCGTGGAACGTGGCGCAATGGCGGCGTTCTTCTACCGCATGCAGGGTTCCCCGCAGTTCACTGCCCCCTCCACTCCGAGCTTCAAGGACGTGCCCACCACGCACCCCTTCTACAAGGAGATTGAGTGGATGAAGGCTCAGGGCATCACCACCGGCTACTCGGACGGCACGTTCCGCCCCTCCGCACCGGTGAACCGTGACGCCATGGCTGCGTTCTTCTACCGTGCAGCGGGTTCCCCGCACGTGGATCTGCCCGCAACCAGCCACTTCAGCGATGTTTCCACCGATAACCAGTTCTACCGTGAAATCACGTGGCTGGCTTCGAAGGGCATCAGCACCGGCTGGCCGGACGGCACCTACCGCCCGGTGACCCCCATTGCCCGCGACGCAATGGCTGCGTTCATCTACCGCTACACCGAGAAGGTTGCTAACCAGGCCGGCCGCTAGACGGTAGCGAATGGTTCGGGTCCTCTCCCACCTCCTGCATGGGGTGGGAGGGGTACCTGGAACCGGCAGGCTCCGGGGCCTGAAGACCCCGGAACCTCTCAAGTTTTGGTGGCGGTTTCACCGGCGGATGCACTCACTCGTCGTCTGCCGGTGGGGCCGCCTCCGCACATCACCGATACACAACCACAGAGCACACAGCACCATCGAAAAATAGAAAATCCGAAGGAGGATTCCATGACAACGCCTCATGCGCCACGCCGCAGAATGAAGGCTGTCGGTGCGACCGGTTTGAGTGCAGCTCTTGCCCTTACTCTCGGCGTTCCCGCCACTTTCTCTGCAGCTCACGCTCAGAGCCCCCAGCAGGTCGAAGGAAGCACTGCGAGCGCATCCGGTAACGCGGCCTCGCGTATCAGCCCGGGCCTGCAGAAGGCTGAAGGCCAAATCACCGTGTATGTGCAGTTCAAGGGCAAGGGTGCGTATGAGCAGACCCAGTCCGCGGCTGTTCTGGCACGTAAGGAGGCGCCGGCGAACCGTCAGGCGCAGGTGCAGGCTATTGCAGCTCAGGTGCAGTCGCAGGCTCAGTCTGTGGCGGCTGCTTCTGGCGCGAAGCTGATGTACACCACGCATAATGCGATGCGTGGTGCGGCGATTACTGGTGATGCTGCGCAGATTCGTGCGTTGGCGGAGCGCCCGGATGTGGAGCGTATTTCGCCGATTATCGCGAAGGAGCGTATGAACTCCGGTAGCGAGATTGATACGAAGACTCTTGCCACGTGGACTCGTGAGAATACGGGGTACACGGGTAAGGGCGTGAAGATTGCGGTTGTTGACTCTGGTGTTGACTATACGCACGCTGATTTTGGTGGCCCCGGTACGGTGGATTCGTACCTGAAGGCTAAGGCGATGACGGAGCTTCCGTCCGCTGATTCGGGTCTGATTGATCGTAATAAGTTCATTGGCGGCATTGACTTGGTCGGTGATGACTACAATGCGTCGGTGGCTGAGAAGTCGACTCCGCAGCCGGATAATAACCCGCTGGATTGCCGCCCGGATGGTTTCGGTTCTGGCGGTCACGGCACGCACGTGGCGGGTACTGCCGCTGGTTATGGTGTGACGGCGAACGGTACGACTTACCGTGGCGATTACAAGAACCTGACGGAGGAGCAGCTGAAGGGCATGTCTATTGGCCCCGGTACTGCTCCTGATGCTCAGATTTTGGCGATTCGTGTGTTCGGTTGCTACGGCAATTCGAGTGTTGTGATGAAGGCGCTTGATACCGTGATGGACCCGAATGGTGACGGTGATTTCTCTGACCGCGCCGATATTGTGAACCTGTCGCTCGGTGGCGAGTTCGCCCCGGCTGACGATCCTGAGTCGTACATGATTAATACGATGGCGCGCCAGGGTGTGTTCACTGTGGCTGCTGCCGGTAACGCCAATAACTACAACGGTGTGGGTGACACCTACTCCGATTCGGGTAGCCCGGCGAATGCGGCTGCGGCGCTGTCGGTGGCGAACGCCTACGGCTCCACTCAGCCGATTGACCGTGTCCGCGCGACCACAAAGACTGGTTTGGAGTGGTTGCAGGGTGATTATTCGGTGAACTTCGATTATTCGAAGGCATCCGCTGATCAGCTGCGCGGCGAGGTTGTTGCCGCACCGAAGCGTAACCGTTACGCTTGCGAGGCTTTCACCGCTGAAGAGGCGAAGGCTTTGAAGGGTAAGTGGGTTTACTTCGAGTGGGATCAGGACGATTTGACGTTCCCGTGCGGTTCGAAGGTGCGTTTCGATAACGTTCAGGCTGCCGGCGGTGTTGGCGTGGTGATGGCCGGTAAGGCTGAGCGCTACACGATCGGCATTGGTGGTAATGCGACCATTCCGGGTCTGCGTCTGACTGCTTCTTCGACGAAGGACCTGGAGAAGGCTCTGGCTGCCGGTCCGGTGACCGTTGAGATGAACCTGGACTACAAGGCTTCGGGCCGCGGTCCTCACTCGCACGCTTTTGATTTGAATTCCTCGAGTGCTCGCGGTCAGCACGGTTCTGACGGCTTCATTAAGCCTGACCTTGCGGCACCGGGTACTGAGATTGTGTCTGCCGCTGTGGGTATGGGTAATAAGGGTGTTTCCTTCACCGGTACCTCCATGTCGACCCCGCATGTTGCCGGTGTTGCCGCTCTGGTGATGCAGGCGCATCAGGATTACAACCCGCAGATGATTAAGGCTGCGCTGATGAACGGCGCGTCCACCCCGATCAAGAATGAGCAGGGTGCGCAGTACGCGGTGGATCGTGTGGGTACGGGCATGGTGAATGCTCGCGCCGCCGTGGACGCGAAGGTTATCGCATACGATGCGAAGACCCCCGAGCGTGTTTCGACCGCGTTTGGTGTGCTGGAGTACACCCCCGATTCGGGTATTCAGACTGTTCAGCGTGAAATCGTGCTGGACAACACCGATTCGCAGGCTCACACCTACACTCTGAACTACGAGGCAAGCACGACCATCCCGGGTGTGGAGTACTCCTACCCGCAGCAGGTGAGCGTGGGTGCCGGTGAGCGTAAGAACGTGACCGTGACCGTGCGTATTGACCCGTCCAAGCTGGAGAAGACCATGGACCCGGCGATGAGCGCCGACCAGGTTGCTCAGGACTGGACGAACGGTAAGACTCTGGCTGCTGGTAAGCGCCAGTACATTGCGAGCGCTTCGGGTCGCCTGATTTTCTCTGAGAATGGCCGCGAGGCGATCCGCCAGTCGATTCACGTGGCACCGAAGCCCGTCTCGAAGATGCGTGTTGATGCCTCCCGTATTGATTACAAGGGCATTGCCGATAAGGAGTCCACGGTGACTCTGCGCGGTACGACCCTGAACCAGGGTGGTTACCGTTCGCTGCTGGGTGCATTTGAGCTGGGTGCGGTCAGTGACCGTATTCCGTCCGGTCAGTTGAAGCTGCCGTCGAACCAGGCTGTTGACCTGCAGTATGTGGGTGCCGCCTCGGACGCTCCGGCTTTGAAGGCTGCCGGTAAGAACCCGAACGATGGTTCTCTGTTCTTCGGCATTTCGACCTGGGGCACCTGGGACACTATGCACTGGGGCCGTCAGGTACAGGTTCAGATTGATACGAACAACGACTCCGCCGCAGATTACGTTCTGGAGGTGACCCGCGAGAAGGGTCTGGACTACCCGCTGGTGAAGGTCTGGTCCATCTCCGGTAACGCATCCACCGTGGTGGCTCGCTACCCGCTCAACAGTGCCTGGGGCGACACCGACACCAACGTCATGGACACCAACACCATGATTCTGGGTGTGCCGCTGAAGGACCTGGGCCTGACCGCTGAGAAGGCTCAGACCATCAAGTACACGGTGCAGACCGACACCTGGTACAACGATGGCAACCCCTACGTGGATACCACCTCGGCTATCGAGTACTCCCCCTTCAAGCCCGGTGTTTGGTTCACCGGTGAGGAGTCGGGCGTGCCCGGCCTGTTCGTGGACCGTGATGGCGGTCAGCTGACCGTTCACCGCAAGAACAACAACAAGGAACGTCAGGCTCTGTTCCTGCACATGCACAACGCGACCGGTGACCTGAGCGGCCGTAAGACCGCTAACGGTGTTGCCGCTGGCGACCGTGCGCAGGTCGTGAAGGTGGCTCGCACCATCCACGATGCACGCTTCACCGACGTTCCGGCGGATAACCAGTTCTACCGTGAAATCACGTGGATTGCTGCCCGTCAGATTGACCGCGGCTACCAGGACGGCACCTTCCGCCCGCTGAACAACATGGACCGCGCAACCATGGCTGCGTACTTCTACCGTATGAGCGGCTCGCCGCAGTACACCGCACCGTCCACCCCGAGCTTCTCGGATGTTCCGCTCAACCACCCCTACTACAAGGAGATTGAGTGGATGAAGGCTCAGGGCATCACGACCGGCTGGCCCGATGGTACGTACCGCCCGGAAGGTTCGGTGAACCGTGACGCGATGGCTGCGTTCTTCTACCGTTACGCGGGTTCGCCCGAGTACACTGCCCCCGCGCAGGCTCGTTTCACGGACGTTCCGACCGACAAGCAGTTCTACCGCGAGATTTCGTGGCTGGCTGAGCAGGGCGTGACCACCGGTTGGCCCGATGGTTCGTTCCGCCCCGTGGAGCCGGTGCACCGCGACGCTATGGCGGCGTTCGTGTACCGCTACAGCACGGGTGTGCTGAAGGAAAGCCCTGAAATCTAAGGGTTCGTAAGGTTCTACCGCTGTAGGTGCTTACCTCAAGGTTCTACCGAGGGAGCCGTACTGTTGCAGTTTATCTGCGGCGGTGCGGCTCCCTTTTTTGTGGCCGAGTGCTTTCTATTGACGCGTAATGTTCCGTAATACGAGTCTGACTAGGTTATATAAAGAATCGTTGAGACAATGAATGAAGGTTTCTTCACCAGGCGGCATGAACCTTGACGTTCACGCCGTACGGACACGCCGGAGGCGCACCGCAGACACGCTGTAGACACACTGGAAACGCAGCGCAGCCGCACCGTAGCACTCTCGGTGCGGAACCCGCAGTGAAGAAACCGCTAAGAAACACACCTTCAATAAAAGAATCAAGGAGCATTCAGTGGCAACCTTCCCTGAAGCTACCCCCGCGCGAGCAGCCCGGCACACACAGCCGGGTCGCCTCAAGCAGCTGGCACGCAGCTGCGGCGCACTCACCCTGGGGCTCACCCTCGGGCTGACTGCCCTGCCGTTCGGTACCGCCGCCTACGCGGCACCGGGCGTAGTACGCGGCGCAGACCGGGACGCACCCCACCATGACACCGGCACCGGCGAGAACAACAACGATGTCCTCTCCCCCAGCTTGGACGGCGCCACCGGCGAACGCGCCGTGTTCGTCCGTTTCAAGGGTCAGGGCGCGTACGCCCAGACCCAGCCGGACGCGGTTCGCTCCCGCGCGCAGGCACCCGTCAACGCGCAAGCACAGGTGCAGGCAATCCGCACCAGCGTGCAGCAGCAGGGTGCCTCCGCGGCGAAGGAATCCGGCGCGCAGGTCCTGTACACCACCCACAACACGATGCGCGGCGTGGCCCTCTACGGTAACGTCGAGCAGATTCGTGCGCTCGCAAACCGTGACGATGTGGAACGCATCAGCATCATTGAGGACATGGCACCGCAGAACAGCGGCACCCTCCTCGATACGGACACGCTCTCCGTGTGGGCGAAGAGCCCGGCGAACCCCGCCTCCACCGGCTACACCGGCAAGGGCGTGAAGATTGTCGTACTCGATACCGGTATCGACTACACTCACGCCGATTTGGGTGGCCCCGGCACGCAGGAGGCCTTCGAGAAGGCGAAGGCATCCGACACGATTCCTGAGGGCAGCTACGATCCGAAGAAATTCCTCGGCGGCTACGACCTGGTCGGTGACGACTACAACTCCGCTAAGAAGGAAACCTCCACTCCCCACCCGGATAACAACCCGCTCGACTGCGGCGGCCACGGCAGCCACGTGGCGGGCACCGCGGCAGGCTACGGCGTGAACGCGGACGGCTCGACCTTCCACGGCGACTACTCCAAGCTCACCGAAGAGCAGCTCAAGGACATGAAAATCGGCCCCGGCTCCGCACCGGACGCCCAGCTGATTGGCCTGCGCATCTTCGGTTGTAAGGGCACCACCGCGTTCGTCCCCAAGGGCCTGGACCGCGTGCTTGACCCCAACGACGACGGCGACTTCTCGGACCGCGCCGACATCGCGAACCTGTCGCTCGGCAATGAGTTCGGCGTGTTCGATGAGACCGTAAACTACGCGGTCGGCTCCCTCTACCGCGAGGGCATCCTCTCCGTGGTTGCGGCGGGTAACGCCAACAACTACAACGCCGTGGGCGACACCTACTCCAACTCGGGCGGCCCCGGCACCAGCGCCTACGGTCTGACCGTGGCGAACTCCATCGGCTCGACCCAGCTGGTGGACCGCGTAAAGATTCTCGCCCCCGCGAACGAGGCGGACACCTACGGCGACTACTCGGTGAACTTCGACTATTCGAAGGCGACCGAGGAGCAGCTGCGCGGCACCGTGGTGCGTGCCGCCTCCCGCAACCGCTACGGCTGTGAAGCATTCACCGAAGAGGAAGCCGCCGCCCTGAAGGGCAAGTGGGCTCTCATCGACTGGGCGGACGCTGACGGCGTAGCACCCTGCGGTTCGAAGGTACGCTTCGACAACTTGCAGGCGGCGGGTGCGACCGGCGTGGTGCTCACCTCGAACACTGAGGTCGGTGACACCGCTATCGGCGGTAACTCCTCCATTCCGGGCGTGCGCCTGGCAAAGAGCCAGGTGGAACGCCTTTCCGCGCAGATTGATTCGGGTGAGCTGACCCTGCAGCTCGGAGAAAACCTGCGCGACTCGATCCGCGTGCCCAACGGCAAGCTGGATCAGGCAAACACCTCCACCGCGCGTGGTCTGCACGGTTCGCACGGCATCACCAAGCCGGACGTTGCGGCACCGGGTACGAACATTTCCTCCATCGAGGTTGGTAGCGGTACCGGTTCGAGCGTGAAGACCGGTACGTCCATGTCCACGCCCTTTGTTGCCGGTGTTGCGGCGCTGATTATGCAGGCGCACCCGGAGTACGGTCCGCGCATGCTTAAGACCGTCATCATGAACACCGCCGACCACCACATGCAGGACGCCTGGGGCAACCCCTACGCGGTGGACCGTGTGGGTACCGGCCGCATTAACACGCGTGCGGCGGTGGCTGACCGCGTCATGCTGTTCAACGCGGCACGCCCCGAACAGGTTTCTGACACTTTCGGCGTGCTCGAGTACACTCCGAACGCCGGCGTGCAGACCCTGCAGCACCGCGTGAGCGTTGAGAACACCGACTCGGTGGCGCACACCTACACCCTGAACTATGAGGGCAGCACGAGCATCCCCGGTGTGGAGTTCTCCTACCCGCAGTCCGTGTCTGTGGGCGCTGGTCAGACCGCAACGTTCACTGTGACGGTGCGCATTGACCCGTCGAAGCTGGAAAAGACCCGCGACCCGTCCATGTACCCGACCCAGGATTCGGTGAACTACTCGACCGGTACGGTGACCATTTCGGGCGCCCGCCAGTTCATTGCGAACGCTTCGGGCCGCCTGATTCTGACCGATGCTGACTCCTCGGCTGCGGTGAAGACCCTGCGCATGCCGCTGCACGTGGCACCGAAGCCGGTCTCCGCGATGCGCGTGGCTGGTTCCGATATTGCCTTCGACGCGGAGGGTTCCGGCGCGACCGAGCAGCCCCTGACCCTGCAGGGTACCGCAGTGGATCAGGGCGGTTACCGCTCCCTGCTGGGTGCCTTTGAGCTGGGTGCTTCGAGCCCGCGCATCCCGACTGCGAAGCTGGGTGTGGGTTCGGATTCCCGCATGGACCTGCAGTACGTGGGTGCCGCCTCGAACGTGGCGGCGTTGAAGGCTGCCGGTGCGGACACCTCCGAGGCGCGCCTGTCCTTCGGTATTTCCACCTGGGGTAACTGGCAGGAGGTGACCCCGCGCGGCACCTACTACGTGTTCATTGATACCGACAAGGACGGCACGAGCGACTACCGCCTGCAGACGGTGCGTGAGAAGGGCCTGGACTACCCGCTGGTGAAGGTTTCTAAGCGCAGCAACGGCAAGTGGCAGGCCATTGAGAACGCCCTGTACCCGCTGAACGGCACCTGGGGTGATACGGACACCAACATCATGGATTCGAACACCCTGGTGATGACTGTTCCGCTGAGCGTTCTGGGTCTGGACCCCGAGGCTGAGTCGACCGAGATTTCGTACTCGGTGACCACTTCGAGCGCGTTCTCCGCTACGACTGTGGTTGATACGACTGATTCGGTGGTGTTCAACTATGCGGCACCGAAGCTGTGGTTCAGTGGCGATTCGGCGGGCGTGCCGAACCTGTTTGTGGATGCGCCGGAGACTCAGCTGGTGGCGCACCGTAACGGCGACGCGAAGAACGTTTCTGCGCTGTTCCTGCACATGCACAATGCGACCGGCGACCTGTCCGGCGTGAACGGTGCGGCGGGTGAGCGTGCGCAGGTTCTGCGTGTCTCGTCGAACTCTGAGGATACCGCCGCGAGCGCACACTTCAAGGATGTTCCGGCGGATTACCCGTTCGTGAATGACATTAACTGGCTGGCTCAGCGTCGTATTACGACCGGCTACCCGGACGGCACGTTCCGCCCGAACGGTTCGGTGGAGCGCGGTGCGATGGCTGCGTTCTTCTACCGTATGGCGGGTTCGCCGCAGTTCACTGCGCCGAGCACTCCGAGCTTTAAGGATGTGCCGCGTGACCACCCGTTCTATAAGGAGATTGAGTGGATGCGTGCCCGCGGTATCACTACGGGCTGGTCTGATGGCACGTTCCGCCCGAATGATGCGGTGAATCGTGACGCTATGGCGGCGTTCTTCTACCGTTTTGCGGGTTCGCCGGCGTATTCGGCTCCTGCGGTGTCGCCGTTTACTGACGTGTCGGCCGGTAGCCAGTTCTACCGTGAGATTTCGTGGCTGGCTGAGCAGCGTATTACGACGGGTTGGGCTGATGGTTCGTTCCGTCCGGTTCAGCCGATTGAGCGTGGCGCGATGGCGGCGTTCTTGCACCGCTATAACGTGCGTGTGCTGAATAACCGCTAGTCGGATGCGGATGTGAGGGCCGTGTCGGGGTGGAGTTTTCTGCCCCGGCACGGCCCTTTCTGTGGGCTGTTATGTCTGCGGCGTAGACTTAAGTTATGCGTGAATTACAGGTTCAGAACGGCGAGGATGAGACGCTGTCATCTGCCCAGGATGTCCTCGATCAAGAGGAGCTTCTGAACGCGGCAGCTGACTTCGTTGACCGCTATGAGAGCGTCTTTGAACATCTAAGCCGCTGATATTCCTTCGAAAGAAATACCCCCGGTAAACACCACAAGCCCTTAAACCCACATAAACCCAAGAAATTTTTATGAAAATATTTTATGAAAACCATAGAAAAGCACAAAATCAAACATATTTCAATACAGTGCAAATATATGATATTTTCAACAGTGTTTTCCTGGTTTAACTCACCCAAAATCTGCTACTCTATGATCCACAACACATAGTTAATTTTTCAACTTATTATTAGGAGGAAATTATGTCTAATATTTTTTCCAATCTTCGCTGGGGCATCTTGCCCTTGGATCTCCCGAGGCAATTCTGGCAGGTGTTGGCTACGCAGGCCTTCGATGCATTATGGGGCGTTGATAATCATGGCAAAAAATAAAGAAATCCTCTATGACCAGCTCGTTGACATACAGAGCAAAATTGATCACCACCCAATGGTCTCTGGACCTTACGCTAAGGCTAGTAGCCTTGTTGAAATCATGAAAGAACAGGGTTATTCACAAGAAGAGATTGAAATATCTCTCAAAGACCAAGGGCTTCCAAGTATTGTCGACATTGGCAAAAATACTATTAGCGGAATGTTTAGCCTTTGGTGGCTTAACTATAAAAAGAATAATATAGAAGCATCAATTGAAAAAATTATCCGCAAGGAAGGTCGTCGAAAAAATTAATATACCTAAATTAATTTAATTCTATTAAGCATATAATTTATTTTTGATACCAGTTTCCGTTCTAGCTAAATACCCCCGGTGGATGCCGTACGCATCTGCCGGGGGTATTTGCTTGCCTCACCTCTGCCCGAGGCGGGCTAGTTAGCGCTGGCGGGCTTCTTTACGGTTGATTTTCTCAATGGCGGCTTCCACCTTGGACTTGCGGTGACTGAGCTTCCAGAAGCTAAAAGACTGCAGCAAGGTACTCTTACCTATCTCCACGAGGGAGGGCAGCCCCTGCTGGGTGAGTGCCTCATTGATTTCTTCCGGGGTGGCGCCCTGCTCCTTCATCTGCTCGACGATGATGTTCGCCTCCGCTATTTTCCCCGAGGTGAGCGGGTGGTTTTCGAGGCTGGTTTCGATGTCTACGAGCTCGTCGTAGAGTTCAATTTTTGTTTTTGCCATGGTGCTGTCTTCACCGTCCTTGGTTGACGTGTTCTGTGGCGTAGCGAGCGTGTGGGTGTTTTCCCTCATCACCGGCTATTTTGAACGGCATTTGAACCGTACACTCATCCTAGCAAACGGGGGGGTGGAACAAGGATTGCAACCTGTGAGTACACTGCATATTTGCGGAACTGGCGGAAGGCCGAATCACTGCTGAACCCGCCGCGTACGCCGCACTGAACGCACCGTGTGGAACACTACCTCGCCTCCCTCGGCGGTTCACCGCACGGGCTATAAGGTGGAGCGTACACTTAAGTCATGCGTGAATTACAGGCACAGATCATCCGTGAAATGGGCGTCAAGCCCAACATGACCGAAGAGCAGGCACGCGAAGAAGTGGAGCGCCGCATCCAGTTCATCTGCGACTACCTGGAAGCCACCGGAAGCCGCGGCCTGGTACTGGGCATCAGCGGCGGCATCGACTCCACCCTGGCGGGTCGCCTCTGCCAGCTGGCGGTGGACCGCCTCAACGAGCGCGGCCGCACCACCGAGTTCGTGGCGGTGCGCCTGCCCTACCGTGTGCAGCACGACGAAGAGGACGCGCAGGAGGCGCTGCGTTTCATCCAGCCCACCCGCTCCCTGACCTTCAACATTGCCGAAGCGGTGGACGGTTTCGACAGCGCCTACACTGCCGCGACCGGCGAGCAGATCAGCGACTTCAACAAGGGTAATGTGAAGGCGCGCGCCCGCATGATTGCCCAGTACGCGATTGCTGGTGACCCCGGCTACCTGGTGGTCGGCACCGACCACGCGGCGGAGTCCATTACCGGCTTCTTCACGAAGTTCGGTGACGGTGGCGCGGACCTGCTGCCGCTGTACGGCCTGAATAAGCGCCAGAACCAGCTGCTGCTGCGTGTTTTGGGTGCCTCTGAGCGTCTGTGGGCGAAGCCGCCGACTGCTGACCTGCTGGACGGCGTGCCCGGCCGCACCGATGAGGATGAGCTGGGTCTGACGTACCCGCAGATTGACGACTACCTGGAGGGTAAGGAAATCGACGAGGCAGCAGCGCAGAAGCTAGAGCAGATTTACCTGCGTAGCCGCCACAAGCGCACTACCCCAGTGACGATTTTTGATTCCTGGTGGAAAAACTAGGCGGAAGAACTAGGTGGAAGAACTAGCGCCTCAATCAGCGTAAAAGCTAACGTGAAATCCCCGGGCTCCCAAGTGGGAATCCGGGGCTTTTGCTATGTTTTTGCAGACCGAGGATTATGCCTTCTGTTCGGGCTGTGCAACGGAAACCTGGGTAGCCTGAGCGTCTGATTCCTCAGAACCTTCAGCTTCAACCTCAGGCTCAGCCGGGGGCACCTTCGAGCCGCCCGTGGCGAGGAACAGCACCAGGCCCAGCGCGCAGGCGAGCACCTGGGTGAAAGGGAACGCCCAGGTCAGGCCCTTAAATCCGAACCACATGTTGCCGAAGTACACGGCGGGGAAGAACAGCAGCGCAATGCCGAGGGTCATCAGCATTGCCGGGCCGCCCTTACCGGCCGCCTGGAACCAGGACACAAACACGATGCTGACCGCGTTGAACACGGCGGCGAGCATCAGCGCGACCAGGACCTCTTCGCCGGTGGAGACCAGGCGCTCATCACCAACCACGGCGAGCAGTTCGCGGCGGAAAATCAGCACCGGAATGGTGATGGCCGCGGAGGTAATAACCGACAGGATCGTTGCGGTGCGCAGCGCCTGCTTCACGCGGGCGCCGTTGCGGGCACCGTACGCGTAGGCGTACAGCGGGATACCGCCCATGCACAGGCCCATACACAGCATTTCGGGCACCATGTTCAGGCGCATTGCCAGGCCAAACGCCGCCACGGTGTCGTCACCGTAGGAGGCGGCGAGGTTGTTCAGCAGCAGGGCGGCGAAGATCAGGTTGAGGCTCTGAATGAGCTCAGCGGCACCGACCGCAACCACGGGCTTAATGATGGCGGGGTCGAGGGAGAAGTCGCGGATGTTCGCGGAGAAGTTCTCGCTCTGACGCATCAGGAACAGCAGGTAGTACAGCATGGACGCACCGTTGGCCAGTAGCATCGCCCAGCCGGAACCGGCAATACCCATGCCCATGATGGCAATGAACAGCACGTCGAAGATGCAGGTGACGACGGTGCCGACAATAATGCCGTACATGGACTGCTTGGCGTAGCCCTCGGAACGGACCAGCTGTTCGAGGGTGAACATGCCAATGGCGAGGGGCGCTCCGAGGAACATGAGGTGCACGTAGATGCGGGTCGGTTCGTAGGAGCCGCCGGAGGCGCCCATGATGCCGGTAATCGGGTCGGCGAGGATGAAACCGATAATGGCGGCGATAGTGCCTACACCGAGTGCCGAGTAGAGTGCGAAGGAGGTGACGCGGTGGATTTCGTGGGCGGGCTGGCCCTCACCGAGCTTGCGGGAGGCGAGGGTGGAGGCACCCAGACCGAACAGGCCCGCAATTGCCATGATGACGCCGAAGACGGGCACGCCGTAGCCGGTGGCGGCGAGCTCTTCAACGCTGCCGTAGTGGCCGACGAAGTAGGAGTTCACCACGTTGTAGATGCTGGTGATGGCGAGGCCCAGTGCCATGGGCACGCCGAGGGAGAGGAGCGCCTTGAGGATGGGGGCGTCTTTGAGCAGGTAGATGTTCTGCGGGTCTTCGCTTGCGCCATGCGGACCGTGGGGACCCTGAGGGCCGTGCGGGCCGTGTCCTGCGGCGGGTGCACCGTTGTTGGGTGCGGTGTTTTCAGAGGCACCGTTTTCGGGTGCGGTGTTTTCAGTCTGCTGAGGTGTCATAGATTCCTGTGGTTCTGGTCTGTGTTGTGCCCGGTGCGCGGTGAATGACGCGGCAAAAAGCACGATCCGAGCGAAAAACGGGCTAGTGTATTGTACCGTCTCCAGGTAGTGGTGGGTCTAGAGGTTTGGACATAAAAGGTAACGAGGCACCCTTCCCCCGCTGTCCGGGGTGGGGCGCCTCGCCTCATACGTATCGCATGTAGGAGCGTGCGCTATTCGAGCTCGAGCGGGCCGAGCACACGCATGACCTCAATATCCAGGCGTTCCTGGATCTGGTGCAGTACGTTCGTGTCGATTTTGCCTTCGTCGCGCAGACGCTTGAGAATGTCGCGCTGAACTTCGATCACGCCCAGGCGCAGTTCCTTTTCCTGTTCGTGCGATTCGAGCACCTTCAGCACGTTCTCGGGGGTATCGTCGCCGTGCATGTGCAGGGTGTGCAGGTTGCGGTACATACTCATGTGGAACATGTGCTCTTCCGCAATGCGGTCGATGACTTCCTGGGGGGCGTTGATGCGTCCACCGATTTCCTGGATGGAGTCGAAGGACTCAGCAATCATGGTGCGGATTGCTTCGTTCATTTCTTCTTCTTCGCTGTTGTCGACCGGCAGGTTCGCCCAGCGGATCACGGCGGGCAGCAGCATGCCCTGCACGACCATGGAGCACAGCACCACGCCGGACACCACGAAGATCACGAAGTCGCGGTATTCAACACTTGCCGGGATGGACAGCGCCACCGCCAGGGACACGCCGCCGCGCAGACCCGCCATGGTGGATACGACGCGGCCGCGGTGGGTGGTGCGCAGGGAGCGTTGCTTTTCGCTGCGGTCAAGCAGTCGAATCGTGAAAATGGAGGCGTTCAGGAATACGTAACGAATGGCAATGCAGGCAATCCAGGCGACCAGCACAACGAGCAGGCCGTAGCCCCAGGTGGTGCCGTAGAGGTTAATGGTGACACCCATACGTTCCACGGCGGTGGGCAGCTGCACACCGACCATGACGAACAGCACGGCGTTCATGACGAAGGTGACGAACGCCCAGGTGGGCAGACCGTAGGTGCGGTTCTGCGGCTTGATGGTGTCCGGGCTGTAGTAGGTGAGGAAGAACGCCGCGATCACGACAGCAACCACGCCGGAGCCCTTCATGTCGGGGAAAGGCTCGATCTTCTCCGCGAGCAGGAACGCGATGAAGGGCACGGTCAGCATGAAGCAGGTGAACCACATCGGGTTGTCGATGTGGGCACGAATCTTGTTGGCTACCCAGCCGACCGCCAGACCAACCAGAATACCGATGAGGAAGGAGAAGAAGAACATGCCGCTGGAGTGGCCGAGGGAGAGTCCTTGGCCGGCGGCTACCTGCAGGGCGAGGGTCAACAGCACGAGGGTCGTACCGTCGTTGATGAGTGCCTCCGCCTTGAGGGTGGTGATAGCAGACTTGGGCAGCTTACCGTTGAGGGTTGCGACGGCGACCGCGTCGGTGGGCGCGAGCGCCACACCGATGAGCAGTGCCGCACCCCAGGCGCTCACGCCGATGAGCTCGTGCAGAATCCCGGCGACACCGAAGGCGGTCACGATGACCAGCAGGGTTCCGGTGAGGATAACACCACCGATGCGGTTGCGCGCTTCACGCCATGAGGTGTTGCGGGCTTCCCAGAAGAGCATGATGGGCAGGAAGATTTCGAGGATGACGTGCGAGGGCAGGCCAATACTCTGAACTTCGTGCAGTTCGTGGGCGGGCATAATGCCGATAGCCAGGCCAATGAAAATCAGCACAATGGCGGGGGTAATCCGCGTTTTGTGTGCGATTGCGCTGCCTACGAGGACAGCGAGGGATAGTGCGATAACGACTTCGAGCATGCTGTTCCTTTATTGGGGGTCTCCGGTGTACTTCAGCGGTTAAAGAGTACACCCGCGATTTTATTCCCTGCGCTCGCCGGCGGGTCTGTTCAGTCCACGAACTGCCCTACTCTGACCGCTTTTCATGACGTTTTGTGTCATTCTGACGTGAACTTCGAGTCGTACTGTGTCAGAGAACAGAAAATCCGCCTCCGTGAGTGCGCGCGAACACTCAGAACGTGAGAAGATAAGGTCATGACTGATAACAACACCGTAACCGGCAGCCCGCTTGTTAAGCGCGGCCTTGCCGACATGCTCAAGGGCGGCGTCATCATGGACGTCGTCACCCCCGAACAGGCTAAGATCGCTGAAGATGCTGGCGCTGTTGCCGTCATGGCTCTCGAGCGCGTTCCCGCGGATATTCGTGCGCAGGGCGGCGTGGCTCGTATGTCTGACCCGGACATGATCGAGGGCATCATTGATGCTGTTTCGATCCCGGTCATGGCGAAGGCACGCATCGGCCACTTCGTTGAGGCTCAGATTCTGGAGACCCTGAAGGTCGACTACATTGACGAGTCTGAGGTTCTTTCCCCCGCTGACTACGTGAACCACATTGATAAGCACCAGTTCAAGGTTCCTTTCGTGTGTGGTGCTACCAACCTGGGTGAGGCGCTGCGCCGCATCACCGAGGGTGCCGCTATGATCCGCTCGAAGGGCGAGGCCGGCACCGGTGACGTCTCTGAGGCGACCAAGCACATCCGCACCATTAAGCGTCAGATTGCTGAGCTGCAGGGCCTGTACAACACCATGCCCGATGAGCTGTACGTGAAGGCTAAGGAACTGGCTGCACCGTACGAGCTGGTGCGTGAGGTTGCTCAGACCGGCAAGCTGCCCGTGGTCATGTTCACCGCTGGTGGTGTGGCTACCCCCGCTGACGCTGCAATGATGATGCAGCTCGGTGCTGACGGCGTGTTCGTTGGTTCCGGTATCTTCAAGTCGGGCGACCCGGTTGCTCGTGCGAAGGCTATTGTGAAGGCTACCGCTTTCTACAATGACCCGGAGAAGGTTGCTGAGGCTTCTCGCGGCCTGGGTGAGGCTATGGTCGGCATTAACGTTGCTGACATTCCGGCACCGCACCGCCTGGCGGAGCGCGGCTGGTAATTCGTGCGCGCACCCCGCGTTTGGGGTGAGTGTTTGATGAGGGGGTGGGGTTCGCTGAGGGGGGTCCCACCCTCCTTGTGTTTGTTGATTTGTGAAGGGAGCGGTGATGGTTGAGAAGGTTCAGCCTACCGGTGTTTTGCCGGGTGAGGGTTTGACGGTTGGTGTTTTGGCGTTGCAGGGCGGTGTGCGTGAGCACGCGTTGATGCTGGAGTCCCTGGGTGCGCAGGTGCGTTGGGTGCGTACCGGTGAGCAGCTTGAGGGTATGGATGCGCTGGTTCTGCCCGGTGGTGAGTCGTCGACGATTGACCGTTTGACCCGTATTTTTGGTGTGCGTGAGCCGCTGATTGAGGCGATTTCTTCGGGTCTGCCGACTCTGGGTACGTGTGCTGGCCTGATTATGCTGTCGAAGCGTATTGATGATCCGGCGCCGGGTCAGCAGTCGCTGGGTGTTTTGGATGTTTCGGTGGGTCGTAATGCTTTTGGTTCGCAGGTTGATTCTGCGGAGGTGCGCCTGCCGTGGCTGACTCCTGCCGGTGATGAGGTGGTTATTGATACGGCGTTTATTCGTGCGCCGATTGTGACCGGCACTGGTGAGGGTGTGCAGGTGACGGCTCGTCATGAGGGGAAGATTGTGGGTGTGCGTTCGGGCAACCTGATTGGTATTTCTTTCCACCCGGAGGTTACGGGCGATACGACCGTGCATGAGGAGCTGCTGGCTCTGGCACGCGAGGTGAAGGGCAAGTAGCCCCCCCCGGGGTCTTGTTGAAGACCGTTTAAAGAGTTGTGGCGGTGACCGTTGTTCGGTCACCGCCACAACTATTTTTGAGTGGGCTTATGCGTGAGTGGGTTTATGGGCGGGCGCTGCTGGGGGTTTGGGGCTGGGCCTTCCACTGCTGGTAGGCGCTCGTGGCGAGGAATCGTGCACGGTTTGCGTCGCTGCGCGTCTTGATGTCTGCGGGGGCTGCCTCGTACCACTTTTCGTAGAGACGAATAATCATCTCGGGGTATGCGGCTTCTTCCAGGTCTGCGCGGTGGGGGATGAATTCGTTGCGGTCCTTGATGTCTCGGTACTCGCTACCGGCGAAGGGGTCGGTGACTCCGGTGCTGGGGTGGGCGTTGTAGGCATCGATGTTTTGAACGTATTCGGGGAGGGTGCTGCGCCCTGCTTTGAGTGCGGCATGGCATTTGCTGCCGATTTCGCTGGGCTCGATCATGTGGGCGCCGTCTGCGAGGATGTTCCGGTACTGGATGTACGCGGGGTATTGTTCATCGGTGCGCGGGACGGGCTTGGCGGCTTCTGCTGATGCGAGAGCTTCGGCGGAGTATGAGGAGCAGCTGACGCTTGGCGTGGTGCTTGCCGTTGCTGAGGCGCTCGCCGTGGAGGGCGAGGAGGCGTTGCTTGCCGCGGTGTTCGCACCACCGCAGGCGGCAAGGAGCAGGGGCAGGATTGAGAGAGCGGCACTGTATCGCAGTGCGCTATAGCGGGGGTTGGGGGTCCTGGAGTTCAGGGTCATCATGTCACCTCATTGTGGGCTGGAGCATGCCGAATTGACCCTTACTATACGGGCAGTTTTGATATATGGTCAAGAGAAAAATATGTTTATTTTTTAAAATCCAACTGCTCGAAAGAAAATCGATGAACAAGTTTGTTCAACATCTTGACCTGCGTAAACGCAGAGCCCATAGGACTCATGGAGCAAACACGACACCAAAACACCTGCCTCAGATATTGCTATTTGCCCGATAATCAGCAGAAGCCAACATGCCCAGAGGAGCACGGTCGGAGCGCCCTTCAAGGAACCTCGAGTTCCGTAAGATCCTGCACCTCGACGACCCAAAGCTTCTAGAGGAGAAAGTAGATAAGTCCCCTAATGTATTCCCAGAGCAGTACCAAGATGACGCACTGCACAACGAATGCGGCTATAGCTGCGGCGGCTGGCACCCAGTAGCTACGCTTAGAACATGCAATAAAAACTGCTATAAAAATAATGCATGAGACAATATCTGGACCCAAGAGAATGAATGCTTGCAAATCATATGGCCACAATATTCCATGCATATATTCTGTAGGGATTTTACATGAACTTAAGATATTGCCTTTTAAAATTTCATAAGTCCCATACATTTTAAAAACTAAATATAGCGAGGCAATCCAAAAAATTCCTATACGAAGCTTGACACCCAGCCATATACTAGAAATCTGCCACAAGCTAGCTAATACAACTCCCACCACAAAGAAGGGTATATAGTCGAAATATGCACTTTGCCACCTATCACATGGCGAGACAAATCTATAGAAATCTATATACAGGCTAGTTGGGAAAATATAGAAAAATTGCAATACAATGAGAAACAAGATATACAAAATTATTTTCTCATTTACGGCGAACATCTTATAAGTAGAATTCATGATGTCATTTCCTTTCAAGAGCATAAAATGCTAGTAGTACAACACCGAACCCATAGCCTCAATGTTGTTTTTCTTACCCACTAAGCCCAAAAGCCAATACTGGGATAGGTAGGCGACCCGCAAAGCCTCCGCACTCTTACCCTATCTACCTTATATTTAAGCAGGTCAGAGCTTTAAGACTACTGGGTAGCACACCTTGCGTCTAGAGTGTTGGTTTTAAAAGTAAGATGATATTTTCCATTGACCGCATATCAAATATTGGGGTATGTTTAGACGCAATATATCGTTCCATCCCTCTTGTGAGGTGGTCCCATGACCCAAACCCCCGTTTTTCTTTCGTTCCGTTCTCTTTCGTTCCATTCCGGCGGTCTACGACGCAGTGCCGCGTTGGCGATTCTTCCCTTGCTTCTTGCCTCCTGCGGCAGCTCCACCAACACGGCATCAAACACTCCCGCACCCTCGAACACGACCGTGACTTCCTCCCCGTCAGCTTCAAGCGCCACCGGGTCCGCCTCCTCTTCCGCAGCGAAGAAGAGTTCCGCCCCCTGCCTTGAACCTGACGAAGCCGCGAAAGCTGAAACCCTCAAGCAGCAGGAAGCCATCAGCGCCGACCGCGGAACAGCACTCCCCTCCTACGTCTCTGCGCGGCATGTTGTGCGCAACCAGGCAAACTTCCCTACCCGCACCGAAGCTGAATCAGCAGGAGCCGAATGCCTGGCACTGTACGAGAAGAACAAGGCTGATCACGCCTACGCCGCAGCATGGGTTCGCGCTATCGATGACAATAACGTGGCAAGCGGAAAAGTAGCCTCCGGCCCGCGCGCTGACATCCAGAGCACAGACCCCTATAAGGCAAGCAACTACGTTGATATTCGAGAGGGTAAGGAGTACTTCCCGACCCGACAGGAGCTGCTCGCGGCAAACTACCCTGAGAACTACATTGTTGCTTTTGAGTTGTGGGCGCAGCAGGCACCTGCCGATGTGAAGCAGAAGAGCGACGCGAACCGTGCGGCCGCTCAGGATACTCGCTGGTCTGAGGTGGTAACCCTGCCCAGCCCCGACAACCCTGTCTAATCTAAGCCTGTTTCATCTTAAAAATAGTTGTGGCGGTGACCGTTGTTCGGTCACCGCCACAACTGTTATAGGGTGCAGGTTAGGGTAGGAGTGCCAACCCAAACTCAATAATGATTAGCGCGACAGCACACGCGAAGAGTACCCCACGCGGCACATTGAACTTCTGCCAGAGGTCATACAGCTGGCTGGGAATCAACCAAATAACGAACGCATGAAAAGCAAGCGAGAACGAGGCGTTACCCCACTGAATAATCATCAGGGCAAGGGCAAAACTCAGGCCGAGTATATCCAGGATGCGCCGGTGCTTTCGCACCTGCTCCCTCTCCTTCTGATAGCTGGGGTTGTTTAGCAACCTTGGTGGTGCTTTTTTCAGCTGGCCCACAATGACCAAAACCGCCAGCGGAATCAGAGAAATATCGAAGAACATGGGAACCACCTTTCATGTTGGGGTTCGCTCGCTACGCCGGTGACGAGCTGATGGCGCACCATCATTGGTGAAAACTTCTCAAAAACAAGTAGTCTGCAACACGTATATTACGTATTGTGGGTTACTTTACGGCAAACATGAACCCTATTCAAGAGGTAAACAGCTCCCCCCCCCCCCGAAAAATTTTGAAAAATTTTTAAAAAATAAGGGCGCCAGGAACCCTAAGTTCCCGGCGCCCTTCCCCCAGCTGTTCATACCTCAGCGGGATTCAATTTAGAGGCGGAAGAAGCCTTCCACCGCGCGCGTCATGTACGCCATATCGTCCACATGGCACATCTCGCGCATCGAATGCATCGACAGCAAACCAATACCCACATCCACGGTGCGCATACCCAGGCGAGTCGCCGTAATCGGGCCAATCGTCGAACCACACGGCATATTGTTATTCGACACGAACTCCTGATACGGCACACCAGCCTTCGCACACGCCGCCGCAAACACGCCAGCACCCACCGAATCCGTCGCATAACGCTGGTTCGCGTTAATCTTCAACAGCGGGCCGCCACCGGGCAGCGGCTGCACGGTCGGGTCGTGGTGACCCTGATAGTTCGGGTGCACCAGGTGACCGGCATCAGCCGACAGGCAGAACGACGCCGCCACCGAACGGCGGTACTCCTCCGTGCTCTCACCGCGCGCAGCGGACAGGCGCACCAAAATATCCTCCAGGAACGGGCCAGCCGCACCACTACGCGACTCCGAACCAAGCTCCTCATGGTCAAACGCCGCAAGCATCACGGTCTCGGTAGCGTGCTCATCCGCGTTATCGGCAACATAACGCTCCAGGGCGGTCAAACCCGCGTGCACCGAAGACAGGTTATCCAGGCGGCCGGAAGCGAACAGCTCCTGATCGGCACCAAAACGGCGCGGCGGCTGCGAATCAGCGAACAGCAGGTCGTAACCCACAATACTTTCCGGGTCGACCGGCTCGCCGTCAATCACGTGCTTCGCCATATAGCCGAGCACGTCGTTCTCCGCCGGGTCCACACCCCACACGGGGTACATGTTGAACTGCTTGTCCAGCACCAGTTCGTTGCGCTTGTGATCCAGGTGCGGCGCCAGCTGCGGGATGCGCGCAATCGCGCCGGTGCGCACCAAGCGGTCCTTCAGCTCCCCGCCCTCAAGGACGGTGAGGCGGCCCGCCACGCACAGCTCGCGGTCCAGGAAGGAGTTCAGCAGTGCACCACCGTAGTTCTCGACGGCAATCTGGTGCCAGCCCTTCGTGGTGATGGAGGAGGAAGGCTTGACCTTCAGGGAGGGCGAGTCGGTGTGCGCACCCAGCACGCGGTAGCCGCTTGCCTTCTGCGCCTTCGCACCGCCAGCCCAGGCGATAATCGCGCCGTCACGGACGACGAAGTGGCGGCCGGTTGCGATCTGCGGGTCCCATGCTTCGGTCTCTACAAGCTCGGTGAAGCCCGCTGCTTGCAGGCGGCGCGCTACCGTGCGCGCGGCGAGGTAAGAGACCGGCGACTCCGCCACGAATGCGGCGAGGTCTTCAATATTTTTTACAGCATCAACAGTCATGGTTTAACCCTACCTTTTCTTGGGTGTTGACGGGGTGACCGGGGCTGATAGTCCACGCGGCGTGGAGTAATAGCCCTGGTGAGGCTCGAATGGAGCGAGGCGGGCGGGCTGGGTAGTCGAGCTAGAGCAGCCCACCAAATAGCCTATTTATCAACCTTGAGCGGTTGTGTTTCACGTGAAACTTCGCCGCGGCGAGCACGTGCGTTGAAGATTAGGCAGGCGAGCACCACGTACACGCCTTCTAGTGCGATACCCTGCAGCGCATCCACAGGGGTCACACCCTCGGAGGCGAAGGGATCCAGACCAGCCACCATGGACAGCAGCATCAGGATCACGTTATTTGCCACGTGCAGGCTGATGGAGGCTTCCAGACCGCCGGTGTACCAGCAGAGGAAACCGGCATAAATACCCATCGCAAGAATCGTGCTCTGACCCCAGGGGTCGTAGGCGTGGGAGAGCATGAACAGTACTGCGGGCAGCACAATCGGCAGCCAGGGGGTGCGGAGCCAGCGACCAAGCATCTGCATCATGAAGCCGCGGTAGGCGAGCTCTTCGGCGTAGCACTGCACGGGCACGAGGAGCAGCATCATCGCCACATAAACCCAAAATTCAACCTGTGGAGGTTGAAAATAGCGGTATTCGGGCAGGCTCGCACCGCTCACCGCCAACGCTACGGCGTAGTAGATGCCGTAAACCGCAAAGCTCAAACCCAGATACGGAAGCAGCAGTGAGCGGCGCAGGCGGCCCGCCACCGAATGGATCAGACCCCAGGGCTTAGGGCCCACGACCAGGCGCGCAATAAAGAGCGAAGGCACGATGGCGATGAGGGAGAGGAAGGTTAGCGCGAACAGCGCCGAGTGTTCCATGATGACGGCGCGGTTCGTCGCTACATCCCGGAGGGAAACTCCCGAACCCCTAACCGCCATAAACAGGGCAACTGAAATCATCAGGTTGAGGCCAATAAATACGGCGACGCCGAGCAGACCTTCCAGCAGGGGTGAGAACCAGCGGGATTTCGGGTCGGCGTGGGAGAGACGGTGGTAGGCAAGACCTGCAGGCGCAGCAACAGCGGGGGTTCCGGCGGCTACCTGCGGAGGTGCGGGGGACGGTGTCGTGTTCATTCTTTAATCCTAGCCCCAGCCTTTAATCCTAGTCTCAGCGGATTCGGTGGTGACCGGGCATGCGGAAACCTTCAAGTACTGATTAATACGGAATGTTTCAAAACCATTGAAAAACCCGTGAATAAGGTCAAAAACCCACCATTCGCGGGGTTCATTTTCTGAACCTATGCCATAATTTGTAGCGATAATACGCTCATATACATAGTCGCTGATGACCGCTCTTCCGGGGTGTTTTTTCAGCACCAGAAAGGCTGCTTTCTTATGGCACTCGTCTTCAATCCGCCGCCCAACTGGCCCGCTCCTCCTGCCGGATGGGCCCCCACTCCTACGTGGCGTCCTGACCCCGCGTGGGGTCCCGTTCCTGAAGGTTGGCAGCTGTGGGTCGAAGAGCCCGAGCCTGAACCCATTCAGGTTGAAGAGGCCACTATTGAGCCGCTGATTCCCGAGGAGCCCGCCGCAGAGGCGGCTCCCGCTGAACAGGTTGCTGAGCAGGTTGTTGAGGCGCCCGCGGCTGAGTCCGTTGAGCCCGCTGTTGAGGCTGAGCAGCCCGCCGAGGTTGCCGCACCGCTGACCGTTGAGGACGTTGACCTGGAGCAGCTCGCCGCTGAGCTCGAAGGTGAGCAAATCGTAGAGGTTCCCGAGGTGGCAGCACCCCAGGCTGAGGCATCCCACGCTGAGGCACAGCAGGTAGAGGCACCCGCGGCTGAATCCGCTGAGGAATCCTCCGAGCCCAAGCCGATGCGTCACCTGACTCAGGTTCCGCTGACCGGCACCACTCTGCCCGAGCAGGTTCTCGCATCCCAGTCTTCCGCTGAAGAGCCTGTAGTTGCAGAGCCCGCCGCTGAGGCTGTTGAAGCTCCCGTAGCGCCGGTTGTCGAGCCTGCAGTTGCTGAGCCGGTTGCTTCCGAGCAGCCCGTTGAGGTGCACGTTGTTGAGGCTCCGGTTGCTGAGCCTGCACTCTCTGAGCCGGTAGTTTCCGAGCCCGCTGTTTCTGAGCCGGTTGCTTCCGAACCTGTTGCAGAACCCGTTGTCGTTGAGCCCGTCGCTGAGGTTGCGCCCGAGGCACCGGCGGCAGCTGAACCGGTCGCTGAGGCTCCCGTTGCTGAGGTTCCCGCCTCCACCGAAGGGGCTCCGCACACCATCGAGAGCTCTCCGCTCGTTGAGTTCCACACCCCGGAAACCGAGCGCACCGTCAACCTGTCCGAGCGTACCGTGAACCTGTCTGAACAGCCCGGTCAGAACGTGCAGGGCGGTCAGAACGCACAGTTCATTCCGGCGGGTCAGGCACCGAACGGCTTCCAGCCGAACCAGGCTGATGGTTTCCAGGGTCAGGGCTTCCAGGGCGACCAGAACGCGCAGGGCGGCCAGAACGTCCAGGGCGGTCAGTACCAGAACAACCCCTACCAGGGTCAGCCGTACAACGCTCAGCAGCCTTACGCGGGTCAGGTGTCCGATCAGGACCAGGCAACCGTGGCGCTGAGCAACCCCTACGTCACCGAGCCCGCAGATCAGGGCGAGGACGGCTCCGAGAAGAAGGGCCTGTTCTCGGGCACCAAGATTTGGGGTGTTATCGGTGGTGCGCTGGCTCTGCTGATTGTTCTCATCCTGGCGATTGTCATGCTGATTCCGCGTGGCGGCTCGACCCCCACCTCCGGTTCTTCCGAGTCTGCGAGCGCGGCGGCTACTTCCGCTGAGGCGTCCTCCGCCGCGGCGGCATCCTCTGAGGCTTCTTCCGCAGCACCCGCATCCGAGAGCGCGGCAGCGGCTTCGGCTTCTTCCGCGGCACCGGTTGCTGCTGCTGAAGCGAAGATGCCCGAGGGTGAGTTCAAGGAGTACAAGAAGACCGTCACCGACAACAAGGACACCATCGAGATTGAGAAGATTAAGGGCGATGTGTCCGCAGGCCTGCTCTACTACGAGTTCAAGCCCGCAGACGGTGTGGTTAACGCCTTCATCTCCAGCCGTGATGAGAAGGGCAACAGCAGCGCAGGTGTGAGCGTTATCGACTCGACCCGCGACGGCAAGGAGCTCAAGGGCACCGCGTGGATCGACGCGAGCGGCCACTCCACCCCCACCCGCAAGTTGGACCTGACCGGTAAGGGCGAATGGACCATCCGCGTCTACGATGCAGACTCCGCACCTAACTACAAGAAGGGTGAGAAGTTCCAGAGCACCATGAACCACTACGCTTTCACCTACGAAGGCACCGAGGCGACCATGGAGTTCCAGACCAGCGGCCCGACCACCCGCGGTTTCAGCGTTCTGAACGCGACTAAGAACGACCCGTTCTTCTCCTCGACCCTGTCGCCGGTGAAGAGCAGCATTCAGTGGGTTCAGAGCAACAAGAGCTACCTGCAGGTTCGTACCGACTCCAACGTTACCTGGAGCATCGGCACTAACTAGCGGCTTGGCTGACTAGATCAGCAGGCCGAGTAGGTCAGCAGGCTGAGCATAGAAGTATCCCCCGCATCCGTGATGGGTGCGGGGGATACTTTTATGCCGGGTTACTTTTATGCTGGGTTACTTTTATGCCCGGAGGCTATGCTTCTGGGGTTCTGTCCGGTGGGCTGACGCCCCTGTTGGATGCGCCCGCCGCCCTGAATGAGCAACCACCGTGAGCGGGTAGCAACCGTAAGCGGGGGCTTCCTTAGCGGGAGTACTTCGCCTCCGCCAGTTCGGCGCCCGCGACACGTGCCGCACGCCCCACCAACTGACGATTCGCCAGGTACACGAAGAACGTCACCAAAATAAATAGGTACATCAGCTGGTACGGCATGGTGCCCGCCATCAGGCCCAGGGAGCCTTCGGGAACCATCAGAATCTGATCCGAACTGAAGTGCGGGGAGAACGCCAGCACAATCCAGAACGGCGAAATGTACATGCCCACCAGCGCCGCGGTCGCCAAAATAACAGCCAGTGTGAAAACAAAGGAGCTGACCCGCTGGTACATGAGCGGGAAGATCTCCATAACCACGGCGGCGAGCATCAGCGGGTACCAGGTGTTGTGGTGCGACCAGCTAATCGGCGAAATCTGCAGCATCATGAACGCGGTCAGCGCCAGCTGCGCCATGAGCGCGCGGGCACGAATCAGCGGAATCAGCAGAACCGCGGTGACCAGCACAATCAGCAGGGTCAACGCCACCTGCACCACGGACAGGGCGGTCGCCGTCAGGTGATGCTGCAGGCCCGCGTGGGTCAGCGAACCCATAATCGACACGTTATCGAAGTAGCTGAACCAGCCCACACGCGAAGTGTCACGCACCGCGTGGAACCAGAACGTCAGCGACTCCTCACGAATCACCAGGAAGCCGATACCCACGGTCGCGGCGAAGCTCGCACCCAGGGTCGCAATGCCCTTCCAGTCCTTACGCATGAGCAGCAGCAGACCGAACGCGAGCGGGGTCAGCTTAATACCCGCCGCAATACCCAGCAGCACACCGCGCGGAACGCGGGTTGCCGGGCGCATAAAATCGGCAAGAATCAGCGCCAAAATGATGGCGTTAATCTGCCCAAAATGCGTGGTCAAACGCCACGGACCGCACATCCAAATCAGCGCCGCAATCAGCGACACCATACCCCAATGACCCAGGTGCTTCTGCAACGGCAAACGCCACGAACGGCTCCGCGCGTAGGAATATAGAGCGTAGCCGCACACGTAGCTGAGCACGCCGATGATGACGGTAATCAGCATCATGCTCTGCGGTTCGGTGAGGAACGCGAGCGGGTAGAAGAGCAGCGCCGCAAACGGCGGGTACGTGAACGGCAGGCCGCGCGTGCGGAAGGTGTACAGCTGGTAGCCGTCCGGGCCATCCGCGAGGGAGACAGCACCCAGGCGGTACACGTAAATATCGTCAGCCGCCGCGTGCGTCACGTAGTCAAAGGCGTAGAGGGCAACCAGGATGAACACCAGGTGCGCCCAAATATCGCCGCCGCGGAAGAAGCGTTCGCGCAGGCTGAGAACGCGCTCGGACGCTTCAGAGCGGTCAGCTACCTCGGAGCGGTCATTCGATTTCTCCACCGCGGCGAGCTCCGTATCTTGAGAAGCGGCCCGGGTGGACTCAGCGGGCTCAGCGGCCGGCACGGACCCGGTAGCCGCGGCAGCCTCGGTGGAAGCTGCGGGGGCCGAGGCCCACGGGATAGCGGGCGCTACCGCCCCGGTATTCTTTTCGGTATCTTCAGCGTTCTTCTCAGTGTTTTTCGCGTGGCTCACGCGGTTGCCTCACGAGAAGAAGCGGCACGCACAGACTCGGCGCGCCCGGTAACCAGGGCGCGGGCACCCCACCAGCCCAGGGGCGCATCGCTACGCACGGAACCGTACTGCACGGGCTCAACCTTCGCGCCACGCACCGGCGTGCTCAGGGCGGCAAGCGACCAGAGCATCATCGTCACCCACAGGCAGAACGCCGGAATCGCCGACACCGCCAGCGCACCGGCGGCCAGGTGCTCCATGTCGTCCATGGAGCCGTGCATCCACGAGGCGATGCGCATCGGGGAAATGTACAGGCCCAGCACGGCAACCCAGGCGAAGCACGCGGCAGCCACGCGCAACCAGGCCGGCTGCGGGGCGAAGTAGGTGGGGAACGCATCCAGCACCAGCACGGCCGCCAGCAGGGGCAGTAGCACGTTGTGGTGCGACCAGCTAATCGGCGACAGCGCCACCATGAGCGAGGCGGTCACCGCCACCTGTGCCAGGGCCGCACCGCGGCGTTCCAGCTGGTACAGCAGGCCGGCGGTGAGCACGATGCTCACGAGCGCCAGAGCGTAGTAGACGGGCTTCGCGGCACCCTCGGACAGGCCGAAGTGCAACAGCCAACCCTGAATCGAAATGTTATCCACATAGTTCAGGCCGCCCACGCGCGAAGGATTCGTCAGCGCCGAGAACCAAAATTCCGGTGCCTCCTTGGGCATCAGAATGAAGCCCAGCGCAATCGTGGCGAAGAAGGTCGCACCCAGGGTCGCGATACCCTTCCAATCGCGGCGCACCAGCAGGATGAGGCCGAACACGAGCGGAGTGAGCTTCACGCCGCCGGCAATGCCGATCAGCACGCCGCGCGGCACGCGGGTCGCCGGACGCACAAAATCGGCCAGAATCAGCGCGGTAATGAACGGGTTGATCTGAATCAGGTCGATGGTGCGCTGCCAGGGACCCGCCGCAACCACCAGAAGGGTCAGCACGGCGATAGTTCCCAAGCGGCCAAAGTACCGCTGCAGGGGCAGTTCGCGACCGCGCGCATTGACGTAGTTGTAGATGACGGTGGAAAGCCACCAGGCCACCACCACGGACCCCAGCACCATGAGCACCTTACCGACGACCAGGGGCATGAACGCGAAGGGCAGGAACAGCATCGCCGCAAACGGCGGGTAGGTGAACGGCGGCTTAATCACGCCGTGATCGTTCAGGGTCGGGGAGTACAGGTCCTGGGTGAACCCCTCGTTATCGAAAATGGTCATGGCACCCAGGCGGTAAATGGAGAAATCCATGCCGCTGGCGGGGTCGCTCAGGATTCGGAGCAGGAAATTGGCGCCCACCGCCAGGAGCGCCAGGACGGCAATAACGCCCCAAATCGGGGTTTTGGATTCGGTTCTGGCCACGAGATGTCCTTACTGTGGGGTTTAGCTGCGGATTCCGGCACGGGGTGTTTCGGATGCCCCGTGAGAGTGCGGGGCATCGGCGTTTTCAAGCCATAACAGTGTATCGCGAAGCGCGTGTATCCGATGCATCAGGGCGCAGATTCACAGGCTTCAGGAGGCGGGCCGCAGAGCGCATTTATACGCACGTACTGTCTTCAAAATTGGTACAAATGGGGCAATATAATGGATTTATATGGCACTCGACGCGCCCTTCGCGGAGTCTAGCGGATGCGGAGCGCCCCCCGAACACACCGACGTACCAACGTGAACAACCAGCAGTGAAAGCAGTGATTGCGTGAGCGAACATCTCGGCACCCCACCCGAAGGCGAGAACACGAACGGCAAGCCCGCAAGCGTCTCCGGAGGCGGCTCCTCCGGCCTGAGTATCGGCATGCGCCCGGCTGATGCGCCCGGCGCGAACCTCACCCCCGAAGAGGTTGCACGCCGCGCATCCGGTCGCGGTACGTGGCATCGTCGTGCCTCCAAGCCTGTCTCGCACTGGATGTTTGTGCTTATCGGCGTGCTTCTGCTGCATAAGTTTATTCCCAATAGCGGCTGGTTGCTGGTGCACATTGTCACCCTCGGTCTGATTACGAACTCGATTCTGATTTGGTCGCAGCACTTCACCGAAGCGCTCATGAAGATCAAGATTCCTGACGAACACCGCGGAACTCAGGTGCGCCGTATCTTCATCCTGAACGCCGGTATTCTCGTGCTCATGGTCGGCATGATCGGTCAGCTGAGCGTGCCCGGCCTCTACGCCGCCACGGTGGTTGGTGCGCTCATTGTGGGTACTATGGTCGCCTGGCATGCCCTATACCTGCTGAAGCAGGTGCGTCAGGCTCTGCCCTCGCGGTTCGGTGTGACGATTCGCTTCTACATTACGGCGGCGCTCATGCTGCCCCTCGGTGCGGCGTTTGGCGCGATGATTGCCTACCCGAACCTGAAGGGCACCCTGCATTCGCAGTTCTTGCTTGCCCATGAGGTCGTGAACGTGCTCGGCTTCGTTGGTATTACCGTGGTGGGTACGCTGGTGACCTTCTGGCCGACCATGCTGCGCACGAAGATGGTTGATAAGGCGCTCACTCACAGCCTGCGCGCCCTGTACCTGATGTGCGGCGGCTTGGCGTTGACCCTTGCAGGCTCCATGTTCGGGATGCGTCCGCTCGCTGCCGCCGGCCTGGTCGTCTACCTGCTCGCTCTGCTCATTGTCGCGTGGGTGATGGTGCGTACCCTGCGCACCAAGCGCCCGACCGAGTACCCGCCGATGAGCGTCGGTATGGGCTTCCTCTGGCTGATTGTTGGCGTGGCGACCACCGCCTACATGGTGGCAACCACCCCGTTCGCCGTCATGGATATTCGTGCGGTCACCCCCATCTTCGTGGTGGGCTTCCTGCTGCAGGTGCTGCTGGGTGCGATGAGCTACCTGCTGCCTCAGCTGATGGGTGGCGGCCCGGCGGTGGTGCGCGCCTCCAATAAGGAGTTCAGCCGTTTTGCTGCCGGTCGCGTGACCGCCGTGAACCTGGCGCTCATTATTTTCATGCTGCCCAGCTCCATGGTGGGTCAGTCCATTAAGATGACGGTCACTATTGTGGGCGCGCTGGCGTTGGCGGCGTTCATTCCGCTGATGGTGCGCGGCGTGAAGGTTTCGGTGAGCACCCGCAAGGCAATCTTCGAGGCGCGCGCCCGCGGTGAGAAGCCCGCCTTCGACCAGGAGGCGCTGACCCCCGCACCCATCCCGCACGCCAAGCAGAGCTTCCAGGCGGCACTCGCGGTTGCTATGGCGTTCCTGCTGGGCTTCGCCGTGAACCCGTCCGCGTTGAACCTGCCGTCGGTTTCTTCGTCGGGTTCCGTGGCTGCGACCGGTCAGACCACCACCGTGCAGGTGAAGGCGACCAGCAACTACCGTTTCACCCCCGCCGAGGTGGAGGTGCCCGCCGGTAACCGCCTGGTCGTTGAAGTCACCAACGACGATCAGGGCATGACCCACGACCTGACCTTCGACAACGGCGCGACCACCGGCGTTATCAACCCCGGCGAAACGAAAACCGTTGATGCCGGCGTTATTACCGCCGACCAGGAAGGCTACTGCTCCGTGGCGGGTCACCGCTCCCTGGGCATGGTGTTCAAGGTGAAGGCGACCGGCGCCTCCGCAAACCAGGTGGCGCAGGGTGGCCACAACCACGGTTCTGCGGGCGGCCACAACCATGCTGCATCGGGTAGCACGCCGACCCTTATGACCGTTGCGAACAGCAGGATTGACATGTCCGCAGCGCCCGGCAACGGCTACAAGTACCGCGACCCGAACATCCCGGCGCCGAACACCGCCGAGCAGGTGAACGGCAAGACCGTCCGCAAGGTCACCCTGGAAGTTGAGGAAGTCGACCGCGAAGTCGCGCCCGGTGTGACCGTTCACATGTGGACGTTCAACGGGCAGAACATGGCACCGATTCTGCGTGGCAAGGTCGGCGACATTTTTGAAATTACACTCGTCAATAACGGCACGATGGGCCACTCGCTGGACTTCCACGCGGGCATGGTGTCCCCCGATAACACGATGAAGACCATCGCCCCCGGTGAGCGTCTCGTCTACCGTTTTGAGGCGAAGGCCGCCGGCATCTGGCTGTACCACTGCGGTACCGCCCCGCTGAGCCTGCACATGACCCAGGGCATGTACGGTGCGGTCATTATTGACCCGGCGAACCTTGACCCGGTCGATCACGAGTACGTGATGGTCCAGGGCGAGGCGTACCTGCACGACACCGGCAAGACCGCCTCCGACGGCAACAAGCTGGCGGAGAACTCGCCGGAGCTGATTGCTGCGGGCACCCCCACGCTGACCATGTTCAACGGCCACGCAACCCAGTACAAGGCGAAGCCGCTGCAGGTGAAGAAGGGTGAGCGTATCCGTGTTTGGGTGATGGCTGCGGGCCCGAACCACGGCACGAGCTTCCACGTGGTCGGTTCGCAGTTCGACACGGTCTACAAGGAGGGCGGCTACCTGATGCGCCGCGGTGTGGATGCGTTCGGTAGCCGTGACGGCCACAGCCAGGCGCTGGATTTGGCGCCCGCCCAGGGTGGCTTCGTGGAGATGCAGTTCCTGGAGTCTGGCACCTATGTGTTCGTGAACCACTCCTTCTCGGAGATGGAGCGCGGTGCCGCCGGCAAGATCGTGGTGACTGATCGCTAAACGCTCACGCTAGACGCTTCTAACGGCCGTGAGAGGTTGACCCCGCCCGGTGCATCCTGTGAATGGATGCGCCGGGCGGGGTCTTTCTACGCCCAGCCGGAGCCCCGGCAAACTATGCTTTTAGCCTCATGGGCGAACTTTTCTTAGCCAGGAGCGGGCATGGTGCGCTAGTCTATAGGAATGGCAGATTGCACTTCGGGCGCCCCTTCCGAGCGTAATGCTACGAGCGCCTCCAACCACATTTCCGTTTCGGCGGATCAACAAGTTTCTCCTCGGCAGCGTAAGCCTTTTCCGGTACGCATTCTTGCCGGGGCACTTGCACATTGGCAGATTATTGCCTCTGCGGTTCTTTTGGGTGGCGGTGTTGCCGGCCTGGCAGCCACCTATGACGACTATTGCGGCATGACGGAGCTTTCGTATGCTCCGGCGGCTCTCCGCTCCGATTTTGAGGAGGGCTCTAAGGTCGCGGGTTTCCGTCCCGGCGTGCTGGCGGCGCAGATTGAGACTGAGAGCCACTGGCGTGTGGGCGTGGTGTCCCACCAGGGCGCTAAGGGTATTGCACAGTTCACCGATGATGCGTGGAGCGGCGGTCACTACAGCTTCGGTAATGGCGGTAATGTTCTGAACCCGCACGATGCGATTGCGGCGCAGGCACGCTACCTGGCTGAGTTGCGCACTCGCTTGGCGAAGTACGCCTCCAATGAGGATGAGCTGCAGGATGTGGTTCTCGCCGGTTATAACGCGGGTCCGGGTTCTGTGGAGAAGTACGGCGGTGTTCCCCCGTATGAGGAGACTCAGAATTATGTGAAGTCGATTCGCGAGCTGGCGAATTCGAAGTACAAGCTGACTTGCTCCCCGGAGTACCAGTTCAAGCAGGCGAAGTTGAGCTTCGTGAATGGTGTGACTCCGGCGATGGCTGGTGTTCATGCGGATGGTACGGCTCTGTCCCCGGAGGAGTCGGCATCGGCTGCCGCTGAGGTATCTGCTTCGGCTTCTGCGAGTGCTTCGGCTCGTGCGTCTGCGAGCGGTTCTGCGGGTTCTTCGGTGAAGCCTTCGGCGACGAGTTCCGGCCGTTAGATTCAGCTTTTTGGATAGTTCACTAGGCTATATAGCCGCTAGGGAATATAGTCTCTAGGGAATATTCTGTTTTATCTATAGTGGGCGGCTGATACCGGCCGCCACTACCCTACTATTCACTCTTATATTTACTCTTAACAGCGCGAGGCGCCGACCCCCATTCTCGGGGTTCGGCGCCTCGCACTTTTTAGGGCTGGAGCGTGCCTAGTTGAAGATGGCGCGCACGACCGAGTAACCGGAGACCGGGTACACGGCGTTCACGGTTGCGGGCTTCTCACTCTCGTCCGCGATCTCGATGGACTCGGTGCCGCGCAGTAGCTCCTCGAGCAGGATGCGCAGCTCCAAGCGTGCCAGGGGCGCGCCGGGGCAGACGTGGATGCCGTCGCCGTACACGAGGTTGCGGGACTGGTCGCGGTGCGGGTTGTAGGTGAGGGCGTCTTCGAAGGCGTCCTCGTCGCGGTTGGCGCTTGCCCAGTTGATGGTCACGCGGGAGCCGGCGGGCAGGGTGCGGCCGCCGAGTTCAGTGTCCTGAGTGGTGATGCGGCGGTTGGTGACGAGGGTGTCTTCGAGTCGCATGATTTCTTCGACGGCGAGGGCGATTTCGCTGCGGTCGTCGAGTGCGTTGCCGTCGGCGAGGGAGGCACGCAGGCGGTCCTGCTCGGCGCGGTTGCGTGCCAGGAAGTTGACGAATACGCCCACAGTTGCGGAGACGGTGGACAGCTCGCCCACGGTCCAGTTACGGATGAGGCTGACGATTTCTTCGTCGGTCATGGTGCGGGGCTCTTCGCCGGGCAGCTGCACGGTGTCGGTGAGCAGTTCGGCGGTGACGTCCTTGGGGTTGCCGGCTGCGGCGTCCTCGCGGCGTTCGTCGAGCAGCTGGCGGATGTAGCCGTCGAATTCAAGGGCGACCTTAGCGATTTCTTCGCGGTCGCGGCGCAGGGTGGCGACGCGGTTCTTTTCGATCCATTCGGTGAGGGGCTGCTCGAGGCATGCGGGCCAGCCCATGAAGGCGTTCTGCACGCGCATTGCGTATGCCTGGCCGAAGCCCTGCATGACATCTACTTCTTCGCCACGGGGCAGTTCTGCGATGAGGGTCTTCACGGCGTCACGGATGACGGGTGCGAACTTTTCGAGGCGCTCGGGGGTGAAGTACTTGTCGTTGATTGCGCGGAACGCGGTGTGTACGGGGGCGTCCATGCCGTTGGGGACGGCGACGTGACGATTGGAGACCACGTTGGAGTAGATTTCGGGGTGGTCGAGAACGTGCTGCACGTCGGCGTTCTTGAAGACAGAGTAGCCCATGAATTCGTCGCGGGCGACGGGGCAGCGGCGGCGCATTGCGTCGTAGGCGGCTACCTGGTCTTTCTGCACTTCTTCGCTTCGGAGGTCCCAGTCGTTGTGTACGTTCTCAGTCATTGTTCACCCGTGTTCGTTATAGAAGTTGTGGCGTGCTGGATGCGGGCGTCCGGGCGATGCTTACGGGCAGGGTCGGGCGTGCATTTCAGCACGTGAAGCCATTAGTTATTATTTGACCGTATCACTTTAGGGGTGGTGGCGCAGGGTAGGGTTTCCTTGCTTCTCATTCAACGAACAGTGCAGGTGGGGTGAGGGGCACGGGACATACGAGGCGGGACGCACGAGGCGGGCGGGGCCTCCACCGGGGAGGTGCCGCCCGCCTCACTCTATGCAGTATTTCAACGCGAGGGGCTAGTTTTTAAGGAATTTCTCTTCGTTTGTAATAACGAAGTATGAGGGGTATTCGCGCCCGTTCAGAAGAGCGTTGTAGTGCGGTATTTTCTGGGTTTTGATGAGTTCACCGGACTCAACGGAATAGGCTTGAATATAGGTTTCTCCTTGCAGCTCGTACATGGCGTAGAGGTTCTTTTCGGTCCAGTAGTATGTAGAGACTTCCTTTACTCCTTCTGGGATCTTGAGGCTGAATCGTACAGTGTTGTGGGCGGTATCAATATTGGTTGAGATGATTCGCCCGTCGTGATGGACCCACCAGATGTCGTCCCCGTATGCGTGTATTGCATACGGTGCACCTGAAGGAACATTTTTTCCATGTACACGTTTGCTCACTTCACCGGTAATTTGGCGTTCTGTATGCTCGCCTGTTTGCACATTAATTACTTCGAGCATGGATCCGTCAATATCTTTTAAATCTGCATATTGGTAGTCGGTAATGCTTTGAGGGTAAGTATCATGGATTTTCACAATTCTATTTCCTGCACACACGATGTAGGAACCATACATTGTGTTACTTTCGAGACTCTTCGAGAACATTTTTTCATTTGAAGGGTTCGGGTACACACGGGTAAGGAACGTGGGGTTCCTTGGGTGTAGGTATTGGTCATCTGTTCCTTCGTAATTGCTGATTTTATCGTAGCCCCATATACTGCCGTCGGCGCACTGAGCTGTCATGTGTAAAATATTTTTAATTCTCTCTTCCCTCACCTCACCATCTTTTACAATTGTCACAAGGAATACATAATCACCACTTCCATCCCCTCCGTAATTATCTATAGCTACGATAGTGTTACTGTCTACAACGTATAAATCTTGACTGTAATCATTTTTGGTTTCCTTTGGATATGTGTGCAGTTTATCGGAGAGGGTGAATAGTGAATTTGTATCTGTGAAATATAGGTTTTTATCTTTATATTTAATTGGCGAGTTTCGGACCCCAACATTTTTGATTCTTGACCATTTTTGGGTTTCTGAGTTGTAGAATGCTACGCCTCCTCCAGCATGCGGCAGGTATCTTGAGTCGCCTGCAATGGATATGGCGACGCTGCTTTCGTCGAGGGCTTTGCGAGGGTCGTTTGTTACTGGGATGGTTGCGCTACAGCCTGACAGGAGGAGGGCGCCGATAAGTCCCAGACGTAGGCTTCCTGAAAAACGGGATGTAGTCATTGCTACCACCTCGTTTCGTAGTGATGCACCCAGTGTGACTTCTGGATGTCTGCCGGGTATACGCCGGGGCCACAGTCAGAGTCGAGGTCCACGTTAGGGTCCGTGCTCTTATAGGCAGCCCAAACTAGCTGCGAGCAGTTATAAGAATTGGCGTGTAGGGCGTTCATGACATCCTCCTTTCAGCGGGTCACTTCGTGGCGTCCCGCTATCGGTCCTATGTCTTCATCGATACATAACACCGGAAACTGTCTAACTCAGCAGGCCATACATTAGATATTATTTCTGACCAGGTAAGTTTTTAGTGTTCCGTACCTCATTCTATCGTTAAGAGGGTCCACGATGCAGGAAAAACGCAAGGCGGGCGGCACCTCCACCGGGGAGGGGCCGCCCGCCTCATTCATACCTAAAAACCGGCGGGTCTACTTCCCGCGTGCGGAGGGGTAGATGCTACCGTCCATCACGCCGCGCTCCACCTGCTCCAGGCTCACGCCGCGAGTCTCCGGCAGGTTGCGGAACATCAGCAGCGCAATGATCACGTTCACCACGGCAAAACCGATGAAGGAGCCGGTCAGACCGACCGCGCCCAGAATCACGGGGAACGCCAGCGACAGCACACCGTTCATCATCCAGCCGCTAAACGCCGAAATACCCATACCCGCCGCACGCACACGCAGCGGGAACAGCTCACTCATAATCACCCACGTCGACACGTTCAGGCAGGTCTGCATCGCGCCCACAAAACAGACGATGAGCACCAGCAGAATCCAGGGGCGCGCCGCGTTATCGGCGGGCAGCAGCATGGATGCGCCCGCAATCAGCACGTGGAAAAACGCGGTCGAACTATAGCCGGTAATGACCATGACTCGGCGCGGCACACGCTCCATCAGACGCAGCGACAGGATGGAGCCGAGCACCGCAATCGTACCCGGCGCAATGTTCGCAATGAGCGCCGCAGACTCGCTGAAACCAGCCTCCTTGAGCACCTTAATGCCGTAGTACATGATCGAGTTGATGCCGGTCAGCTGCTGGCCCGCGCCGACCAGAATACCGACGAGCAGGATGCGCACAAACCAGCCGCGTACGCCCACGCTTTCCTGACCTGCCGCATCGTTCTGGGAGGTTGCTGCCTCCGCCTGCAGGGTGCCCTCAATGTCGGCAATTTCAGCCTCGGCACGCTCGGTGGAGCGGATGCGCTTCATAACCTCCAGCGCCTGCTCACGCTTGCCGACGCGCAGCAGCCAGCGCGGCGATTCGGGCACACGCAGCATGCCGACGAACAGACCGATGGCGGGCAGGGTGCAGATGGCGAACATCCAGCGCCACACGCCGTCGTGTTCGCCCCACAGGTTGCCGATGAGGGCGTTCACGATGAACGCGGCAAGCTGACCACCCACGACCATGAGTTCGTTGCGGCCGGAGAGGGAGCCGCGAATTTCGTAGGGTGCGAGCTCTGCGAGGAATACGGGCACCACGGCGGAGGCGCCGCCGACCGCCAGGCCGAGCAGGGTTCGTCCGGTGATGAGCACGGCGACGTTGGGTGCGAAGACGCACGCCAGGGCGCCAATGAAGAAGATGGTGGACAGCCCAATGATGGTGGTTCGGCGGCCGTACCGGTCAGAGATACGACCACAGGTGAGCGCACCGATAGCGGCTGCGAAGGCGAGTGATCCGGTGACCCAGCCTTGGGCGGTGGAGTCCATGCCGAGTTCGCGGCTCATGGGTTCGAGCGCGCCGTTAATCACTCCGGTGTCGTAGCCGAAGAGCAGACCGCCGAAGGTGGCGATGAGTGCAATGATGCCGAGGTATCGGCTGTGCTTCCCGGTGCCCAGCGGGGGCAGGGTGGAGGCGGTGCTCTGTGCGCTCATGGTGTCCTTTGATGCCGAGGGGGTAGGTGAGATTACACCGACATTGGTGGTTTTTCAGCCCTGTCAGTGGGCTAGGTGAGGCGCGTCAGGTTAGACGCACCTCACCTAATCCTAGCGAAAACGTTCGGCGGGTGATATTTATTTCTCACCGCGGACATTTTTCAGCATATTTTACGGCCGCCTGGTGCGACCGTCTGAGCGCCCCTTTGAGAGGGAGCCCGCGTTTAGACGTTTAGAACAGCGCGATCTTCTCGGGTGCCGGGAAGATAGCGTCCAGGGCGGCGAGGTCATCAGCGTCGAAGCGCAGGCAGGCAGCCTGTGCATTGGCGCGTACCTGTTCGGCGCTGGTCGCACCGGCAATGACGGAGGTGACCGGCGACTGCTGCGCGAGCCAGGAGAACGCCGCCTGCACCTCGGTGATGCCGCGCTCAGCGCAGAAGCTGTGGAAGGCTTCGAGCTGATCCCAGTTGGCGGCGTCGAGCACGTTCTTCTTGGAGTGGGACAGGCGCGAACCGGCGGGAATGTTGTCGCGGCGGTACTTGCCGGTCAGCAGGCCGTTAGCGAGCGGGAAGTACGGCAGCACACCCATGCCGAAGTGTCGTGCGGCGGGCAGGATTTCGAGTTCTGCGCGGCGGTCGAGCAGGTTGTAGTGGTTTTCTGCGGCGATGAACCGTTCGGTGCCGAGTTCGTGGGCGCAGTGTTCGGCGTGGGCGAGCTGCCAGCCGGAGAAGTTGGAGTGGCCCAGGTAGCGGACTTTGCCGTCGCGTACGAGCTGGTCGAGGGTGCTGAGAGTCTCTTCGATGGGGGTGTTCGGGTCGGGGCTGTGGTAGAAGTACAGGTCGATGTAGTCGGTGCCGAGGCGGCGGAGGGACCCTTCGACGGCGCGCATGATGTAGCGGCGGGATCCGCGGGCGTTGCGGTCGTTGCCGTTGAGGTCACCGACGGGCAGACCGAATTTGGTGACGATGGTCAGTTCGTCGCGGTCGAGGCCGAGCTGGGTGAGGGCGGTGCCGAACATGGTTTCGGAGAGGCCGGGTTCGGCACCGTAGAGGTCGGCGATGTCGAAGAAGCTGATGCCAGCATCGACTGCGGCGGCGATGACTTCGTTGGTGCCTTCTTGGGTGCGGGTGGGGGTGCCGGGGCGGCCGAGGTTGTTGCAGCCGATGCCGACGCTGGGTACGACGAGGCCGGAGTTGCCGAGCCTGCGGTAGACGGGAGATTCAATGCGTTCCATGCTTTTAACTCTACGTTGTGTGGGTATGTTGCGAGGTTATTTCCCCTCCAGTTGGGAGGCGAAGAGCTTCCTGAAACGTGATGTAGGGTCGGTCGTTAGCTCTTGGTAGGTTCCTTGCTCCACCACACACCCACCATCCAACACCACCACAGAATCAACACCACGCAACGTCCACGCACGATGAGACACCAACACCACCAAACGCCCCACAGCAGCCACCTTCAACCGAGCAAAAATCTCCTCCTCAGTCTCAGCATCCACAGCACTGGTCGGCTCATCCAACACCCACACCGGCGCATCCCGAAGAACCACACGCGCCAACGCCAAACGCTGCCACTGACCACCCGAAAGACCAACACCACCAAACGACTCACCCAACTGAGCATCCAAACCACCCTCAAGACCACGCACAAAATCATCAGCACAAGCCACCGACAAAGCCGACCACAAATCAGCATCACCAAGACGCTCAACCGCCTCCTGCGACAAACCCAGAAGAAGATTTTCACGCACAGTCAGTTCATAACGGCCGTAGTCTTGACTCACCAAACCAACATTCGCCAACAAATCATCAGGTGATATGTCCTGTACCGACTTACCTCCAATGAGGATGTCTCCTTTGGAGGGCTTCAGCATACCCATGAGTGCATTTACTAGGGTTGTCTTTCCCGATCCGCTGGGCCCGACAATACCAATCATCTGCCCGGGACCAAAAGTGAGATTGATGTTTTTAAGAGCTAAAGAATCAGCTTTTGGATACTGGATAGCAAGATTCCTAATGGAAACGCTGGAGATTTCAGGGTAGATATCGGCAATCGGATTTTTCTGCCCGGGCTGTGCGCTAGAAATAAACTTTCGATATATATCAATGGCGTTTGACCCCGCTGCCATCGAGCTAAGGTCGCTTCCCATCGAGCCAAGCGAGACTATAGCCGAGGTAATACCTATAACAGCTCCAGCAAGAACGCCGGGATCCGACACCGAGGTGGCTAGAAGAATAAGGGCTAAAGCTAGCAATGCAGCGCTTATAAAACCAACAATTGTATGTATTCTGAGGATGTAACGAGCTAGGCCAATTTCCTCCTCACCAGATTTTTTCCGTTCTTGATTAGCGCGATGCGCAAAGAATGAACGAGCGTTAAGAATTGCAAGCTCACGAGCAGTAGTTATTTGTGCAATCTGGTTAGTGCTATGCCATGCGTTGTAGCTATATGAATATATTTTTTCCATTGCCTCAGCATTTTTACTCGAATAGAGATGTGACATCAAGGCAACAGGAATCATGCCTGCAAGCATGCAGAGTGAAGCATAGACATTGATCTTTCCTACGGAATAACTAAGGGCTCCCGTCGAAAAAATGATGAATATCAGAGCACCCATAGTAGAAACTTGAGACCCTAGGCTCCCCCCTGTCACAGCATCATGAGCTGCCCTTGATGAGCGAGCATAATCACCACTCGCGATTTCCTGAGAAGAACAAGTCGCCAAACGAGAAGATACGTTCTGAATACCTGTACTTGACATTCGAGAATTTAGAATCATACGCAGAGAGTCTGATGCTTGTCCCAGGGCAATGTATCCTGCCAGCACAAAACTAACCCCCAGCGCTAGCGGGAGCACTTCATCCTGGCTCTGGCCCAAATGCTCAACAAGTCTAGTGACAGCCTCCATCTGCAGAGCAGGGAATAATGATAGGCACACAACAGACGCTAGATAGGAGACGGTCCATACGGGGTGATTTCTGAAAGCATAAACCACGGACCAAACAGTATTAGCCATAATCTTACGCATCTTTATAGTCCCTTTCAGTAGAAGTTTTGCGCCCTGCAGAATCTTCAGAGATCTGGTTTTTGAAAATTTCCATAAACTTTCCCTCTGCCTTCAGTAGCTCCCGGTAGGTTCCTTGCTCCACAACACACCCACCATCCAACACCACCACAGAATCAACACCACGCAACGTCCACGCACGATGAGACACCAACACCACCAAACGCCCCACAGCAGCCACCTTCAACCGAGCAAAAATCTCCTCCTCAGTCTCAGCATCCACAGCACTGGTCGGCTCATCCAACACCCACACCGGCGCATCCCGAAGAACCACACGCGCCAACGCCAAACGCTGCCACTGACCACCCGAAAGACCAACACCACCAAACGACTCACCCAACTGAGCATCCAAACCACCCTCAAGACCACGCACAAAATCATCAGCACAAGCCACCGACAAAGCCGACCACAAATCAGCATCACCAAGACGCTCAACCGCCTCCTGCGACAAACCCAGAAGAAGATTTTCACGCACAGTCAGTTCATAACGGCCGTAGTCTTGACTCACCAAACCAACATTCGCCAACATGTTGTATTTACTCTCAGAAGAAGCACCCTTATACGTTATGCTCCCCTGGGCAATTGGTGTAATTCCAAGAATTGCATTTATTAGCGTTGTTTTTCCCGCGCCCGAGGCACCAACTACTGCAATCATTTGATTATTCATCAGCTCAAGATTAATATCTTTAAGCGCAAAAGACGATACGCCCTCATACTGAACGGATACATCTTTGCATATAATTTTTGAAATATTTTCACGGTTAGGGTTAGAAGTTTTTATCTCAGAAGCATGGTCGTAAGTATCAGAGTCGCATACCCTTCGGAATTGCTGAACAGATAATGCTCCATTAATAATCTGGCCAAATGAATATCCCACTTCTTGGGTCGCGGCAACACAGGCAATGATTCCAATCAGCGATCCGGCCACATACGATATATCGGCTCCTGAATCCACAAGGAAGTACAGGGACGCAAAAAGTAAGACAGAGCAGAGTAGCCCTGCAACTATGGAGATGATTCCTCTAACACTTTCAAGGCTCAATTCCCTACCGGCTGCCCGGCGTCGCCAGGACGCTACGCGTTGCGAGAAAAATCGGGAGGCCCTCATGAGGTGAAGTTCTTGGGCTCGGCTCTGAGCCATCAGATTGTCTAGATAGTAGTTCTCTACCCGATAGTCCTCGTACATTAGGGTGTATATAGCGTAATCACGTTTAGCGAGGATTACCATTGCAATAGATAGGGGTAGTGAACACAGTGCCGCAAAAATTGCTGCCACAATGCTTACGTTTGCAATATTAAAACAGAGGAGGAAAACCATCGCAAAGGAACTCACCAGTGTCATAACTGACATGGTGTGAACCTGCAATTCCTGTTTCGATATTGCCTCTCTTGCAGCACGTATATCTTCCTGTGATTTTGTGCTACCTATATCAGACAACGGAAAAGTAGATAACCTGTTATTTAACATGCGGTGAACCCGATAGTTCATCTTTGATTTGAGGATAAGCATGTTACTTCTTACCCAGCGTTGAGCAATGATATTAATTCCGACAACAAGGGCAAGAGCAATAATATAAATCCATGCTGCGCCACCATTTGAACCGCTCAAGGCTGATACTGTATTACCGATCAGCAGGGACTGGCTCACAGGAATGCAGGCGATGATGGCTAGCGATAGGACGGTGCTCACTAGGGTCGCGGGACAGGTTTTCCAGGCTAGGCGGAAGGACCAGAGTATAGAGGAAAATAGATTTTTCATTCTCACCACGCTCACAAAGTCGTATGGAACTCATCTTTGAGCCCTGAAACTCCTCGATGAGCGGACATTGAAACACTACCCGTGCCTCATTAGTTATTAGTTACCCTACCTCTCACTGAAAGATAAAACACACATATTCGCGCGTGTCCAAGAATATTAAGCAGACATATCTGTGATAGTGCCGGACACCCAAGATCCAGCCGATACCTCCATCGGCAATACTGCCCAGCCCTCTTCGTCATAGTCAGTCATATTAAGTTCATATTTCGCCCCAATGTCATGTCCAGAAATATTAGGACATCAACCGCCGCACACCTTGCACGCCCTCGGGGACGGTGGGTAGAGTGAAGGCGTTATCTATCAAGAGCGACCGAGAGATCTGGCTCGTAGACGTCGCAGCAACCTCGCCAGTATCCCCACCGTCACGGTGCAGGGTACGGACAAGGTGCTCCCGCCAGGACCGATAGAGAAGAATACCCTTCGGCACCCCACGATGAGCCGTACCAGTAAACCGGTACAGCGCATCCCGCAGAAGAATTCACGCACCCCGCCGGTGCGTATCTATCGGGTGAACACGAAGGATGGTTATGACGACAGTTCACCCGGCTCTTTCTTTTGAGCTGTTCCCTCCGCGCTCACACGCGAGCTGCGAGTCGCTACTGCACACGATTGCGGAGCTTGAGGGCACCAACCCCGACTACGTGTCGGTCACCTACTCCGGTGACGCGAAGCGCCGCCAGAAGACCCTGGCGCTGCTCGACCACCTGGTACACGAAACCTCCCTCACCCCGCTGGCTCACCTGATTTGTGCAGGCCATTCGGTACACGAGCTGGAGCGTGCAGTCCGCCTGATTCTGGGCCTGGGCGTGCGCGGCTTCCTGGCTCTTCGCGGTGACATTCAGGAGGGTCAGGTTTCTGAGCTTCCTTTCGCCCGCTACCTGGTGGAACTCATTCGCCGCGTTGAGCGTGAAGATTTCGCCCACCTGGCGGCTGGCAAGGTGTCGATTGGTGTGGCGGCGTACCCGCAGAAGCACCCGGAGTCGGCGTCCCTGCTGCAGGATATTGAGATTCTGCTGTCGAAGCAGCGTGCCGGCGCGGATTTCGCGATCACTCAGGTGTTCTTTGAGGATGAGCGCTACAGCGCCCTGGTCGATTCGGCACGCCTGGCGGGCGTGGACATTCCGATTATTCCGGGCATCATGCCGGTGACCTCGCTGAAGCGCCTGCGGAACCTCTGCCAGATGGCGGGCATGGAAGTCCCGACGGACCTCGCCTACGCCCTAGAAACGGCAACCAGTGACGCTGAGCTGCACCGCATCGGTGTTGAGTATGCGTTGAACCAGTGCCGCACCGTGATGGATGCGGGCGCACCGGGTCTGCACTTCTTCACTTTCAACGAGCATGCCGCGGTGCTGGATGTTCTGGATCAGCTGGATTTGCCGCGGTACAGCAACCGTTTCTCTCAGCCGCTGCACGAGCTGGAATTCGCCTAAACCGCGACCCACTCCACCCGATAACGCTCCTTGTCGGATGCGTTTCCACTAATCTCCCCCACAAATTCCGGGAGTTACAACCCCCGTTTCACCGCCCGCCGCTGGGTAGCGAAACACCGGAACTGATTCCCACATCTATCCCCAGTAAAGGAAAAATTACTATGTCGAACACCGCATTCCCCGCCGCAACCATTGTTGGTTACCCCCGCGTGGGCCGCTTCCGTGAGCTGAAGAAGGCTCAGGAGGCTTTCTGGAAGGGCAAGGCAACCCTGCAGGAGCTGCAGGACACCGCCGCTGACGTGCAGCGCACCTACTTCGAGCGCGTGACCGCTGCGGGCCTGAAGGCTGATAACTACTCGATTCCGGCAACCTTCTCCTACTACGACCAGGTGCTCGACGTGGTTCGCCTGTTCACCCTGGTTCCCGAGCGTCTGGCTGAGGCTAAGGACGCACGCGGCCTGCTGGATCTGCCCGGCTACTTCGCACTGGCGCGCGGTACCGAGACCCTGCCTCCGCTGGAGATGACTAAATGGTTCGACACCAACTACCACTACCTGGTGCCCGAGATTGGTGCCGGCACCGAGATTAAGCTGAACCTTGAGGCTATTGACGAGCAGCTCGAGGTCGCAAAGCAGGCTGGCGTGAAGGTCCGCCCGCAGATTGTTGGCCCGCTGACCCTGCTGCTGGGCGCTAAGGCTGAGCAGGGTTCCGCTGAGGACTTCTCCCCCGTCGACCGTCTGGATGAGTTCGTTGCCGCATACGCTCAGGTGCTGGAGCAGCTGGCCGAGCGCGGTATTGAGTGGGTTCAGCTGGATGAGCCGGGCCTGACCGTGGACCGTGCCGACAACGCGAAGGTTGCTGAGCTTGCTGAGCGCACCTACCGTGCCCTGGCTGCCGGCGAGAAGCGCCCGCAGATTCTGGTGACCAGCCCCTACGGTTCCCTGCGTGAGAACCTGCCGGCACTGCTGGGTACCGGTATTGAGGCTCTGCACCTTGACCTGGTGCACGGCGTGTACTCGAAGGCTGAGCTGGAGTCCGTTTCTGCCGCTGGTGTGCACCTGGTTGCCGGTATTGTGAACGGCCGCAACGTGTGGCGTGCCGATGTTCGCGCGGCACTGAAGACTCTGGAGGCGCTGCCCGGCGCATCCGAGGGTGCCGTGTCGGTTTCCTCCTCGACCTCCCTGCAGCACGTGCCGCACGACCTGGCTCTGGAAGACCCCGCCGAGGTTCCCGTGGACGGCCTGGCATTCGCTGACCAGAAGGTCGCTGAGATTGCTCTGCTGGCTCGTGGCCTGGCTGAGGGTGAGGCTGCTGTTGAGCCGGAGCTGAAGGCTGCTGATGAGGCGCTGGCTCGCTTCGCCGCTGACCCGCGCAAGCACAACGACGAGATTCGTGCCCGTGCCGCAGCTGTGACCGCCGAGGACTTCGACCGCCCGACCATTGATGTTCGCCGCGCGGCTCAGGCTGACCTGAACCTGCCGAAGCTGCCGACCACCACCATCGGTTCCTTCCCGCAGACCGCTGAGATTCGCCGCCACCGTGCGGAGGCTCGTGCGGGCAAGATTTCCGCTGAGGAGCTGAACGGCTTCCTGCGTGACGAGATCGCCTCGGTCATCGCGCTGCAGGAGGAGCTGGGCTTGGACGTGCTGGTTCACGGTGAGGCTGAGCGTAACGACATGGTTCAGTACTTCGCTGAGAACTTCGACGGCTTCGCAACCACCCGCCACGGCTGGGTTCAGTCCTACGGTTCGCGTTGTACCCGCCCCTCGATCCTGTTCGGTGACGTGAAGCGTCACGGTGAGGGTCTGCGCGGTGAGGCGTTCACCGTTCCGTGGAGCTCCCACGCACAGTCGCTGAGCGACAAGCCGGTCAAGGGCATGCTCACCGGCCCGGTGACGATTCTGGCGTGGTCCTTCGTGCGTGACGACCAGCCGCGCCGCGAGACCGCTAACCAGGTGGCTCTGGCTCTTGCCGACGAGATTGCCGACCTGGAAGAGGCAGGTATCCGCATCATTCAGGTGGACGAACCGGCTCTGCGTGAGCTGCTACCCCTGCGCCGCGACGAGCAGCCGCAGTACCTGGATTGGTCGGTGAACTCCTTCCGCCTGGCAACCAGCGGCGTGAAGGATTCCACTCAGATTCACACCCACCTGTGCTACTCGGAGTTCAACGAGATTATCGACTCGATTAACGCTCTGAACGCTGACGTAACCAGCATTGAGGCTGCTCGTTCGCACATGGAGCTGCTGGCTGACATTCCGGAGAGCTTCGTTTCCGGTCTGGGCCCGGGCGTGTGGGACATCCACTCCCCGCGTGTTCCTTCTCAGGAGGAGATTGAGTCCCTGCTGAAGGCTGCGATTGGTTACGGCACCATTGCTGACCTGTGGGTGAACCCGGACTGTGGTCTGAAGACTCGTGATTACGAGGAGACCAAGCAGTCTCTGCGTCACCTGGTGGATGCCACCAAGGCGATCCGCGCGTCCCTCTAGGAGGCGCCTATTGGTTCCGCTGCCTGCTGCGGGTTGACCGGATGATGGTTTGCTCGCGGTAACCTGCGGCAGGTGGCGGTTGTTCGGCTTCGTGCCGGTATACGTACCGACTGTATGCCGAGCTTTTGGGGATAGATAACGGGCCCGCCCGCACGGATTCTTCTGCACCGTGCGGGCGGGTTTTTCTGCATCCTTGGAGGGGCTATGCGCCTTCTCTGCCGCCTTTCCTACCGCACTCTCAGCCACCCGGATAGCCCGCTGAGAAGCACCCAAATGCCGCTGAGAAGCATCTGTGCCGGTGAGCCACCATCCGGCGCGGTGCCGGGCATCCTGTGGCTTGCGGGCGTAAGAACATAGAATGGAACCATGACTACTAACTCTGGAATCACTAAAGAATGGGTGGATGAAACCGTCAAGCCGGGCGACGATTTCTTCCGCCATGTCAACGGTAAGTGGCTTGCTACCCACGAAATCCCGGCGGATCGCCCCAAGGACGGCGGCCTGTACACCCTCCGCGATAACGCAGAGAAGCACGTGCGTGAGCTGGTGGAGAAGATTGCGAAGGAGCAGCCGGAGTCCCGTATTGGCGCGCTGTACAACTCCTTCATGGATGTTGAGAAGATTGAGGCGGACGGTCTGGAGCCGCTGCTGAAGGAAATCGCCCCGATCCTGAACTCGGCAACCCCCTCCCACCTGGCTGTGACCCTGGCGTTGCTGTCTCGTGCGGGTCTGCCGCAGCTGTTCGCCTGGTACACCAGCAACGACCCGAAGGACCCGAAGAATTACACGTTCTTCCTGTACCAGTCGGGTCTGGGTCTGCCGGATGAATCCTACTACCGTGAAGAGAAGCACGAGCAGGCGTGCGCGGCGTATGTTGAGCATATTGCCCGCATGTTTGAGCTGACCGGTCTGGCTGAGGGCTTCGGCCTGACCCCGGAGCAGGCGGCTCAGCTGGTGTTCACTCACGAGTCTGAGCTGGCTCGCCTGCACTGGAACGTCGTGGAAAACCGCGACGCTGAGGCGACCTACAACCCGTACCAGGCGACCGAGCTGGACGAGAAGTTCCCCGGCTTCCCGTTCTCCCAGTGGCTGCTGGCTCTCGGCGCTGACCCGGAGACCCTGGGTCAGGTTATTGTGGCTCAGCCGTCCTTCTTTGAGGGTGCGGCTAAGCTGTTCACCTCCATTCCGCTGATGAGCTGGAAGCTGTGGGCTGTGTGGACCGTTCTGCGTTCGCGTGCGCCGTTCATGTACGACGAGCTGGTTCAGGAGAGCTTCAACTTCTACGGCAAGACCCTTTCCGGTACTCAGCAGATTCGTGAGCGTTGGAAGCGCGGCGTGGGCGCTGTTGAGAAGGCTCTGGGTGAGGAGATTGGCCAGGAATACGTGGCTGTGCACTTCCCGCCTTCGCACAAGGAGAAGATGCTGGTTCTGGTCGGCAACCTCCTGGAGGCGTACCGCGAGTCTATTGAGTCGCTGGACTGGATGACTGAGGCAACCCGTGAGAAGGCGCTGGAGAAGCTGTCGAAGTTCGTCACCAAGATCGGTTACCCCGATAAGTGGCGTGACTTCTCCGCGCTGGAGCTGGTGCCCGGTGACCTGTTTGAGAACCTGCGCCGTACCGGTGCGTTTGATGCTGACTGGCTGATTGCCCGTAAGGGTCAGCCGGTGGATAAGTCGGAGTGGCTGATGACTCCGCAGACCGTGAACGCCTACTACATGCCGCCGGCAAATGAGATCGTGTTCCCGGCAGCGATTCTGCAGCCGCCGTACTTCAACCCGGATGCTGACGATGCGGCGAACTACGGCAATATCGGCATGATTATTGGCCACGAGATTGGTCACGGTTTTGACGATCAGGGTTCCCGCTACGACGGCGACGGCAAGCTGGAGAGCTGGTGGACTGAGGAGGATTACGCGAAGTTCAAGGAGCGTACCGCAGCGCTGGTGGAGCAGTACAACGAGTACGTTCCGGTGGGTCTGGACCCGAAGTTCCATGTGAACGGTGAGTTGACTCTGGGTGAGAACATTGGCGACCTGTCCGGCATGTCGATTGCGTTGAAGGCGTACCGCCTGGCGTTGAAGAAGCAGGGCATTGAGTCGCTGGATGACGCACCGGTGATTGACGGTATGACCGGTATTCAGCGTTTCTTCTTCTCGAATGCGCGTGGCTGGTGCACGAAGTCCCGCCCGCAGCATGCTGAGGTGATGATTTCGGTTGATCCGCATTCGCCGGATGAGTTCCGTGTGAACGGTGTGGTGCGCAATATTGATGAGTTCTATGAGGCATTTGGTGTCTCTGAGGGCGATGCACTGTACCTGGCTCCGGAGGAGCGCGTGCGCATCTGGTAGCACCCCGATAAGGGTATATGCTTTATTGCGTATATAAGAAAGGCGCCCGCCTCGTGGGTTTATTCCATGGGGCGGGCGCCTTTTAGTTGTAGAAGCTATACGCTTCTAGACTGAAGCTTTTAGGAAGCAGAAGCCGAGGACGAAGAGGAAGAAGCACGCATACCGGTCAGCTTCCACGCGCCGTTCTCATACACGCCGTGCAGGGTGCGCTCAACCTCGTCCTTACGATCCGATTCAGAGGGAGCTTCCTGCACACGGTCCTTGCTTGCAATGAACTCACCGGGATCCATAGTCAGGCGGATATTCCAGTTGTAGGTGTCACCCTCACGTTCGGGCTGCGCGGAAAGCATGGTGATGGTGACGGACGCGTCGTGCATCCAGGCTTCACCCTTGACCAGCTTCTCGCCAAGGGTGCCACTTGCCGGCTCAATCATGCTCTTCAGCTCGGACTTGTCGAGCGCGCATTCACGCAGCGGCTCGGTCTTACCGGTGCGCATGTAGTATTCCATGGCTGCGCCAAAGAAGGCGATGGACTGGTACAGGCCTTCCACGCTGTTCTCGTTAGCGACAGCGGGCTTGACCGGCACGGGGGCGTTCTTGGACGGCTCGGTACGGGTTGCGGGCTGGTAGTCGGAAGGCTTGGAGGTGTAACCGTCCAGGGTTGCAACGCCGGAGTAGTCGCTACGAACACTCTTAGATGCAGTTGCGGAAGCGCTACCGGATGCACTGTCGGATGCAGATGCAGAGCCGCTGGTTGCCTGGGGCTGTGCACCGCATGCTGCCAGGAGGGTTGCGCCGCCGGTTGCTGCGAGCAGGCCGAGGGCGGATCGGCGGGTTACGTTCTTCATTGGGTTCTCTCTATCTGTGGTGTATTTTCCGCACCGCGGTGCGGGTGATGCCTGGGGCATCTAACGGGAAGACGGCACTACACGGGATGTAGCGCCGTCTTCCAGTATATGTTTTTACAGCTGTATTTCTTTAGCCGCCGTAATAGTAGTAGTGGCTGTAGGAGCTGCCGTAGTAGTCGCTGATGACGACGCGGCCGCGGCGTCCGTAACGGTTGGAGTAGTAGCCGTTATAGGGGGTACGGCGCACGGTCGGGCGGTAGGTGGTTGCCTGCGCGGGGGTGAGCAGTGCACCGAGGGCAGTTGCTGCGCCTGCGCCTGCGGCGGCGAGTGCTGCGCGGCGGGTGAGGCGTGCGGGCTTCTTGGTGGCCATGATGTGCCTTTCGGGGTCGGTGTTTCTGTGAAGTGACATGGTGCGTGCACGGCATGCGGCTGTGCATTGACCATTTCTTATTGTAAGCCTCAACGTTAATGTTTTTGCGCGCAGAGTGCACCTTCTAGTTGAGGGTTAGGGTGTGGGTGCTGGTCGGCGTTTTTTCGGCAGAAAAATTGCGGAAATATTGGTTGAGAAACACACCGGGTGCGGGCTAAATACGGGATAAATACGGACTGAATCGCGGGCTACATGTCTACTTCGGCGAGGCCGGTGATTTCCTTGTCCTTAATGAGCGGGATGGTGGAGCTCCAGTTCATCCACGCCTTGACCTGGGCGGCTTCTTCGGGGTTGTTCATGTCTGGCCAGCGGTCGTTTTCCATCTTGAATCGGGTCATTGCGAGGAGGGGGTAGCCCTCATAGATGGGCCCGAAACGCGCAATGCGCTTACCCGATTTCGTGTCGAAGGAGACGGAGTCTGAAATTTCACTGTCGGAACTCTGCGTATACGTGACCTTATCGATCGCGTTGAGCGGGTAGAAGGTTTTATTGTCGTGCCCGTTGTCCTCTTCGAATCCTTCCGGCGAGATTTTAGTGTAAGAACCAGCGGTTTCGTTAAAGACATATAGAAGAAAACACGTGAAGAGGAAAGCTCCGACATCATATAGAAAATGGAATCCTATATCGCCCAGCAGATGCACCATAAACATCAGAGCAGGGGTCATGGGAAGCGCGACGGCAAGCACAATTATTTCGGAGCGGTCGCTTCGAGTAATGTAAATGTTTTTGGCGTACAGCTTCTTGTCTCGGCGTCGGTTGATTTCGTAGACAATGATGGACCGGACCATCTTGTACATCTGTAGGACATTTACTACGCCCCAGAGGGCAATCATGGTGTAGTTCATCATCATGGTGGTCAACTACCCTTTCTATCTATCGGTGACCTGCAGCTTTCCAGCAACGGTGCGGAGAGTGCGGGTTCGTTCTCAGAGTAGCTAACGAAATCGGGTGGTTAGGCACGGATTCGGGCTGTCTGCGAAGTGGTTGCCGAGTCTTCACCCGAGCATTGCGTCGAGTTAACCTCCCGTCCAGATACGGTGCGATAGGCTAAGAATGTGCCCGCCACCTCACCGGGGCGGGCGCGATTCACCAACCACCACACAAGGACGTACATACCATGGGCACAACCGAAGTAAGCCGCGAAGCGCACAAGGCAGCGAAAGCCTAGAAACCCAGCACGGAATAACAGCCCGCAGCCCAGAAAGAAGGTGAAGAGCAGTGAAAAAGAACTCCCCGAGGAAAAAGAACGTTTCAAAGAAAAGGAACACCTCAAAGAAAAAGAGTTACCCAGAGGCAAATTACATTGCCGAAACTGGGGCTATAAAGAAGACCAACAAAAAGAGATACACCAAGAAAAAGAAGAATAAAGTCGACTTCAAAGAGTATCTTCGCGACATAGCAAAAGATGTATGGGATGCACGCGGCTCCATCATAACCATAGCAGTCATGCTAGGGTTCTTCGCGTCCATACATTTCATGACCAACTACAACCCGGGCAATGAATCCGCTATCTGCACTGTCACCTCCGTCGAAATCATTGAGCATGAGGACCCCTACTGGACCTCCGGCGAATTCGAAACGGAAGAATGCGGAATCATCACATCAAGCAAATCCCCTGATGGTATACCCATCCGCAAATACCTCCAGAACTTTGAAACGGGCAAGAAATACAGGGCGTACAAATCCTTCGATTCCCGCAACGATGAATTCGACTTCACTGTCATCCGCTTTGAAGAGATCAAAGAGTAACCCCACCCCCGCAGAAAGGATCCCACCGTGAGCTTTATCGGCGAATTTATTATCGACTTTATTGGAGAGGCCATCGCGTCCTCACCAACCCTGCAGCGAGTGCTCCTGTGGATTCTTTTCTCCATATCCATTCTTCTCATGTTTGTCCCCACCGTGACGGGTGAATACGCGTGGGGCATCCTATCCATCTCCGCAATGCTGTTTTCCGTCGTGATGATTGACGGCACGCACAAGCACAGTGTGCATGATTCAAAGAACGGCGGCGCGTACCATTACTTTCTGCTGACGGTGGGCACGCTCTGCGTTGCCGCGATTGTTCTGCTCGCTGCTCTCTCCCTGGTGGGTGTCCCGCCGGTTGCTTTCACCCCGCAGGTGGACGGCATCAATTTTGCGCCCTGGTATGTGGCGGCGTCCGCGCTGGTTCTGCTGCTGTTCTTCTACAATGCCGCGCAGCCGAGCGACGAGATCCCTAACCTGCGCCGTATGGAGCGCATCAACCGGTATGTGCGCGCGGTGGTGCTGGGTGTGAGCGCCCTGATGGTGCTCTTCTGCCTGGTTATTCCGGTGGTTTCGTTCGCCGCTGCCGGTTATGAGCCTGTGGGTGTTTCGGTGGTGCTGTGCCTGGTGCCGGTTTTCCTGATTTTTGTGCGCCGCGCCCTGTTCAAGCTGTGGGCGTCGACCTTTGAGGAGGGTACTGCCGGGTATGGTGTGTTGCGTGGCTTCTGCGTCGCTCTGGTGGGTTTGGGCGGATGTTTGGCGGCGGTTCGTCTTGCCGCTGATGTTGTGCAGTACGGTAGCGGGTTGTCGCTGGTGTACGTGGTGCCGGTGATCGCCTCGTACCTGCTGGTGAAGAAGTACGTGACCGTGGGTATCGCAATCCCTGAGAAGGAAGAGGACGAAGAGGAGCCGGAGGCTGAACCTGCAGCTAGCTAAGCCGTGGAACCCCGTGGGCTGAGGAGCCTTATGCGCCAAAGCGTGCGGTCTAGGATGATTCGCACACCGGGGTATCCTTGGGGAAGGTACGCCACCTGCCGGTGATGCGCTTCCGGATATTCACCAACCACACGAAACGAGAACCCATCATGCGTAACTTCTTGATTATCTTCTGGGGTATCTTTGCTCTACTCACGACAGTAGCGACGATTTATGTCCTCATCAATTACGAGGTGCAGCGCTGGAAAGATAAGCAACGGCAACGTGAGGGTATTTATATTCGACGGGTTACTCGGTTCGAAGCTTTATGCCTGATATTTGTTCCCGTCCCGTCCGTGCTAATGGCTTTCTTACATATTTATGTTGAAGAAGAATTTGGCGCAGGCAATGAAATACTCTACCTATGCTTGTCATTTGCCCTCCTTCCGCTGTTGCGGTATGTGCATGTTGCCTACGTGAAGACCTCCGCCGACGGCATCGAGCAGCGCATCTGGTTCTCCAACCCGACCCGTTACCCTTTCACCGCGATCAACCGCGTCGTGTTCTACAAGGCAGCAAAATATGAAGACGAGGACATGGTGGGGTTCTACGCTAAGTCAGGTACTCAGATTGCCCTGTTTAGCCCGTTGCCTCATAAAAATTACCGGCTTCTGGCGATTGTGCGGTTCAGGATTGAGAACGAGCGTTGGCCTGATATGGACAACCCGGATGATGTGGCTCAGGTGGACCGTTTGGATTGTGCTGGGAAGACGATGCGTTACTTTGAGAATTTGGGGAAGGTTACTGGTCTTGCCGACGTCGATATGTAGCCACCCACCACACTAGGACACCCCATGCTCAGAAAATTTCTTGCCGAAACCGTCACCAACGGCTCTATCGGACTCAACCGACCCAAAGGGTATATTCCTCTGGGACAGCGGCAGAAAAAACCGCTGCTAGCTGTTGTTTGCCTGGACCTGATGACCATATTTACGTGTGTTCTGTTCCCTCTTACTTTTCCTGCAGAAACACTTATTGATTACATTCCGGCATTTCTATTCATGAATTTATTAGGATGCTGGCTATGGCTTATGGCTATCCACACCCATTCCTTCTACATCCAGCAGAATGAGACCTCCGTAAAATGGCGAAACTGGCGATTCAAAACCCGCGAGTTCGACTACAGCAGCATCACCAAAATACACATGCAGGTCAACGGCAAGGGCGGGCACCTACTCATCAGCAGTAGCCAAATGGGCCGCTACCGACTGGGCTTCAGCCCCGTCTTCTTCGACGCAACCTACATCTATCATATGATTCTCTTCCGTGAGCGCTACGGTGTTTGGCCGCCCAAGTACATCCCTGAACTCTTTGTAGAGTTCGGTGATTACGAGGACATGGACGCCCTAATCAAGGTCATCTGCTACGCCCGCACGTATGAGATTGGTTCCCCCGAGGCCGGGGAGTACCGACAGATCCCAGAGCACCTGCAGCGCATCCTCGACCGCGCCGCGGCAGAGTCCAAATAGTTGAAAGGGAAATAGCATGAACGCTATCTCTGAAACCTTCAGAATCCTATGGCTTATCTTCCTGTGGTGCGGCTTTAGCTTCATGATCTTTGTATCTCTAGCAATGGCCGTTATTGGGGGATGGCCTTGGGGCGCAATGTTCCTCATTATGGGTCCCGTATTCCTCGCAGTCATAGATACGGCTCACAACGAAAACATTGGGGGTAAAGCAAACGGCGGTTCTTTCCACCTCTTCTTTCTCCTTCTTATGTTCATCGGTGTGGTGGGCTTGATTGTTCTGACGGTTCTGACCGCTTTTGGGGTACTCCACAGTGAGATTCAAGGATTCTGGTCACCGGAGACGAACTTCGCCTCCTGGTACATGGTTGGCGGGCTAATCATCGCCTTCGTCCACATCCAGCGCATCGAGCCTAATGACGATATTCCTGACCTGCAGCGCATGGAGCAGATGAATAGGCGCTCAACCCGTGTGGGCGTTATATCAGCGGCTATTTTCACGGTTCTGTGCCTCGTAGTTCCTCTGACCAGTTTCATGACTGCAGGCTATGATCCAGCGGCTCTGGCGGTTGCACTCTTCCTAACCCCGGGGTTCCTGCGTATTGTGCGTGAGGGCCTCTTCTACCTGCAAGGCACCCGCCTTGAGGAGGGGTCTGAGGGGTACCGCACCTTGCGTGCCGTGTGTATTGGCGTGGCTGGCTTGGCGGGGTGTATTGCGCTCGGGTATTTGGGCTATTCGCTGGTTCGCCTGGAGTTGCTGTCTGCGTTGTTCTTTGCTGCGTCGGTGGCGATGAATGCGTGGTCGGTGAAGAAGTACGTCACTGTGGGTATCACCATTCCCGAGAAGGAAGAGGACGAGGAGGAGCCCGAAACTACACCTGTAGCCGGCTAAATAGAATGTAGAAGCCCCTGGGCTGAGAGCTTATCTCTCAACCCAGGGGCTTTCTGCGTACCAGCGACAACTCACCTGAGCACCACCCGCCGGTGAATGGTCGCCCAGTCTTCACCCGAGCCTTGCACCGAGTTAACTTTTTAGCCATCTAACCCATAGACCATCAAAGTGCTCAACATTTCAACGTGTCAGAGCTTTCAAGCACATAGAGTATCCTTGGGAAAGGTACGCCACCTGCCGGTGGTGCACTTCCGGATATTCACCAACCACATACGAAAAGAGGACTTTCATGTCTGAAAACACCCCGCAGTCGGCTGCACCGCAGCAGCCGCAGTTCACCCAGCAGGCACCCGCCGCACAGCCTGCATACGGCGCACCCGTCGAGGCACCGAAAAAGAAGTGGGCGGCAGTAACCGCGCTAGTCCTGGGCATTATCTCCGCCCTGACCGGCATTTTTGTGATCGGTTCGTTCCTGACCATCCCGACCATCATTTTCGCTGTGATTGCGCTGGTCATGGTTAAGAACGGCACCGGCGCTGGTAAGGGCATGGCGATTACTGCTCTCGTGCTGGTTCTGGTGGCATATATTGCTACATTTGCTTTCTTCCAGATTCGTGCCGCGAACCTTGAAAAGTCTAACCGAGAGGCCCGTGAGGTTATCCAGAAGTGCGAGAACCACGAACCCGGCTACTACATCATCGAGAAGGACGGTAAGCGTTACTGCAACGCTGGCGGCTGGGTCTACGAGATGGATAAGTAAACCGGCTTATTTGGTTCCATGATTAGCCGTCGCTGATGGAGGGGCGTTCGTTCACGCGGCAGTCGCCGTGCCTGCGGGCGCCCCTCAACCGTATCTTCTGGAGGCGCCGCCTCCACCCTGCGCAATGGCTGCGCAACCTTGATGCGCACTCCACCACCATCACCGACTCCAACCCGATTGAAGGAGCGAATAGCTAAATGATGTCTCAAGAATCCGCTATTACCTTTTGGGGCGTATGCTCCATCATCACGACTATTTTCACAATTTTCACCCTTGCCGCTTACATCATCAATCGACGCCGTGACGAGAAGAAAAAGCGTGAAGGCATCTACATTAGTCGTCTGCGAGCGCTACTGGTGTACGTTATTGTCTTCATCCCGGGCTTCCCGATTATCCGCTACTTTTTGTCGCTCAATGCCCCCGAAACTAACTCATTTGCGGAGGGTATCTACATCTTCATGACTGCTTTCCTCCTGTTCTACCTGTGGCACGTCAACGCCACGTACATGAAGATTTCTTCTGAGGGTATTAATATGCACACCCCCGTTCGCGGGTCGAGGATCTGCCCTATCGGCGCGATTGATAGCGTTGTTTATAGCGAGTCCAAGGATGAAGATACCCCAAGCCGGATGTGGTTCCTCACTAAGTCGGGTGCACGTATTAACCCGTTGAACCCAAATTATGATGAGTACTATCTCTTGGTCATGACCCGATTCAGGATTAAGTATGGTCGCTGGCCTGACCTGGATAACCCGGCTGACGTAGACAAGGTGAACGAGCTGGATAACCGTTATGAAGTCATTCCGTACTTTATGAATAATCAAGAGATTTCGGGTCTTGCCGACGTCGATATGTAGCCCCCGGTTTGTGGGCTGAAGGCTCCCGGGGATGCGCGGCTCACCCCCACGCTACCCCGGGGCTTTCGGGGCTTCTACGCCCCGTGTCCTAAGGACTCGGTACCCTCAGAACGCAGGCACCGCCGCCTAGCCCGGACGGGGCGTGTGCTCTTCCTATTCACCAACCACACGAAACGAGAACCACCATGCGTATTTTCTTGATTATTTTATCCGGAATTATTTTTGTGCTATCTGTTATCTCTGCTGTCTACATCATTATTAGGTATGAGATTAATCGACGCCAAGATAAGAAAAAAGAAGCGCAGGGAATTTATATTAAGCGAGTAACTCGCGCTGAGACGTTACTCTGCCTGTTTATTCCAATGTTCCCTTGTCTTGCTTTTATGGCGAATATTCAAAGTGAAAATGTGGATATCTGGGCGAATACAGTAAATATTATTATTGTATTTTTCTGCTATCTTTATGCCCGCTATGTTTTTGTCGCTTACGTGAAGCTCTCCCCTGAAGGTATTGAGCAGCGCGTCTGGTCAGCCAATCCGACCCGCTACCCTATTAATGCGATAGACAGCATCGTGTATTACGAAACGCTGAATGTTGAAGACCAGGATATGGTGGGGTTTTACACGAAGTCGGGTAAGCAGATTGCTGCTTTTGGTCCCATGACTCACAAGAGTTACCGGCTTTTGGCGATTGTGCGGTTCAGGATTGAGCAAGAACGTTGGCCTGACATGAATAATCCCGCTGATGTAGCTCAGGTAGATAAGCTCGACAATGGCTATATGACCATTCCTTATTTCAGGAGTCGTGAGAAGGTTACCGGCCTCGCCGACGTCGATATGTAGCCCGCTCAATAAGCGCCAGCTACCCCCTACATCCGAAGAGCCGCAACCGGCGCAAACACCACCAACACCGCGCAAGAGGGGCACGCATCATGCACACCTTTTTCCTTCTGCTCTGGGGCACCTGCACCCTCGCATCAATCATCGGCGCCATCATTGTCGTTATCCTGCATAATAGGCACCTGCGCCAGGACATGCAGCTACGCGACGAAGGCATCTACATTACGCGCGTGCCCCGCCGTGAAGCATTCATAAGCCTCCTCACGCCCACACTCCCGGCAGGTTTCTTCGCGTTCTACCTCTACACGCAGGCAGAGCTCGGCATCCTCTTCAACCTCCTGATGTTCATCCTGCTGCTGGTCTTCCTCTACCACCTTCTGCACGTTCACCTGGTGTACACGAAAATCACGCCCGACACTGTGGAGCAGAAGCTCTCACCGTTCGCTACCGTGACCCCCTACCCGATTAGGGCTATCGACCAGGTTTTCTACTTCCAAGGTACGGCGGAGGCGGAGGATTGGGATGGGGAAGCGACTGACAGCGCCACCTTCTACACCAAGAAAGGCAAGGAAATCGCCAAGCTTGACCCCGTTGGAAGGAACCACCGACTGCTGGCAATCGTACGGTTCAGGCTCGAGTTTGAGCGCTGGCCTGACCTGCGGGACTCGCAGGATCTGGCGTATGTTGATACGTGGGATAACCTCGAGTGGACCCGACCCCTGTTCAGGAAACTGTACAGAAGACGCAACAAAATCACCGGCCTAGCGGATATCAAGATGTAGCATCGCACGGCAGCCGATACGATAGACCCAAACACCGAACCCTATTCACCAACCACACGAAACGAGAACCACCATGCGTATTTTCCTGATTATTTTCTCCGGAATTATTTTTGTGCTATCTGTTATCTCTGCTGTCTACATCATTATTAGGTATGAGATTAATCGACGCCAAGATAAGAAAAAAGAAGCGCAGGGAATTTATATTAAGCGAGTAACTCGCGCTGAGACGTTACTCTGCCTGTTTATTCCAATGTTCCCTTGTCTTGCTTTTATGGCGAATATTCAAAGTGAAAATGTGGATATCTGGGCGAATACAGTAAATATTATTATTGTATTTTTCTGCTATCTTTATGCCCGCTATGTTTTTGTCGCTTACGTGAAGCTCTCCCCTGAAGGTATTGAGCAGCGCGTCTGGTCAGCCAATCCGACCCGCTACCCTATTAATGCGATAGACAGCATCGTGTATTACGAAACGCTGAATGTTGAAGACCAGGATATGGTGGGGTTTTACACGAAGTCGGGTAAGCAGATTGCTGCTTTTGGTCCCATGACTCACAAGAGTTACCGGCTTTTGGCGATTGTGCGGTTCAGGATTGAGCAAGAACGTTGGCCTGACATGAATAATCCCGCTGATGTAGCTCAGGTAGA
>ERZ773011.6-NODE-6-length-105332-cov-10.3053_pt1 | contig 105332 bp, 79 predicted proteins | sample MGYA00580662_ERZ773011 | MGnify/ENA primary metagenome ERZ773011 (study PRJEB29015, sample SAMEA2738118) | human oral metagenome | biome: human oral; feature: human-associated habitat; material: saliva | place: China | collected 2169 ... | reverse complement strand
GTTCGCCGCACAGCGCGAACAGCACAGACTGACCCAAACCCGAGGAGAATCACCCCGTGAGCAGCGGCACCCACACCCCTACCGGCGCAATCAACCGCCGCGGCCCCTTCCGCCCCGGCGAGCGCGTCCAGATCACTGACGAACGCGGCCGCATCACCACCATCACCCTCGCCGAAGGCGGCGAATACCACTCCCACAAGGGCTTCCTCAAGCACGACGACCTCATCGGCGCACCCGAAGGCACCGTCATCGCCAACACTCACGGCATCCTCTACCAGGCGCTGCGCCCCCTCTACAAGGACTTCGTGCTCTCCATGCCGCGCGGCGCAGCCGTCGTCTACCCCAAGGACGCCGCCCAGATCATCGTCAAGGCAGACATCTTCCCCGGCGCACGCGTCGTCGAGGCAGGCGTCGGTTCCGGTGCACTGTCCATCGCGCTGCTGCGTGCAGTCGGCGACTACGGTTGCGTGCACTCCTTCGAACGTCGTGAGGAGTTCGCAGACGTCGCCCGCGGCAACATCGAGACCATGTTCGGTGGCCCCCACCCGGCGTGGAAGCTGAGCATCGGCGACCTGCAGGACACCCTGCCGCAGGTTGAAGAGCCCGGCAGCGTCGACCGCGTCGTGCTCGACATGCTCGCACCCTGGGAGTGCCTGGACGCTGTGGCGGAGGCGCTCGCACCCGGCGGCGTGCTCATCTGCTACGTTGCGACCGTGACCCAGATGTCCCGCCTGGTTGAGGGCATGCGCCTGGACGGCCGCTTCACCGAACCCGAATGTGACGAAACCATTGTTCGCGGCTGGCACGTGGAGGGCCTGGCGGTCCGCCCCGACCACCGCATGGTTGCGCACACCGCGTTCCTGGTCGTGGCTCGTCGCCTGGCTGACGGTGCTGTACGCCTGGCGCCGAAGCGTCGCGCGTCCAAGACTGACTTCTCTGAAGAGGATATGAACGCGTGGATTCCCATGAACGTGGGTGAGCGTGAGGTAACCGATAAGAAGATTCGCCGCGCCGCACGCGATGCGAAGAACCTCGCCGCTCACGCCGCACGCGCGAATGAGATTGCGCTGGAACAGAACGGCATCGAGTCTGCTGAATAATTGATGAACCACCTTTGACCTGCGGGGGCACGGGCGTTGCCTGGAGCCCCCGCAGTGCACTCACCAGGCTACTCGCTACGCCCAACCACCGCACCGAGTAGCCGCCGACTAGGACGAACAGCTAAAGGAGCTACCGTGTCCACCCACGAATCTGCAGATCAGGCAGGAACCCCCCAGTACGGCACCGCCCACAGTGCAGCCAGCGCGGCACCGCACTACTCGGCTGCTTTCGGGGCGACCTCCCTGCCCGGCAGTCAGCCCGTCAGCGCGCAGGAGTATCATGCCGTGCTGCGTCGACTCTCCGCGGCGGAGGCAACCCGCGACAATATGAGCCGACAGATTCGTGGTGCGGGGGAGAAGAACCGCAAGCTCGTTGAGGCAATTACCAGCATGCGCTACCAGGTGGAGCGTCTGCGCGCCTCCCTGTCGCAGAACGTTATGCCGCCGCTGAATTCGGCGATTGTGCTGGCGGTGCATGAGGGTCAGACCATGACCTACGAGCAGGTCGCTGACGATAAGACCCCCGCTGAGATTGACACCTACCTGGACGTGCAGGTGAGCGGCCGTATGATGCGTATTCCCGTATCCCCGCTTATTGACCTGTCCACGCTGACCCCCGGCATGACCGTGCTGCTCAACGACAAGACGGAGGCGGTGCTCGCCCTGGACACCGAACCCTTCGGTGACGTGGTGACCGTGCGTGAGGTGCTGGATGAGCAGCGCGTGCTGGTTGATACGTCCTCGGGTGCTCAGCAGGTGGCGCGTGTGGCTGGTTCCCTCGACATTGAGCAGCTGCGCACCGGGGACGCGGTCACCCTCGACACCCGCACCCGCATGCTGACCTCGCAGGTTCCCGCCTCCCGCTCGCAGGAGCTGGTGCTGGAAGAAATTCCGGACGTCACCTACGAGCAGATTGGTGGCCTGGGCGCGCAGATTGAGCAGATTCGTGACGCGGTGGAGCTGCCGTACCTACACCCCGAGATTTTTGAGCGCTACCACCTGGCACCGCCCAAGGGCATTCTGCTGTACGGTCCTCCCGGTAACGGTAAGACCATGATTGCTAAGGCTGTGGCGAACTCCCTGGCGGCTCGTGCGGCTGCGCTGAACCCGGGTTCGGCTACTCGCGGCTACTTCTTGAACATTAAGGGCCCCGAGCTGCTCGATAAGTTCGTGGGCGAGACCGAGCGTCAGATTCGCGATATTTTCGTGGCCGCCCGCGAGAAGGCCGAGGCCGGTCACCCGGTCGTCGTGTTCTTCGACGAGATGGAGTCGCTGTTCCGCATGCGCGGTTCGGGCCGTTCCTCCGATATTGAGACGACCATTGTGCCGCAGCTGCTGGCCGAAATTGATGGCGTGGAGTCACTGCAGAACGTCATCGTTATTGGTGCGACCAACCGTGAAGACCTCATTGATGCCGCAGTGATGCGCCCGGGCCGACTCGACCTGAAGATCCGCATTAACCGCCCGGACGCCGCCGGTGCGGCAGAGATTTTCGGCCTGTACCTGACCGAGGATTTGCCCCTGGACGCTGCGGAGGTGGCTGCCGCCGGCTCGACCCGCGCCGCCCTGACCGCGATGATTGCGGCGGCGACAGGTCAGCTGTATGCGCGCACCCCCTCCACGGCGTACGCTGTGGCGACCGTGGATTCTTCCATGGTCGTTGGTTCTGGCGCGAGCGCGAACCTGTCCACTCACACGCTGTACCGCGGCGATTTCGCTTCGGGTGCGGTGATTCGCAATATTGTGGACCGCGCGAAGAAGGCGGCGATTAAGGAGCAGCTGCAGGCGCTGACCACCGGTGCGGATGCAGCGTGCGTGGGTATTGGCACCCGCCACCTGCTGGAGGCGGTACGCGCCGAGTTTGAGGATCAGGTGGACTTGCCGCCGCTGCCCGATATTGAGGATGCGCTCACCGTTGCCGGTGTGCGTGGCCGTCTGGTGTCGGTGGAGCCGCCGCGCTAAGCCGCGCACGCATCATGAGCCGTGTGTCCGCGCCATAAACCGCACTACAAGCACCAGCCGGGCGGCGCCCACCGCGCTTATCCCGCACTAACCTCAGTATTACCGCAGGTCCAGAGCCTTTAGATGGTACAGAACCTTTCAGGAGAACCCCATGAACTCCACCCCCAGCTACGGCGTGCACCGCATTATGGGTGCCGAAACCGAGTATGGCGTCATCGCCCCCTCCGCGCCGGGCACCAACCCGACCGTACTGTCCGCACTGGTGGTCAACACCTACGCCAAGTTGGCGTTCCGCCGCGGTGCTGCCTTCCGCGAACAGCTACAGCGCCGTGCCCTGGCGGATGAGCTGACCGCCGAGCAGGCACGCCAGGCAGAGAACTACTCGACCGCCACCCCGGAGGGTCAGTGGCTGGGTGAGTCCGAGTCGCCGCTGCGTGACGCCTTCGGTCAGGTTCAGGACGCCTCCACCGCCCATTCGAGCCAGATGACGCACACCCGCACCGAGCTGACCAGCGAAGATATCGCCCTGGAGATTATGCGTGAGGCGGGCGTTCAGGCACCGGGTGAGCCCGCCGAGCCGCGTAGTGCCCTGGATGCGCTCGCCGGTGTGCACGGCCGCGGTGGTTTCCCGGAGCGCCTGGATTGGGACCGCGTGACCATGAACGCGATTCTGCCCAATGGTGCGCGCCTGTATGTGGATCACGCGCATCCGGAGTATTCCTCGCCGGAGGTTCTGACCCCCGCCGATGCGGTGCTCTATGACGCTGCCGGTGACGCGCTGGCGTACGAGTCGCTGGTGGAGCTGGGCAACCACGCGCAGGATTTGCCGCAGGTGAAGCTGTACAAGAACAACACCGACTCAAAGGGCCAGTCGTACGGCGCCCACGAAAACTACCTGATTAGCCGTGATGTTCCGTTTGAGCAGGTTGCGGATGCGCTCCTGCCGTTCTTTGCGACCCGCGCAATTTTTACGGGTGCGGGCCGTGTGGGTATTGGTACGCACGGTGAGGTTCCGGGTTTTCAGATTAGTTCGCGAGCTGATTTCTTTGAGCGCACGATTGGTCTGGAGACCACGATTCGCCGCCCGATTGTGAATACGCGCGATGAGCCGCATGCGGATGAGTCGAAGTACCGCCGCCTGCACGTGATTCCGGCGGATGCGAACATGTCGCACTATTCGAACCTGTTGAAGTTTGGTACGGCGGCGCTGGTGATGAACCTGATTGAGTCGCACAGTGAGCAGACTCCGGTGCTGCCGGGTGTGCGCCTGTCCGATCCGGTGGCGGCGATGCACGCGGTCAGCCACGATTTGTCGCTGTCGGTTCAGCTGCCGTTGGCGCCGTCTTCGGCGACCCTGCCGAACCCGGTGTCCACGAGCGGTTCTGCGAGTGCCCTGCAGATTCAGCGCGCCTACTATGAGGCCTCCCGCGCGCACGAGGAGTCGAACCCGGCGGGTGTGGATGCTGCGACCGCACAGATTCTTGATCTGTGGGGCGAGGTTCTGGACGCTCTGGAAACCAACCCGCTCTCGCTGGCGGATCGTCTGGATTGGGTGGCGAAGTATGCGCTGGTGCGCGGCTATGTCGCTCAGGGCGTAGATTATGCGAATCCGAAGTTGAAGGCTCTGGATTTGCAGTACGCTGATATTGACCCGTCGAAGAGCCTGTATCACCGTCTGGTGGCGCGTGGCCGTATGCGCACGCTGTTCTCTGCAGAGCAGGTGGAGCGTGCGACCACTGAGCCGCCGCGTGAGACGCGCGCGTTTTTGCGTGGCACGTTGATGGCGCGTTGGCCGGAGGAGATTCTCGGTATTAACTGGGATACGGTGTCTTGCCGTGGCAGGTATTCGAAGGATCTGACTCGTTTTACGATGATGGAGCCGACCCGGTACGGTGCCGCCGAGGTGGAACCGCTGCTGGATGAGGTGAACCATTCGGATGAGCTGCTGAACCGCCTGCGCTAGTAGCACCACTCCTAAACCCACATCAACTCATATTCTTCCCCGGGGCGAATACCCCCATTCGGAAGAGTAAAAACCACATAACCCACAGGTAGGGTGCAGTAAGGTCGGGGTACCAAAACCCTCACCCCAACTCTTACACCCCGCATCCGACCCCACTCAAAACTTATTTGTCCACAAACGAAACGAAGGAGAGAACCATGAGCCGCGAACGCATCAGCGCACAGCAGACCGAAACCACCGCAGCCGAGCAGGAACAGGAACTGAGCCTCGCCGCCTCGCATGTGGTGTCTGACGTGAGCGAGGTCGACGACCTGCTCGACGAAATTGACGGTCTGCTCGCTGAGAACGCTGAAGACTTCGTCACCGGCTTCGTCCAGAAGGGCGGCGAGTAACCGGCGCACCTGCGCGCCGGGTCAGCATCATGGAACACCGTATTTTCGGCATTGAAAGCGAATTCGGGCTCAGCTACGTCCCGCACGGGCTCGGTCGGCTGAGCATCGAAGAGTCCGCCGCCGCCCTCTTCAAGCCCGTCCTGGATCAGTGGCGTTCAACGAACGTCTTCCTGCCCAACGGCGGTAGGCTCTACCTTGACGTGGGTTCGCACCCCGAGTACGCCTCCGCCGAATGCGGCAGCATTGACGAGTTGCTCGCGCAGGAACGCGCCGGTGAGCTGCTTTTCGCTGATCTGGCGCGTACCGCCCGTAAGCGCCTGCTCGCAGGCTCGGAGGGCCGCCCTCTCGACGGTGAACTGTACCTGTTCAAGAACAACGTGGATTCGGCGGGCAACTCCTACGGCAGCCACGAGAACTACCTAATCAGCCGCAAACTGCAGTTCAACGACCTGATTAAGCAGCTCGTGCCGTTCCTGGTGACCCGTCAGATTCTGGTCGGTGCCGGTAAGACCCACCCGAACGGCGGCCCGGTGCCCGGCTCGACCGACCCGGCGTCCAGCACGGGTGTGCCCTCGTACTCGTTCTCGCAGCGTGCCGACCATATTTGGGAGGCGGCGTCCACCTCGACCTCGCGCGCTCGCCCGCTTATTAACACCCGCGATGAGCCGCACGCGGACGCTTCGAAGTTCCGCCGCATGCACGTCATTAATGGCGACTCGAATATGGCGGAGCCGACGACCCTGCTGAAGATTGCCAGCACCGACCTGGTGCTGCGCATGCTGGAGGACCGCTTCCCGGTCACGAGCCTGGATATTGTGTCTGTTCCGGCGGCTCTGCGCGCTATCAGCCACAATCTGACCGGCACCGCGACCTTCGAAACCACCGACGGTAAGCACTACACGGCGTTGAGCGTTCAGCGTCACTACCTGGATGCGGCACGCCAGTACGTGCAGCAGTACGGCGCTCACCACCACCACGTGGAATACGCCCTGGACCTGTGGCAACGCACCCTGGACGCTATCGAGTCCGGCGACTACAGCAGCATTGATACTGAGATTGACTGGGCGATTAAGAAGAAGCTTCTGGACGCCTATATTGCCCGCGCCCGCGCGGCCGGTCAGCCTGCCGATTATGCGAGCGCCCGCATCCGTCAGCTGGATTTGGCGTACCACGACATCGACCCGGAGCGTAGTGTTTTCCACGCGCTGGTTCGTCGCGGTGCGGTCAAGCGCATCCTGCCCGAGGGTGCCGCGGAGGCGGCGAAGACTGAGCCGCCGAACACTCGCGCACTGCAACGTTCGCGTTTCATTAATGCGGCGGTTGCGGCGGGGGAGCAGTTCACCGTGGATTGGGTGCATTTGAAGCTCAACGCCTACCCGCAGCACACGCTGGTGTGCAAGGACCCGTTTGCTACCGGCAGTGAGGAGCTGGAGGAGGTGCTGAGCCTGCTGGCGTCTAAGGCGCGTCAGCATCAGGAGGAGGCATTCCCGCCGCCCTGCTAATCAACAGCACCGCTAAGTAGCATTGCTAGAAATGCTCTGACGAGGGGAAACCCACCGGCGGTCGGGGTTGTAGACCTTCGGGAACATCCCGGCCGCAACACAGCTTGAACACAGCTACGTGCCGTAGCATAAAACAGCTAAACCTATACCTGTAAACTGTTCTGTGGCACACGGGCACTCACACGCCCCACTCTCACAGAAAACCCCAGAGGATAACACTATGATGAAACGCTCTAAGCTCACTATTTTCGGTGCCAGCGCGGTAGCTCTCGCGCTCGCACTGTCTGCATGCGGCGAACAGGCAACTAACAACGGCGACCTGTCCAAGGTGCAGTACACCCTGAAGAACGCGACCGCTGAGCCCGAGGCGTCCTTCGCGACTCCTTTCGCCGCGTCTAGCCCTTCTGCGTACGTGATTGAGGAAGGTAACGGCGACTCCATCAACGATGGTGACTACGTGCTCGTTGAGGCTGCCGTATTCAAAGGCACCGACGGCAAGATCAACGGTTCCACGTACTCCAGCGAGCCGATTCTATTGCCAGTCAATGAGCAGCTAAAAAAGGCAGCACCGCAGGTGTACGAAACCCTGAAGAAGATTAAGGTTGGCGGTTCTTTCTCGTACACCACCAACGTTCTGCAGCAGCGCAGCACCGCGGGCGTGACCACTACGACCGCTTCGCCCGGTACCGCAACTAACGTTGAGGTGTACACCGTGAAGACGAAGCTGCCCAAGTACGCAACAGGTAAGGCCGTTGAGGCTGACCCGTCGTTGCCGTCCTTCACTCTGGATGAGTCCACCGGCAAGGCAGAGCTGAAGATGCCCGATAACAAGCAGGAACACACCGAGCTGGTCTCCAAGACCCTCATTGAGGGCGAGGGCCCCGAGGTGAAGGAAACCGACACCGTGTACGTGCGCTACATTGGCGCACAGTACTCCGACGGTAAGGTCTTCGACGGCAACTATGACAAGACTCCCACCGGATTGTCCCTGCAGGGCGTTATCAAGGGCTGGACTCAGGGCTTGAAGGGTAAGAAGGTCGGTTCCCGTGTTGAGCTGGTCATCCCGGCGGACCTGGCGTACGGTAACGACACCGGCGGTTCCAAGCCTTCGGGCACCCTGGTGTTCGTGGTTGATATTCTGGGTGCGGAGGAGAACCCGCAGACCCTGCAGCGTGCTCAGGCAGCTTCTAGCGCAGCAGCTGCGGAGGCGAGCGCCTCGGCAACCGCTTCTGCGACCGCAACCCCGGCGGCTACCGCTTCTGCGACCGCGCAGTAGCCCGGGACCCATATTTTCGGTACCCACGTTTTTTATACCGCGCTCGCCGCTTACGACGTAGGCGGCGGGCGCACCCGTTATTTCGATTCATTTCGAACCAATCAAAGGAGACACCCATGTCTTTCGGTCAGCGTAACCTCGACCGCGAAAAGCCCGAAATCGATTTCCCCGAGGGCGACGCCCCCACCGAGCTGGTCATCACCGACCTGATCGAGGGTGCGGGCGCTGAGGTTGTTCCCGGCTCCCGCGTGCTCACCCACTACGTTGGTGTGGCATTCTCCACCGGTGAAGAGTTCGACGCGTCCTGGAACCGCGGCGAGCCGCTGCCGTTCCAGGTGGGCGTTGGCCAGGTTATCCGCGGTTGGGATGAGGGTCTGCTCGGCATGAAGGTCGGCGGCCGTCGTCGCCTGGAGATTCCCGCCGACATGGCGTACGGTGACCGCGGCGCAGGCTCGGTCATTAAGCCCGGTGAGTCCCTGATTTTCGTGGTGGACCTGCTGGACGTCCGCTAAGGACTAGCCAGGTTTTGCGTTTTTCACGTAAGAGACGCGCAGCCCGGTGCTTTCTCCCGATTGTGGGAGGGGCGCCGGGCTTTTGCGTACTGGGTTATCAGCGCGCCCGCGTATTCCTCCCGCAGCCACCCCCTGCGCTGAACCGCCCCACACGCTGAGTAAGTGCCGCGGAACACACACGGTATGATGGAATCATGTCCACCGCAGCTCAGCTTTTCATGACCCTGAACCGCCTCGCCACCGTCGCCGAGGCACCCGATATCGCAACCCGGACCCAGGGCATCAGCCGCAACGAGCTACTGACCCTGCTCGGCATTAGCACGCGCGCTAACGGCTCCCTCAGCGAGTCCCAGGAACGCGCCTTTGAACGAGCCAAGCAGACCCTGCGGGACGCCGGCGCGCGCATCACCCACGTGACCACGGACCTGGGGGAGCGCTACCGCCTCGAACCCAGCAACGCCGCAAAGCTGCCCGCCTGGAACCCCACCGCCGAGGAGTTCCGCCTCATCAACACGATCCTGCGCGGCTGGGAAGGCACCGAACTGCAGGATGACGCCTACCGCATCCTGCGTAAGATTGCGCTCACGAGCGAGAACCTCACCGATGAGGCGCTCGCCGCCGCGAAGATTCAGGACCCGAAGACCGGCAAGCGTCAGCGCGCGAAGAGCCTGTACACCTACCGTGAGCCCCTTCAGCGCATTTACTTTAGCGATAACCCGCACCTGAATGAGCTGTTCACCGCCTATGCGGAGCGTAAGACGGTCACGTTCACCTATCAGACGGCTGCCGGTGCAACCCGCCTGCAGGAGAAGGTCAGTGTTGCCGGTATTGGTTACCGTTACGGCACCTGGTATTTCGTCGGGTACTACACTGAGAGTGCGGCGCGCAAGGAGTACACGTTCCGCGCCAGCCGTATTCAGAAGCTCACGATGCTCTCACGTATTGATTCGACCCCCATCAATGCGACCTTCAACGCTAAGAACTGGCTTGAGGGCATTGAGGGCTACGAAGAGAGCCTGATTGTTGCCGAGGTCAGCGCCGATTCTACGCGTTCGGAGCCCTTCACCGTGCCCTCGTACGGCACGATTGATAGCGCTGTGGCGGCGACCAGCTACAGCTGCGTGATCGAGCCGCCCGCTGAATCCAACTCTGCTGATTCGGGTTCCGAGGCTGCCTCTACCCGCCAGCGTGACAGCTATGCCGCCCAGCAGCAGCTCTTGCGCACCCTCACCGACCTGCACAGTGGTGCGGTTGAAGACCCCGGCACCTGGAGCAAAATCGGCCAGCGTAACCGTAATAACGTCCTTGATGCCCTCGTCGACCTGATTCTGGGTCTGCACCGTGCCGACCGCTGGGCGAGCACCCACGATGAGGCGCCCATGCCGTTGAACCAGCTCAACGCCCTCTACAGCGTGGACACCGAGAAGAACCGCGAACTCGGCAAGACCATCATCCCCGAGATTTTTGCGCAGGTAGACACCGTACCCTTCGATTCTGACCCGAAGGACCCGGACGCGCTCAAGCCCACCTACATTAACCTACTGCCGGACTTTGGCGGCGCCACCCCGCACACGCTGCTGAACTACGCGCGCCTTACCGACACCGAGCTCGCCATCCTGGTCTTTACCCTCTCTGCCGCAGATATTCTGCACCCGGCTGATGCGCGCCTGGGCAGTATCCGTGAGGCGCTCGCCGCCGCGTACCCGAATGCGCCCGTCTATGCGCAGCACCTGTGCTTCGCCCCGGAGGAGCCTCTGCTGCAGGAGGCGACCGCCGCCCTGAGCAGCGGTAACGCCGTGACCATTGGTTACGGTACGTCTGAGCGTGCCGCGGACCGTTTGGTGGACCCGTATGCGTTGGTGTTGCATCGCGACCACATGTACCTGCACGCGTGGTGCCGCACCGCTGAGGAACGCTACTATGCGGCGCGCGGTGAGGAAGTCCCCGAGTACGTACCCGAGGCTTTTGCTCACCCCACCACCGGCGAGGCAGCGAACAGTGTAGTTGCAGACAGCGAGGCGGCGGATAATGAAGCGGGGGAGAAGACCCCCACTTTCTGGCGTAACTTCCGCCTCACCCGCATCAACCACATCCGTGAGGCGGGCGCGGGGCGTACCCACCCGGTCACCGGTGACACCGTCCCGCTGTGGCACGCGCAGCAGCACAGCACTCAGACCAACCCCTTTGCTGAGTTGCGGATTCACCCGACCGAGCATATTCCCAGCGGTGAACCACTCGATACTCTCACCGCAACGTACATGCGTCGAAGCACCCACCACGTGAAGAAGGCTTCACGCACCCAGTACGTGCGCATCCACTACTACAACAACGCCCACGGTGCTGGCGATAAGAACATCCTCGACACCGTCATCGCGCACCGAGGTGCCCTCGAACTTGTTGGTCCGGCGCACCTGCGCGCGGCACTACTTGACCAGTTGCAAACCCTTAGGGCGAGCAGCCGCAGTGACGCGCCCGCAGATGTGCCCACTGTGCCCGCAGAAAAATAGAACTTCACCCACTAGCAAAAACACCCTAAAAACCCATCCAAGGGGCAAAACATTAACCTAAAACTTGTATAATGGTGCTCATGTCTTGGTGGTTCTGGATTTTGCTATGGGGCGCGCTCATCATCTGCTCGCTCCTCTATTTGGCATGGTTCACCTACAAAGCACTCACTCGCGGTTTCACACTCCTTGACGAAACCGTAACCTGGGTCGAGTCAATCGAGGGACAATTCGACGCCGCGCAAGCGAACGCAAGCCGAAAACTCCCGCGAGACACCACCCTCGGGGTATTCACACCCATCACCGAGGCATACAATAACTACGAACAAGGTAAGCAGACACGCAGGTCTGAGCGGATCAAGCGACGGGTCTCCCGACGAGATCGACTCGGCCAACCTCAAAACATCGGAGACCTGCTCTAACCAGAAAGGCACACCATGGGCCAGATTTTCAGCCACCCCGCGACCATCATCGTCGTTATCCTCCTTATCGTCCTGCTCTTCGGCGCACCCAAGCTGCCCGGCATGGCACGTAGCCTCGGCCAGTCCATGCGCATCTTCAAGACCGAAGTTGAGGGTCTGAAGAACGACTCCAAGAAGGACCCCCGCGAGAAGGACGGCGAAGAGGTCGTCACCGCTGAGGTCGTAGACAACGGCAAGGACGGCAAGACCGAAACCAAGTAACGGTCACGCCCCAACGCTCCAAACCCGTGCCAGCCCACCGGCCGGCACGGGTTTTGCGGCACCACCCCATAAACACCCCACCAGACCCCCTCAGCCGAATCACACACGGCACCGACACCCAGAGGACACCACGTGGCAACACCCGACCAGGACGTGCGCAACCGCAAAATCAATCCTGAAGCACGCATGGAACTCAAGGAACACCTGCGCGAATTCCGCGACCGCCTCATCAAAGCGGCTATCGCAACCGTCATCGCAGCCATCATCGGTACGGTCTTCCTCTACCTGCCTTTCATCGAAATGATCTCTGTGCCCCTGCAGCAGATCAACGCAGAAACCGGCCGCAACGCAAACCTGAACTACGGTAGCGTCGCATCTCCTTTCGACCAGCTGCTGAAGGTCGGCATGTACATCGGCTTGGTAATCGCCTCTCCTGTCTGGCTCTACCAGGCGCTGCGATTCCTGCTGCCGGCACTGCACACCAAGGAGAAGAAGTATCTCTTCGGCTTCCTCACCGCATCTATTTTCGCGTTTGCCTGCGGTGTCGCCATTTCGTACTTCACCCTCCCCGGCGTGGTCTACGCACTGCTGAAGTTCACCCCCATCAACGACAGTAACTACATTGACGCGGGCGTGTACATCTCCTTCATCCTGAAGTTCGTTGTGACGTTCTCCTGCGCCTTCATCATCCCGGTGATTCTCGTCGGTATTAACATGCTGGGCCTGATTCGCGGCACCACCATTTTGAAGGCTTGGCGTTGGGTTGTCGTGCTCGTTGCGGTTATCGCAGCGCTGACCGCACCCGGTAGCGACATCATGATGATGTTCGTGCTCATGGCGCCGCTGCTGATTTTCTTCTTCGTAGCAATCGGCATCTGCATGATCAATGACAAGCGCCGCGACCGCAAGCTTGCCAAGCTGGCGCAGGGTTCGGATGAAGCAAGCCTGAACACCGCAACCAGCAGTGAAGATCTGGCGAAGATGGGTTACTTCGACGAAGAGAAGACGTCCTAAATTGAATAGCTCGCTGTGAGCAAGGTAGCCGAAAGGGGCGGGGTACAGAGAACCTGTACCCCGCCCCTTTCGCACGCCCGCACGTATGCCCGCAAAGCGAACAGAAACCGGGCAACAGAGCAGAAACCGCGCCCTTTCGAACGGCACCGATGCGCTCGCTGTTCGCCCATACCGGATTAGTGCCCCTGGAGGATGCTTTCTGGAGGCTTGCGGCAAGCGAACCGTTACACTGGACATACTATGAGCAAGCACCACGCACAGCACACATCCGACGCACACACTTCTACCGCTTCTACCGAGCAGACTCCAGCGGAGCGCACCGATTACGCTGCCGCATACGCCGCATCCCGAGAACGCGCCGCGTACGCGAAGACCGCCCTCGGGGCTTTTGAGGCGTCCCTTGATTTTCCGCTGGATGATTTTCAGCGTCAGGCGTGTGCCGCCGTGGAGGCGGACCGCTCCGTCCTCGTTGCCGCACCCACCGGCGCCGGTAAGACCATCGTGGGTGAGTTCGGTATCTACCTGGCGCTGCGCCGCGGCATGAAGGCGTTCTACACGACCCCCATTAAGGCGCTGAGCAATCAGAAGTACCACGACTTTGTGCGCGCGTACGGTGAGGATTACGTGGGTCTGCTGACCGGCGATACGAGCATTAACACGGAAGCACCCGTGGTTGTGATGACCACCGAGGTGCTGCGCAATATGCTCTACGCCAATTCGACCACGCTGACCGGTCTGGGCTATGTGGTGATGGATGAGGTGCACTACCTGGCGGACCGTTTCCGTGGCGCAGTGTGGGAAGAGGCAATTATTCACCTTCCCGAGCATGTGAACGTTATTTCTCTGTCGGCGACGGTGTCGAACGTTGAGGAGTTCGGCGCGTGGCTGGATACGGTGCGCGGCGGCACGGACATCATTGTGTCTGAGCACCGCCCGGTGCCTCTGTGGCAGCACATGATGGTCGGTCACCGCGTGGTGGACCTGTTCGTACCCGAAGACAACTCCGCGCAGGGCAAGAACCACAACCAGGAGCCGGAGGAGAAGCTCTCCCGCAAGCAGGCGAAGAAGGCACAGAAGGCTAAGCAGCGCGGCGCAACCGTGGAGGCGGGCGCCAACCCGCTGCTTGCCGGTCTGCGTCTGAACCCGCAGCTGAAGGCGCTACGCCCCGGCTTCCGTTCCGCACCTGGCCGTGGCCGTTACGGCGGTAAGCGTGAACGTTTCCGTCACCGCCGTGAGGGCTGGCTGAATGAGACGTTCAGCGGCGGCGAGCGCGGCCGTTCGGATCGTCGTGATCGTTTCAGCAATGATCGTTTCAGTAACGACCGGGACTTTGATGCGCGCGGTGAGCAGAAGCCTTTGCGTCCGCAGCGCATTACCCGCCCGGAGATGGTGCGCGCCCTCGACAAGCAGGGCCTGCTACCGGCCATCTGCTTTATCTTCTCCCGTGCCGGTTGCGACGGCGCGGTCAGCCATTGCGTATCCGCCGACATTACGCTGACCACCCCCGAACAGCAGCAGACCATCCGCGCCTACATCGCCGAAGCGACAGCTCACCTGGACACCCGCGACCTGAACACCCTCGGCTACTACGAATGGCGCGACGGCCTGATCCGCGGTATCGCCGCGCACCACGCCGGCCTACTACCCCTCTTCAAGGAGGTTGTAGAAACCCTCTTCACGCAGGGCCTGATTAAGCTGGTCTTCGCCACCGAAACCCTCGCACTGGGCATCAACATGCCCGCACGCACCGTCATCCTGGAGAAACTCACCAAATACAACGGCGAATCCCACGTAGACATCACCCCCGGTGAATACACCCAGCTGACCGGACGCGCCGGCCGCCGCGGCATCGACATCGAAGGCCACGCGGTCGTCATGTGGCGCCCCGGCATGTCCCCCGAACACGTGGCAACCCTCGCCTCAACCCGCACCTACCCGCTCAACTCCTCATTCCGCCCCACCTACAACATGGCGGCAAACCTCATCGCCTCCTACGGCGCCGAACGCACCCGCAAAATCCTGGAATCCTCCTTCGCCCAGTTCCAGGCAGACAAGTCGGTCGTCGGCGTCGCCTCCCGCGTACGCAAAAACGAAAGCGCCCTAGAAGGCTACCGTGAAGCCATGGCATGCCACCTGGGCGACTTCACCGAATACGTCCAGCTCAGCCGCCAAATCGCCGAACTGGAAAAGAAAGCGTCCAAGAGCAACGAACGCCACGCACGCGCGCAGGCACACCACAGCATCCAGCAGCTACTACCCGGCGACATCATCTACATTCCGCACGGTCGCTCCCGCGGCTACGCAGTCGTCATCACCCGCTCCGACTCGCACGCCGACCCGCGCATCGGCATCATCACCGAGGACGCGCACCAGCGCACCGCCTCAACCCGCGACTTCGAAGGCGCCATCGAACCGGTCTCACGCATCAAAATTCCCAAGCGTCTGAGCCTCAAAACCGCCAAGGAACGCCGCGACACCGCAAGCCGCATGCGCCAGGCACTCTACGACGGCCGCGCCCCGCGTGCGCTCGCACAGCAGAACATCCCGGCTCGTCAGAACAGCATTGACGCGCAGCTGGAGGCGCTGCAGGCTCAGCTACGCAACCACCCGTGCCACGGCTGCTCCGACCGCGCAAACCACATGCGTTGGGCTGAGCGCTGGCAGAAGCTCAACTCAGAAACCGAAGGGTTGCGCCGTCAGATTGCCCGCCGCACCAACACGATCGCGCAGGTCTTCAACCGCATTGCGCGCCTGCTGGAAAGCTACGGCTACGTTGAGCGCACCGAGGACGGCGAATTGTCGCTCACCACCGGCGGCCAGGCTCTGCGCCGCATCTACGGCGAGCGCGACCTTCTGACCGCTCTGTGCCTGGACGCGCACTTCCTCGACGGACTGGAGCCCGCCGCCATTGCGGCAACCGTCGCCGCACTGACCTACCAGGGTAAGCGCGACGCGGTGGAATACCTGGCTCACTACCCGCACCCGTCCCTGCGCGCACCCATTGCGACGATTATGCAGCGCCTCGCCGACCTGAACGCAGCCGAGGAACAGTTCAAGGTCAACCCGACCCCGGCATGCGACTTCGGCCTGGTCGAGCCCATGTACGCGTGGGCGAACGGTGCGCACCTCGCAAAGGCAATCGAGGACACCGGCCTTGCCGCCGGCGACTTCGTGCGCTGGGCAAAGCAGGTACTGGACGCACTGGACCAGATTGCGCACATCCGTTCGCTGGACCCGGTCATTCGCGCCCGCTGTGAAGAAGCGATTGAGGCGGTCCGCCGCGGCGTGGTCGCACTGGACGTCTAACCCGCACCTTAGCGCTCACCGTAGTGCTACACCGTATATAGTGCAACACTATGCCCGACCGGTTCGGGCTACCACCCCCGCCACTTGTGTATCGTTCCGCCTCATCCCGTCTCATCTTGGGCACGTCATCTAAGGACGAACGAACTACCGCAGGTAGCGGGGGTGCTTCTATACTCAAATGAGATGCTCAGCTCAGCTACGCGGACACCAATGAAGTGCCCGCCCTCATGCGCCTCGGCGCGCCTAAAGGTGAAAGGATTCTAATGTCTACCCGTATTTTTGTAGATGGTAGCGTGTACAGCCCGGTCGACCCGTACGCAACCGCAATGCTGATCGAAGACGGTACCGTCCGCTGGGTTGGTTCCGATTCAGGCGCACGATCAATCGCTGACGAATCAGCCACCATCACCGAACTCGAAGGCGCCCTGCTCACCCCCGCCTTTGCCCGCGCACTAGCACCCGTCGCAGACAAGGAAGCACCCGAAATCCTCGACTACCTGCAGGCATACCGCGCAGCCGGCTACCACACGCACACCCTCCTCGCCGGCATGGAAGACGTACCCGACCTCGTCTCCGCACTCAGCTACTACAGCGCCGAACACGGCACACCCGACATCCGCCTCATCCTCAACGCCACCGACGTAGAAACCGACGAGCTAATCAGCGCCATCAAGGCACTACGCCCCCTCACCGAAGGCGAACGCGCCGTCAAGGGCCTGCAGCTGGTCGGCATCTTCGTCGCACCCACCGAAGCCCCCGCAGCAGCACAGGTAGCCGAAGACGCCGCACTCCTGCTCTCCATCGACGCATCCACCGCCTTCACCCCTGCAGCCGATGCAGCACTCACCGTACGCGAAAACCACCCCTGGCTATCCATCCGCCTCGACGCCGCAATCAGCACCCCGCAAGACCCCATCACCGACGAATACCTCACCAAACTCGCAGAGGCACGCATCAACCTCGGCCTGAGCGTCTGCGAACCCGAAGAAGACGAAGAAGCCAACGACACCGTCCAAGCACTCCTCGCACACGCCGGGGGAGAAGCACGCGAGTCGGTAGCCTCCGTAGCACGCCGCGCGAACGCAACCGGCACCTCCATCGCCCTGGGTTCTGATACTCAGCTGTATGCGCCGGGCGCCTGGTCCCTCATCCGCGAACTCGTCAACGACGAACACGGCATCTCCGCACGCAGCGCCTTCGCCGCCCTCACCCGCGGCGTATACCGCCTCGCACACGAAGACAACCCCTTCACCGGCCAACTCACCCCCGACACCCCCGCATACGTAGCACAATGGCGCGTCGAAGCCCTCATGGTCCAGGCACCCGACTCCCGCGTAGCATCCTGGAGCACCGACCCCCGCGCTCGCATTCCGCTGCTTCCGGTGTTGGATGAGGATTCGCCTCTGCCCGTTCTGGAATCTATTTACACTGAAAGTAACTAATTTTTTAGCTTGTCAACAACCTTTTTAGGCTGTTTAGGGGCGGTAGAAGCCCCCGATGGTTCAGTTGCCCACATGTTTACCCGGTATACTGGATACCTACACTGCCTGTTTTATATACACCTGTGAGGGAGTAATATGCGCGTTCTAACTGTCATCCCGACGTATAACGAGAAGGAGAACCTGCCCATCGTGGTAGAGCGTCTTCGCAAGGCAGCTCCCGAGGTGGACATTCTCGTGGTGGATGATAACAGCCCCGACGGCACCGGCCAGATTGCTGATGAGCTGTCGGCTAAGGATTCCCAGATTCACGTTCTGCACCGCACCGTTAAGGACGGTCTGGGTGGCGCATACCTCGCTGGCTTCGATTGGGGCCTTGAGGCTGGCTACGACGTTCTGATTGAGATGGACGCTGACTGCTCGCACCAGCCTGAGCAGCTTCCTTCTCTGGTTCGTGCTGTGGAGGCGGGCGCTGACCTGGCTATCGGTTCGCGTTACGTTCCCGGCGGCAAGACCAAGAACTGGCCTGCTCACCGCCAGATTCTCTCTCGCGGCGCTAACCTGTACACCCGCCTGATTCTGGGCACCTCCATTAAGGACATTACCGCTGGTTTCCGTGCGTACCGCCGTGACGCCCTGCAGCGCCTGAACCTTGATGGTATCGACTCGAAGGGTTACGTGTTCCAGGTTGATCTGGCGTGGCGTTCTGAGCAGGCTGGCCTGAACATTGTTGAGGTTCCGATTACCTTCGTTGAGCGTGAGATTGGCGCTTCGAAGATGGACGGCAACATTATCTTTGACTCCATGTCTAAGGTGACCCGCTGGGGTATGGCTAACCGCGTTCAGAAGCTGAAGAAGGCTCTGGGCAAGTAAGACTTCTTGCCAAGGCGCTTCTCGCACCTGATTTAAACAAAAGACCGGGGTGGATACATAGCGTATCCGCCCCGGTCTTTTGATGTTTTCTGTAGCGCTTTTTCCTGGCTCACGTACCGAGAAAAGCCAGCACCAAACGAAGAAGGCCCGCTAAGAGCACGAGTGGCGCTTAGCGGGCCTTCTACAGCGTTTCTACGGCGCCTCTACGGTGCTTCTAGAGCGCGTAGTGCTTGCGGTAGTATTCCAGGCGGTCTTCCAGAGTCTTTTCCAGCTCTTCGATGCTGCGGCGTTCCATGAGCATATCCCAGTGGGTACGTGCGGGCTTCTCTTCTTCGGCGTCTGCGGTGGAGTCGCCGTTGACGAGGTATGCTTCCTTACCGGACTTTGCGGTCCATACCGAGGGGATTTCTGCTTCTGCCGCGAAGGTCACGAAAACACGGTCACCGTCTGCGGTACGGTATTCGACGCGCTGGCGGGGCGCGGGCTGTACGTTCGATTCGGTTTCCATCGACTGGGAACCCAGGCGCATACCGCGCAGGCTACGATCGCTCATTTTTCCTCCAGTGTCGTCGGGTGCGCTCTTTGGCGCTTTAGGCATAACGTTGGGCGGGGGAGAGCTATTCCCTCGAACGTTTACAAAACATCCATTATATCGATAATAGTCTCCACCCGCCCAGCGTGGTGGTGTTTATTCGGCGTGATTTTTGGTGATTCACGCCTTTTTATGCGTTAGATTTTGCGTTTAGCCGTTGATGCCGTAGCTTCCGGGTGCCTGCGGTGCGCTCTTGGGTGCCTGTGCTGCGGGCTTCTTCGGTGCGTCTGCCAGGTCGGATGCGGGCAGGGTGCCGAATGCGTTGCCCAGGCCGCGCAGTGCATCGCCGAGTTCGGTCGGGATGAACCAGAGCTTGTTGGCGTCGCCTTCGGCGAGCTTGGGCAGGGTCTGCAGGTACTGGTAGGTGAGCAGCTGCTGGCTGGGGTTGGATTCGTGGATTGCTGCGAAGACCTTCTGCACGGCTTCTGCTTCACCGTTTGCGCGCAGGATTGCGGACTGTGCGTCACCTTCTGCACGAAGGATCTGTGCCTGCTTTTCACCCTCTGCACGAAGGATGGCTGCGCGGGATTCGCCTTCTGCGGTCAGAATATCGGACTGCTTCTGGCCTTCTGCGGTGAGGATTGCGGCGCGGCGGTCACGCTCTGCACGCATCTGCTTTTCCATGGAGTCCTGGATGGATGCCGGGGGCTGGATTTCCTTGATGTCCACGCGGGAGACGCGCAGGCCCCAGCGGCCGGTGGTGGAGTCGAGTACGCCTCGCAGCTCGGCGTTGATCTGGTCACGGGAGGTGAGGGTCTGCTCCAGATTCAGGCCACCGACGACGTTACGCAGGGTTGCGCTGGTCAGTTCGTCCACGGCGCGAATGTAGTTGGTGATTTCGTAGGTTGCAGCCTTGGGGTCGGTGACCTGGAAGTACACGACGGTGTCGATGCCGACCACGAGGTTGTCTTCGGTGATCACGGACTGCGAGGGGAAGGAAACGACCTGTTCACGCAGGTCGATGAGGGGCAGCACACGGTCAACTACGGGGATGACGATGTGCAGGCCGGGGTTGAGAACGGCGTGGAACTTGCCCAGTCGTTCAACGATGCCAGCTCGTCCCTGCGGGATGACGCGCACGGTCTTTGCGAGCATCGTCAGCACGAAGAGGATGAGTAGGACCGTCAGAATAAGGCTGATAGGCATTGTTTCTCCTTATCGGTGAGTTATATGGTGTGTTCTAGGGTATCTGAACCTGCTTCTAGAGCCGGTATTCAGATGGGTCTTAGTTTTTGCTCTTAGTTGTGGGGGAGAGGCTCTACGATTGCGGTAGCGCCCTCAATGGCTCGTACCCTCGCGTGTGATCCTGCAACGAGCGTTCCGGAGGCGGTGCGTGCCGTCCAGGTGTCGCCAGCTAGTACCACCAAACCGGTTTCACTAGTCACATCTTGAGTGATACGCACCTCAGCACCAATGAGTGCTTCAGTATTAGTGACAGCTCCGGTGGCTGTTTTATTGAGTTTCTTCAGCAGTGGCGGGCGCAGACCAAGAACCAGAATCACGCAGATTACCACGAAAATAACGGCTCGAATCAGCATGTTATCCACGAAGGGCGATATTGCTGCGGTGACGCCTGCGCTGATCGCCAGCATGAGAAAGAACAGGTCGAGGCTGAGCATTTCTATGACGGCGAAAACGAGAGCGAGTGCAACCCAGAGCGTCCAGGGTGTCTCAAAGAGCCAATCCACGAGTTTTCTCCTTTGATGTACATCAACCGGCGTGGTTGACGTTGGATCTGCACACGAGGCGACGACACCTTCGTGATGCGGGGTATATCCATTATTTCAGGTGGATTGAGTACTGGAGACGGTTCTGGTGACCGAATGAGGTTAATACATGAACTGTTAAGACTTTATTTAGATATGGGGAATCTTGGGTTCATTCTAGACCTCCCTAAAAAGCCGATAATATACATTATGTAAAGTAGACCTATTTTTCACTACCCCACCGGCTGCCCATCGGTGCTTTCTACGCTCTAGCTGGCACGGGTCAAACCTGTGCGCCCCGCACCTTTCTCTGCGCTCAGCCACGTGCTCACGTGCCCCGAACCTTCGGACTCCTCAACGCCTCCCGTTAAACGACAAACACCCGAGACGAACTCACACCATTCGGTGCGTCCCATCTCGGGTGCCTATCATCAGCTACTGGGCTTCTTTATTCTGCGTGCTTAGAGCTGAACTCTACCCAGGCGTTGAGCACGCGCTCTGCTGCGCCGGATGCAATAGATTCGCGTGCATCAGCCAAAGCCTGAGCGAAACGGGTCTCAAAGCTCTCGCCGTTGGTCGGACGGTACGCGACCAAACCAGCCGCAGCATTGATGAGCACAGCGTCGTGAATGGCTCGCAGCGGGCTCTTCGGGGCCTCGCCCTCCCCCGCCAAAATTGCACGGAAAACGCCCGCGTTGTACTCGGCGTCGCCGCCACGCAACTGCTCCAGCGGTGCGTTCTGCAGACCGTACTCGGTCGGGTCAAAACGGTACTCGGTCAGCTCACCGTCTACAGCCTCCCACAGACGGCTGGTGGTGGCGATGGTCAGCTCATCCAGGCCGTCATCGCCACGGAAAATCAGGGCGTGATCGCCGCGCTCCGCAAAGACTCGCGCCATCTTCTCAGCCATGACCGGGTTAGCAACGCCGATAGCCGAGGACTTCACGCGAGCCGGGTTCGTCATGGGACCCAGGTAGTTGAACGCGGTCGGAATGCCCAGCAGGCGGCGGGTCGGGCCCACGTGGCGCATTGCCGGGTGGAAGGTCATCGCAAACAGGAACGTGATGCCGGTCTCGCGAGCGCATTCGGCGACTGCGGGAATGGGCATGTCGAGGCGGATTCCGAGGGCTTCGAGGACGTCTGCGGAGCCGGATTTGGAGGTGGAGGCGCGGTTGCCGTGCTTGACGACGGTGGCGCCGGTGCCTGCGATGACAAGGGCTGCCATGGTGGAGATATTGACGGTGTTTTGCTGGTCGCCGCCGGTGCCGACGATGTCCACGGCGTGGGGGTCGATGTCGACGGTTTCAGCTTTGGCGACCATGCCGGCTGCGAGTGCGCCGAGTTCTTCGGGGGTTTCGCCTTTGGAGTGGAGGGCGGTGAGGAAGGATGCGAGGATCGGCTGTTCGGTTTGGCCGGTCATGATGTGGTCCATTGCCCAGGCGACTTCGGTGTCGGTGAGGTTTTGGTGTTTGACGAGCTGGTTGAGGATGTATTTCCAGGTGATTTCGTGCGTAGTCATGTGTTAAGTGTAAAACCCCCGCCGCGTATCTGCATGGTTGGGTGCAGTATGCGAGACGGGGGTTTGTTAGGTGTGTTGCGCTTTAGTGGCGCGTGGTGGGTGCCTTCGGTTTAGTGGAAGGAGTCACCGCATGCGCAGGAGCCTGCTGCGTTGGGGTTGTCGATGGAGAAGCCCTGCTTTTCGATGGTGTCTTCGAAGTCGATGGTGGAGCCTTCGAGGTAGGGTGCGCTCATCTTGTCGACGATAACTTCTACGCCGTCGAAGTCGCGGACTGCGTCGCCGTCGAGGACGCGCTCGTCGAAGTAGAGCTGGTAGATGAGGCCGGAGCAGCCGCCGGGCTGGACGGCGATGCGCAGGCGCAGGTCGGTGCGGCCTTCCTGTTCGAGGAGGGTACGGACCTTGGTCTGTGCTACTTCGGTGAGGTTGACGCCGTGGGTCGGCAGTTCGGTGGTGGTTTCACTCATTGGTGTTGTCCTTTTGTTTGGTTGGTTGCCCGTGTGCGCCGCGTGTGGGTGCGTGTGGGCGTTTTAGCCTTCACGATACGCGCCCGGGTGTTTGATGTACAACCTAGGGTGTGCATAGTTCGCCGGGGGCGTGAGTTTTGGTGTGGGGGCTTGACATGTAATTCTGCTTCTAGGATACCGAAAAAGTGGGGGTTGGGGTTTGTGACCCTTCTCCCCCACTTTTTGTGGATGTTTCTAGCGAGCGCCGAGTGCGCTGAGCAGTAGCGCCTCCGCGAGGATTGCGTTCTTGAAGTCCGGGATGTAGAGGGACTCGTTGGCGCTGTGTGCGCGGGTGTCGGGGTCTTCTACGCCGGTGACGAGGATTTGTGCCTGGGGGAAGACGTCCTTCAGGTCGGAGATGAACGGGATGGAGCCGCCCATGCCGGTCTGTACGGGTTCGACATCCCATGCGGCGCGCATTGCGTCGAGGGCGGTCTGTGCGCCGTCTGCGTCGACTTCGGTGGCGAAGGGCATGCCGGAGTCAACGGCGGTGTAGTTCGCCTGTGCGCCGTGGGGTGCGTGTGCCTTGATATGTTCGGCGAGTGCGCTGTGTGCGTTTTCGGGGTTGTCGCCGGGTGCTAGGCGGGTGCTGATGCGTGCACGGGATACGACGGCGAGGGTGTTGGAGGAGGTTGCGATGGAGGGGATGTCCATACCGATGACGGAGATTGCCGGCTGGGTCCACAGGCGGGAGGCAACGCTACCGGTGCCTGCTAGGGGTACGGTGTCGAGGATGCCGGAGTCGTTGCGGAAGTCTGCTTCCGCGTATTCGAGTTCGGGTTCAGGTGCGCGGTGCAGGCCTTCGACGGCTACGGCGCCGGTGGCGTCGTGCAGGGTGGCGATGAGCTGTGCCATGAGGGTGTGTGCGTCGAGCATGGGGCCGCCGAACATGCCGGAGTGGATGGCGTGGCTGCCGACGCGTACTTCGATGTCGCCGGATGCGACGCCGCGCAGGCTGGTGGTCAGTGCGGGTACGCCGGCGCGCCAGTTGGCGGAGTCTGCGACGACAATGTAGTCGGCGGACAGTTCCTCACGGTAGGTGTTGAGGAAGGAGACGAAGGAGGGCGAGCCTGCTTCTTCTTCACCCTCGATGAAGAGCTTCACGCCGAGTTTGAAGTCTTCGCCGAGAGTTTCGTTGAGGGCTGCGAGCGCGGCGAGGTGCACGAGGATGCCTGCTTTGTCGTCTGCTGCGCCGCGGCCGTAGAGGCGGTCGCCCTTGCGGGTTGCGACGAAGGGGTCGGTGTCCCACAGGTCGAGGTCGCCGGCGGGCTGCACGTCGTGGTGGGCGTAGAGCAGGATGGTCGGGTAGCCTTCTGCGGCGGGGCGGGAGGCGATGACGGCGGGCATGCCCTGCTTTTCGGTGCCGTCTGCGGTGGTGTAGGTGGCGCGTTCGATGCGTACGTTGTCGAAGCCTGCCTTGGTTGCGAGCGCGGCGACTGCCTCGGCGCTGCGGTCTACCTGGGTGAGGTCGTGCGATTCCCAGGCGATGGAGGGAATGGCGACGAGCTCGGTGAGGGTCTGCAGGGTTGCTTCGAAGTTTTTGGTGACGGCGTCGCTGAGGGCGCTGTGGTGGGTGAATTCAGTAGTCATGTTTCTACCTTACCCCCACCTTGACCCTGCCTTGTCCCCGCCTTGGCCCTAACCGTCGGGTGGTTGGGGTTGTTTCAGTGGTTGGTGTGGGCTTGTGGGGGCGGGTTTGGTGTGTGCCGTTCGGGTATGATGGGAGGGTGTTTGGTCGTAAGAAAGAGAAGGCTGAAGCGGAAGCTGTTCAGCCGCAGGTTGTAGAGGAGCCTCAGGCTCCGGTTAATCCGAAGTTCACCCCGAAGAAGGGCCGTCCTACTCCTTCGCGTAAGGAGCAGCAGGCGGCTCGTCGTCAGCCTCTGGTTGTTAATGACCGTAAGGAGGCGAAGGCTCGTGAACGTGAGGCGATGGCGAAGGCTCGTGAGCGTCAGAATGATGCGTTGATGGGTGGCGATCAGCGTTACCTGCCCGCCGTGGACCGTGGTGCGCAGCGCCGTTATATCCGTGATTATGTGGATGCGCGCCGTAACCTTGGCGATTTCATGCTGGCTGTGCTGCTGGTTCTGCTCATTGGTGGCTGGATTGCTCAGGGTGTTTCTGGTACATCTTCTGCGGCGGCGCCGATTTATTACGGTTCCGTGTACGCAATGTATGCGCTGATGATTCTGTGGGTTGTTGACTACTTCATTTTGTGGCGCAGCCTGAAGAAGAAGCTGATTGCGAAGTTCGGCGAGGTTCAGCGTGGTTCTGGCATGTATGCGTTTAACCGTGTGATGATGATTCGTCGTATGCGCCGTCCGGTTCCGATGGTGAAGTACGGCGAGTACCCGCACTAAGTCGTTAGTGCCTTATAGGTGCTTGGGGAGAGGTCCTGAAGGTTCAGGCCTCTCCCCTATTTTTATATTCTTACGCGAAAAGCCACATGTGTTTCGAAAAGCTACTTCTTTAGTGGCTTTTCGAAACACATGTGGCTTCTGGGTGAATGTATCGAGGTTAGACGCCGGTACGGTTAGGCTTCGATTCGGGAGTAGAGGATCTGCCACCTGCCGTCGCGGTGTTCGAGGGCGAACGTGTAGATTTCTTCTTCCTTGTCGCTGCTCCAGGTTTCTTGGCGGCCATCGGGTTCTACCTCGGTTTGTTTGTCCCATTCGTGGTTGGTTTCCAGGTAGTAGGTTTGACGGTCGTTGGTCCTGGGTATACCGGCGGGTTCGAAGTGTTGGATGCCGTCGATGACCCATCCGCCGCGCTGGTAGAGCGCTTCTATTTCGCGGTAGATTTTGAGTTCTCCGTCGTTTGATGAGGAGAGGAATTCGCGGGCTTTGCTGTAGTCGCCGGTTTGGACGCCGTAGTTAATCCATTGGTTCCAGGCGTCCATGGTTTTGAGGATGCCGTCGGGGGTCTTTGCGCGGTATCCGATTTCGGGGGCGTTGGGTTTGGGGACGTTCTGGGCGGGGCCTTTGGCGTCTGCTTTGCGGTATTCGCCGTTACTAGCGTTGTTGCCGGCGCTGCTGTTGGTGGCAGGCGTGCCGGAGGCTGCGGATCCGTCTCCTGCAGTTGTGATGTCGTGCGGCACGCAGGCGGCGAGTAGGGTGCTGAGGCTGATGAGGGTGCCTCCGGTCAGTATTGAGCGGCGGTTCAGCATGTTGGGGTTCATGGTTGGTCCTCCACATCGTTGTAGTGCACATCGTTGTAGTGCATGGTCTCCCGTTTATCTCCATTATGCGCGAGCAAACATCTTAAACGCTCAGAAGCCACATGTGTTTCGGCGGAATAGAGGGCCGGAATAGACGGCACGCAAAAAGGGGCACCGCCTCCTCCCCTACGGGTAGAGAACGGTGCCCCCTATCAGCACGCCAAGTCAGCACACAGAGTCAACACGCCGAAGAGCATAAAGCCCCCTGCCTGTACACCTTTTAGCGGCGAGCGCGGCGCAGCTTCACCAGGCCACGGTTAATGTGCGCCGCCCAAAGCGGACCCTCATACAGGAACGCGGTGTAGCCCTGCACCAGGTCAGCGCCAGCGTCCAGGCGTTCCTGCACATCTTCGGCGGTGGTCACGCCGCCAACGGAGATGATGGCGAGGTCGTCGCCGATTTCGCGCTTGAGCAGGCGCAACACCTCCAGGGAGCGGGGCTTCAGCGGCGCACCGGAAAGGCCGCCGGCACCGATTTCCTTGACCTTGGTCATGTCGCTAGTCAGGCCCAGGCCGTCGCGGGCGATGGTGGTGTTGGTGGCGATGATGCCGTCCAACTTCAGCTCCTTCGCCAGTGCTGCCACCTCAATCACGTCCTCATCGACCAGGTCCGGCGCGATCTTCACGGTCAGCGGTACGTGGCGGTTGGGGCATACGCGGTCTGCCTCTTCACGCACGGCGGCAAGCAGCGGGCGCAGCGACTCGATAGCCTGCAGGGTGCGCAGACCCGGAGTGTTCGGGGAGGAGACGTTGACGACCAGGTAGTCTGCCTGCGGTGCCAGGGTGCGGGTAGAAATCAGGTAGTCCTCGATAGCGTTCTCGAGCTCAACAACCTTGGTCTTGCCGATGTTTACGCCAATAACGGGGCGTACGGCGCCGCGGTATTCGGTTTCGAGGTCTGCGCGGGCGGCGGCAACGCGCGGGCCTGCCGCTGCGGCACCGTCGTTGTTGAAGCCCATGCGGTTGATGACTGCCTTATCTTCCACGAGACGGAAGAGGCGCGGCTGCGGGTTACCGGGCTGCGCCTGACCGGTGATGGTACCGATCTCGACGTGGCCGAAGCCGATACCAGCCAGTGCAGCGATGCCCTTACCGCCCTTGTCGAAGCCTGCAGCCAGGCCGAACGGCGAGGGGAAAGTAATGCCCATGACGGTGGTTGCCAGTTCCGGTGCGGGCTGGAAGTACTTGCGCAGCGCGCGGGTGATGCCGACGTTGCGCAGGGTCTGAACGCCCCAGAAGCCGACGTGGTGTGCCTTCTCGGGGTCCATGCCCTTGAAGAAGATGTTGAAGAAGGTCGGGTAGATGCGCATTTGTTCTCCCTAGTGTTGGAGGGTGTGGGTGGTTTATGGGGCTATGAGCCGGGCGTGCCTGGTCTGTATACCGGGGGCTACTTGTCGTTGGCGACGGCGTCGACAGCGCCACCGTAGCGGCGGTCGCGGCGTGCGTACTCTTCGACAGCTTCCCAGAGGGTGCGGCGGTCAACGTCGGGCCAGAGCACGTTCATGAAAATCATCTCGGCGTAGGCGCTCTGCCAGAGCAAAAAGTTCGAGATGCGCTGCTCACCGGAGGAACGCAGGAACAGGTCAACGTCGGGCAGGTCCGGCTCGTCCAGGTACTTCTGGATGGTCTTTTCGGTAATGTTGCCGGGCTTGAGCTTGCCCGCCACAGCGTCCGCTGCGATAGCTGCCGCCGCGTCAGCGATTTCTGCGCGGCCGCCGTAGTTCACGCACATGGTGAGAGTGCAGACGGTGTTGTCGATGGTTTCGCGCTCGCAGTGTTCGAGCTCTTCGATGACGTTCTTCCACAGCTTGGGTCGGCGGCCAGCCCAGCGGATGCGCACACCCCAGGTCTTGAGGGTTGCCAGCTGGCGCTGCAACACCTCGGTGGAGAAACGCATAATGAACGCCACTTCGCTGGGTGAGCGCTTCCAGTTTTCGGTGGAGAACGCGTAGGCGGTCACGTACGGGATGCCCATCTCGATAGCGCCCGCAACAACATCCAGCAGTGCCGCCTCGCCGGCGCGGTGGCCCTCGGTGCGGGGCAGGCCGCGTTCGTTTGCCCAGCGTCCGTTACCGTCCATGACGACGGCGACGTGCTGCGGAATGAACTTCTTCGGAATCGGCGGCGGGGTTGCCCCGGTGGGGTGTGCGGGCGGGGGTACGGGCTGGGTGCGTGCCATGTGTGCCTTTCTTCCCTGGCGGGTTCTCCCCCGGGGTCGTTTGCCTAGATATGCGCCAGATACAAACCTGGCGTGCTGTAGCTATTTTACCGTGACACAGCGCGCATGGGCGGGTGCTTCGGGGGTTATTTTGCGTCCTGGTTGACGCATGATTGGCGCACCGGCGTGCATCTACACTGTGCGGGTGGTTCTTTACAGCGAAGGACTTTCGTTCTCGAGGGCGCTCGCCGTTTTCAGGGGGTGTTCGAGCAGGTTCTGGGTGGTTTTCAGGTAGAGCCCCAGAATTTTGGAGGCAACCGGCACGGGTGCTGCATCAATCGTCTCCCAGGCGCGCGGATCCGCCGATGCGGTGGCGAGCGCATAGCCGAGCTCTTCGGCACGCAGGCCGGTCAGGGGCGTGTCGGTGGCGGGTGCACATTGGGGGCAGAGGACCGTGTGGTGCCCGTAGGTGTGGGCGGTGTGGAAGGCAATGTACCTGCCGCTTCCGCCTGTAGCGCCGGGGATTGTAGTGCCGGGGGTGCTAGTGTCTGCTCCGTTATCGCCAGGGTAATTTGTGTTCACGAGCGGGTTACCGCATCGGGTGCAGTTCTCACCGATGAGCGGCCAGCCGGCGGCGTTCATGCTGCGCGCCAGGTAGCGGGTCAGAATCCTCTGCGGCACATGCTGCCCGTGCGCAAGCGCGGCAAGCGCCCCGTGAGTCAGAGTGTAAATATCGGAGGTACTGTCGGTGTCTTTGGTGAGTGCTTCCGCCAGTTCGGCGATGGTGGAGGCGCACGTGTACGCATCGTAGTTCGCCATGATAGGTGCGGTGTAGGCGTGCAGGGTTGCCGCCTGGGTGATGGTGTGCAGGTTGGTTCTGCCGCGGCTGAAGGACAGGTCGGTGTGCATGAACGGTTCGAGTCGCCCACCGAATTTGGAGGTGGGTTTGCGTACGGCTTTGGCGACGGCGTGGGTGATTCCGCCGTCGCGGGTGAGCATGATGATGATGCGGTCGGTTTCGCCGAGTTTTTGGGTGCGGAGGATGAGGGCGGCGTCGCGCCAGGTGCGGGGTTCGCTCACGGGTGTCTCCGTTCTCGGTGCATGCTCGGTGGGTATCGGGTGGGCAGGTTTTCGGCGGCCGCTCGGTAGGCGCTGAGGGCAAGAGCTGCGCGGGGGTGCGGCTACGGTGTTGCGGGTACGGTTCGACCCCTGCCTCGTTACCCCGCGTAGGGGGTACCGGTCAGGGGTCGGTCCGTAACGTATGGGCGAGGCGCTATTTAGTCCTCGTACTCGATATCGTCGTCGATGTCGTCTTCATCGTCGAGGATTTCTTCCAGGTCGTCCTCGTCTTCGTCACCGTAAACGCTCAAGGGGGTGACCTCGTTGTAGGCTTCGAAGAGGGAATCTTCGTAGGCTTCGAAGGCGTTGGCGATTTCTACGTACGCCTCATCGACGGCGGGGTCGTGCTCGCCGGTTCGGTTTACGACGGCGGTCAGGTGCGCCTCCAGCGCGTCAAGGAGGCGGGTGAGTTCGGTGCGAGGATCAATGCTCATGCCATTATTCTACTACCTACGCGCCTATGGTGTGCGCCGGGCGGTCATAGGGCGGTTTAAATGCGGAACTATGAACGGGCGCGGCAGGTCAACCGGCAGTTAAATTCGGGGCGGCGAAGAGAGCCTCAAAGTCAGAGCGGTAAGCCCAGGTTGGTTAAGTCAGGCTCGGCAAGCCAGGTTGGTCACGCGAAGCAGCGCGCGGCACATCAAGCCCCGCATAGAAGACCTTACAGACACAGCGAACCCGCCGTCCCCAGCTTCCCCACTCCTCAAGGGAGCAGGTGCCGGGTGCGGCGGGTTCTTCTGTCGGTTAGTTCAGCTTGACGCTGCGCCTACTGAATGTTTGCTTCTTACGGGTTGAGCCCGAGAGAATGAGAAGCCGGGGTTTTAGAAGCCCAGGGATGCTGCCGATGCGCGGATTGCCTCAGCGGATGCCTTCAGCTGTGCCAGCTCAGCCTCGTTCATGGGAACCTCGAGCACGCGCTGGATGCCCTCACGGTTGACGATGGTGGGCAGGGACAGTGCAACGTCCTTGAAGCCGTACAGCTCGCCTGCAATGGTGGTGGAGACGGGCAGCACTGCGTTCTGGCCGCCGAGGAATGCCTCAGCGATACGTGCGCCGGAGATACCGATTGCGTAGTTGGTGGAACCCTTGCCCTCGATGACCTTGTACGCTGCGCGCATAGCTTCGGTTGCCAGTTCTGCACGGACCTCTTCGGTGAAGACGGGCTTGCCGTCCTGCTCCCACTCGGTCAGGGGAACCATGCCGATGTTTGCTGCGGACCAGACGGGGAACTCGGAGTCGCCGTGCTCGCCAACAACGTTTGCGTGAACGCTCTTGATGGAGACGCCAGCCTTGTTAGCGATCAGCCAACGCAGACGGGAGGAGTCCAGAACGGTACCGGAGGACAGCACGCGGTTTGCGGGCAGGCCGGTGATCTTCTGGGCAACGATGGTGAGAACGTCACAGGGGTTGGTGACGAGCATGATGATTGCGTTGGGTGCTACGGACAGGATGTTCGGCAGCAGCTTCTCGAGGATTGCGACGTTTGCGCCTGCCAGCTCGAGGCGGGGCTGGCCAGGCTTCTGGCGAGCACCAGCGGTGATGATAACCATGTCGCAGTCGCGCAGCAGTTCGATGTCGTCGCCACCGGTTACGGTTGCTTCGTGTGCGAACATTGCGCCGTGTGCGATGTCCAGTGCTTCAGCGTGTGCGCGCTTGCCGTCGATGTCGTACAGGACGATTTCGTCTGCGGAGCCGCGGACCATAGCTGCGTATGCGGTTGCGCTACCGACGCCGCCTGCACCGATGACGCCGAGCTTGGTGGGGTTGTTGACACCGTTCATTGCTGTATGCCCTCTTTCGTGAGAGTTATCCGTGTGGTGCGAGAGGATTCTCGCGGGGTTTATAAGGAAGCGGGTGTGTGCCTCGGGGGTGAATTTCCTGAGGTGGGCGTTCTTCCCCGGTGGGCTCGCTTCGTTACTTTCTATTATGCCGCAGATTTTGCGTTTTGTGTTGGGTTATTTTGCTTTTTTCGATGGGTGCTGGTGACTTTATGGGCTATGAGGGGTGTTTTTCACTCATAAAACCAAATAATGACGTTCTGACCTTTTGAGCAAGCTCACATGTCGCTCTCACATGTCGCTAAAGTAGCCCTCAACATCCACGGCACCGCCGGAAGCCTCGAAATCGGCACGAACCGCCTGCGCCAACTCGTCATCAACCAGGAAATCCAAAGCCACAGAAGCCAAACCGAACGACGCATCCAGGGCAGCATCCACCGCCGCTGGAGTGTCCGCACAGTGCGCGAACTCCACCGTGTGCATACCGGTACCCTCGGGCGCAATCTGAATCAGCGGGTGAATACCGGGCACACGCAGGCTCACATTACCGAAATCGGTAGAAGCCGCCAGGGTATCGCTGACAGTGCCAGGCGGGTACGGGTGGCGCCCCACCGAACGCTGAGCCGAAACCCAACGCTTCAACAGCGGACGATTCGTACGCACCGGCATGGTCATCGGCGAAGAATCCCACGTCACCTCCGCACTCACGCCAGCCATGAGCGCCGCGCCGCGCAGCACCTCCTCAACCCGTCGCGACAGCGCACGCAGAGTCGGCGCGTGCTTAGAACGGATATTAATGTGCAGGCTCGCGGTGGCAGGAATCAGGTTCGGAGCGTCCCCGCCGTGGTCAATAATCGCGTGGATACGGTCAGAGCCGGGAATCTGCTGACGCAACAAACCCAAACCCTGATACGCCAGATTCGCCGCATCCAGCGCGTTACGACCCATAAACGGGTGCGAGGACGCATGCGCACTCACGCCCCTATAGGTCACGCGGCATTCGCGGCGGCCCAACCACGCCTGATCAGCCACATCCATAAAGTAGGGGTGCACCATAATGGCGGCATCCACCCGCTCGAACGCACCGGCACGCGCCATCAGTTCCTTACCGGCTTCAGATTCTTCGGCGGGCGTGCCGTAGTAGAGGACCCTGCCGCTGAACGCCTCGGGGCCGGTGGCGAGCACATCCGCCAGGGCAAGGAAAGCGCCCAGCCCGGATACCGCAATGACGTTGTGACCGCAGCCGTGACCGATGCCCGGCAGCGCGTCGTATTCGGAGAGAATCGCGATGGTGCGGTGCTTGGCGGGGTCGTAGTCGGCGCTGGTGAGCTCCACCTTGAACGCGGTATCCAGACCGAAGGCGGGGTACTCAATACTGAGGTTTGGGTGGGCTTCGCGGACCGCATCAACGAGCGTGCGGGAGGCAAAATACTCCTCGTAGGCGGTTTCCGGGTGCGCGTGAATCGCCTTGAGAATTGCAGTCAGAGAGTCCGCGCGGGTGGCTACGGATTCGGCGAGGTCGCGGCGAATATGCGCCAGCCCGCTGTCATCGTCGAGGCGGTGGCCGTAACCCATTCCGTGACCGTGGTGCTTTCCGTGGCCCTTTCCGTGACCGTGGCGCTCGCCGTGACTACGTTCCTGCTCGGGCTGCCCATGCTTGTGCTTGCGGCGGTGCTCAGCGGCACGCTTACGCTGCTCGGTTTCGAGGGCAAGAATCTCGGAGTACTCGCTACCGCGCACGCAATCAGCGTCGGGCGCGTCGTAGTGGCGGGTTGTTGCAGCGGGTCGGTTCGGTGCCGTCCGATCGGAGCTATCGGAAGTGGGCTGGGTGTGGGCGGCGGTGCCCTGTGCGTTCGCGTCAGTCATGCTTCTACGCTACCGTCTGCGCTCGCCGGGCGCTAGATGTTCGGGCGTGATGGAGTCGAAAACACCCAAAAAGAAATTTGTGTCACATAAAAGAAATTTTGTATATATCCTAGGAATCTTTGATTCATAGGAGTAGCGTTAAGCACATGGGAGCGGCAATCCAGCCGCACCCGTCACCATCTGGCGCTAGCGATGCGAATGCCGGCAGGACAGTTCACAACCGGTCCAAACCATGTCGTTTGGACCTCTGCCATTACCGTGACAGACCCATGGATGCGAACCGTACCGGCAAGCACACACCGCAGTGAGCGCCACAACCACGCTAAGGAGCTCCATCCCATGAAGGCAGCACGCTTCTACGACCGTAACGACATCCGCATTGAAGACATCCCCGCACCCGAAGCCGCTGCGGGCGAGGTTCTGGTCAAGGTCGCATGGTGCGGTATTTGCGGTACCGACCTGCACGAATACCTGGACGGCCCCATCTTCTGCCCCCAGCACGGTCACCCCCACCCCATTTCTGGTGAGGACTCCCCCGTCACCCTCGGTCACGAATTCTCCGGTGTTGTTGAGGCGCTGGGCGAAGGCGTAGACGACCTGCAGGTTGGCGACCACGTTGTTGTCGAGCCCTACATCATTCGCGATGACGTCTACACCGGCCCCGACTCCAAGGACTACCACCTGTCCAAGGACATGAACTTCATCGGTCTTGCAGGTCGCGGTGGTGGCCTGTCCGAGAAGGTCGCTGTCAAGCGTCGCTGGGTTCACAAGATCCCCAACACCATTCCCCTGGACGAAGCTGCACTGATTGAGCCGCTGAGCGTTGGCTACCACGCTGTTGAGCGTGCAGGCGAGTTCGAAGAGGGCGCATTCGCACTGGTCACCGGTGCTGGCCCCATCGGTCTGCTGACCTCCGCAGTTCTGAAGGCTAAGGGCGCTAAGGTCATCATCTCTGAGCTGTCCCCGCTGCGCCGCCAGAAGGCTCTGGACTCCGGCGTTGCTGACTACGCTTTCTCCCCCGCAGAGGTTGACGTTCTGGCTGAGATTCACAAGCTGACCGACGACCGTGGCGCTGACATCGCATTCGAGTGCACCTCCGTTCAGCCCGCACTGGACCTGATTCTGGATGCCCTCAAGCCCACCGGTAAGGTCGTCATCGTCTCCATTTGGGGTAAGCCCGCTTCCCTGGACGTTCAGAAGGTTGTGCTCAAGGAGCTCGATATCCGCGGCACCATCGCATACGTGAACTCCCACCCGGAGACCATCAAGCTCGTTGAGTCCGGCAAGATTGACCTCAAGCCCTTCATCACCGGCAAGATCGCTGTGGAAGACCTGATCGACAAGGGCTTCGACACCCTGATCCACCACAACGAGACCGCTGTGAAGATTCTGGTCACCACCGACCCGGAGCGTCTGGCTGAGTAATTCAGTGTCAGCTGATGCAGCTGTTCTTCTAGCTTCCTTAGCGTAGCTAGTGTGGGGTGAGGTTCCCTTCAAGGAGCCTCACCCCACTACTTTTTTGTGCGCTGATATATTTTGAGTGCTTCGTTGCGTTAGAAGTTTTCTGCGCCGGAAGTTTCTGTGCCTATTTTTGCAGCCCGAAAGTTTGCGGCCAGGAAGTTTTCAGTCCGAGATTTTAAAGCACAGGCCTTTTTGAAAGGCACAAGCCAGCAAACTGCTGATGAGACTATCCGGGCATACAAAAATCCCCGGTTCCGAAGAACCGGGGATTATCTGTGCGCGAGGGGGGACTTGAACCCCCACCCTCTAATACGAGGACTAGCACCTCAAGCTAGCGCGTCTGCCTATTCCGCCACCCGCGCAGGTGACTTTCGAACGTTTTCCTTTCGGCGCCGTTCGAAGCAACACGTAATACTATACGGGCTTTCTGAATACTCTGCAAATCGAATGGGCATGTTCTACATCACATTCCGTGCATTGTTTGTCCTCAACCATGCCGTAGCTTCTCACACCTCAAGCAATATCACCGGCACACCCCAGTCAACTGCCATATTTTCGGTCATAACGACTAGAATAAAGAGCATGAATAATGAGAACCTCTCCCGCGAAGAAGCCGCAGAACGTTCGGCTCTCATCAGTGTCGACACCTACGACGTGCATGTTGACCTGACTAACGCCAAGGACCCCGAATTCGAGTCCTACCCCACCGTCACCACCGTCCGATTCTCCTGCAACACCCCCGGTGCAGAAACCTTCATCGACTACATCCACCACAGCGTCGACTCCGTTAAGCTCAACGGCACCGAACTGACCCTGGCTGATGTCGTCAACGGCGCACGCATCACCCTGCCCAACCTGCAGGCAGAAAACGTGCTCACCATCCACGGTCGCTCCTACTACTCCCGCTCCGGCGAAGGTATGCACCGCTACTTCGACCCCTCCGATGGTCGCGTGTACCTGTACACCCAGTACGAGCCCTCCGACTGCCGCCGAGTCTTCCCGAACTTCGAGCAGCCCGACCTGAAGGCAGTCTTCAACTTCCGCATCACCGCGCCCAAGGACTGGGTCGTCAGCTCCAACGGCGTACTCGAAAGCCAGGTCGTAGACCCCACCGACGACTCCATCACCAAGCGAGTCTTCTCCCCCACCGCAAAGATCTCCACCTACATCACCGCAATCGTTGCCGGCGAATACTTCACCGCAACCACCACCTACAAGCCCAAGAGCAAGGTCAACAGCGGTGACATCCCCCTGGTCGCATACTGCCGCCAGTCCCTCAAGCCGCACTTCGACTACGACCACATCTTCAAGGTCACCAAAAACGGCCTGGACTTCTTCCAGGACCTCTTCGACTACCCCTACCCGTACCCCAAGTACGAGCAGGCGTTCGTGCCCGAATACAACATCGGCGCAATGGAGAACCCCGGCCTGGTCACCTTCACCGAAGACTACATCTTCGTCTCCGGCGCAACCGAGGACGACCTCGAAGGCCGCACCAACACCATCTGCCACGAAATGGCACACATGTGGTTCGGCGACCTCGTCACCATGAAGTGGTGGGACGACCTGTGGCTCAAGGAATCCTTCGCAGACTTCATGGGCACCCTCGGCGCCAAGGAAGCTAACCACTTTGAGGATGCGTGGGTCACCTTCGCGAACAACCGCAAGGCATGGGCATACATGCAGGACCAGCTGCCCACCACCCACCCCATCGTCGCTGACATCCCCCACCTGGAAGCAGCATCGCAGAACTTCGACGGCATCACCTACGCAAAGGGCGCATCCGTGCTCAAGCAGCTGGTCGCCTACGTCGGTTTCGACACCTTCATCGAAGCAGCACGCGTGTACTTCAAGCGTTTCGAGTGGGGCAACACCTCCCTGAACGACTTCCTGCAGGTACTCAACGAGGTGTCCGGCCGCGACATGCAGGCATGGGCTAACGCATGGCTGCAGACCTCCGGCGTGTCCGCACTGGGCACCAAGCGCGTCTACGGCGAAGACGGTCAGCTTACCGACCTGATCCTCACCCAGGAACTGCCCGCACAGCAGCCCGCAGGTCTGGGCCGCCCCCACGTGGCAAAGCTGGAAACCTTCGCGCTGACCGACGGCAAGCTCACCTCCACCGGCCTGTTCTCCCTCGAGTACCCGGCAGAGCCCGTCTCCGAGCACCGCGTGGAGCTCACCGATGAGCAGAAGAAGCTCGTTGGCGAAGCTGACCTGCTCATGCTCAATGCCGAGGACCACACCTACGCCAAGGTCGCCCTGACCGACGAAGACGGCCTGCAGGCAGCTATCGAAGGTGTCTCCACCCTCGAATCCGCACTCTCCCGCGGCCTCATCTGGGGCTCCCTATGGGAGAATGTGCGCGATGCACGCCTGCCCGTCACCACCTACGTCGACGCAGTCGTACGCAACGTCTCCAAGGAACCGAGCGCATCCCTGCTGGGCACCATGGTCAACAACGCACAGGTCGCTATCGCAACCTTCTCCGCACCCACCGGCCGCGAGCGCCTCTACGACGCTCTCTACGACGCATTCGCAGCCGCACTGGCACAGGCTAAGCCCGGCTCCGACGAGCAGCTGATTCTGTTGCGCGCCCTGATTTCGGTCTCCACCAACGCGACCAAGGGTGAAGAGCTCTGCCGCGATATTGCCCGCGGTGCTTTCGAAGACACCACCGGCGATATTGCTGACGCAACCGGCATTCCTTACGACCAGAACCTGGGTTGGAGTGCACTGGGTGCGCTCGCAAGCCGCGACCTGGTGACCGTTGAGGATCTGGACCGTGCGGCTAAGTACAGCCCCTCCTCGATTTCTTCGAATGGTTACGCGTACGCGATTGCCGCCCTGCCCTCTGCTGAGCGTAAGGCTGCTGCGTACAAGACCATCATGGAAGACGAGTCGCTGTCGAACGACGCTCTGGCTTCGACCATTAACGGTTTTGCTCGCGGTCCGGTTGAGCTGCGTGAGTCCTACTACGACTCCTACTTTGAGGCTCTGCTGCCCATTTGGGCGTCCCGTTCGATTGGTATGGCGACCCGCATTGTGCGTGGCCTGTACCCGAAGGCTCCGTACAACACCGGCTCCACCGAGGGTCTGGGTGTTGAGGGTAACCCCTCCGTTGCGCTGGCTCAGCGTTGGCTGGAGGCGAACCCCGAGGCTCCTTCGGCTCTGCGTCGTCTGGTTCTGGAGGCTCAGGATCACGGCCGCCGTTCGATTGTGGCGCAGAAGTTCAACGCTTCCCTGCAGGGCTAAGCTGCATGGTTTGAGTAGCCGAGGTGGGGTGCGAGTCGGTACCTAGGTATCCAAGTATCTAGGTGTCTAGGTAACCAGGTATCTAGACTAGGTTCCGCTCCCCCCCCGCTAGGTTCTCAATCCGCTGTGAGAGACTGCCGTTCGGCACGCTCCCGGTAATGCTCCGGGACGTGCCGGGCGGTGGTCTTTTTCTGGCTCATCTATAGGATTCACAGCGGCGGTACGCCGTCTACATATTTCTCTCATACGGTGGTTCAAACGCCGACATAGGCGCTTGTTGGTGAGGTAGTTGGCGGGGTAGTTTCGCTAGGGTACAAGACTATATGCACCCGGTGCCAAAAGACAGATAAATGTCACCCCTATTTATAAGCTGTCCAGACTGAAAGCATGAGAGAATAGACTAGGTATCCGCTCGCTTAGACATATCAGAAGGAGTTTTCAGTGGTCGATTACGCACTCGGTGACCGCGGTAGCGTTAACATCGTCACCGATGATTACTACGAAGCAGAAACCCTCCAAATCTTTGAGGAACTGCACATCGACCGTGAACGGATCTGGTACGGTGAAGCGCGCCTCGTGCCTGAACCGGATAACCCCTACGAGCCCAATAGCATTGCCGTCTACATTGACGAGTTCAAGGTAGGCCGCATGAGCGTGGAGGACTCCGCAGCGTACTGGGATTCCATTACCCGCGTGGTCGCCTCCGGCTACGAACCCATCGCGCACCTGCAGCTCTCCGCTGTTGCCGTACGCACTGAAGGCGGCGGCATGCACGTGAAGAGCACCGGTGTGCTCTCCCTATCCGCGCCTAGCTCGCTCTTCCCCCTCAACGACGCACCGACCCGCGCGACCCTGCTGCCCCAGGGCCCGTCCATGAAGGTACTCGACGAGAAGGAACACTCCGAATACCTGCACAGCATCCTGCCGCCCAGCGGTGAAGGCCGCGTGATCCTGACCCTGGAAGCGAACCAGCTCAAGACCTCCGACGGCCGCTTCGTTGACAGTGTTGAGGTGCGCCACGACCGCAAGCTCGTGGGCCGCCTGAGCACCCAGATGTCTGAGCAGCTCGCACCCGTCATTCGTTACGCGTTTGAGAACGACCGCCTCACCAGTGCGTGGGGCACTATTCGCGGTAACACCCTCGAGCTGTCGCTGACCGTTCAGGCTGCACGCCCCGCCGACATTCCGCAGGAATGGTACGAGACTCTGCCCAATAACGTTCCGGCACTGCTACCCGCTGGCGAAGAGTACGAGGTGCCCGCCGCATTCGTACCCACCGAAGGCGAGCGCCACTACCTGGAGTCCTCCGCACAGCAGGCTCCGAAGAAGCGTCGCGGTTTCATGAGCTCCCTGACCGGCGGTTCCATTGCTTCTGAGTCGACCCACCATGAGCCCACCGCCGAGAAGCCGATGATCGAGTACAGCCTGGAAGAAGAGGAGTACTACGAGCCGAACGAACGTGACCGTCTGGTGAACCTGGTCAAGGGTGCAGGCCTCGCCGTTCTGGTCGCCGGCCTGATTTCGATGCTGTGGACCCCGATGCTCGGCATCCTCATCGCTATTCTGGGTGGCGCCGTCGCGGCAATCGCCTTCTACTTTGGTCGTCAGCCCTACTACGAGGACTATGACGAGTACGAGGAAGAATACGAAGAAGAGGGAACTGCTGAAGAAGCAGAAGAAACCAATATGAAGGCATAAGCTCCTCTGCGACAGAACGTAAAGATACGAAAGGGCGGCTACCCCACCATCACGGTGAGGTAGCCGCCCTTTTGTGTGCCCCAGCAGCTCTCTAAGCGCCAACGAGGTACTTCCAGGTATCTACATTCCGACAGCTTTTCGGGAACAGTTAAAAACCAGCGGGGGCGAAAGCCTCATCAGCTTTCACCCCCGCAAGGAGTCAGATCTTAGTCCTGGCCGTAAGTCGCCATGAACTGATCCATGCTGTCATGCTGCAAAGCATAGGACAGGTTAGCGTTCGCAGCCTGGTTCACGATAACAATCGACTGACCGTCGTAGGACCAACCCGGGCCTGCGTTCGGCAGGGTGGTCATACGCATCGTGGTATCACCGCTGGTCAGCACCGGAGCCGCAATCTGGGCAATCTGCGCCGCGTCCAGACCGGAGTCCACACGCATATAACCAGCAATAGACTCAACAGCAGACTGGAAAGAGCCCACATTCTCCAGTGCACCCTTAGACTTCATCGTGCTGTACAGACCGCGCAGGAACGCACGCTGGTTACGAACACGCTGGTAGTCGCCGTCAGCGAACGGGTAGCGAGCACGCACGAACGCAAGAGCCGCACCACCATCCATATGCTGCATACCCTGCTTGAAAGACCACGCATTGATATCGAAGTCGAAAGGTACCTGAACATCCACACCGCCGACCGAGTTCACCAGAGCCTTGAAGCCCTCAAACTCCATCTCAGCCACGTGATCAATCTTGATACCCAGCAGGTTCTCAACGGTTGCCACCTGCAGAGAAATACCGCCGTAGTTCAGTGCGGCATTAATCTTTGCCGCGCCGTAGCCGGGGATGTTCACCCAGGTATCACGCATAATCGAGACCAGGTACACGCCCTTACCATCAGCAGGGATGTGAGCAAGCATGATGCTATCTGCACGGGAGCCGCTCACCTGAGCTGCTTCAGAACCGGAACGAGTATCGCTACCGAGCAGCAGGATGTTCTTGCCCGGACCCTTCACAACATCGTAGCTGTAACCGTCATCCAGGATGCCGTCGCCGTCCTTATCGTGCTCGCTGGCGTTCGCTGCAAGAGCCGCAGCAGCATCGGAGCCGTTCTTGCCGGTATCCGAGTTGGTGACGGTCGGAGCCTTCAGCTCCGTCACATTGAGCTTCTTAGCCTCGCCAAGCTGCTCCTTAATTTTGCTGAGGTCTTCATCCACCTTAGTGATGGAGTCAAACTTCTCGGTCTTGCTATCCCAGGTGTGGCCAGCACGCCAAATAAAGAAACCAATACCGAGGGTAATAACCAGCAGAAGAATCAGCAGGATCAGCAGAATACGCTTGACCCATTTCTTCTTCTGCGACGGTTCAGAGTGAGCGTCGCTCATTAAGTTGTCCTTTGTTTGAGGTGGTGATACGCGAGGCGCGCAGCGCATCCAGCGAAGTCTCTAGAATGCAGAGAGCCGGAGAATACCCGCCGATACGGGGCGGCGCTGGAGGGCACAGAAAATGCACAACTCGCAAAATACTTTCCCATTGTAACGCTGTCAGCGGGTCTGCGCACCGGCGAACGAAAGGTTTTACACTACAACTTTCCTCACGTTCACGCGATTTATTTTGCTATGTGCCGCAGAACGCACAATGCCCCGCCTCCCTGAAAACCAAGGAGAACGGGGCATTGATTTCGCTATAGAGCAAAACCTGGAAAGAAGATTTACTTCTTGCCGAAGTTGCCGAAGCGTGCGTTGAAGCGCTCGACGCGACCTGCGGAGTCCATGATGCGCTGCTTACCGGTGTAGAACGGGTGCGACTCGGACGAGATTTCAACCTCGACGATCGGGTACTCGTTGCCGTCTTCCCACTTCTCGGTCTTGTCCGAGGTCATGGTGGAACGGGTCAGGAAGACCTTGCCGGATGCGAGGTCGCGGAACAGAACCAGGTTGTAGTCCGGGTGGATTTCTGCCTTCATTGATTACCTTCTTCTGCTACTGGATTTTGCCAGTAGCCCTTATATAGATGGAGTAGGTTTTTCGATGTGCAGCTATCGAGAAAATCTCAGAGCGCATCACCATTGCGCACGCATAGGGCGCGCACAACCCATTAAGGGTACCACCTTCACGGATTAAATCCCAGTACGTTCCCTCACAGGCACCAACCGACACCCCGCAGGGGCACCCGAAGAAGGCAATTACGCGGGTTAAGAATCAGGTGAGAACTCAGGTTATGAACGCGGGCGGGTCTCCCAGAACGCCACGGCGCTCGCCGCCGCAACATTCAAAGAATCCACACCGTGCGACATCGGGATCATCACCGTATCGTCACACGCCGCCAAGGTGCGGGGCGACAGACCGTGCCCCTCCGTACCCAGAATCAGCGCAAGCTTCTCATCCCGGCGAGCAGACAGCTCCTCCAGGGTCAGCGAGTCCTCCTCCAGAGCCAACGCCGCGCTCTTAAAGCCCAGCTCGTGCAGGGTCTGCAAGTCAGCAGGCCACGACTCCAAGCGAGCCCACGGCACCTGAAAAACAGTACCCATCGACACGCGAATCGAGCGGCGATACAGCGGATCAGCACACCGCGGAGTCACCAGCACAGCATCCACGTTCAGCGCGGCAGCCGAACGGAAAATAGCTCCCACATTCGTGTGGTCCACGATATCTTCCAAAATCGCCACGCGAGAGGCACCCTGCAGCAACTGTTCCAGAGGCTGCGGCGCCGGACGAGCCATCGCCGCCAACGCACCACGATGCAGATGAAAACCGGTCACCTGCTCCAGCTGCTCTTCACTACCCACATACGCGGGAGTATCAGGATGCGAGCGCAAAACATCCGCCAAATCATCAGCCCACTTCTCACTCATCAGGAAAGAAACAGGCTGATGACCGGCAGCGAGCGCACGACGAATCACCTTCGAGGACTCCGCAATGTAAATACCCCACTGCGGTTCCATGGCGCTACGGAGCTTCACGTCGGTCAGCTGTGTGTAGTAGCGCAAAGCCTGCTCGGGTGCCTGCGCCAGAGCCGTGACCGACTCGATGGCGTAGACACGCTCGGCACGCTCAGCGATCTGTTCGGCGCTCAGCTGCTTCGGGGCACGGCTCATGCGCGCTTGAACGCGGAGTAACGACCCGCGGAGGTGACGGTCAGAGCCAGGTCCATGTCGTAGGTTGCTGCGAGGTTCGCCTCGGTAATGGTGGACAGGATCGGGCCTGCAGCGACCACGCCGCCGTCACGAATCAGCAGGGCGTGGGTGAAGCCCGCAGGGATTTCCTCGAGGTGGTGGGTGATGAGCACGGTAGCCGGTGCGTAGGGGTCAGCGGCAAGTGCGGTCAGACGCTCGACCAGGTCTTCACGGCCGGAGATGTCCATGCCTGCGCCGGGCTCGTCCAGTAGCAGTAGCTCGGGGTCGGTCATGAGGGCGCGGGCAATCAGTGCACGCTTGCGCTCGCCGTCGGAGAGGGAACCGAAGGTGCGGTCAGCTAGGGTGTCGACACCCCACTCAGCCAGCAGCTCGGTTGCACGCTCGTCGTCCATGACGTCGTATTCTTCCTTCCAACGGCCGGACACAGCGTACGCTGCGGTCACGACAACGTCGGAGACCTTCTCGTTGGCGGGAATCTGGGTAGCCGAAGCACCGGAGGACAGACCAATGCGCGGGCGCAGGTCGAACACGTCAACAGCGCCGAGGGTCTCGTCAAGGATTTCGACCTCGCCGCTGGTCGGGTGCAGGCGGGCTGCCGCAATCGAAAGCAGAGTGGACTTACCGGCGCCGTTGGGGCCCAGAACGACCCAGCGTTCACCTTCGTTCACAGTCCACGAAACGTTGTTAAGGATGGGGCGGCCGCCGCGAATCACGGAGACATTCTGAAGGTTGAGTACGGTGCTCATGGTTCTTCTTCCAGTGAGTTAGATGGATGGGATGCGCCCCCACCCGCAACCCGTGCCGGGTTATCGGAGCGGTTGGCGCACATAGTACGCGGGCACCCCACATTGGGTTCCTCGCGCAAAATCTTGGGGGCTAGGGGCCTTAGGGGCTATAGGTGCCGCCGCGTCAAGGGGCGGCGCGCCTCATCAAATGTACCTTGTCAGATGTACCTTGTCAGGGGTGCGGGCGCATCCGCAACGGCACCTATAGCAGCTGAAGTTATTAGTCGATGAAGCCGCGTGCGCCGCCGACCAGCTCAACGTGGCCGGTCTCAACGTCTGCGGTGACCATCTTCGCGATTTCCTGCGCGAATTCGTTGACGGTGTAGAGCTTGCCGGCGGTTTCGCGGCGCTGCTCAATAGCGCCGGGGTGCAGGCGATTCAGCAGGGTTGCGGTGACGGTGCCTTCAATCATGTCAGCGGACACGACGACCAGGGAGATACCCTTCTCGGAGAGTGCGGGGATCTCGGCGATCAGTGCGTCTTCGCCGGCACGCTTGGACTCTGCGACGGGCTTGTACTCGTCCATGGTCTCAACCTCGCGGATGAAGTGCGCCTGGTGGCTGGTCACGAACACGATGCGTGCGCCTTCGGGCATCTTCTCTGCAGCCAGGCGTGCCAGGTTCAGCTGTGCGTCACGGTTCAGGCGCATTGCGTAGTCTTCGCCCATGCCGGTTTCCATGCCGCCCGAAGCGTTCAGGATCAGGTAGTCCAGGGAGCCGAAGGTCTCCACGGCGGTGTTGACGAGGTTCTGCAGGTCCTCGCTGTTGGTCACGTCAGCCTGCACTGCGATTGCCTTGCCGCCAGCCTCTTCAATAGCCTTGACAATCTTGTTCGCGCGCGGTGCCTTAGAGCGGTAGTTCACCACAATGTTCGCGCCCTCGGCGGCGAGAATCTGTGCGGTGTCTGCGCCAACGCCGCGGGAGGAGCCGGTAATGATGATGGTCTTGCCGGTCAGCTGTGCCATAGTTTTATGTCCTTAAGTCTAGAAAGGGTGCGCCCACGCTCGGGCGCTTCATGCAGTCCGTACGGGGTGGGGTTAGTGACCCATGCCCAGGCCGCCATCAACGGGGATGACAGCGCCAGAAATGTAGCTAGCCTCATCGGATGCGAGCCAGCGGATCACGCGAGCGACCTCTTCCGCCTCAGCGAAGCGACCAGCCGGGATGGATGCCAGGTAGTTCTTCTTGGTCTCTTCGGGCAGAACCTCGGTCATTGCGGTGTTAATGAAGCCCGGTGCCACCACGTTAGCGGTGATGTTACGGCCGCCCAGCTCGCGGGTGATGGAGCGTGCCATGCCGACCAGTGCCGCCTTAGATGCGGAGTAGTTGACCTGGCCGGGGGAACCGTACAGACCCACCACGGAGGAAACCAGGATGATGCGGCCGCGCTTGAGCTTCAGCATGCCCTTGATGGCACGCTGAACCACGCGGAAAGAACCGGTGAGGTTGGTGTCGACCACGTCAGTGAAGTCGGATTCCTTCATGCGCATCAGCAGCATGTCGCGGGTGATACCTGCGTTGGCGACCAGCACCTCCACGGGGCCGAATTCTGCCTCAATTTCCTTGAATGCTTCGTTAATGCTGTCGGCATCGCGTACATCTGCCTTGACGGCGAAAAATTCTTCGGGGGCTTCACCGCTACGGTAGGTGATGCAGACGTTGTGTCCTGCTGCCTGGAATTCCTTGGCAATTTCGTAGCCGATGCCTCGGTTGCCACCGGTGACCAGCACGGTCTTGGGAGTGTTCTCGCTCATGAGCTTCCTTGATGAGTCGACCCCTCGCAATTAGAGCCGATGCAGCGGCTCCACGGTTGGGGTGTGGACGGATGGACAGTCGAACCTTATTTTACCGCGTTTTAGCGCAAAGGTGCCGCAGGCTACACTCCACTCTTGAACACTGAACACCTACTCCCCTTCTTTTGCATACCTCATCGGGCGCGTACACTAGCTGAAGCGGAACAGCCCGCGCCCCCTTTCTACGGGCTCGCGCGGGCACGGAATAACACCGCACGTAGAGGCGCAATAGTAAGGATAAGAAAACATGGATCTGCTCGGTTCACTCTCTCAGGATGCACAGCCCGAGTACGCCAAGTGCTCCCGCAAGGGCTGCCAGCAGGCGGCAGAATTTCAGCTGCTCTGGAACAACCCGAAGGTGCACACCCCCGAGCGCCGCAAAATCTGGTTGGCGTGCTCCGAGCACGTGGGCTGGCTGGAGAATTACCTGCGCGAGCGTGAGTTCTGGAAGCAGACTCTTCCGTTTGAAGGCTAGCACCGCTTGGGAGGTAGCTCCGTTTGAAGTGTAACCCCGAATATCGAAAGTAATTTCGATATATGCTATATTTGTTCTAATTAGTTCGGGTGAATATAAGGAGGCACCTCCCCATGATGGGCTATTCGCACACTGTCAGCGCCGCAGCTAGCTGGCTAGTGCTCGTCGAGACGGGAGTGGTGCAGGTTCCCGATACCCCCACCCTCATCGTGACCACCCTGGCGTGCGCCGGCGCGGGCATGCTACCGGATATTGACCACCACAACGGCAGTATCGCCAACTCCATTCCGCCCATTTCACGCTGGGTAGCACGCATTGTCGGGGCAGTCAGCGGAGGACACCGCAAGGGAACGCACTCTATTCTGGGGCTGGTAGCCTTCTGGGCGATTGCCTATTTCAGTGCCAACCTGAGCTACAACGGAATCCCCTGGGCTTCACTACTTCTTGCCGCATTCTCGGGCGGTCTAGCCTTACGTGTGCTCGGTGCGCCGGGTGGATGGATCGGTGCCGTCGCCCTCGGGTACGCCGCCCACACGACCGATTCGCTAGCACTACTCCCCTGGGCCATTTCGGTCGGCGCCACGATTCACCTGATTGGCGACCTACTGACGACCCGCGGACTACTGCCCCTCTACCCCATTGTTATTAAGCCCCTGGTGGCGTCCCCCCTATGGAAAAAGAGCGGCTACATGGCGCTCCCGATCCTGGGTGATGCTGGCAGCGTACGCGAGAAAGCACTCGTTCTAGCACTGACCGGGTACGTCGCCTGGTACGCAGCAGCCATGATGGGCTTCACCGAATACCCCCTGCAAATGTTCGGGCTGGGTATTCACGCCGCATAACTAAATTCTCAATGAGAACAGCATCAAAGAGGACAGCAAAGCGCCCCGTCACTTCCCTACGGAAGCGCCGGGGCGCTTTTCTAATCCTTATCCCGACCTATCGGGGTGAGAGATTAAGCGTCCTGGATGGGCCAGAAGACGTCAACCTCAACGTTCTCTTCACCGGAGGTGGGGTACTTCTCGAACTCAGTGTTGTGCATTGGCAGTTCTCCTTCGTGAGCGGGCGGGAATCTCTTCTCCCCCGCGTTAGCTCACCATCTGTAGTGAGCCCTAATGTTTCGCATTTGCGTCCTCGCAATGGCGGGAACAGTTACAAGTCTACGCCCCATGCATGTTGGGTTTCTACCATTTTTCCCACAATGTATGTAGAGACACATGAAAAATTCAAAAAGCCCACACAGACCCCCTGAAATATCGCCTGAGAGCTTTTCTTTCCCTCGGGAAAACCCACAAGGCAACATTATTTCCCGTCAAATACGCCGCGAGTTTCGTGTGCCAGAACCCACAGCTCCCATGCACGGGAGCGCAATAACAGTACATATAATCAGAAAACAATACAACCCCACGGGTCAGGTCACATTTTTCGGCACTATCTACGAGAGAAATACCGACAATATCTTCCGCAACGCATCTTCAGAACATAGAAATACACCTCGGACAATACGCCCCACACAATAAAACAACGAGCAATACACGCAAAGAGGCCCCGGCGCCACACGGCACCGGAGCCTCCCCCATGCTTTTATGTCGGTGAATAGTGCTTTACGCCAGCCTTTACGCCAGCGAAATCAGATCCTGGTAATCCTTCGACCACAGGTCCTCCACCGCATCCGGCAGAAGCAGCACGCGCTCAGGATCCAGCGCTTCCACTGCGCCCTCATCGTGAGAAACCATCACAATGGCACCCTGGTACGCCTTTAACGCGTTCAGAATCTCCTCACGCGAGGCGGGGTCCAGGTTGTTGGTCGGCTCATCGAGCAGCAGCACGTTCGCACTCGACGCCACCAGGGTCGCCAGGGACAGACGGGTCTTCTCACCACCGGAAAGCACACCGGCAGGCTTATCCACGTCATCACCGGAGAACAGGAACGAACCCAAAATCGTGCGCACACGAGTGTCATCCAAATCCGGGGCGGCAGACTTCATGTTCTCAAAGACCGTGCGGTCACCATCAAGAATTTCGTGTTCCTGCGCAAAATAGCCCAGCTTCGCGCCGTGACCGTACACGACCTCACCCGTATCAGGCTCGGTGGCACCAGCCAGCATGCGCAGCAGAGTGGTCTTACCGGCACCATTCAGACCCAGCACCACCACGCGCGAACCGCGGTCAATCGCCAAATCAACGTCCGTGAAAATCTCCAGAGAGCCGTAGGACTTCGACAGACCCTGCGCAGAGAGCGGAGTCTTACCGCACGGCGCCGGATCCGGGAAGCGAATTGCCGCAACCTTATCACTCTGGCGTTCCTCCTCCAGGCCGCGCAGAAGCTTCTCAGCACGCTTAATCATCTGCTGAGCAGCAACAGCCTTCGTCGCCTTCGCGCGCATCTTATTCGCCTGCTCCATCAGAGCATTCGCCTTCTTCTGCGCATTCGCACGCTCACGCTTGCGGCGGTGCTCATCCTGCTCACGCTGAAGCAAGTAGTTCTTCCAGCCCATGTTGTACTGGTCAATCACGCAGCGGTTCGCATCCAGGTAGAAGACGCGGTTGACGACCAGCTCCATCAGGTCAACATCGTGGCTAATGACCATCAGGCCGCCCGAGAAGTTCTTCAAGAAATCGCGCAGCCACAGAATCGAGTCGGCATCCAGGTGGTTGGTCGGCTCATCCAGCAGCATGGTGTCCGCATTGGAGAAGAGAATACGCGCCAGCTCCACACGGCGACGCTGACCGCCCGACAGAGTGGACAGCGGCTGGGCGAGCACACGCTCCGGCAGGTCCAGGTTGGAGGTGATGACCGCCGCCTCCGACTCCGCCGCGTAGCCGCCGCCGGCAATGAACTCAGCCTCAAGGCGGTCGTAGCGGCGCATACCCTTAGCGCGCACCGCCGGGTCCTCACTCGCCATGTCTTCCTGCGCCTGACGCATCTTGCGCGCCACACCGTCCAGGCCGCGCGCCGAGAGGATGCGGTCACGAGCCAGCTGGCTCATGTCATCCACCTTGGGGTCCTGCGGCAGGTAGCCGATAGTGCCGCTGCGGGTCACCGTACCGTCAGCGGGCAGGGTCAGACCGGCAAGCACCTTAGTCATAGTGGTCTTACCGGCACCGTTGCGGCCCACCAGACCGATCTTGTCACCCTTATCGATGCGGAAGGTGACCTCTTCCATGAGCAGGCGCGCGCCTGCACGCAATTCGAGGTTCTGTACAGCAATCATGGGTGCCTTTCCGGATGGCGTCTGGTGTGTGGTCTTGGAGTGCTCGGTAGGCGGGATTCGCCGGGCTAGAAGTGGCGAGCGCGCGGAGCACCTCATCAATTTTAGTGCAGGTGTGCCGAGTGCGCATGTGGGAAACCTTTTGTTTTTGTGGCGTGAGGTGTACTATACATACCGAACACTATTTGTAGAACATTGTTCAAAACTGGGTTGTGACAAGCAAGTCAACCACCGCTACCCTCAAATCCGTAGAAAAATCTGCGGAGAAATACGTATCAAAGGAGTACCACCTCAATGACCGATTCCGCGCGCGAATCAGCCCAGGCAACCCCGGCATCCCAGGCACCGCGCCGTAACGTAGCGGCAAAGACCTCGCTCGCCACCGACCTCTCCCTCATCGCAGTGTTCGCTGGCTTTATCGCCGCGCTCGCCATCATGCCCGCCGTCAGCTTGGGTGGCGTTGCGGTTCCCTTCACCTTCCAGACCCTCGGCATTTACATCACCGCTCAGGTGCTCGGCGGCAAGCGCGCCACCGCATCCGTGGCGCTATACCTGCTGGTTGGTTTCGCGGGCCTGCCCATCTTCGCTAAAGGCGGCGCCGGCCTGGGTACGCTCGCTTCCCCGAGTGCCGGCTACCTGCTCGGTTTCCTGCCCTTCGCCGCAATTGCAGGTACCCTCGCCTACCTGTTCACCCGCAACACCCGTTCGGTGGGTGCAACCTTCCTCATGGCTCTGCTCGCGAACTTCTGCGGTTTTGTGGTTCTGACCGCCTGCGGTATCGCCGGTATGATGGTGAACGCCCACATGACTTTTGACGCCGCATTCAGCGCGGCAATGGTTTTCGTTCCCTGGGATCTGGTGAAGTCCACGATCGCGGTTCTGGTTGGTTTGTCGGTACGCCGCGCCTTCCCGTCCCTGGCTTCTGCCCAGCGTTAAAGGCACACAATGTGCCGCACGAGAGGATAGCTATGTTTTTTCGCCGCTCCACGCGCCAGCCTGCACCGCAGCAGGTACAGGGCGAACAGGCGGTGAGCGCCTCTTCCAGCATGCCCGCCCTTGAGCTTGAATCGGTGAGTGTTTTCACCGAGCTGCCCGAAGGCGGGCATCGCCGTATTCTCAAGGATGTGAGCCTGCGGTTCACGGCGAAGCGCACCGCGGTTCTGGGTCTGAACGGTAGCGGCAAGTCCACCCTGCTGGGGCTTTTCAATGGGCTCACCCACCCGGATGAAGGTATTGTGCGCGTGAACGGTGTCGACACCCTGGAGGCGCCGAACCGTAGCTCGAAGGGTGCGGGTGCTCGCGGTAATTCGCAGGGCGCTTTTGAGGGCGTGGGCATGCTCTTCGCCCAGCCGGAGGCGCAGCTGATTATGCCCACCGTTGCCGAAGATATTGACCTGAGTCTGCGCCGTGCCGCAGCCGTTGAAGGTAGTGCCCTCAGCGGTGATCAGCGCCGCGAACGGATTCGTGAACTGCTCCGTGAGCGCGGCCTCGAACGTCTGGAGGACCAGAGCGTTTTCACCCTCTCAGGAGGCGAAAAGCAGCTGGTCGCTCTCACCAGCGTTCTGGCGGCGCGCCCGCAGATTCTTCTGCTCGATGAGCCGACCACCCTGCTGGATTTGCGCAATCGCGCACGGTTGCTCAAGCATTTGGAGTCGCTGGATCAGATGCTGGTTCTCAGCACGCACGACCTGGATTTGGCGGCATCCTGCGATGAAGCCGTGATCATTCATGACGGCCGTTTGCTCGCTCAGGGGGATGCGGCGCAGCTGGTGCGGCAGTACCGCACGTGGTGTGCCGAGGGGTTCCCCAACGAGGGTGCTACCGAAGGCCTGGACTCGTCAGGAGGCGCGCATGGGCGCTAACACGCCGCGCGTGAATCCTCGTCCCGCATCCCAGGGCTCGGATTTCAATCCCGGTACCCTGCTGGTGGGTTTCTACCAGCCGTTGAACACGCCGGTGCATCGGGCGCCGCTGTGGCTCAAGGGCACGCTCTTCTTTGGGCTGTTCCTGCTGTTGGCGGTGACCGGCTGGCAGGTGGCGCTGGTGGCTTTGGTCGCATCCACGATCTGCGCGTTGTGGGCTGGTGTGCCTGCCTCCCAGCTGTGGCTGGTGGTTCGCACTCTGTCTCTGCTGCTACTGATCATGGTCGCCTATTACGTGTTTACGGGGCAGTACGCCTCCGGCGCGGATGCTATCGCGACGATGCTGACGGCTTTCTACGCTTCCCGCACCCTGCTGGTGAGCACTCCCCTGCCGGTTCTGATTGACGGCTTTGTGAGGCTGTGTTCGCCGCTGCGTTTTGTGGGTCTTTCTCCCGAGCGTCTGGGTCTGCTGATTGCGTTGATGGTCCGGTCGATTCCGGCGCTCATGGACCGTTGGGGTGCGTTGCGCCGGGCGGCGGTGGCGCGTAATTTGCCCAAGCGCATGTATTGGCGGTTGCTGATTCCGTGGGTGGTGCAGGCGGTTGATTACGCGACGGCGACCGCTCGTGCTTTGCGGGCACGACACGTGGACGAGCTGAAATAGCGCAGATACGCGAGAGGGGCGGGGTGAACCGTAAAGTTCACCCCGCCCCTTCGCTGTGCCTCGCCTAGCTTAGGCTGGTTTAGGGCGTTTCAATGAGGAGCGCCGCCGGCAGCTGCTCCCACCACAGGTACCAGTCGTGCTGGCCGTAGAGCGCCTCCACAAGCTTGTCGAAGCCGCGGTAGACACGCACCGGCATCGCCGAGGAAACCATCGTATGCTCAACCGCCAGGATCTCTGCGTCGCGGCGAGTCGTGACCGGTACAGGCGTGTAGAACTCGATAAAGTCCGAGGCGATAACAGCCGGGTAGGCGTCATCGCGTTCAAACCAGTAGCGGGCAATGGACAGCATCCCCTCGGGGCTGGGGCTGGAGTCCCACCCACCGAAAGGCAGGTAGGCGAACACTCCGGAAGCATCCCACAGCGGCAGGTCCATAATCAGCAGTTCCGCGGCACTGTCAATGTCGGCGGCTTTGACCTTCTCATTGATGATGCCTGCGGTCAGTTCGAAGGGGTACTCCACTTTCAGCGGCATAGCGATATCGTCTTCACCGAGTTCGCCGTTTTCCATGAGGAGGCGGTAGGTCTGCAGGTAGGTGCTCTCGTTCAGGTGCCGGAAGGCCTCGTGCGCGGCAACTTCTACACCGACCTGGTCCAGGTAACGGTGATGGTCGGTGATGAGCTCATGTGCGTACCACTTGATGGTGTCGGCGGTGATGTCCTGCACGGGCGTTGAAGTACGCAGGGAGACGTTATTCTCAATGGTCCCGAGCAGGGTCGGGTCGAGGGCAACCACGATGGGGGTTGTTCCCCGGTTCTTGCCCTCGTAAAGGTGTTCGAGGTATCGCCGGTTAAGTTCGGCTCGTGGGGCGCCGTGGCGGATTCGCTCGTGTGGGTAGGGATACAAGGCGACGAAGCGCTCATAGAGCTCTGCCATGGTGTTCTCCGATGTTTGGTTGCCCCCAGTTTATCGCGTATTTTCGCGCAAAAATACGGGTTTTTGAAGGTTTTAGCAGGGCACGGAGAGCGCGCGATTTTTTCGTTTGATGAGTGTGTATCGGTGTGTGCTAAACACGCTTAAACTGCCTTAGTGTTGGGCGGTTTGTGCGCCGATTTTCGCTAGAAAAAGTTAGAAATTTTTCGCCACCATATGAGATTTTGGGCGAGTTACACCGGGCGGTACCAAAGGGTTTGGCGGACACTTTCGCGGAGGGGCGAGCGCCTCCTGAATGTCTGTTACCAACCGCAGATACACGGCAGAAAGGGCACCAAACCCACAATTTCAGAAGGAAAAACACCCTTTTTTCTTCTTCGGCGCGTCATATTTGACGTATTAGGGGTTTTTTGGGCGAGTTCCGTCACCGCCGCGTAGCTGCTGGAGTAAAGTGTTGGTACCAGCTACCACCCGTGCCGCGTTGGTACGGAAAACGCCGCTGGGACCATCAACTCGCAGGAGTTCAAACCAACGGAGGTTCTCATGTCGAATAACTACTACAAAGAGATGGTTCGCCTGGCTGACAGCATTGCTGATAAGGCGCATGAGGGGCAGACTGATCGTAACGGCTGGCCCTATATCTCCCATCCCCGCCGTGTGGCTCTTGGGGTGCGTAAGCTTGCCAGTGAGTTGGCTGCCGCAACTCACCCAGATATCTCTTTGGAGGAGCTGAAGGCTGAAGCGCAGATTGTGGCGCTGCTGCATGACACGGTGGAGGATACTGGCGTTTCTCTCGCTTTCTTGGCGCGTCATTTCTCGGCGCGTATTGTGGATGCGATTGAGGCTTTGACCCGCCGCCCGGGTGAGTCGCGTGAGTCGTATCTGAGCCGGGTGCGTGTGAATGATTTGGCTCGTCTGGTGAAGCTTGCCGATATTGCGGATAATACTGACCCGCAACGTTTGGCGCTTCTGGAGGAACCGACTCGTACCTGCCTCATGATTAAGTATGAGCACTCGCTGAAGCTGCTGCACCTGAACGACTAGGTAGACGACGAATAGCCTCGTCTTAGCGATGTAAGGAACCCCCGCCTCCGCCGCATACACGGTATACGGAAGGCGGGGGCTCTTTTCCCGGAAGGCACAAAACCCAGCAGACGCAAAAATACCCGCCCGGTGCCGAAGGCATACACCTTCCGCACCGGGCGGGTACTTTATTTGCGGTCAGGAGCTTAGATGTTGAAGCCCAGCGCGCGCATCATATCGCGGCCGTCCTCAGTAATACGCTCCGGGCCCCACGGCGGCATCCAAACCCAGTTCACACGCCAAGAATCAACCAGGTTATCCAGGTTCGCCTGAACCTGCTCCTCAATAACCTCCTGCAGCGGGCACGCCGCGGTGGTCAGAGTCAGGTCCAGAATGAGGGTTCCATCCTCATCCCAGCGCAGACCGTAGAGCAGACCGAGGTCAACAATATTGACGCCAAGCTCCGGGTCAATGACCTCCTTGAGGGCTTCCTCAATTTCTTCCTGAGGAACACGACCCTGCACAGTCTCAGTCATAGTTCTATCTTTCTGTCAGAATCCGGTAAGGAGAAGAAGCTTACTTCTTACCCACGTAAGCTACGTAGCCCTCTTCTTCCAGGCGGTCAGCCAGCTCGGGGCCGCCCTGGTCAACCATCTTGCCGTCCACGAACACGTGCACGAACTGCGGCTTGATGTAGCGCAGGATGCGGGTGTAGTGGGTAATCAGCATGACGCCCATGTTGTTCTCGTCGTGCGCACGGTTCACGCCCTCAGACACGATCTTCAGTGCGTCAACGTCCAGACCGGAGTCGGTCTCATCCAGGATGCCGAACTTGGGCTTGAGCAGCTCCAGCTGAAGGATCTCATGGCGCTTCTTCTCACCACCGGAGAAGCCCTCGTTCACGTTACGTGCGATGAACGCGGGGTCAATCTCCAGGTTCTTCATGGCTTCCTTAACGTCCTTGGTCCAGGTACGCAGGGAGGGAGCCTGACCGTCCACAGCGGTCTTAGCGGAACGCAGGAAGTTGGACATGGTCACACCGGGGATCTCAACCGGGTACTGCATAGCCAGGAACAGGCCTGCGCGTGCACGCTCGTCCACGCTCATCTCGGTGATGTCCTCACCGTCGAGCAGGATCTGACCGGAGTCAACCTGGTACTTGGGGTGGCCAGCAATGGTGGAAGCCAGAGTGGACTTACCGGAACCGTTCGGGCCCATGATTGCGTGAATCTCGCCCGAGTTGATGGTCAGGTTAACGCCCTTCAGGATGGGCTTGGTGGTTTCGTCGTCGAGGATAACCGAGACGTGAAGGTCCTTGATTTCAAGAGTAGACATTGATTTCTCCTGGTAAAGCTTAGTTGTTGCTGAGGGCGAGCTCTGCCTCAAGGGCCTCGGTGAGCTGCTCTTCAAGTTCGGGAACACGAATCTGCTGAATGATCTCGTTCAGGAAGCCGCGCACGACCAGACGGCGTGCCTCAGCCTCCGGAATACCGCGAGCCTGCAGGTACCACAGGTGCTGCTCATCGAGCTGGCCGGTGGTGGATGCGTGGCCGGCGCCCTCAATCAGGCCGGTCTCAATCTCCAGGTTCGGCACGGAGTCGGCGCGGGGGCCAACTTCCAGCAGCAGGTTACGGTTCAGCTCGTAGGTGTCGGTGCCTTCTGCATCCTTACCAATCAGAACGTCACCAACCCATACGGAGTGCGCACCCTTACCCTGCAGCGCGCCCTTGTAGGTCACGCGGGACTTGCAGTTGGGTACGGAGTGGTCCACGAACAGGCGGGACTCAATGTGCTGGCCGGCGTCTACGAAGTACAGGCCGTACATTTCAGTCTCAGCGCCGGGAGCGGTGAACTTGGTGGAGGGGGTCACGCGCACCAGGTCGCCGCCGAGGGACACCACAACGTGCTTGAAGCGTGCGTTGCGGCCCAGCTTAGCGTAGTGTGCGGAGGCGTGGATTGCGTCGTCAGCCCACTGCTGCACGGAAACAACGTTCAGCTCAGCCTCGTCGTTCACCACGAACTCAACGTTCTGTGCCAGGACGGTGGAGCCGGTGTGGCGCAGAACCACGACAGCCTTCGAGAAAGGCTTAGCCTCAATCACGATGTGCTGTGCGGCAGGCTCGTTGCCGGTGCCGGTGATGTCGATTTCCACGTGCTCAGCCAGTTCAGCTTCGGCGGGGATGGTCACCACGGTTGCTTCGGTGAAGCTGGACCACGCGTTCGCAGCCACACGGTCCTCGGGGATACCTGCGGAGCCGATGCGTGCATCCTCGCGGGAGACGGTCTCAACCTGAACCTGCTCGGGTGCAGTGATTTGCGGTGCCGGTGCGGTACCGGTCAGCTTCTCCAGGTGCAGACCGCCCAGACGCTTCAGCGGAGTGAAGCGCCAGTCCTCTTCACGACCGGTCAGGGGTGCGAAGTCCTCCACGTTGTAGGAGGTCTTACGCTCTGCACGGGATGCTTCGAGTACCTTCTGGATGTTGTTCGGGTTGGAGCCCTGGTGGTGTGCCTCGGTGGCACGGTACAGGGTGTCATCGTGGGCGAACTCGGTGGCGAGCTTCTCGCCCTCCTGGTCCATGCCGGGGATGATCGGGGAGTGGTAACCCAGGGTTTCTTCGTTGGTCGGCATTAGCCCACAGATCCTTCCATCTGAAGTTCGATCAGGCGGTTCAGTTCGAGTGCGTACTCCATCGGCAGCTCACGTGCGATGGGCTCAACGAAGCCGCGGACAATCATTGCCATTGCTTCTTCTTCGCTCAGGCCGCGCTGCATCAGGTAGAACAGCTGGTCCTCGGAGACGCGGGAAACGGTCGCCTCGTGACCCATGGTCACATCGTCCTCGCGGACATCCACGTAGGGGTAGGTGTCGGAGCGGGAGATGGTGTCCACCAGCAGTGCGTCACAGACCACGGAGGATTTGGAGTGCTTAGCGCCCTCACGAACCTGAACCAGGCCGCGGTATGCGCTGCGGCCGCCGTTACGTGCCACGGACTTGGACACAATGGTCGAGGAGGTGTTCGGCGCAATGTGAACCATCTTCGAGCCGGTGTCCTGGTGCTGACCCTCACCCGCGAATGCGATGGACAGGGTCTCACCCTTAGCGTGCTCGCCGACCATGTAAACAGCCGGGTACTTCTGGGTGACCTTGGAGCCGATGTTGCCGTCCACCCATTCCATGGTGGCGCCCTCGTGCGCAACCGCACGCTTGGTCACCAGGTTGTAGACGTTGTTCGACCAGTTCTGGATGGTGGTGTAGCGAACGCGTGCGTTCTTCTTCAGCACAATCTCAACCACTGCGGAGTGCAGGGAGTCGGACTTGTAGATGGGGGCGGTGCAGCCCTCAATGTAGTGAACGTAGGAGCCTTCGTCCGCGATGATCAGGGTGCGTTCGAACTGGCCCATGTTCTCGGTGTTAATGCGGAAGTACGCCTGCAGCGGGATCTCCACGTGGACTCCCGGGGGAACGTACACGAAGGAGCCACCGGACCATACGGCGGTGTTCAGTGCGGAGAACTTGTTGTCACCAATCGGGATGATGGAGCCGAAGTATTCCTTGAACAGTTCGGGGTATTCGCGCAGACCGGTGTCGGTGTCAACAAAGATCACGCCCTGCTTCTCCAGGTCCTCACGGATCTGGTGGTACACGACCTCAGACTCGTACTGTGCAGCCACACCCGCGACGAGGGAGTTACGCTCCGCCTCGGGAATACCCAGGCGCTCGTAGGTGGTGCGGATGTCCTCGGGCAGCTCCTCCCAAGAAGCCGCCTGACCCTCGGTCGAACGCACGAAGTACTTGATGTTGTCGAAGTCGATTTCGGAAAGATCCGCACCCCAGGTGGGCATGGGCTTACGCTCGAAGAACTTCAGCGCCTTCAGACGCATGTCCAGCATCCACTGGGGTTCGTTCTTCTTTGCAGAGATGTCGCGCACGACGTTCTCGTCCAGGCCGCGCTTTGCTACCTGGCCTGCTTCGTCGGAGTCTGCCCAACCGTACTCGTAGTTGCCAATGCCCTCGAGTTCGGGGTTCATCTCCAGGATCTCTGAAATGACGGTGTCGTTGGCGTTCTGCCCAACTTTCTCAGTCATTACGGCCTTTCTTCGATGGTTATTACATTTCTTGCCGCCACCTGCCGGTTGCAGGCGCGGTAGTTGAGGGGGCTGATGCCGCGCTCAACCACGATGCGTGATGCGGTGTACGCAGTGTGCTTGCGGTGTACACCGCGTGGTTGCGGGCGGATTTCAGCGTGCGGCTCGCACCCTTGACGGGTTCATCGGGGTGTGCCGCCGGGTACTGCGGTGATCGTTACGCGGAAGGTTCCTCCGAAGGTTTCCCTGCGGATTCTTCTGCGTTCTTCTCACTCTCAGCGGTAACGCGGTTCAGGGGTACGTGCGTAGTACACACGTGAGCACCCGAAGCCATGGTTGAAAGCCTACGGACATCAACGCCGAGCAGATCAGAAATAATCCCGGTTTCCTGCTCGCAGAACACTTGGAAGTCTCCAGCGAGGTCGCGTACCGGGCAGTGACCCTGACATAGCTGAATACTTGCCAGGAAATGCTCAGGAACAGTCCGTCCTGCGGGAGGCGCGGTGACCTGAGCGGTCGCCACAAAACCATCCTTGCTCATTGCCTCTGCGAGCGCCTGCGCTCGGGCTGCCACATCGTCACCGGCGGCTTCTACGACGGGTCGGTAGCGGGCTTCCATTTCTGCGGCGCGGGCGGAGGCGAAAGCTTCGAGGGCTTCCTGACCAACCGTGTCGCGGAGCATTTGCAGGGCTTCGCGGGCGATAAGGAGGTAATCGTTGCCGAGGCGTTCGTGGCCCTGGGGGGCGATCACGTAGCGGCGGGCGGGTCGTCCGGCTCCGGCGCCGTGCTTTTTGATGGGCGCTACCTCAATCATGTTGTTGGATTCGAGAGCGTCGAGGTGGCGGCGTACTGCTGCGGGGGTGAGGCTGAGGAGTTCACCGAGGGTTGCTGCGGATACGGGGCCGTTGTTGAGGACTTCACGCAGGACGCGGTCCCTGGTGCGTTCTTCTGCCTCGGCTTTGCGCTTGGATGTGCGTGCCGCGGAGGACTTTGTACTGGAAGCACCAGTAGAGCCCGAGGCGGCGGTTCGGGTGCCGTTTCGGGTCTGCGCCTCGTTCGTTGAGACGCGCTGAGGGGTCTTATTCACGGAATACACAAATAAAGTATGTCCTAATTAGTTTTTCTTTGGCTAGTTAGGTACCCCTACTTGCTAACTTTTCTACCTTAGGGTGAACTTTTAAGTCGTAACAAGTGTGCCTTGAACGTGAGTTAGGGCATAAGATGAAGGGGGCACACACGCTCATTCATCGAAAAAATCGAAAGTGACTGTCTATGGAGACCACCACCGCGGGCCAGCAGGACCACCCGGGGCGTGCATCCGCCGTACCAACGGCACACGCTGAGCACCACACGGAGCCCAGCGCCTCCCCCACCGCACGACGACGCATCATCACCGAAGAACCGGCGCTCAGCATTAAAGACCTCATCAAAGAGTTCAAACCCTCACGCGCCTTCCGCACCAAATACCCCGAACGGCTCACCGCCAGCGGGCTCTACCGCGCCGTCAACAAGGTCAACCTGCGCGTCTTCCCCGGTGAGGTGGTCGTCCTCCTCGGAGCCAACGGCGCCGGCAAAACCACGACCCTCGCCTGCGCGCAGGGTCTACTCAAACCCACCCGCGGTGCCGTGCGCCTGCTCGGAGAAAACCCGCTACAGGCGGACCCGGAGCTGCGCGCCAAGGTCGGCATTATGCTCCAGGACGGCGGCCTACCCAACGCCATGCACCCCATCCCGCTGCTGGAACATATTTCGACCATGTACACCGACCCGTACCCGGTCGAAGAGCTGGCAGAACGCCTCGGCATTGATGCCTTCAACGGCACCACGATTCGCCGCCTCTCGGGCGGTCAGAAGCAGCGCGTCTCCCTTGCCGCCGCCCTCATCGGCCGCCCGGACGTGCTCTTCCTCGACGAGCCCTCCGCGGGCCTGGACCCGCAATCCCGCAACGTCGTCTTCGACATCATTCGTGAACAGCGTGAACTCGGCACCGCCATTGTGCTCACCACGCACCTGATTGACGACGCGCAGAAGCTCGCCGACTACGTGTACATCATTGAAAACGGCACCACGGTTCAGGAAGGTACCGTCTCCGAGCTCATCGCCAGCGACGGTACGAACCGCCTGCAGTACAGCCTGAACGCACCCACCCCCACCCGTGAGCAGCTGCTACCCGCGCATCTGCGTGCCGGCGTGGAGCTCATCGAGAAGGTGCCCTACACCCCGGCGCGTGACGGCGTGCCCTCCGTGCCCGGCGAGTATGAGCTGGTCGGCGCGCTACGCCCCGAGCACCTGGCGGCGTTCACCGCGGCGCTCGCCGAGCGTTACCTCATGCCGATTTCTCTGACCATGGAACCGAAGACCCTTGAGGATGTCTTCCTCGACATTTCAGGACGTGATATCCGATGAGCAACACCGCACGCACCAACAACCGGGCTACAAAAAATGTTGCAGAAAATGCTGCTGAAAATCCGGTAGAAGAGAACCGCGCGGAAGGGAACCGTATGGAAGAATGCACCGCGAACACCCGCCCCAAGGTCTCTTCTATTGACGAAGACGAGGAGTATATTCCCCCGCGCGCGAACTACCCGCTTGTGCGCGTCATTGAGCAGGGCCGCTACGAAACCATGGCGATGCTACGCAACGGCGAGCAGCTGATGCTCAACATTATTTTTCCCGTCATGGCGCTTATTGCCCTGCGGTTCACCGGCCTGATTGATGAGTACGCCAACTCGGTGGGGGTCTCTCGCATGGATGCGGCGGTCCCCGGCGTTCTGGCGCTCTGCGTGATTTCTACTGCGCTGTCCGGTCAGGGCATTGCCACCGGTTTTGATCGCCGCTACGGCGTGTTGCGGTTCCTGGCGACCACTCCCCTGGGCCGTAACGGCCTGATCATGGGCAAGTGCATTGCGGTGCTGGTGGTCGTGGCGATTCAGTTCACGCTGGTGGCGGTGCTCGGGTACGGTCTGGGGTGGCGCCCGGACGCTATCGCCGTCTCGCGCTCCATCATCACGATGATTATGGGTGCCGGCGCATTTACGGCGCTGGGTCTGCTCATTGCCGGTACGGTGCGCGCGGAAGCGACCCTCGCCATCGTGAATATCGCCTGGGTAATTCTTGCCGGTGCCGGCGGCGTCGTGTTCCCGCTGAAGTCCTTCCCCGACTGGTACGCCGCGGTTGTGGCATGGTCACCCTCGGCGGCTCTGGGCGATGCGCTGCGCGGCAACTTCATTCAGCATCAGTGGCTTGCCGACCCGCACTGGGTATTGATCGTATGGACCGTGGTCATTGGGTTTATTGCCTCGCGCAAGTTCAAGTGGTCCGACTAGTAGTGACCTAACTAGAAGCGACCCAGATAGAAGCATCCCAGCTAGAGGCGACCTGATTGCCCCTGACGGTCACAGCCGCAGGTAAAAAAGGCACAGGCATAAAGGCACAGGCTAAGCCGCAGGTTAAAAGGCGGGCGCCGGATATGTTCCGACATATCCGGCGCCCATTTATTTAACACAAACTTTTAGCCTCAACCGCACACAGAATGTACGGTCTGAGACTAAAAGATAGCACCCCCTCCAGAACCTTGTATCTCGCCACCACAGCAAGATAGTCATCAGTTTCCGCGCGGAGGAGGGGCTTCAATCACCGAGATGCAGACCGACCCAACCACTGTTTCGGTCTGCAACCTTCCTGCTCAACCTTAACATGAGCTTCACCACTTACACAAAAATTGTTACATTACTGAACAATATTCAGCCACGAGCTCAGCAATACCACCCAAAAAGTACGCACTCAACGCCCGAAGAAACCAGTCAACAGAGGCACAACAGCCCGTATCACCTGTGCGTATCACCCTGTGAATGTCTGCAGCCCCACACCGGATACTGCCGTTTAGTGAACTATCCTGTTAAAACGAAAGGGTCGAAACAAACCTCCCGGCTCCCCGCACCTACCCTGGTACTTACCGGGGCACTTACCCGAGTACCTACGCAGGTACCCACGCAGGTACCCACCGGCGCGGGAATAAGCACCCCCGAAGGCACGTTACACCCGACGGACAGCGCGCTAGCACAAGCCTGCTGGCGCATCCACTCACGTTGTGAAAGGACACCCCACGTGGCAGAGAACTTCCAGTGGACTGAAACCGACCAGCGCGCCGTAGATACCGCACGTATCCTCGCCGCAGACGCCGTAGAAAAGGTCGGATCCGGTCACCCCGGCACCGCAATGAGCCTGGCGCCGGTCGCCTACCTGCTCTTCCAGAAGGTCATGAACCAGGATCCCTCCGACGACCGCTGGGAAGGCCGTGACCGCTTCATCCTCTCCCCCGGCCACACCTCCCTCACCCTGTACACTCAGCTGTTCCTCGGCGGCTACGGCCTCGAAATGAAGGATCTGGAAGCCCTGCGCACCTGGGGCGCCCTCACCCCCGGCCACCCCGAATACAAGCACACCAAGGGTGTAGAAATCACCACCGGCCCGCTCGGCCAGGGCCTGGCATCCGCCGTTGGCTTCGCCTACGCACAGCGCCGTATGCGCGGCATGTTCGACCCCGAAGCAGCACCAGGCACATCCCCCTTCGACCACCACGTCTACGTCATCGCCTCCGAGGGTGACGTGCAGGAAGGCGTCACCGCCGAGGCGTGCGCGCTCGCAGGTCACCAGGAGCTCGGTAACCTGATTGTCGTCTGGGACCGCAACCACATCTCCATTGAGGAAGACACCGACGTTGCCTTCACCGAGGACGTAGCAAAGCGCTACGAGTCCTACGGTTGGGATGTTCAGCGCGTGGACTGGACCCGCACCGGCGACTACGTTGAGGACGTCGCAGAACTGTACGCCGCTATTGAGCGCGCGAAGGCTGTCACCGACAAGCCCTCCTTCATTGAGCTACGCACCATCATCGGCTACCCCGCCCCCACCAAGCAGAACACCGGCGCAGTGCACGGCTCCAAGCTCGGCGCCGATGAGGTTGCCGCAACCAAGGAACTGCTCGGCTTCGACCCCGCCAAGAGCTTCTTCATCGAGGAGAACGTCCTGGCGCACACCCGCCAGCTCGTTGAGCGCGGCGCAGCGGCACACAAGGCATGGGACGAGAAGTTCGAGGCCTGGGCCAAGGCCAATCCCGAGCGCGCCGCACTGTATAAGCGCCTCGTCGCAGGCGAACTGCCCGCAGACTACAAGGCTGCCTTCCCCGTGTTCGAGGCTGGCACCTCCGTGGCAACCCGCGCGGCATCCGGCACCGTCATCAACGCTATTGCTGACACCTTCCCCGAACTGTGGGGCGGCTCCGCTGACCTCGCCGGCTCGAACCTGACCACCATCAAGGGTGCAGAGTCCTTCAACCCGGCATCGCGAACCACCGAAGACTGGACCGGCAACCCCTACGGCCGCGTGCTGCACTTCGGTATTCGTGAGCATGCTGCCGCAGCAATCGTCAACGGTATTGTGCTTTCCTCCCCGACCCGCGCGTTCTCGGGCACCTTCTTCGTGTTCTCCGACTACCAGCGCCCGGCTGTTCGCCTCTCCGCACTGATGGGCGTTCCCGCAGTGTACGTGTGGACCCACGACTCCATCGGCGTGGGCGAAGACGGCCCCACCCACCAGCCGATTGAGCACCTCTCCTCCCTGCGCGCTATCCCCGGCTTCGACGTGATTCGCCCCGCGGACGCTAACGAAACCGCCGTCGCATGGCGCACCATCCTGGAGAAGTCCGACCGCCCCGCAGGCCTCGTGCTCTCCCGCCAGAACCTGCCCGTTTGGGCTCGTGAAGACGTGCACGCAGACGCTGAGGGTGAGAAGTTCGCTTCCGCTGAGGGCACCGCACGCGGCGGCTACATCATGGCTGACACCGAGGGCACCCCGGACGTCATCCTGATCGCTACCGGTTCCGAGGTTGAGCTGGCTATTCAGGCTCGCGCAACCCTCGCAGAGCAGGGCATTGCGGCTCGCGTGGTTTCCATGCCTTCGCGTGAGTGGTTCGCTGAGCAGGACGCAGAGTACCGCGAGTCGGTTCTGCCCTCCTCGGTTGCAGCCCGCGTCTCCGTCGAGGCTGGCCTGGCGATGAGCTGGTACGACCTGCTCGGCACCGCAGGCCGCGCCGTGTCCATCGAGCACTTCGGTGCATCCGCCGATGCGAAGACCCTGTACCGCGAATTCGGTATCACCGCGGAGGCTGTCGTGGCTGCCGCTAAGGAATCCATCGACGCCGCTAAGTAAGCGATAACAATGCCGCGGTAAACAACGTTGCGGCAAACAGCGCTGCGGTAACTGCCGCGCACACTGCGTTCCCCCTGTACGGGGGTGCAGGCGCAACGGGTAGGCTCCGGCTGACCACTCAGCCGGAGCCTCCCGCCGCCCAGTAGATTTCACTGATATCTCAATTTTCAATTTCGACAAAGAATCGAAGGTTTTCACATGTCTGAGTCCACTCAGAAGCTTTCCGACGCCGGTGTCTCCATCTGGCTTGACGATCTCTCCCGTGAGCGTCTGACCAGCGGCAACCTCGCCGAACTCATTAAGACCCACAACGTCGTCGGTGTGACCACCAACCCCACCATCTTCGCTGGCGCGCTCTCCAAGGGTGCCGCATACGCTGAGCAGATGCGCGAACTTGCCGCCGCCGGTGCAAGCGTTGAAGAGGCAGTCTTCGCCGCAACCTGCGACGACGTACGCAACGCCTGCGACGTGTTCGCACCCGTCTACAAGGCATCCAACGGTTTTGATGGCCGCGTCTCCATCGAGGTTGATCCCCGCCTGGCACGCGATGCTGAGGGTACCGCCAAGATGGCGCGTGAACTCTACGAGCGCGTGGGCCGCGAAAACGTCATGATCAAGATCCCCGCAACCCAGGAAGGTCTGCGCCCCATCGCAGAGACCCTGGCTGCTGGCATCAGCGTGAACGTGACCCTGATCTTCTCCCTGACCCGCTACCGCGAGGTCATCAACGCCTACATGCTCGGCCTGGAGCAGGCGCTGGAGAACGGTAAGGACCTGTCCACCATCCACTCGGTCGCATCCTTCTTCGTCTCCCGCGTAGACACCGAAATCGATGCGCGCCTCGAAGCTGCCGGCGGCGACGCTGTGCAGCTCAAGGGCAAGGCAGGCCTGGCAAACGCACGCCTCGCCTACGAGGTGTTCGAGGAAATGTTCTCCTCCCAGCGTTGGGCACGCCTGGAAGCACACGGCGCAAACGTACAGCGCCCGCTGTGGGCATCCACCGGTGTGAAGGACCCCGCACTGCCGGACACCCTGTACGTCACCGGCCTGGTTGCCCCCAACACCGTGAACACCATGCCCGAGGCAACCCTGAACGCTGTTGCCGACCACGGCGAAATCACCGGCAACACCATCGTTCCGAACTACTCCGAAGCGAACAAGGTTCTGGACGCTATCTCCGCTTACGTCTCCTACCCGGAGGTCGTGGAGAAGCTTGAGGTTGAGGGCCTGTCCAAGTTCGACGTCTCCTGGGAAGAACTGCTGCAGACCGTCCGCGAGGCACTCGAGCAGGCTAAGTAGCCGCACCACAGTAGCGGCACCACAGTAGCCGCCGAAAATATAGTGCGGCACTAACCACTGTCGGTGTGCACCGCCCGATGCGCACCATGGCACCCCTATCCAATCCGCCGGGGTTCCCGCCAGAGCTTCACCGCTCGGGGAACCTCGGCGAATTAGGGTGCCACTGAAACAATCCCGTCAAAACCGGTACAATACAGGGTACACACCTTCCAGAATGCGGCTTCGCCTCCGCGCGAATAAAGGTACGAACCGCGCGCCGCACGAACCAACCAAGGCAATCAAAGGAATATATTGTGACTATCGGTCATGAAGCGAACCCCCTCAGGGACACTCGCGACCGCCGCATTACCCGCATTGCGGGGCCGTCCGCGCTCGTCTTCTTTGGCGTAACCGGTGACCTGGCCCGCAAGAAGCTGCTTCCGGCAGTGTATGACCTCATGAACCGCGGTTTGCTCCCGCCGAGCTTCGGCCTTGTCGGCTTCGGCCGCCGCCCCTGGAGCGATGACGATTTCCGCTCCTACGTACGCGAATCCGTTGAAGCACACGCCCGTACCCCCTTCCGCGAAGACGTATGGAACCAGTTCCAGCAGGGCATGCGATTCGTCGTAGGCGCCTTTGACGACGACGCAGCCTATGAACAGCTCAAGAGCACCCTCGCCGAACTCGACGAGCGCGGTGCCCACGGCAACCACGCCTTCTACCTGTCCATCCCCCCGAAGGCATTCGAGCAGGTCCTCACCAAGCTCGCCGAACACGACCTCGCATCCCGCGATAACGACACCGTCAACCCCGTCGACGGGTGGCGCCGCGTGGTCATCGAAAAGCCCTTCGGTCACAACCTTGAAAGCGCACGCGAACTGAACTCCATCGTGGAGGCAGTCTTCCCGCCCGACGCCGTGTTCCGCATCGACCACTACCTCGGTAAGGAAACCGTGCAGAACATCCTGGCAATGCGTTTCTCCAATCAGATGTTCGAACCGCTCTGGAACTCCAACTACGTTGACCACGTCCAGATCACCATGGCAGAAGACATCGGCATCGGCTCCCGCGCAGGCTACTACGACGGCGTGGGTGCAGCCCGCGACGTCATCCAGAACCACCTGCTGCAGCTGCTCGCCCTCACCGCCATGGAAGAGCCCCTCAGCCTCGACGCCAAGCACCTGCGCGCTGAAAAGGCTAAGGTCCTCGAAGCGCTCCGCATTGACGATCTGCCGAACTCCTTCGCGCTCGGCCAGTACGCCGCAGGCTACCAGGGCGGCGAACACGTCAACGGCTTCTTCGACGAAGCAGACATCCCCGCAGACTCCCGCACCGAAACTTTTGCGGCGCTGAAGGTCTCCATCGCAAACCGCCGCTGGGAAGGCACCCCCTTCTACCTGCGCGCCGGTAAGCGCCTGGGCCGCCGCGTTACCGAAATCGCGGTGATCTTCAAGAAGTCCTCCGACCGTCTCTTCGGCGAAAGCGAAAACCTGCAGGCAGGCCAGAACGCCGTCGTCATCCGTGTGCAGCCCGACGAAGGCATGACCATCCGCTTCTCCGCGAAGGTGCCCGGCACCCAGATGGAAATCCGCGACGTCAACATGGACTTCGGCTACGGCCACTCCTTCACCGAAGAGTCCCCCGAAGCGTACGAACGCCTCATCCTGGACGTTCTGCTCGGTGAGCCGCCGCTGTTCCCCCGCCACGAAGAAGTTGAGCTCTCCTGGAAGATCCTCGACCCCTTCGAAGAGTACTGGGAAGAAAACCGCATTAAGCCTGAACCCTACGAGTCCGGTTCGTGGGGTCCGCGTTCGGCACACGAGATGCTCGAACGCGACAACCGCGCTTGGAGGCGCCCGTGATCTCGCACCTGCATAACACCACCGTTTCCGCCATCAACAAGGAACTGAGCCACCTGGCGGCAGCCAACGGTAGCCTCAGCAGCGGACGAGTACTCACCCTCGTGGTCCTCGCGGAAAAGGGACACTCCCGCGAGGCCATGCGCGCGGCAATTCGTGCATCCCACGAGCACCCGAGCCGCGTCATCGTGCACATTTCGCATGACCCGCTCGACCCCGACCAGCTGGATGCAGAAATCCACCTCGGCGGCGACACCGGCGCATCCGAGATGATTGTTCTGCGCGGTTGGGGTAGCGCATCCCGCCCGACCGAGGCGCTGATTTCCGGTCTGCTGCTGCCGGACTCCCCGATTGTGGTTTGGTGGCCGCACTCGGTGCCGGAGAACCCCGCACAGCACTCCATCGGTCGTATCGCGCAGCGTCGCATTACCGACTCTGCACGCGCAGAAGACCCGAAGGAAGCTCTCAGGCACCTCGCCGAGGTGTTCCGTGCCGGCGACACCGACCTGGCGTGGACCCGCCTCACCCTGTGGCGCACCCAGCTGGCTGCGCTCCTGGAGCAGATGCCTTCCTCCCCCGTGCGCCGCGTGGTTGTGTGGGGTTCGAGCAAGTCCCCGTCCGTGGTGCTGCTCGGTACCTGGCTCGGCTGGAAGCTCAACGCACCCGTGCACCTGGCGACCATCGGTGCGGCAAACCGCGGCCTGTACCGCGTCAGCATTGAGCGTGAAGACGGTTCCGTGACCATGTTCCGCCCCGGTATTTCTGTGGCGACCATTTCCACCCCGTACGCTCCCGATCAGCAGATTGCCCTGCCGGTGCGTACCCTCGCCGAGTGCATCTCTGAGGAGCTGCGCCGCCTCGACCCGGACGACACCTACGGTGACGTGCTGAAGCAGGCGCTGTGCACCGTAACCCTTGTGGACGATACCTGCCAGCCTGAAGACATGCTGGATCTCGAAGAATACCCGGAGGTTTTCGATGCCTAAGATTCAGAACATGGGCGCATCCACCCCCACCCTGGTGGCGCACCCGACCCGCGAGGCTCTCGCCGAGGACGCGGTGACCCGCATCCTCGACATCATTGAGCACGTGCTCTCTGAGCGCACGCTTGCCCACATTTCGCTGACCGGCGGCACGATGGGCATCGCCACTTTGAAGGCGTGGGCTGAGAACGAGCGTGTGAAGGATATCGACTGGTCCCGCGTGCACTTCTGGTTCTCCGATGAGCGTTACGTGCCCGAGCGTAGCCCCGAACGTAATGACGGTCAGGCTATTGAGGTGCTGCTCGCTCCCCTGCTTTCGCACGGCCTGGTCGTGGGTAATGTGCACCGTATGGGTCCGTCCGATATTTTCACCGGTCTTGAGGCTGCTGCCGAGCACTACGCTTTCGAGATGCGCGACTACGCCGGTTCCGCACCGGCTGTGAGCGTGCAGATGCCTGAGGGCGCAACCGAACTGCCGCTGGCTGGCGGTCACGGTGGCGGCGCAGGTCACGAGCACGGCGGATCCGGCGGCTGTGGTTGCGGTGGCGGCGGTTGCGGTTCTTCTGCACCCGAGCAGTCCATCGAAGAGACCACCCTGGACGAATTTGACGCTGAGGCTACTGAGCCCGCAGGTGGTTGCGGATGCGGCGGCGGAGGCTGCGGTGGTGGCGGTGGCGGCCAGTGGCCCGCACCGGTCTTTGACATTACCCTGCTGGGCATGGGCCCGGACGGTCACATCGCTTCTCTGTTCCCGGGCCGTAAGCAGGTTCTGCTGGGTACCGGACTGCCGGAGGACCCGGTTGAGGGCGGTAAGGCTGTGACCGTGATGGTGTCTGATTCGCCGAAGCCGCCGGCTGAGCGCGTGTCGGTAACCCTACCGATTATCAATAATTCGCGTCACGTGTTCTTCCTCATCACCGGTGAGGATAAGCAGGATGCGACCAGCCGCCTTCTGGCTGGCGCGAAGCTGGATGCTGAGGACCTGAACGCTCAGCTGCTGCTGGAAACCCCGGCGGTGGGTGCGCGCGGCAAGAAGCAGACCCTGATTTTTGCAACCGAGGAGTCGCTGGCTCCTGAGAACCGCCCGTAAGGTTCGGTTCTGGTTCGGTTCTGAACTGCATCAAGATAAAGAGTGGAGCCCCGGATAGACACCTACCCGGGGCTTTTCTCTATGGTTTTAAACCAACCCGAAATAGTACCAGAAGTGGTACTATAAAGTATGCTGAGTCACACTCTCCCCCGCCAAGAGCTCTACACCTACCGCGTGGAGTGGTCTGAAGACGACCAGGAATTTGTCGGAACCGTTGCCGAATTCCCCAGCCTCTCGTACCTGGCCCCAACCTCGACCGAAGCATTCGCAGGTATTCGAGAAGTCGTCGCCGACACCCTCGAAATTCTTGAAGAAGACGGCCGCGAGGCACCCGAGCCGTTCTCTCTGCGTTCCTTCTCGGGACGATTCAACTTGCGTGTTTCACCGCAATTGCATCGTCGTCTGGTTCAGCAGGCTGCACTTTCTCACCAGAGCCTGAACCAGTACGTGAGCCAACAGCTCGAAGCGGTCGCCTAAGTACGCCAGTACATCTTCATAGTCCAACGAAGATTCCAAAATGTTATAGCTAACAAAAGAGTGGAGCCCCGGATAGTTTCGACTATCCGGGGCTCCACTCTTGCTACGCCCGCCTACTTTTCAGCAGCGGCAGGATTCTGCGCCTGCTGTTCCTGGGGCTCCTCCGCGTCGTCCTCGAAGCCCACGTACAGTGCCGCCAGCGACGGAACCGTCGCCTCCAGCACCTCCTGCGCCTCCTCGGGGCTCGGGGCAAGCTTCGCGCCGGTCAGCTGCAGGTACTCGCGCACCGTCATGGGCTGCGCCCAATCGAAGTGCTCACGCACGGCGGTAATGTTCGCACCTGACTGCAGCACGTTAATGCCGCGGGCAAGACCGATATCCGTCACCTTCACGATGGCATCGGTCTCCTCCGGGATGTCGTACGGGTCGCGGTTCTGCAGGTCCACGATGAACGGCAGCACGCCGCGGCTCTCAGCGCGCAAGGTGAACTTGGTGTGCACCTGGCTCACCTCGTGCACCTCGCCCACACCCACGGCGGGTACCACCATGAAGCCCGCCTGCAGGTCGTTCACCGCATCCAAGGTGCGCGCCTCTCCGAAGCCGGAGTACAGCTGCACCACCGGCACGAGGTAGCACACCTCCGCCTTGAGCGCCTTGCGTGCCTCAATGTCGATGTACTCCCATGCACCGCCGGTACCGTCGGTAATGTCACCGGAGTGGTGCGCGTAAATGGCGCCCTGGCTGTTCTTCGCGGTCTGCGACCAGTAGCTGATCTTGTCCATGTAGTTGCCTTCGGCATCGAACATCATCAGCGACAGGTCAATGTCCACGCCCTCATCCCAGAAGCAGAAGAGGCGAATCACGCCGGTGGGCGACAGGTGCACCGTCGAGGTGTTGTAACGGCCCATACCGTCCAGGGAGGGGCGGGCGCTGCGGGTGTTCAGCGGCATGACCATATCACCCACCTCGTCGGGCAGGTAGATGCTGGTCTCGGCAAGACGACCGGACAGGCCAATCTCGACCAGGCGCTCCAGCTGGTCCAGCACCGCAGGGCTGTACTCGCGCGCCGGAATCATGGTGGCGATACCGGTCTTGGACAGGTTCATGCGCTGCGGGACGGCAGGCTGAGCCTTCTGACCGGAAGCCTCGCGACGCTCTGCGCGCTGGCGCGCGGCAGATTCGGAACCGACAGGAATAGAAGGCAGCGGGTTCTCCGGGCCGGAATGAGCGCCGAAGAACGAGCCCAGCGGGTTCGGGATACCCGCATTCTGCATGAGGTTCTGGACCCTCGCGGCGCCCTCCGGGTTACGGCGCGCGTAGTCAGCGAGCTCCCGGTCCTCCTGCACCGCCACGGGGTTGGCGGGACGCTCCTTCGGCGGGTTCGCGAGCGCGTTACGCTGCAGGGTCACCAGGTTGCGGATCTGCACCAGGATGGGCGCGGAAACGCGCGGCGCCACGGCGGCAAACGCGTCAAAGATGACCTGCTGGCCGGGGCTCGGTGCGGTGTCGATGCCGTAGCGCGGCGCCTCGAAAGCAGTCAGGGCGCGTACCAGCTGGCGTGCAAACACGCCGGGGCGGGTGGAGAGCAGACGCGCCACGTTCTGCGCATCCCGGGTTGCGTAGGCGCGGTCTACCAGCGACTCGAAGCTGTACACCTCACCGCGGTACAGGTCGTCAGCCCAGCGGCTCAGCGCGGTCAGCGACGGGTAGTCGCCGGGGTGAACCGCCTTGACGAGGCGCTTGTACATTTCGGCGTTGGGTGCGCTGTCGTAGCGGGCACCGACCGGGTCGGCATCAATAATGCGGTTGAGCAGGTGCGCGATGCGGGTGCGTTCGCTACGGCGCAGCTTCAGGCGCGGCGCGATGCTCAGGCTCAGGTCCCCCACCGTGCCGTTGAAACGCAGACGCGAGTAGGCGGCGGCGAGAGCGAGCGCCTCTTTCATGGTGCGCAGACGCTCAGTGTCTTCGGGGTGCAGGCAGGCGGCGATGAACACGCGGTTCTCGCGGCTGGTGTTCTCCGGGCGAGCACCCGGCAGAGCATCATGCTGGGCGAGGAAACGGCGCAACGCCACAAGGTCGCGCTGGTCGGTCTGGTTGTACACCTGCTGCTGACCGAGCAGCTGCTGGTAGAGGGCGCCCGCCATAATCAGGGCGTTCTGCACGCCGCTGACCATCTGTAAGGGTCGGCGGTTGCGTTCCATGGCCGCGAAGTTGGAGCGGCTCATCGGCTGCTGCCACTCGTAGGGTACGTAGTTCTCGGGCAGACCGCCAAGGATGCGCTCGGTGCCGTCCGGGTTGTAGTACGGGTTGGAGAGGTAGTGCATGATCTGCTCGGTGTAACGTTGCTCGTCGGTGAGCGTCAGGGCGCGCAGATCAAAGTCGCGGCGGAACACGCGGCCGGGGCGGTACCCGTATTCGTAGGACCAGATGGTCGCGAACAGGGCAAATTCGTTGGCGCTGGCACGTAGCGCCTGGGCGAGGGACTCGTCGCTGAGGGTCAGACCGCAATCGCTCAGGAAGGACACTCGCCCCAGGTCGGTGTCGAATGCGCCGGAGTGGTGCAGATCGTTAATGCGCGAGAAGTCCGAGCGGTAGTAGGGGCCGTACAGGTCGGTGAAGACGTACACGCCGTAGCGGCGCATCAGGATGAGGCGCACGAGGGGGCTGAGGCCCTCGGGCGCTTCGCCGTGAAGGTACGCGGATTCGTTGAGGTAGGGTGATTCTTGCAGGTAGGGGGATGCGTCGTAGGGAGTGGTCACGGGTCGTCCTTTCCGTTGGTCTCACCCGACTGTCACCGTCGGTGGTGGTCTATTTTCTTATCGTAGCGGTGTGGGCGCGAGTTGTCGCTGGGTTTGGTCATCGGTGACCTGCGGGGCGCTTAGCTACTTAGCTCGGGGCTTCGGTGGTGCCCAGTTCATGGGCGGTACCCGGTCTATGCGGGACGGAAGTTAAAAGAAAAATGGCGGGAAGCGAAGAATCCGACAAATATAAGAAAAAGATATTTCAGAAAGTAGGACTCTTCATGATCCGCCATTACCTATAGATTACTCCCGCCCCGCGAGGGTGGTCAAGCCGTTTCGTCACCGAAGCATGCTCGGGGGTTTCTACTAGGGGGTTTCTACCCGCCGGTGAGGCTCTAGCTAAGGGGCAAGTAGCCTCACCGGCAGGTAGGTTTTTCGGGCTAGGACTCTCGGGCTAGGACTCCCCCAGCAGGGCGAGCGCAGCTTCGCGGGCGGCAAGCGCATCCTCCGTCTCGCGGGCAGGCACAGCGGCCAGGGCACGTAGTGCTTTCGCCATGACCGTGGAGCCCTTCATCTTCGGTTCCAGCTCCGCAGGAATCTCAACCGGCGTGCCGTACAGTTCGGCAAGCTCCACGGCAAGCTTCACGATGGGAGCACTCTGCCTAACCTGCGGGAGCACCGGAAGAATCTGGCGCACCGTCTGGAAGATAGACCACCCCGCTAAGGGGCTCAGCGAAGCGACATCGTTCAGCGTCTGCACCAGGCGATTCACTCCGAACCAGCCGTGTTCCAGCAGGTACCCGAGCTCGCGGGCGAAAAGGTGCGCATCCCAGTTGCCGCGGTCTATGAGGAGCGCAATAGTCTCCGCCGTCAACGCGCGACGCTCCGGGGCGTACACTACAGAAGCCCACGCCAGGAAGTTATACGACGGCACACCCAGAGCACGCTCCGCCGCACCGAGCGCCTGCAGAACCTCCTCAAAACCGTGAAGACGAGAGAACTGATACACGCTCAGCAGCGGCTTATACTGCGCCGCTAGAAGGTCCGGGTTGTGGCGCATCGCCCAGGCGTACCAGCCACATATCAGGGCAACAGACGGTACCTCGGTATGTTCCAGGGAACGTCCCGGATACTCCGCACGGGCACCAGCCACCGTGTATGCCGCCGCGGTGAACGTGCTCCGCTCCGTGGCAGGTTCCTCCCCCGGCACCTGCCACAGCTCATAGGTGGAATCGTTCACCTCATACTCGCCACGCAGAACCTTCGGAAGCGCCTCACGGTACGACTTGAAACGAATCACCGTGCGCTCGAAAGAACGCTCCACCGCAGGCAGCGGCTCCGCCAGCAGAGGCGCAAAGCCCTGCCCAGCCGCGCCCTCGCTACTATAGGGCTGATCCCCGAACGCAACACGCAACTGCTCGTGGAATAGTGCCGTGGGCGACCGGTACGCCCAATATTCGCTACCCTTGCGCGGGTACCCCTTGAAATGAAAATCAGCACCCTGAAAACGACCCGTGTACTCGGCAAGTGCTGCCTGCGGGTCAGGGTCTGAGGCGTGCACATGCTGAACCAGCAGACGGTACGCCAGGTACCGCAATTGGTCGCGACCGTCATGCCAGGCACGGCTCAGGTAGCGACGCAGATGCTTCTGAAAAGCGGGACTGAACTCAATGATTCGCCCCTCCTGATGCACCCGGTGCAGGTAGTTCAGCAGCGCAGGGATGCGGAGGACAGACTGCTCCCTCTCGTTGAGGTGGTAGAGGGCGAACAGCAGCTCTTCGCAGTCCCGGTCGTTGCGAATAGCATCCCGGGTAGCTTCGGAGGCGCGCCCAGCCTGGGGCGCCGCGTTGAGGGCGGCGTTCACCTCCGAGGCTGAGAGCCCAAGGGCCGGGACATCCGGAATCTGCACACTACGGGGCTGCTGATCTGATGCAGGCTGGGCGGAGGCGAGCTGAGTCGAACTAGGCTGTGCTGGCGCAGTGCCGAGGCACAGCTTCCTGGCGCGGTCCTTGAGCTCCAGAGGAAGAACCTCCACAGCATCCTGCACATAGCCAGAGACCTCAACGGCACGTCCCGGAACCGCCCGAACACTCAACTCAAGCACCTTCAAACCGGCGGTCATCAGCTTCTTCTCACGCCGGAACAGCAACTGCGCGGCGGCGGGTAGCGCCTCCGCCACCAGGGTTTGAAGCTCACCAGCAGTCAACGGCACCTGACCGGCGGGGGCAGAACCGCCAGAGGGCGCGCAGACCTGCAGAATACTCTGTAGCATCTGCGCACCCACAGCGGCCGTGGTCGCTACCGGCGAAGCCAACAACGCCGGAATCAGCGTACCGTGCCGAGCATAGGATTGCGCCTGAGCCGCCAAAGCCTGCTGACGTTCACCACCGCGCAGCCCCTTCGGAACCGCCGTCAGAGCTTCAAAGGCGCGCGAGAAAACGCGGGCGTTCTGCGGCGCATAATCACGCAGCAACGCTTGAAGGCATTCCTCCTCAATCCGGGCGCGATACTGTGGAAAATGCTCCGCCAAATACACGAGGAAATCATAACCGCAGATAGTCAGCTGCACATCATAAATAAACCAGAGTGCAAGACCATTCGAGGGCAAGGCACCCTCCACGGTAAACAGCGCCCAGATTTTTTCCCAGTGTTCCGGGTGCTCCCTGAAAAAATCGGCAATCGCCTCATCATCCATAGAGCGCATAGAACGACCCGGCACTACTCGCCACAGGAAATTCTGCAGGTATTCGGCGCTCCACGCAGGCACCGCGGGATGCACACCTTCAGGCACAGTATTAGGCATCGCTCTCACCCAGCAGGGCGAGCGCAGCCTCGCGGGCGGCAAGCGCCTCCTCCGTCTCGCGGGCAGACACGGCAGCCAGGGCACGCAGTGCTTTCGCCATGACCGTGGAGCCCTTCATCTTCGGCTCCAGCTCGGCGGGAATCTCAACCGGCGTGCCGTACAGTTCGGCAAGATCCACCGCCAGGCGCACATAGTCGCCGCCCTTCGTCAGCCCACCAACCATAGGTAGCAGCAGGCGCAGAACCTGCAACACACGCCAACCCGCCAGCGGACTAATAGCCGACACCTCACGCAGGGTCGCCACCAGACGATTCGGAAGAACCATCCCGTCCTCCAGAGCCCACTTCAGGGTCTCCGCGAAGGTTGACGCATCCAGCAGGCCCGCCTCAAAGAGTGCCGCAATGGCCTCTGCCGCCGCCAGACGGTACTCAGGATTCTTCGCGCTCGCCACGTAGCCGAGCAGGGTGCAGGTCGGGGCGCCCACCTGCACGGTGGACTCCCTCAACGCGCGCATTAGTACGGGAACGGGGGTGACGGTCTTCTCCTCAACGCACTGCGAAGCGGCGAACAGGAAGTATGCCGAGAGCAGGTCCGGGTTGTTCTGAAGCAACCAGGAGGACCACTCGGTGAGCACGATAATATAGTCGCCCCGCCACCCATCGACGCTATCGAGATTCAGTAGGTACACGAAGGGAATCAAGGCGGTGTTTAACACCTCGTAGGCGATGGCTTCCTCGGGGCTCATGCCAGCGGTTGCGTGGCTCAGCGCCTCGCGCGCCTCATCCGCAGTATCCACGATGTCGCCCTTGACCTGCCACATGGGCTGGTACTTCACGAATTCCTCAACGTTAAAGTTTTCGAAACCTGCCTCGCGAAGACGACCCGACCTGCTGGCCTCCTGGTATTCCCAGACTCGATCATTGTCGAGACCACGATTGAAGCCGCTCCAGGGCATATCCAGACCAGAAACAGTACGATAAGTCCAGTCACTGTAGGTAAGCTGACGGGCGGGTAGTGGTGCGCTCAGCAGACGCACCGTGCGTCCTTCCGTGTGGTACTCTCCCCCGGCGGCGACGGCACGCATCTGTTCCCGGAAAATCTCGTGGAGGTCACGGTAACCCTTCAACGGCTTGTAGTCAGCATTCCAGAGATGGTGTTTATTCTGAATAGTCAGACGTATCATCTCTTCCTTGCTCAGGAGCGCGTTACTCGGGCGAGCTCGTGCAACCATCTCACTACGGTCGGAATACTGCAGGAGCGGCGTCAGCTCGGGTAGCTCCCAGGACTTGCATCCCATGGCCTCGGCGTTAGCTTCCAATACGGCGCAGAGGGCAGGCATACACGCAACGTTGTTGTAGTAATATTCGCGGGCAATCTTGAGCAGGGTACGAAGCTGCTGCTGATCCACCGGTGCCAGCTTGCCGGTCGCCGCAAAGTGGTAAAGACGAGCCAGGTTCTCTCCCCTCGCAACGGGGAGTTCGGCCCCCACGATTTGACCGAGATGGGTGTTCGATTCCTCAATCAGTAGGGCGCAGAACTCGTTCAGATCCGCAATCGGGGTGAACGGCTCATGGTGCGGGGTACCGGGCAAGAGCACCGGCGGTACCTCTACGGAGGCGCCTGCCACCTCCGCTTCTTCCGCCTGGGGTAGGCGGTCTTCGGGCAGGCAGGCTTCCGCGGCACCGCGCAGTTCCAGGGGTAGCACCTCGTAAGCCTCAAGGATGCGCTCAGCAATGTATTCGGCGAGCGCCAGCTGCTCGGCGGTTTGCGCCTTCTTGCGCTTGGCTTTGCTCAAACCAGCGTACTGGGTGGCGATGAGCTTGAACAGGCGCAGGGCACCGCGCTGAATCTTCTTTTCGGTGCGGTAGAGGTTCGCGCCGAGTGCGTCGATGAGCTGTTCCAGCTCAACCTGTTCGAGCGGTGCCAGCTCTGCGTTTTCGTTCTTCTGCAGGGCGGCGGGTGCGCAGGCTTTGAGCACGTTCTGCAGCATGGTCTGGGCGAAACCAACCGATGCGCTCGGTTCAGCGGTGAGGACAGCCATAAGCTGCGCGAAGCGTGCCCGGTTTTCTGCGTCGGTGGGCTGCAGGTCGGTGTAGACGGAGTGGAACGCAGCCGAGTTGAAGGCGCTAAAATCGCTGGTCAGGCCACGCAGCAGGGCGTCCAGAATCTCATCGCGGATATCGAAGTATTCGCCCATCAGGCGGCACAGTTCGGTGCTTTCGCCCATGTAGTTGCCGTACCCCTTGAAGAGCACCCCCTCGGTGCGGAAGACCGCCCAGAACTCCTGGTCGAGCAGGGTCATATCGCGAGTGAAGAAGGTTTTGAGCTGGGCGTGATTACTGGTGCTTCCCTTCTTCACGCAGGGCAGGGCTTCGTGCAGGAAAAGGACCAGGTATTCGGGGGCATCGCAGCTCAGGTTTCGGGCGCGAAGCAGCGTGTAGCAGGTTTCCCAGATCTTCTTCGAGCGCGCCCAAGAGTTCGGGAGGCCCTCAATAAAACGCAGAATCCACTCATCGGGGCGTTCGGTGGCGCCGAGCAAGAACGCGTCAATCAGCTGCTGATCGGGTTTACCTTCCCAGAGCAGGGTGCGCATGGCGCGACCGGCGGAGCGATGGTATTCCCAGGGGTCGCCGTCGGGGGTGCGCACGAGCGCCCCGGCAACGTATGCGGCGAGCGGGGTGCGGTTAATGTGGTCGCTACCGATCACGCTCCTGGGGGTGAGGGTTCGGGCGAGGGATGCGCGTTCCTCCTCGGTGGCGCCGGTGATGACGGCGTGGTATTCCTGCACGTCAGTTGATTCTGCCGCCATGAGGGCTTTGAGGGCGGCGCGGCGCTCTTCGAGGGTACGCTCACCTGCGTTATGCGGCTGGGCGGTATCAGTCATTGGTACCTGCTTTCGGGGGTTAGTGAAGGTAGTGAAGAGTTGAACGGAGACGTTGAACGGAGGTGTTGAAAGGGCGCGGGGGTTGAGCGGTTAGCCCTGCACCTGTTTGAGGATATTCCGGGCATACCGCGCCTTCTGCGAAGAACCGGTCAGCGAACCCAACCAGGCACGCAACGGCTCATCCACAAGCTCCGCACGGGTGGCGGAGTCGAGAGTCGCCAACGCCTGGCTGAAAGCGCCCAGCAGCTTACCGAGCGAGTTCGCCCCGGTATCCAGATGCGGTATGAGGCGCGCGAAGAAGCACACCGCCGCCCGCGCATCCAGCTGGGCGAAGTCGGTCAGGGCGAGCGCCCAACGGTTCAGCATCGCCAGCGGCACAAAATTCACGAAGCCTGCCGTGGCGTCCTCAAGGCTGAGCTGGTCGTCCAGCACGCGGTGCATGATTTCCACGGCGAGGGAACGAATCTCGACGCGCTGCTCCGAGAAACCCGCGGCGAACACGAATGCGCAGGCGGGACCCCACACGCCGGGGTGCGCCGCCAACGCCAGATACAGGCTCCGGTCGAAGGCGCTGTGGTCCAAGGTGTACCAGTTGCTGCTAGCGCAATAGAAAGCCAGCGGCTCTGCCCGCGCCGGGTAGAGCAGGGCGTACTGTCCTTCTTCGTCGTGGTGGGCGGTGGCGAGGCCGCGGAAAGCGTTCAGCTCCGGGGTGGAAGCACCGTGCATCACCTCGTTCAGTTGAAGGCCCCAGCTCTTTTCCCGCTGGGATACCGTGATGGATTCCAGGTAGGGGTTCACACGCTGAGTGTAGAGAGTGCCGTCGAGGGCGGAGCGGAGCACGCGAATCTGGGTAGGAGCAGAGCGCGGGGCCTCCTCCTGAGCGTTCTTCATGTATCGCTCTTCGAGGCTTTCAAGCAGGGTCAGCGCCTCAGCGCGGCGGCGCTGCGCCTCCTGCCGCTGCTCATCGGTAGCGTACGGAGGCAGCATCTCCGGCACACGCACACGCAGTAGCGCCGCCGTGAAATCCGGGCGCAGGATGGGGGCTCCATCAGCCAGGTTCTTGGCGTACCGGCGCACCAGGGTATCCGGATGCACCCACCCGCCGAGCAGTTCAGGGGTGGCGAGCGGCGTGTAGCTCTGCCTGCTCTTCAGCGTGCCGAGGGCGTCCTTGAATCCGGTGCTGAAGAACGCGGCGTGGCGGGAGTACATGTAGTGCAGGTTCGGCACCGTACCGGGGTCTTCCCTCTGGGTCATCTCCGATGCCTGCGCGCGCTCACGTAGCTTCCCGGCGGCGGCAAGAACCGTCAAATGCACACGCATGTGGAACCAATCCAGGCCCCAGTGGTTCAGCTTTTTCAGGCAGAGGGGAACAAGCTGTTCGAGCAGGTTCGGGCTCTGCGCGGTGCCGTCGGTACTGAGCAGGTAGGCGGTGAGCAGTTCCAGCTCCAGCTCGCATCCGGCGTGCGTTTCGGGCTGGTCTGCTTCGTTGAGCGCATCGGGGGTGGCGCAGGGCGCGACCCGATGGTGCAGGAGCGCGCGGGCGCGTTCGTGCACGTCGGATGCGGTAACGGGGCGCACGGGGGTGTCCCAGTACCGGTGGATTACGGCGCGGGAGGCGACGAGCGCCTCCGCGGCGGCGGCCTCAATGTCAGCAGCTTCAGTGAGGGCGGTGCTTTCGGTACCGCTCCCCCGGCTATTCTCCGGGCTGTACCCATCTTCAAGGAGCGGCGAGCCCTCTTCCTGAATCTGCGCCACAACAAGCGGATCCAGCTGGGATCGGTAGTCGCGGTAGAGTTCACGGGCACGCTCAGCGAACACGATAACGTCGGCGCTCGCGTTGTCTGCGGCGCCCGCCTGCACCCATTCTTCGAGGTGGTTGAGAGCGGCGGCCTGCACCTGCGCGTGGGTGTGGCTGAGCGCCATGACCACCGCGTCTTCGCAGGCGGCAGCATCGAGGGTGCCCGCCCGGTAAAGCGCCTGGAGCATGGTCAGGATTTTGAGCGCGTTTGCTTTGGTTCCGGCGCATACGGCGGGTGCCGCGTAGGCGAATGCGGTAGCATCCAGCGCCTGCGGGTTTTTGGTCCAGAGGCGGTGAATATGCTGCACGCCGAGGGTCACACTCGGGCCGATAGGCGAGGAGAACAGCGTCAGAAATTCGCTCTGACGTGCCGCGATTTCTTCGGCGGTGAGTTTGAGCCCGGTGACCAGGCGTGAGAACCAGCCGACCCGGTACGCCGGGAAGTCGCTCATGAGGGAGCTCAGGAGCGCGTCAATGAGGCGGTCGCGGCTAATCAGCCCGGTTTCGGTGGCTTCGATGAGGGCGCAGGACCAGCCGGGGTTGTTGACCTTCTGTGCAGGCTTGTAGGAGTCGCGCTGGGTGAGGGATACGTCCCGGTTACCTTCGACGGCGAGCATGCCCCAGATGAGCTCTTCACGCAGTTGCTGATCTTCACGCAGCAACGGGAGGATCAGCTCGCGGTCGCAGTTGATGAGGGCGGTGTAGTATTCCTCGTTGTGTTCGAGGCGCGCCCCGCCGTAGAGCTCAGCTAGGCGCATGGCAACGCCTCCGGTGAACCAGCCGAACTCTGCGTAGGCTTTGACGCGGTCCTGCGTGACGGTTCCGGGCGTGTTTTTACCGAACTGGGAGCCGTATGGGGTGGTGGTGATGTCGAAGTATTGCCAGCGGCGGTAAATCTGTTCGAGGGTACCGCCGACCGCCAGGATGTTGGCGAGGTTGCGGTTGAAGTGCATGATGTCGCTCCAGGTTTTCTGCTGCCTGGTGAGCGGGTAAATGACTTCGCCGGGGAGCGGCTCGGTGATGACACCTTCGGGGAAGGTGTGCGTTTCGGTGCGTTTGCTCATGGTGGTCTTTCGGGAGGAAGCTGAGGCGAGCTTTTGGGGCATCGTCTTTTAGTGCGGTGCGTGGTGTATCTAGCCGGCGGCGTGTTCGCGGTAGAGAATACTGACCGCCAGCGCGTGCTTGCAGGGGCCGCGCGTACCGCGGTATTTCAACCACCAGGGGCAGGAGCAGAGGTACCCCTCCACAGCGTACGGGTCGGCGGGCAACACCACGGTGTACGTGTTCTCGCCGCTGCGCACGCTGTACTCACCGGTGCCGTGCTCCCCCGCCCCGACCCGCTCAATAGCGCCGGAGTCGGCAAGCTTTTTCGCGCCGACCAGGCGCGGGTGCATGGCGGTCAGCGCCTCCGGATGCACGGGCAGCGGGCGGTGGAAATACTCGCCAGCATGCGCGTCAAAACCAACCTGACCGGAGGAAGCCAGCAGGGCGAGGGCGTCGCGGGTTGCCGCCTCATCCAGGCCGGCGCGGGCAGACATGACGGGCACGTCAATACGCGGCTCGAAGGAGAGCAGCACGCTGAGCATGTCGGCGTTCTGGGCGGTGTTCGGGTTAGACAGCGCCTGCAGCACGGATCCCTCACCGGAGAACCCGCGTGACTTTTCGGGGCTCAGACCAATGCTCAGGCGTGCGCCGGGCAGGTGCGCCACCCACACGCTGGGCACTGGCGCGTTACCGGCGGTCACGGGCTCACTGTACGCGTCCAGGCGCTGAATGTGGCGGATGAGCGGCTCAAGCACGCGCAGACGTTCGGGGCCCGCCACGCATACGGATCCGGCGGTGGCGCGGGTGGCAAGCCGCAGGGAACGCACGGCACGGGTCGCCCACAGCACCGCCTTGGTGCTGGAGTTACGCGGCAGGGAGTGGATGAAAGTTCGGGCGGCAGCAGCGTCCAGACTGTGCACGGGGCTCATACGGGATGAAAGCATCTGCGTTTCTGCAAAGCCCTTGAGCCAGCGGATGGGCAGCGGCACTTTTTCTTCCATGACGGAGCCGTCAAGGGTGGTGGTAAGCAGCCCGTCGTCGCCGACGTTCAGGTGGATGGGCTCCCCTGCCCTGAGGGAGGCGAGCGCGGCGCGCAGGGGCGGGTTGACGTCTACGTTGGTGACGCCTACGGCGCTGTGGCTGGCGTCGAGTGCGCTGGAGTCAACGTCGAGGCGCGCGTACACTCCGCAGCAGGCGCTGAAGGATTCGAAGCGTAGGCCTTCGGCGGTGCTGGTGACGACGGGGTCTGCGGCGCGTAGGGCCCCGGCGAGGGAGCTGGGCGGCACGTAGAAGCGGGTGCGGGCGACCCTGGCGACGACCAGTAGTGCGGTGGCGTAGACGTCTGCTCGTTCGAGGAACCCGGAGAAGAAGTACGGGTGGGAGGCGGCGCCTTCGGGGGTGCTGCCGCCGCTGGTGGCGAGGCTGAGCGCGCGGGAGTCGGCGCCGTCGATGAGGGCTGACGGTGCGGTGTACGTGTAGTCGAGGGTGTAGGCGCTCATGGCTTCTTTGCCTTTCGTATGTGGTGTATACGTCCTATCATGCCGTAAAGATTCGCGCCCCGCTACCGCTTTCGTCATTGCCGTTTGGTGCATAAAAAATCCCCGGCATTCTCGGTTGAGAAGTACCGGGGAGAAGCTCTAATGCCTCACCCTCGGTGGGGTGGGCGTGGGCTCTAGCTAGAGGCTCTGGCTAGACGACAATCTGGCCGTTGAAGCGCATTGCCAGGCCGTACAGGACCACTGCGATAACCCAGATGACGATCACGGTGACGGTCAGGCGGATCAGGTTCTTGGACGCCATACCGGAGGAGTTCAGGGAGTTGGTCATACCGCCGCCGAACATGTCGGAGAGGCCGCCGCCCTGACCGCGGTTGAGCAGCACAAGCATCACTGCGATCACGCTGGTGATGGCGATGATGACCATGAGTACGTTCATGATGACGTCCATGGGGACCTTCCTTCGTTGTCTTCTGGTGGGGTGCCTGGGCTGCGGGGCGCAGACAGACGGGTTTAACTATACGCTACCGCCGCCATTCGGTCACGTTGAGGCGGCTTTTTACGCGGCGCGGTTGCTGCGGCGCTGGTATTCGCTGGGGGTCAGCTGCAGGGCGGCGGGGCGGTCGGTGAGTACACGCTGGGCGGTGAGTTCGTCGCCTTCGGTGTCGTAGGCACGCACGTATCCGCCGTCGATGAGGTAGTAGGTGAACTGCTGCGCGGCTGCCCAGTAGGCGCCTCCTTCAGCGTAGAAGCCCTGGTCTACCCAGTCGCGCAGGGTGAGGGTCACGGGGATTTCCGGTGAGGAGGTGCGGCTGTAGAGCTGGTCGAGGAACTGGTCGCGGCGGCTCTCGAAGTACTGGTATTCGGGCGAGGGTTCCTGGTATTCTGCGCCGCCTGCGTAGCCGATGTTGCCGCCGTCATTGCCGGGTAGGCGCGGGGCACTCACTTTGCGGTTGCGCAGGTAGCTGTAGAGGATCATGCCGACGAGGGCTGCGATGACCAGGGAGAATCCAAAGCTGAACATGCCGTTAAGTGTACGGGGCGGACCGCGGGGTTGGCGTGTTCTGGGCGGGTTTTGCGGTTAGGGGCGAACGCGCCCGCCTCTTACGCCTGAGTCATACACCAGCCTCCTACGCCCGACCCGCCTCTTACCGCCCGGCCCTTGCCCTCGCTGCTTGCCCCCGTTTGCTCGGTGGCGGTTAAATGGTTCAGCGCCCGGTCGGGTGGGTACCCGCCGGGCGCTGTAACGCTATGAGACGCTGTGGTGCGTCGGGGTTTTATGCGTCGAAGCGTGCGATTGCTGCGAACTCGTCAGCCTGCAGGGATGCGCCGCCGACGAGCACGCCGTCCACGTCTTCCTTGCCCATAATGGAGGGTGCGGAGGAGGACTTGACGGAGCCACCGTAGAGAACGCGGACCTTCTCTGCAACGTCTGCGGAGTAGAGCTTAGCGATTTCTGCGCGGATTGCTGCGGACATTTCCTGTGCGTCGTCTGCGGTTGCAACCTTGCCGGTGCCGATTGCCCAGACGGGCTCGTATGCGATGACGAGGGTTTCTGCCTGCTCTGCGGTCAGACCTGCGATGGAGCCGCGCAGCTGCTCGAGGGTGTACTCGACGTGGGTGCCTGCTTCGCGGATTTCGAGGGGCTCACCGACGCAGAGGACGGGGGTCAGACCGTGCTTGTATGCTGCCTGGACCTTTGCTGCGCACAGCTCGTCGCTTTCGTGGTGGTAGGTGCGGCGCTCGGAGTGGCCGACGAGCACGAAGGTTGCGCCGAGCTTGGAGAGGAATGCGCCGGAGATTTCGCCGGTGTATGCGCCGGAGTCGTGGACGGAGAGGTCCTGGCCACCGTAGAGGATGTCCAGCTTGTCGCCCTCGACGAGGGTCTGCACGGAGCGGATGTCGGTGAAGGGCGGGAAGACGGCTACTTCGGTTGCGGAGAAGTTGAAGTTTGCGTCGTCGAGGGTCCATGCGAGCTTCTGGACGAGGGTGACTGCCTCTGCGTGGTTGAGGTTCATCTTCCAGTTGCCTGCGATGAGGGGCTTACGCGACATAGTTCGCTCCTTAGCTTTCCCGCTCGGTATGCCGTGCGGGGTTGTTGTTCGGAATTTTCCTTTTCTATTTTAGAGGGTTGGCGGCATATTTTCACTGGTTCGGCGCGGTTTTATGCTCCACGTTGACTATTCTCACCCCGCGTTCACCGCTTTCTTTCAACCCTTGCTATTTTGCGGGTTCTGTTGCCATTTAAACGGGTGCAGGGGAAGCCTTATAGTGGCTTCCCCTGCGGATGCACTTCCTCGGTTTTGGAGAAAGCTACAGCTGCCCAAATCCTTGCGGGTAGATCGGCTCGTAGGTGTTACGGTTGCTGTAGCCGTCGCGGTCAACCACAATCACCCACTGCCCGCGCAGATGCTCCACAGCCAGCGAGAAACGCCCCAGATACCTCAAATATTTGCGGATATCCTGCTTCTCTCCCGTCTCCTTAACGTAAAACGCAAGGTCCTTAGCCTTAGTCGTGTACAGGGTGCTCACCAGGATATTTCGGCTCGTATTTTTAGCCTTTTCACCCGCAACAAGATTATCAACAACGTTGGCATTCAGCACATTCTTATCAGCCGAGATAACCCATCCGCGCTTCTCCCTGTACAGGCGAAGAATTTCGGGGTGGAGTACCTTTTCCGGGTCCGTGACCTTAGAAAGAGGCTCAGTATCGCCCGTGTGGTAGAAGTAGTTCATCGACGCAAAGAAGTACGCCAAGAACGCGTACAGGCCGCCGCGGTCGTAGTTATCCATTCCGGGCTGCTGAATAGGGTACGGTACGTTCTGAGCCGCCTGCGCCTCGGTGGCAGGAATGAAACGGTCCTTACGCTCAAACGCCGTGTAGACGAGCGGTCCGGAGGAAGGCCCCATCGTACGGAGCTCGTTGTACTTCTCCGTGGGTTCCAGGCGCACAAACTCCTGATCCCGCTTCTTATCGGTTTTGGACTCTGAACCAATCTCATTGAGCAGTTTGTTACCCCAGCCAAAAGCTATCGCGACGAGGGCGGCGCCAGCGAACACGCCAGCCCGTATCAACCTGGCACGAGATATCACACGCCTCATGTACGCTCGTTGCTCGTTATATCCGGGTCCGCCATATCCTGGCCCACCGTATCCGGGTCCACCAAAGTTATTCGTCATGTTGCTCTCCCCTCCCCTAACTCAGGCTATTTTCTGAAATGAATTGGACGGGCCTCCACTCATTCGTAAATTGTGTGCGTAGAGTCCCGTGTATTGCGCCGTCACGGATCAGGCCGCGCGTATCAAAATCGGTGATGGGGTACACCTGGTTCGTGTCTTTGCGGTACACCTGAACTTCGGGAAGAATATCGAACCGCACATTCCATTCCACAATTTTTAGCGTCTCGTCAATGAGGCGCGGCTGCCCCTCCAGCAGGTTCATGGTCAGAATCTGGGGGTTAGGAGTAATAACCCAGCCCCTGCCCTCTTCGTAGAGGTCCTGAATGGCGGGGAAGAACATTTCTTCGCTGATATTGTCCATCCTCAGAACTGCAGGTTCGGAGGCTAGAATCATGTAGTTTTGGCAGGCGTAGTAGTAGCCCAGGTAGGGGCGCAGGTTTGACACCTCGTAAGCACTCGACGTGTACCTCACCCCAGGGGCGGGTGCCGAGTAGGCGGGGTGGTCCCGGTTTGCGGGCGTGTAGGGCCCGATCACGTGGTCGGCAACATACGGGTATGTTCCGGTGTAGTCTTTTTCGTCAAAAAGCGTTTGAGCGTTTACGGTCATTCTTTCCCTCCCTGGAGTCCGTATTCACAAGCTGTCGAGTTCATGAGCCGCCAAGTTCGCAAGCTACCAAGTTCGCAAGTTGCCGAGGCGGTTCTGGGCTGCTCGCGGGCGGCTAGGCTCAGTGCCTGGGCGTCTTCGCCCGTCCGCCTTTGTTTGTCTGCATTTGCTTGTCTGTATTTGCTTGCCTATAGAGGTGCGTGCGCTCCCTGCCTCACTCCCCCTCGACTATCTTGAGCTTGCCGGACGGGGCCCTCTATATTTCCAGTCTATTAGAGCTATTCCTCTGTGTCCCTGATAGAAGCTGTACGCTGCAGAATCCACAGCATATAGCCAGGAAACAGTATGCAAACACCCGCAAGGATAACTAACCGGGCATGAGCGGGCATGCAGAAACCCCCGCCGGAACGGTACCGAAATACCGCCCCGACAGGGGTTCCCTACACTAAAACCGTGTACTAAATCTGTGCGTCCAGATTAGGCGCCCAGTGCCTCCAGGCCGGGCAGGGTCTTACCCTCAATGTACTCGAGGGAAGCGCCACCACCGGTGGAGATGTGGCCGAACTGCTCATCCTTGAAGCCCAGGTTACGGACTGCAGAAGCGGAGTCGCCACCACCAATGATGGAGAATGCGTCAGAGTCGACGATAGCCTGTGCAACCGCGCGGGTACCCTCAGCGAAGGGAGCAATCTCGAACACGCCAACGGGACCATTCCAGAAGATGGTCTTTGCAGCCTTAATCTTCTCAGCGAAGATCTCGCGAGTCTTGGGGCCAATGTCCAGACCCTCAGCCTCTGCACCCAGCTTGCCGCCGGTCAGGTCCTCAATCGGGCGAATCTCAGTGTTAGCGTCAGCGGAGAATGCGTCAGCCCAAACAACGTCCACTGCGGTGATGATCTCGGTGCCCTTCTCGGGAGCTTCCTTCATGTAACGCAGAACGTTCTCGACCTGATCCTTCTCCAGCAGGGAGTTGCCGACCTCGTAGCCCTGTGCGTATGCGAAGGTGTAGCCCATGCCGCCACCAATGAGGATGGTGTCAGCCTTACCAATCAGGTTGTCAATCACAGCGAGCTTATCAGAAACCTTAGCGCCACCCATGACCACGACGAAGGGACGCTCGGGGTCGTTCAGGGTCTTAGCCAGAACGTCAACTTCCTTCTTCACCAGGTCACCCAGGTATGCGGGCAGACGCTTAGCAACGTCGTAGACGGAAGCGTGCTTGCGGTGAACTGCACCGAATGCGTCGTTCACGTATGCGCCATTCTCGCCGGTCAGTGCGACCAGCTCGTCAGCGAATTCGCCGCGCTCTGCGTCGTCCTTGGAGGTCTCGCGTGCGTCGTAGCGGACGTTCTCAACGACCAGAACTTCGCCGTCAGCCAGGGCTGCTGCCTTAGCCTTTGCGTCCTCGCCTACCAGGTCGGTTGCAACCTTCACGGGCACGGATGCCAGCTCAGCCAGGCGTGCAGCTGCCGGTGCGATGGAGTACTGGGGGTCGACCTTGCCCTTGGGGCGGCCCAGGTGTGCAGTAACGATAACGCGTGCGCCAGCCTTGGCAAGCTTCTCAATGACGGGCAGGGATGCGCGGACGCGGCCGTCGTCGGTGACAACGCCGTCCTTCAGAGGTACGTTCAGGTCGGAACGGACGAGAACGTGGCGGCCTGCGACGCCTTCTTCGAGCAGTTCGGACAGTGCCTTAGCCATAGGAATTCCTCCTGGATAGGTGGGTTTATATACCGTTTCCATCATACCGAACATTAGGGTGATTGACAGCCTAGTAAATAGTTTTTAGATGGTGTTTCTCCGCAGAATATCGCGGATATTCGCACTCTCTATCAGCTATTTTCTTACGGTATTTTTGACCCGAAAAGGGCGATGGAAACCAGTATGTTTATACGTTTTTGGGGTTTTATTAAGACCCTTACACAGGGTCTTGGTACAGAAAACCCCGACTCCCCCGCTTGATGCGGTGGTGCCGGGGTTCACTATGCGTTAGTTACGCGGGGTGACGCTTACACTCGGTGAGCGTCGCAAGCCTATTGGGGCTTAGAGAGATGCCACAACCTTGTTGGTGAACATCACGAGGCGTGCAACGTAGCCGTACTCGTTGTCGTACCAAGCGATAACCTTCACCTGGTCGCCGATGACCTTGGTCAGCGGTGCGTCGAAGACGGTGGAGATGGGCTCACCCTCGATGTCCTTGGACACGATGGGATCCTCGTTGTACTTGATGATGCCCTTCATGGGGCCCTCAGCTGCTGCCTTGACTGCTGCGTTGACTTCCTCAACGGTGACCTCACGCTCAGCGGTGAAGGTCAGGTCGGTGATGGAGCCGGTGATGGTGGGAACGCGGACTGCGAAGCCGTCCAGCTTACCCTTCAGCTCGGGCAGAACCAGGCCAACAGCTGCTGCTGCACCGGTGGAGGTGGGGACCATGTTCACAGCTGCTGCGCGTGCACGGCGCAGGTCGCGGTGGGGAGCATCCTGCAGACGCTGGTCAGCGGTGTATGCGTGGATGGTAGTCATCAGACCCTGCTTGATGCCGAATGCATCGTTCAGAACCTTAGCCATCGGAGCGAGGCAGTTGGTGGTGCAGGATGCGTTGGAGACGATGTGGTGGTTAGCTGCATCGTACTGGTCGTCGTTCACGCCCATGACGAAGGTGCCGTCAATGTTCTTACCGGGAGCGGAGAGGATAACCTTCTTAGCGCCAGCCTCGATGTGTGCCTTTGCCTTGCTGCCTTCGGTGAAGAAACCGGTGGACTCGAGGACTACGTCAACGCCCAGGTCCTTCCAAGGGAGGTTCTGGGGGTCACGCTCAGCGAGGATCTTGATTTCCTTGCCGTCAACAACCAGTGCGCCTTCCTTGACCTCAACCTCTGCGTTGAAGCGACCCATGATGGAGTCGTACTTGAGCAGGTGTGCCAGGGTCTCAACATCGGTGAGGTCGTTGATTGCGACGATCTCGAAGCCGACGCCCTCGGTCTGAGCTGCGCGGAAGAAGGTGCGGCCGATGCGGCCGAAGCCGTTGATTGCTACGCGTACAGTCACTGGAGTATCTCCTTGTCAGTGCGTTGGTGGCGGTGTACGAATCCGATGCCTTGCAGGCTCTGGTTTAGTCGGATTCGTCCGTGCTCTATGTTGCCCGGTTCGTTCCGCCGTTGTTGGTAATAATCCTACCCTAGTTTGTGTGTGTTTTGGTGTGTTCCATCAAGAAATTTTTGTGAGTTATGCCATAAAAACCGGCAAAAACCCATTGTTTTCTGTTGTTTTACGTTGTGTTCACCCTTAGAAAATGTTGCGATACGGTCACGGCAACATAAACACACATGAAACACACATTTACTAAAAACCGCGCCATATCAAGACAAAATCTGAGGGTAAAAAACACCCTTTCACTTGCGAATGGGTTTCAATGACGCCCCCTGCGCTCGCACGCAGTGCAAATTCTCACCCGATAACAGATGACCCCAACGTAAGACACACCACAGCATTAAAAGGGCTAAATAGGCCCCCGGCATACAGTTTTCGTGTTGCATTTCGTGTCGCAACAGGGGCGGCTAGTACACCACCAACGCAACAGCGCCCAAACCCGAATGAGCCGACAGCACCGGCGGTAGCGCACTCACCAAAAACTCCGGCGCCGAAGAGTCGGCAGCATCATGAACAAGGGAACTCTCTCCCAGCATCTGCTGAACCTGCTCATACAACTGCACCGCCTGCGCCGCATTACCCACATGATGCACCGCAACCACCTCACCGCGCGGGGTTGCCTTGAGAGAAGAACTGGTGCGAGAAAAACCAGTGAGGGAAAAACCGGCGCGAGAAGAATCCATGTCAGGTGCAGCCACAGATGTGAGAGCCGCCGCATGCTGATGCTCACGGCAGGTCTGCACAGTCACCTCCACCAGGCGTTCCAGGGCGCGCGCCGCAGTGCGGGGACGCTCCACGTACGCCAGCTTGCCCTCGGTAATCGTGCCAATCGGCTTGATCTGGAACATCTGACCCACCATCGCTAACGCCGGGGAAACACGACCGCCGCGGCGCAACGCATCCAGGGTCGGGATATAGAAGTAGAGCGTGGACTGCTCGCAGATGGATTGAATGTAGTCCACCAGCTGCGCCGCAGTTGGATACTCAACGTTTGAGCCGGCGGATGCAGCGTTCAGCACCTCCAGGGCGCGCACCACCGCATGACCGTAGGCGCCCGCGACCGTGCGGCTATCCACCACGCTCACGCCCGTAGAACCCAGGCGGCTCAGGCGGGCACCTGTGCGTGCCGCCTCCACCGTGCCCGAGAGCTCACCGGACAGATGCACAGACACCACGTGAGTAAAACCCCGCGACGCCAGCTCGTCATACACATCAGCAAACACACCCGGCGCGGGCCCAGAAGTGCTCACCGTCTGACCCATCACGTGCGCGAGCATAATCGCCTCGTCCACCTCAGCAGTGGTCAAATCCTGCAGCTGACGATCCGGCTCACCGGGCGTGCGAATAGTCACCGGCATCGGAACCAGCACAAAATTACCGCGAGCGCTCAGGCGCTGCACGAGTTCCGGGTCGAGGGCGGCGGCGCTATCGGTTACCACGGCAATGCGGTTCTCTGCGTTGTTTTCTCGCTCCATATTCCGACCCTTCTTCCGGTTCGTCAGTGCATGATTCGATGACGAACCCTCTCCTAGCGTTCCCTGAACATTATGGCACTCATCACTAGTGCAGTACAGCAAAGCCCCACCGCGCCTCCGGTACGTTCCATAGAACGAACCGAAACCACAGCGGGGCTTGTACTTTATCTAAGAAGTTTAGACTCTAGGAAACTTAGACTCTAAGAAGCTTAGATCACGATGTTCACGAGCTTAGGCGCACGCACAATCACCTTGCGGATCTCGGCGTCACCAATCGAACGCTGAACAGCGGCATCCGCCAGAGCCAGTTCCTGAAGCTCCTGCTCGGAAATATCCTTCGCAACCTCCAGGCGAGCCTTGACCTTGCCCTTAATCTGCACGATAGCGGTGACGGTGTCATCCACCAGCAGAGCCGGGTCAACCTCGGGGAAGCCCGCGGTCAGAACCGGGGTGTCGTGGCCGAGAGCGTGCCACATGTCCTCAGCAGTGTAGGGTGCGTACAGAGACAGCAGAATAGCGATAGTCTCAGCAGCCTTACGGACAGCCGGGTCAGCCGCACCAGCGCCGGAGTCAATAGCCTTACGGGTAGCGTTCACAAGCTCCATGGTCTTAGCAACAACCACGTTGAACTTGCCGTTATCCAGCAGGCCCTGAACCTCGTGCACGGTGCGAGCAATCAGCTTCTGCAGCTCCAGGTCACCGGTGGTTGCGTCCACACCGGGTTCGCTGGTGACGTCCTGAGCTACACGCCATGCGCGAGCCAGGAACTTCTGCGAACCGGACGGGGAAACATCCGCCCAGTCCACGTCATCCTCGGGCGGGGACGCGAAAATCATGGTGGTGCGGATAGCGTCCACACCGAACTTGTCGAGCTGCTCGCCCAGGTTCACGCCGTTACCCAGCGACTTGGACATAGCCTTACCGCCGTTGAGCACCTGACCCTGGTTCATGAGCGCCTTGAACGGCTCATCGTGCTTGATCAGGCCCAGGTCGCGAACAACCTTGGTGAAGAAGCGTGCGTACAGCAGGTGCAGAATAGCGTGCTCCACACCGCCCACGTACATGTCGACGGCACCCCACTCGCTCATAGCCTGCGGGTCGAAAGGAGCCTTGTCGTAGTTCGGGGAAACGTAACGCAGGAAGTACCAGGAGGAATCCACGAAGGTGTCCATGGTGTCCGAGTCACGGCGAGCCTGCTTGCCACACTTCGGGCAAGGAACGATAGCCCACTCATCGGCAGCAGCAAGAGGCGACTGGCCCTTAGGAGCCAGCTGCTCACCGCGCAGGTTATCGGGCAGCAGCACCGGCAGCTGATCCTCAGGAACCAGAACCTCGCCACAATCCTCACAGTGAATCACGGGGATGGGGGTACCCCAGAAACGCTGGCGGGACAGCAGCCAGTCACGCAGACGGTAAATAACCTTACCCTCACCGGTGCCGGCAGCCTCAACCAGCTCAATAGCCTTAGCGAGCGCCTCAGCCTTCGGCAGGCCGGTCAGCTCACCGGAGTTGATGAGCACGCCGTCACCAGCCGCAGCAATACCGCTGGTAGCCGGGTCCTCAGCGCCCTCAACGTCCAGGACCTTCACGATGGGCAGGTCGAACTTCAGGGCGAACTCGAGGTCGCGCTGGTCGTGTGCGGGCACAGCCATAATCGCGCCGGTACCGTAGTCGGCGAGCACGTAGTCAGAAGCCCAGACGGGCAGCTTCGCGCCGGTCAGCGGGTTGATCGCGTAGCGGCCGGTGAACACGCCGGTCTTCTCGCGGTCGGAGGACTGGCGGTCAATATCGCTCAGTGCCTTAATGTCTTCGCGGTACTGCTCCAGGGCAGCCTTGTGCTCGGGTGCCACGATCTGCTCGGCGAACGCCGCATCCGCAGCAACCACGATGAAGGTTGCGCCGTACAGGGTGTCCGGGCGGGTGGTGAACACGGTGAAGGACTCAGCGGGCTGGTCCTCGGTCGCCTCAATCTCGAAGCGCACCTCAGCACCCTCGGAGCGGCCAATCCAGTTGCGCTGCATGAGCAGAACGCGGTCGGGCCACTTGCCCTCCAGCTGCTCCATGTCGTCCAGCAGCTGCTGTGCGTAATCGGTGATCTTGAAGTACCACTGGTTCAGCGACTTCTTCGTCACGGTAGTGCCGCAACGCTCACATGCACCGTTCACAACCTGCTCGTTTGCGAGCACGGTCTGGTCCTTGGGGCACCAGTTGACCATGGAGTCCTTACGGTACGCCAGGCCCTTCTTGTAGAACTGCTCGAACAGCCACTGAGTCCACTTGTAGTACTCCGGGTCCGAGGTGTGCAGGCGGCGGCTCCAGTCAGCGGCAATAGCGTAACGCTTGAAGGACTCAGCCTGAGTCTCAATGTTCTTGTACGTCCACTCCTTGGGGTGAGTGTCGTTCTTAATGGCTGCGTTCTCAGCGGGCAGGCCGAAGGAGTCCCAGCCAATCGGGTGCAGAACATCGTAGCCGCACTGCTTGAAGTAGCGGGCGTTCATGTCACCAATAGCGAATGCCTCCGCGTGACCCATGTGAAGGTCACCGGAGGGGTACGGGAACATATCCAGCACATACTTGCGGCCCTTGGGGGCGTCACCGGTGGGCTGGAAAACCTTCGTTTCGTCCCAGTAGGGGCGCCACTTGGCTTCCATAGCGCGGAAGTCGTACGCATTTTCGTTGCGTTCGGTCTCTACCTGAGCAGACACAGCGATTCCTTAAATAAAGACAGGTTGATAAAAACTTAACCCTCCAAGTGTAACGCGAAACCCGCACCGCGCCAGAGTTGAGGCGGCCCCGACTACCAAATGGACGGCACCGCCCGCCCGAGCGCCCACGCGGCCGCCGATGCGTCAGGCGGGTTTCAGAGCCCTTTCAGGCTTCTCCCCTAGAATTAAGAACGGGACTTTGCCGTCCCAGTACCCAACCCGCGAAAGGTACCCATGACCTCCACCGTTACCCCGCACTCCCCCAACACCTCAGTTCTTGAAGGCGTGCCCGGCCCGCTCATTCCCGGCACCCGCCACGACGCCCTCATCGGTGACGGCGCGCAGGCAGTCATGACCCGCTACTGGCAGTACGGCAAAGGCATGAACGACGGCACCTTCCCCGAAGGCTCCTACCCCGTACTGCTCGTGCACGGATTCCGCGGCGACCACCACGGCCTCGAAATCATCGCGAACTACCTGCTGAAGCTCATCCCGAACGTCAGCATCATCAGCCCTGACCTGCCCGGCTTTGGCCGCTCCGCAGACCTGCCCGAAAATGCCCAGGGCGAAGGCACTCAGGGCGAAGACAATATCAACGCGTACGTGGCATGGCTGAACAACTTTGTGAAGCACACCAACCCCACCCGCGAGGATGCACAGCCCCTGCCGCTACACGTGGTCGGCCACTCCTTCGGCTCCATCGTCACCAGCGCCTTCGCCGCCGCACACCCGAAATCGCTCGCGTTGCTCTCACTCATCAACCCGATTAGCGAACCCGCCCTCGAAGGCAGCCAGCGCGTCGCCTCCCGCCTCGCCTCCCTCTACTACCGCGCCGGCGCGGCACTACCCGAAAAAATCGGCTACCCGCTACTGCGCTCGCAGCTGATTACCCGCGCCTCCAGCGAAGTCATGATGCGCACCAAAGACAAGGCAATGCGCCGCTTCATCAACGGCCAGCACGCCGCCTACTTCGGCTCCTTCGGCTCCCGCCGCGGAGTGCTCAGCGCCTACGAAGCGTCCATTACGCACACCGCCGCCGAATACGCCGCCGCAATCCGAGTACCGGTGCAGATGCTCGTCGCCGAAGACGACGACCTGGGCACCCCCGAAACAGCGCGCGCCATGTACGCGACGCTGACCTCCCGCGACCTGCCCACTTCTTCGTCCGGCGCCCGCGAGCGCCTGGACATGATCCCCGAAGTCGGGCACCTCATCCACTACGAAACCCCTCGCCGCGCCGCGGAACTCATCGCCGATTTCGCCGCCGACCGCTAAGGGAACGAGAAGTAAGGAACCAACATGAAACTCATGGTTGACGCCCGATACACCCGTATCGGCTTCCACGACGGCATCAGCCGCTACACTGCGTCCCTGCTGGGTGCGCTCAAAACCCTCATCGACACCGGTGACGAAGCCGCCGCCGACCTCGACCTGACTATGATCATTAGCGACGAACGTCAGCTGGACATGCTGCCGGATCTGCCGCATGTGAAAATCTGCTCGCCCACCGGCCCGCTCGAACCGACCGCCTCGCTACAGCTGAATAAGTACGCGCCGGACGTAGTGTTCTCCCCCATGCAGACCATCGGCTCCACCGGACGCAAATTCAAGCTGATCCTCACCCTGCACGATTTGATCTACTACTCGCACCCGACCCCGCCCGGGTTCCTGCCCGCACCGGTGCGCGTGGGCTGGCGACTCTTCCACAAGACCTACACCCCGCAGCGCTTCCTGCTCAATCACGGCGACGCGGTCGTGACGGTTTCTGAGTCGACCGCCTCGCTGATTCGTGAGCACGAGCTGACCACCAAGCCGCTGTTCGTGGTGCCCAACGCCCCGCAGCCCGGAAGCGTGGTCTCCCGCCAGACCGCGCTGGAACGCGCCACCACCCGCGAGGAGCAGCCCGTCAAGCACTTGGTGTACATGGGTTCGTTCATGCCGTACAAGAACGTTGAAACCCTACTGCTGGCGATGCGTTCTCTGCCGGATTACCGCCTGCACCTGCTGTCGAAGATGCCGCCGCAGCGTCTGGTGCAGCTCACCGACGAACGCCTCATCGGTGAGAACGTGGAGGTGCACAACGGCGTGAGCGATGAGGAGTACCAGCAGCTGCTCCGCCAGGCGCACGCGCTGGTGACTGCCTCCCGCGAGGAGGGTTACGGTCTGCCCGTGGTTGAGGCGCAGGCTGCCGGCTGCCCCGCGGTGATTAGTGACATCCCGATTTTCCGTGAGATTGCCCCGCACGCCGTGTTCGCGCCGGTTGACGGTGCCCCGGAGGCGCACGCCGCCGACTGGGTCAAGGCTATCCGCTCCCTGGAGGACACCGCCGTTCGCGAGCGCGTGATTATTGACGGCCTGTCGGATGTGCGCCGTTACTCCTGGCGCGACTCGGCGCTCAAACTGCTGAAGGTCGTGCGCGGGCTCTAATGCCCTGACTCTGAAGCGTGGACTCTATAGCGTGCGCGGCGTATGCAACGCGGCGCTAAATTACGGCGCTAGATACAGAAATGCCGCCGCACTCCCCCAAAACTCGGGAGGGTGCGGCGGCATTCTCATATTCAATTCGGGGGCGCCGGGCGGCGTATGCGGCACGCGTTCTGCGCAGCGGCGGTATGCGAGGGCAACTTACAGCAACGATGCGCAGCGGCGGTATGCAAGGGCGGTTCGCTACACACTTCCTCCGCGCCGACGCAGGGAACCCGCCTTCGCAGAGCTCGGGCACCCTGAGGGCGCATCCGGAAGGTGCAGCCTCACCGCATCACACCGAAGCAAAAATCCTTATACGTAAGCTCCGCGGGCCGCTTCCTTCGCAGCCAGCTCATCCGCGTGACCGTACGCGTAGAAAATCTTCGCATCATCCAGCTCAGCAAAACGAGCCAGGTAGCGGCACACCGCGCCACGCTGAGCCTTCGTCATCGAGGACAGCAGCACAGGATCCGGGTGAGTAATGCCGTTGTCACGGCTCGGTGCCGATTCGCCAAATTCCGGCTCGTAATCATAGGCAATATTGGTGAAACTCATCGGTGAGCACCTTTCCTTGGGGCGTTTCTGAGTGGAGCGCCGCAACAATGCAGGCACTGCCGGAGGTAACACCGCGAAAAGAACCTACGGAAATCACAGGAAGTCTCTTCGCAGTAGCGGTTGTGATACCTCTAAACTACCCAAGAGCTAACCAATGTTCAAGAACCATCAGGGAACGCCCCCATAGTGGACGCTTCCCCGGTTGTCAGGAAGAAATCGGCGGCACCATAGCGGCGTATGACCGCCACGTTCCCCACCGCGCTAAACCCCGCCCGAAGCCCACCCGAAGACAGCCCAAAACCCAGCCCGAAAAGCAGAAATGCTGCCGCACTCACACGGAGTGCAGCAGCATTTCTAAAAACTAACGATGCGGGCTACGCCATAGTTGCGTAGAGGCCGCGCTCGGCATCCTTACGAGCCAACTCATAGGCGTGACCGTACGCGTAGAAAATCTTTGCGTCATCCAGCTCAGCGAAGCGCGCCAAGTAGCGGTAAACAGCTCCTCGTTCTGCGCTGGTCATGTCGGAAAGCAACGCGGGGTCCGGGTGCATGACGCCGTAATTGTGTACAGAAGCAGACCCGCCGCATGCAGGTTCGTATGCGGGGGTGATCATAGTCTGAGTCACCAGTATTCATCTTTCGTTGGTGCGCACGGTTGTGAGGCATGCGCGAAGTTGAGTGATAGATACTGCCAACACTACCTCGACAAGCGTCGAAATAGTATCCGCAGTGGTGAATATTTTACCGTGAATACGGTGACTACGCTAATTAGGGGCGCCTAGAGCTATTATCAACCACTAAATGCACATGGTGCATAAAATGGCGGATGTGCGCCACACCGAGCGGGACTAATCTACACCCCGTTCGTCTGTGCCGTACTGGTCCGGGATGCATAAGTTTGAGACGCGCCCTTCTCCCCTGCGCTCGCCACGGCTTCATCTTCGTCATCGTCCTCGTCACCATCAAGACCCAGAAGAGCCGTCACCATCGGCAGAGGATTGAACTCGCCCAGCTGACCGGTGCGGTCCACCTTGCGCATCATGAACGCACGCTGCAAACGCCGCTGAGTCCACGGCGAAAGCACCATCATCAGCAGCGCCTCCACCACAAAAATGCCGACCAGAACCCATAGCAACAGATCCGAAGAACCCGCCTGCTCACGCAGCTGCTGAGCATCCGCCGCCAGACGGTCGAAGTCCTCCGAATGCAGGCGCGAGGTATCCAGCCCCGTCAACGCGGACAGGCTCACCGGCGACGCCACATTCAGCAGCACCGACAGCATCAGCAGAAGCACCGCATACAGCCCGTAATGCATGGTGCGCATCCACTTCTTCACCCGCGCAAAACCGCGGTTCAGTTCCGCACCAATATCGGTGAAAGCCGCCGCCTTCTGCGCCTGCTCACCCGCCGGCATCATGTGCGGCACCAGGCGGTGCGAAAGCATCAACGGCACCGGCGAACACGCATCAAAATACTGCATGTGACTATTCACCGACGGGCCCGGCAGGGTCACAAACGTAACATCCACACTGGCGGGCTGAGTAATATTCGACCTGCCGATACTGTCTCCACGAGCGGAAATCTCGCACCGGTCAGCCACATCAAGCTCCTGCAGCATCGGCGCGTAGGCGCGCACATACAGGTGGCAGGCGCTACGCACCGACATCATGAGCACCAGAATTAGCACGCCCCAAAACGCCACGGAGGCGGCGGTCAGCTCAGGGACAGCGCCCTCAACACGCAGCTGAGCCAGCAGCAGCATGAACACCGCGTACAGCATGAAAACGCCGTGCACGAAGAGCACCGGAATCAGCCACTTCACGTAGGCGCGCGTGCCGTACGGGTTGACCAGGCGCGCATCAGCCGGACGCACATCAGCCGGGCTCTTCGCGGAAGCATTTGCAGAGATTTTTGTGGAGGTGCTTTCCCGGCTTTCCCCGGCGCTCTTGCGGGCAATACGCGCCCGCCCCCGCGTCGTGCTCCACATACTCGCCGCAACCGGTACCACACTCAACGCCAGCGGCACCAGCATCGCATGATGCAGCAGCGAACGGTACGGGCTTGCCAGCAGGGACGCCTCCACCAGCCACGAGAACGCCGCGACCGCGCTCACCCACAGCAGCATGGCGCGGTTACGGTAACTGCCGGTTGCGTCCAAGTGCCCCGGAATGTCGTTGCGGTCACTAGCGATAATGCTAATCGGGACCACGCCGCTACCCAGGCCGTAGAAGAAACGAATCGGCTTCTTACCCGCCGCCGCGCGACGACGCAGCAGCTCATAGCCCAAATATCCGCCCTGCGAATGGGCGATAATACCCACCGCATCGCTACGGGAACTCAAATCGTCCAGCTGGCGATCCAGACGCTCATAAATACGCTCCAAATCGCGCGACTCCGGGCTGGTCGCCGTCTGAATCAGCTGCGTAGGAATAGCCTTCACCAGCACCCACAGCTCACGGGCACGACGAGCCAAAACCCAGCCCACAATACCCAGGCCGAGCACCGCCGCAAGAGCCGTAAACGCACCCTGCGCAGTGCCCAGGGACGCCACAAAAGCATCACGGAAAGTCATCACAGTCATCGCCGCCAGCACCAGCCACAGCGCCACATTCACAAACCGCGCCATAGAACGCAGCAGGTGCCCGGCACGCTCACGCCAGGTTGCGCCGGGGCGCTCATAGTAGAAGCAGAACATCAAAAACAGCGGCAAAACCGACGCCAACCAGGGCAAATGCTCCTTCAACGGGCGGTAATGCCTGGGTCGCCAAAAGCCTTCCTGAAAGAGGAGGCTGCGGCGAGTGACCGTGCGCACCGGGCGCGGCTTCGGCTGAGGCAGGCGCGGAAGTTCAAGATTGGGCAGCTCGATGTTTGGTAGCTTAATGTTCGGGAGCTCTACCTTGGGAAGCTCAATTTTGGGCAAATCAATCTTAGGGAGCTCAACCTTGGGTAGTTCGACCTTTGGCAGTTCCACCTTGGGCAGCTCCACCTTGGGCAGCTCCACCTTGGGCAGCTCAAAACTAGAGAGAGCAAAACCGGTACCCTCCGGCGCGGGCAGCTCCTCGACCGGGTCAGCGGGGTACTCCGTGCGCTCAATCGTCAACGAATACGTCAGCTCGCTATGGTGGCTCAGCGGGTTCACCTCAGCGGCAGGCGGGAGGGTATCGCCGTCAGGAATCAGCTCAACACGAACCCGCGCAGAAGCCTCCGCATCGGGGTTCTCTTCGGAGGGGGCGCCAGAGGAAAGGGCTACAGAATCCGCCCCCGTGTTCAGCGCCAACAAAGTCTGCACACTATGCGCCACCGGCTTGCCAAAATACGCGAGCGTCTCGCCGTGATTCTGGTAGCCGATACCGTGAATCAGCAGCACCGCCGCATCATGGTGCTTACCCTTACGATGCAGGGCACTCTTCGGATGCACAGAAGCATACTCAGCCAGCCGCCGCTGCTCACCGTCAGGCAGCGCGCTACCCTTCAGCAGATGAGGCACCTTAGACATGCCTCTCACCTCCTCGCCTCTGCGCACACCGCGCCCGCAAACCCGCGTGCTCAACGCCCGTAGCACGCATTATCGCCGCTGCCCGGTGCATCTCTTTCAGGGCAAAACCGCCCCCTCACCAGAACACTACAGCACGACTAGAAAATTACAGTACGTCCAGGCCGTCACAACGAATCTGAACCGGCCGCTCCCCCACGTTCTTCTTCAACGCCGCAATCGTTGCACGCGTAGCACGCAACTCACGGGTCACCTGCTGCGCAATGCTGTACGAGAAGAACATCAGGGTACGCCAATCGCCCTGAACCGGAGCCTCCTCAGAATCCTCCACAAGAGACTCCGACCAGGCAAAATACCCCTGATCCAAAGGAACCGGACCCACAATACGCAACTGCTCACGCACCCGCTCATCCAGCGCAGAAGAGCCCAAGAACTCCTCCATGAAAGCGCGAACATCCGCCTCCACACCGGTCACCGCAGCCGTACGAACCGCCGGAGGCAGACCCGTCTGAGCACGCTCCTCCAGCTCCTGACGAGCAAACCACGCCGGATCCCAACGCACCAGCGCCTGCTCCACCGGCGACGGCGAAGCAGTCGTCACCACCGTACCCTCAAGAGCCGCCGGACGAACCAACGCCGCCGCATTCAACCAGCGACGCAACGCCGCCTCCGGAGCACGCAACGAATCAAAACGAAGCATCTTATCGGCATCCAACAAAAGCGCCGCCGCATAGCCGCCAAAAGCCACCGGCTCAGCACCCGGAGTCGCCACCACCAACGCAGGTTCAGGACCAACCGACGCCCGCACATGGTCACCCGCCGAAGAAATCACCGGCACATTCGGGAACGCACGACCCAGCTCCTCAGCAGTACGAGTCGCACCCGCCGCCGAATAACGCCAATGCGTAAAACCACACTCAGAACAACGCCACTGCTGGGCCAAATGACCGCACCACGAACACGACGGAACCGACGAACCCGAAGCTACCGACAGGGGCCCGCTACACTCGCCACAACGCGCCGGCATGCGGCAACGCTCACACGAAAACGACGGAATATAACCACTACGCGCCACCTGCACCAACACAGGACCACGCGCCAACGCCCGACGAGCATGCTCAAACGCCAGGTGAGGAATACGCGCCATCGCCGCCAACGGGTCACGCGCCAACTCAAACTCCGAACCCGTCGAAAAAATACGCGGCGAATAATCACGCACCAGCGCACGCGGCGCACGCACATGAGACGCCCAACGGGTACGCACCAGACGCGCCGCCTCACTACTCATGCTGAACCCGGCAAACAGCGCCGCAGTATTCTCAGCAGAAGCACGCAGAAGCAACACATCACGGGCATGACAATACGGGGCGCGCCGCTCCACCAGCGAAGAATCGCCGTCATCCCAGCACACCACCAGGCCCAGGTTCGCCACCGGCGCGTACGCTGCCGCGCGGGTACCAATCACCACCGGAACCCGCCCCAAACGCGCCTTCACAAAACCGTGATAGCGAGTATGCGGAGTCGAATCAGAACTCAAACGCACAAACGAGTCGGCGGGCAGACGCTCGGCGAGCGCCGCCTCCAGAAGATCCAGGTTCTTAGCGGTCGGAACCACCGCAATAGCGCCGCGCCCACTTGTTGCGGCCGTCGCGAGTGCGGTCGCCACAACATCCGCCCAGGTGTGCTCCAGGTGGCCGGGAAGAACCGTCATCACGGCGCGGGTCGCGGCACCGGCGGCAACATCCTCAATGAACTCCGCACCGTTCTCGTAATCGGAGAAGACGGAGGCGGCATCCGGGGCGTCCGGGTTCAGCGCCGGCGGGTCCAGCACGAAGGGTGCGGGGGCGCCGGGGGTGGCGAGCCAAGCGTACGGGTCGGCATGAGTGGAGGTATCGGAGGCGGCAGAAGGCTCGGGTTCCGCATGCCCGAGAGCCGCGTGCTCAGATTCCACATGTTCAGATTCCGGGGCAGAATCGCCCAAATAATCCGATTCATAGCCCGGCAGAAGAGGCGCATACTTCTTATCCAGCGCGGCAACACGCGGCGGCACCGCCAAACGCAGCACGTTCGCCACCGTGGAGGCGTAACGGTCGGCAAGCGCCTCCGCCAACGCAAAAATTTCGGGCGCAACAGAGGGCACACGCGACAGCACCGACTTGAGCGGCAGCAGCGAGGTGCGCGTCCAATCGGTTGTGGCGGCGCGCTCCTCAATGTAGCCGGTCATCTCGTGCCCGTTGAACAGCACGCGCACGCGGGCGCCGGGCACCGCATCCTCACTCAACTCGGCGGGCACACGGTAGTCAAACGTGCGGTCAACCTGCGGCAAGGTGCTGTCCACGCGCACACGCGCCACCGGGTTCGGCACGCCGCTCGCCTCAAGCTCAGCGGCAACATTCACCGGCTCCGGGGCGGTAGGAATCAGGGCATCACGAAGTGCAGGAAATCCCTGCAACAGGTCAAGCTGTTGCAGGGATTCCTGCTGAGCACCCAACGGTGCTGAAGAGTTCGATTCAGAACTGCTCTGAATCACCCGAATCAGCGTGCTCCTCTACCCTGACAGATATTAGGAGGAGGACACTGCCGAACGCAGTGCATCCACGCGGTTCAGGCGCTCCCAGGTGAATTCCGGCTCGGTGCGGCCGAAGTGGCCGTGAGCTGCGGTCTTCTTGTAAATCGGGCGGCGCAGATCCAGTTCGTTAATGATTGCCAGCGGGCGCAGGTCGAAGACCTCACGCACAGCCTTCTCAATCTTGATCGGGTCGACCTTCTCGGTGCCGAAGGTTTCAACGTACAGACCGACCGGCGCTGCCTGGCCGATAGCGTACGCAACCTGAACCTCGGCGCGGTCAGCAAGACCGGCACCCACAATGTTCTTCGCAACCCAACGCATTGCGTAGGCTGCGGAACGGTCCACCTTCGACGGGTCCTTACCGGAGAACGCGCCACCACCGTGACGAGCCGAACCGCCGTAGGTATCCACAATAATCTTGCGGCCGGTCAGACCGGCGTCACCCACGGGGCCACCCTGAACGAAGCGACCAGCGGGGTTCACAATGAACTTAGCGTTGGAGGAATCCAGCTCGACGCTGCCCAGAACCGGCGCGATAACGTGCTTCTCAATGTCTGCACGCAGGTCAGCCAGGTCGTAGCTTGCGGTGTGCTGGCTCGAAACAACGACGGTGTCCACGGAGACAGGCACGTTGTTCGAATCGTAGCCGAGGGTCACCTGAGTCTTGCCGTCGGGGCGCAGCTCGGTCAGCAGGCCGTCCTTACGGACCTTGGTCAGACGCTCAGAGAGGCGGTGCGCCAGCCAAATCGGAGCGGGCATCAGCACGTTGGTCTCGTTCGAAGCGTAACCGAACATGATGCCCTGGTCGCCCGCGCCCTGGCGGTCGTACTCGTCAGCAGCGATGCCCTGACGAACCTCGAGGGACTCGTACACGCCGGCATTGATGTCCGGGGACTGCTCGCCAATGGAGACAGACACGCCGCAGAACTCACCGTCGAAGCCGCGGGTAGAGGAATCGTAGCCGATACCAAGAATGGTCTCGCGCACGATGGAGGGAATTTCGACGTAGCTGGAGGTGGTCACCTCACCCGCAACGTGCACCTGCCCGGTGGTTACCATGGTCTCCACAGCAACATTCGCTGCGGGATCCTGGGCGATGATGCCGTCAAGGATGGCGTCAGAAATCTGGTCACAAATCTTATCGGGGTGGCCTTCAGTCACCGACTCGCTGGTGAATAGGCGCAGATGGTTATTACTCACGGTTTCCACTCTACTGGTTGAGGGCGCGCGAAGATAGCGCGCTCGTAATGATGACGGTTTCCTTCAATTATGACACGTTTGTTAAGCGCCATTACGAGGCGGGGTGCTGCGTTCATACCCCGGGCGGGCCTTCACCCAGCGCCAGCCAGAGGATTAGGTCAGCGCCAGCAGGCACTTAGGCAAGCGCCGCCAGAGGATTAGGTCAGCGCCGCCAGAATCTTCTGAGCCAACGCCGGACCAATACCCGGCACCGCCGTCAGCTCCTCGGCGCTCGCCTGCTTAATCTGAGCCACCGACCCGAAATGCTTAATCAGCGCGGAACGCTTCACCTCGCCCAGACCGGGCACCTCATCCAGGGCGGAGGCGACCATCGCCTTACCGCGCTTAGAACGGTGGAAGGTGATAGCGAAACGGTGCGCCTCATCGCGGATGCGCTGCACCAGGTACAGCGCCTGCGAGGTGCGCGGCAGCACGACCGGGTAGTCGTCGTCCGGTAGCCACAGCTCCTCCAGGCGCTTAGCGATGCCGGCAACGTACACGTCCGTGATGCCCAGGTCGCTCAGCGCGGCGGAGGCGGCAGCCACCTGAGGCGGGCCACCGTCCACGAGCACCAGGTTCGGCGGATAGGCGAACTTCGCAGGCTCGGGCGTGGAGGCGTCAATCTCCCCGGAGTGCACGGGCGCGGCTTCGCGTTCCGCCTGCTGCGCCAGGTGCCTCTTGAAGCGACGCGTAATGACGTCGTACATGCTGGCGGTATCGTCACGCGCGGCGTCACCGGTAATGCTGTAGGTTCGGTAGGCGTTCTTCGCGGGCATGCCGTCCTCAAAGACGACCATGGACGCAACCACGTTCGTGCCCTGCACATGCGAAATGTCGTAACACTCGATGCGCAGCAGCGGGTCGGGCAGCTCCAGCGCCTCCTGCAGCTCCACGAGGGAGGCGCTGCGGGTGGTCAAATCACCGGCACGGCGGCTCTTGTGCAGGGTCAGCGACTGGCGCGCATTCTCGGCAACTGTCTTCATGAGCTCTGCCTTGTCGCCGCGCTGCGGGACGCTAATTTCCACGGGGCCGCCGCGCACCTCCGCCAGCCAGGACGCCAGCTGCTCCTTATTCTCGGGCTCCACCGGCACGAGCACGGAACGCGGAATATCGTAGCTGTTCAGGCTCTTCTCGGCGTCCTTTTGGGAGGCGAGGCTCGCCGCAATATCGCTGTACACCTGCGCAATCAGCTGCTCAATGAGCTGCGCGTCGGTGCTGTCGTTGACTTTCTCCACGATCCAGCCGCGCTGGCCGCGGATCCTGCCGCCGCGCACGAAGAACACCTGAACGGACGCCTCCAGGTCGTCCTCAGCGTAGGCGAATAGGTCGGCATCCACGGTCGCGCCGAGCACCACGGCGTTACGCTCAAACGCCTTAGTCAGCGCGGCAATATCGTCACGAAGAATCGCGGCACGCTCAAAGTCCATATCAGCTGCGGCGGCCTTCATTTCCGCGGTCAACTGGGCGATATGCTTCTCAGCGCCACCACCCATAAACCGGGTCAGACCGCGCGCCAACTCGCGGTGCTCCTCGGCGCTAATCTTGCCCACGCACGGCGCCGCGCACTTATCGATATAGCCGAGCAGGCACGGGCGGCCGCTATTCTTCGCGCGGTTAAACACGCCGTTCGTGCAGGTACGCACCGGGAACACACGTAGCAGCGCATCCAGGGTTTCACGAATCGCCCACGCCTGCGAGTACGGACCAAAATAGCGCACGCCCTTACGGCGCTCGCCGCGGGTCACCATGGCGCGCGGGTACACGTCATTGACGGTAATCGCCAGGTACGGGTACGACTTATCGTCGCGGAATGCAATGTTGAAGCGCGGCGAAAACTCCTTAATCCAGGTGTATTCGAGCTGCAGCGATTCCATCTCGC
>ERZ773011.4-NODE-4-length-136257-cov-11.2152_pt1 | contig 136257 bp, 94 predicted proteins | sample MGYA00580662_ERZ773011 | MGnify/ENA primary metagenome ERZ773011 (study PRJEB29015, sample SAMEA2738118) | human oral metagenome | biome: human oral; feature: human-associated habitat; material: saliva | place: China | collected 2169 ... | reverse complement strand
GTTCAGCAAGAACGCTGACCTTGACGCGGAAGGTGCCGTTCACGATTTCAGAAGCGGGAATATCGTGGGTTGCCAGAGCCTCGCCGGTGATGTTGCCGTTTGCATCCAGACGGTAGATTGCGATCTGGACACCGTTAGCGACGGACTCGTGGGTGAAGCCGGAGCCGTTGAAGGTCAGAACGTTGTACTGGTCGTTCGGATCCAGGGAAGCATCCTCGGTGGTGAGGGTTGCATTCTCGGGTGCCGCGGGTGCCTCAGGAGCGGGGGTCTCGGTCTGCTCGGGTGCCGGAGTCTCAGCCTTGGGTGCTTCCGGAGCAGGAGTTTCTTCCTTGGGGGTCTCAGTCTTGGGAGCCTCGGGTGCCGGGGTTACAGGAGCGGGAGTCTCGTCAGCCTTGGGAGTCTCGGGTGCCGGAGTTACGGGAGCGGGAGTCTCTTCGTTCTTGGGAGCCTCGGGGGAGGTAGACTCGGTGACCTTGAAGGAGGAGATAGCCACGAGCTTCTCGTTGGGCTGACCCTGCGGGTTGCTGACAGCAGCCAGTGCGTAGGATGCGCCAGCAGGCAGCTTGCTTGCTTCAACGGTAATGGAAGCCTTGAAGGTACCGTCCTGAATCTGCTCTGCGGGTACCACAACGGTAGCGAGAGCCTCACCGGTGATCTGGTTGTCTGCGTCCAGTGCGTAGATGCTGACCTGTACGCCGGGGCCAACCTTCTCACCGTAGAAGCCGGTGCCAACAACGCTCACGGTGTTCAGCTGTGCGTTACCGGGGAAGCGAGCATCCTCGATAACGATGGAGGGGTCAGCCTGCTTTGCCTCGGGGGTCGGGGTGGAGGGGGTGGTCGGCTCGGGGGTTGCAGGAGCGGTGGGGGCAGGAGTCTCAGCCTTGGGAGCCTCGGTAGCCTCAGCCTTAGGTGCTTCAGCCTTGGGAGTCTCTGCCTTAGGTGCTTCAGTTGCCTCAGCCTTAGGTGCCTCGGTTGCCTCAGCCTTAGGTGCCTCGGTTGCCTCAGCCTTAGGTGCTTCAGTTGCCTCTGCCTTAGGAGCTTCGGTCTTCGGAGCCTCAGCCTTGGGAGCCTCAGTTGCCTCAACCTTAGGAGCTTCGGTCTTGGGAGCCTCTGCCTTGGGGGTCTCGGTTGCGTTGCCGCCAGGCAGGGAAGAAGCCTGAGCAGTTGCCTTCTGATCAACAACCTGCTGCTGCTGATCGGCGGGTGCTTCTGCCGCGAAGGTTGCCGGGATTGCTGCCACAGAACCAGCGGTAAAAGCTGCCGCAGCTGCGATCTTGTAAACGCGACGGGTAGTCTTCGACATTTTTCCTCGATCTCTAAATTATCGGTGGTGAACCTACGCGGTGCGCCTCCGTCTTTGAGGGGCGCGTAGATTCACATACGGGTGTGACTGCTAAAAGGCTAGCACCCGACCCTGAGTCTTCTACCCTCTTAATGCCCGCTTTAAGCAACTGTAACGAAATCGTTATAAAACCACCCCTAAAGTTGAGAGTTAATGCAGACCAATTGTGGTGTTTTGCGATCATGTATTGACATACGAGCACCGGCAACCCTACATTTTGATTGCATTTGAAGAAAATATGATACTTTCCATGGATAATTTCACCCCAACTATTTCACCCTGGTGAACCTTAAAGTCTCACGTACCACTTTATAGTTTTATCAAGCACTCCTTGATACCTCTCCCCCACACCATTCCCGCCCCGCACGGTATCCCAACCTAAGCTGTACACAAGCCACAGGCCTCCCGTACACACACAAAAGCCGGGCGCGCACACAAAAAGCCTCGCCCGCATCCCAAGAATCTGGAATGCGGGCGAGGCACGCACAATAACCCCCGCATCAGCGAGCGCAAGAGCGCAAAGCTTAGCTCTCCTTACGAATCACCTTGAATTGGCTGGGCTGAGCCACCGGGCGAATCGTAATGCGGTCAAGGTTCACGTGGTGCGGAACGTTCAGAGCAAAAGTCACGGTCTGCGCCACATCCTCGGCGGTCAAAGGCTTCTCAACGCCCGCGTAGACGCGCTCGGCAGCCTCTTTGGAACCCAGGCGGTTCAGGGAGAACTCCTCGGTGTGCACCATGCCCGGGCAAATCTCAATCACGCGAATATTGTTCTCTGCCTCTTCCAGGCGGAGCGCCTCCGTCAGACCGCGAGCGCCAAACTTCGCCGCGTTGTATCCGGCGCCGCCCTCGTAGCCATGTTCCGCTGCGGTGGAGGTCAGGTTCAGGATTGTACCGTGACCATTCATCCGCAGCGCCTCCGCGAAGGCGCGCACCATGTGCAGAATGCCGAGCACATTCATCTGGTACATCTTCAGATAGTCAACCGTCTTGCCGTCGGCGACCTTATCCACGCCAATAGCGCCGCCGGCAATATTGACCAGGGCGTCAATGGTGCCCTGCTCTTCCAGAATCTGCTCGGCAACGAAGCGCACGGAATGCTCGTCGGTCACGTCACAGGTCACCGGGTGAGCGCCCGTCTCCGCATAGAGGGTGTAGAGTCGGTCGGTGCGGCGTGCCAGAGCATAGACGGTCCAGCCGCTTGCCACCAGCTGGTGCACAGTGGCACGACCAATACCGCTGGATGCGCCAGTCACCACGGCAACTTTGCCGTCGCCAGTATGAGGCAGAAAAGGAGATGCAGGAATGTGGGTGTTCTCAGTCATACTTTAATCCTAGTAGAGCGATGCCCGCGGGTGCTCTGTTCAAGCAAACTCGCGGGCATATATTTTGAAATTTTCGATAGTGAGAAGTGAGATAGGTGCCGGTACCACAACCGCCCGGCACCCCGTCAGGCTCCTACTTGCGGCGGCGAGGCAGACCCCAACGGCTCCTACCACCGTCACGGAATCCGAGGCGGTGCTCAAAATACACGGGCGAACTACTACCGGTCTTGATCGTATCCGGAGGAACCGTACCCTCACGCGCCGACAGCAGATAAAGAACCGCGGCACCCGGCATGAACAAAATCAGAGGCAGCACGAAACGCATGCGCGCCTCACCGTAACCACTACGCACCGTCAAATGCCAGATGCACAACGCAACCAGCACCAGGTGCAGTATCAGCAGAACAGTTTCAGACGTGCCCAAACCGAAAATACTCAGAGAACTCATGGCAACTCCTCAAAGGTCGTATGCTTTCAGTCTACGCCGCCACCGCGCCCCTGAGAAGGATTCACCGGCTGTTGATACCGTCACTATTGATACTGTCACTGTTGATACCGCGGCTATTGATACCGCAGATTTTCGCGCCTACACTTCAGGTAACCGAGGGTAGCATTTTAGGGGCTCCCTCCCCCACAGCCGTTTTCCACTGAATTAGCCGCTGAGTTTTCCACTGAATCGCCGATTACTCCTCCTATAGGGACCCCCACATGATAGCAACACCACGCCAGCGCATCACCGCACTACGCGAGCAGCGCCACGCACTCCAGCAGAGGGCGCGCAGCATCCGCGCCACCACCGGAACCCCCTACAGCTCTGAGGTACACCTGCTGCTCGGGCAGAGCTACCTCGACCCCGCCAGCTGGCAGGAACTCACCGCCTCCAGCGGAGTACGCGCCGCAGCACGCAGGGCACAATTCGCGCGCCGGTACCGGCACCTCCTGGCGCGTCTAAAAGCCGCCATCAAGCGGTACGAACAGCAGAGCACAGCGCGGAATTCCCCTGGAGCTGAGAGAATGCCGTGAATATGAGAAAATAGCCGTTATGGCTGAAAACATTTTGGGCTCAGACTCGCCCGTACAGATTAACGTTCCCGACCGCCCCGCCCTCGAAGGCCTCGAAGAGAAGCTCTCGCAGCGCTGGGCCGACGAGAAGACCTACGCATTCGACGAGAACACCACTCGCGAACAGGTCTACTCCATTGACACCCCGCCGCCGACCGCATCCGGCTCCCTGCACGTGGGTCACATGTTCTCCTACACCCAGACCGACGTCATTGCACGCTACCAGCGCATGACCGGCAAGAACGTGTTCTACCCCCTCGGCTGGGATGACAACGGCCTGCCCACCGAACGCCGCGTTCAGAACTACTACGGCGTTCTCTGCGACCCCTCCGTGGCAGACAACGACTCCTTCCGTGACCTGATCACCTGGAAGGCAGACGGCACCCCCAAGCCCGACCGCAGCCAGGCAAAGTGGCCGCGCATCTCCCGCAACAACTTCATTGAACTCTGTGAAGAGCTCGCGGTTGAAGACGAGAAGGTCTTCGAAAACCTCTTCACCACCCTGGGCCTGTCCGTTGACTGGTCGCGCACCTACCGCACCATCGACGCGCACTCCCGCAAGGTCTCCCAGCTCGCCTTCCTGAAGGACCTGGAAGCAGGCAACGCCTACATGGCTGAAGCACCGACCATGTGGGACGTCACCTTCCGCACAGCAGTGGCACAGGCTGAGCTGGAAGACAAGGAACGCCCCGGCGCGTACCACCGCATCAGCTTCCACCGCCCCAACGGCGAGAAGGTCTGGATTGAGACCACCCGCCCCGAGCTGCTGCCCTCCTGTGTGGCTCTCGTGGCGCACCCGGACGACGAGCGTTACAAGCCGCTGTTCGGCACCACCGTCACCTCCCCGCTGTTCGGCGTCGAGGTCGAGATCAAGGCGCACCCGCTGGCACAGCCCGACAAGGGTGCCGGTATCGCCATGATCTGTACCTTCGGTGACACCACCGACGTCACCTGGTGGCGTGAACTGCAGCTGGACACCCGCGCCCTCATCGGTCGCGACGGCCGCTTCTCCCGCGAAACCCCCGAGTGGATTACCTCCCCCGAGGGTCGCGAGCGCTACGAGCGTATGGCAGGCGCCACCGTCTTCACCGCACAGAAGACCGTCGTGGAGATGCTGGTTGAAGCTGGCGAAATGGACGGCGACCCCAAGCCGATTACCCACCCCGTGAAGTTCTACGAGAAGGGCGACAAGCCCCTCGAAATCGTTGCTTCCCGCCAGTGGTACATCCGCAACGGTGGCCGTGACGCTGCACGCCGCGAGAAGCTCATCGAGCGCGGCCGTGAAATGAACTGGTACCCCTCCTTCATGCGTAGCCGCTACGAGAACTGGGTTGAGGGCCTGAACGGCGACTGGCTGATTTCTCGCCAGCGTTTCTTCGGCGTTCCCTTCCCCGTCTGGTACCCGCTGGACGCTGAGGGCGAGCCGGACTACGAGAACCCGATTCTGCCGACCGAAGAGATGCTGCCGGTTGACCCTGCATCTCAGGCTGCTCCCGGTTACACCGAGGATCAGCGCGGCGTAGCGGGCGGCTTCATCGCTGACCCGGACGTTCTGGACACCTGGGCTACCTCCTCCCTGACCCCGCAGATTGCGACCGGTTGGGGCGTGAACCCGGACCTGCACGCGAAGACCTTCCCCATGGATCTGCGCCCGCAGGGTCACGACATTATCCGCACCTGGCTGTTCTCCACCGCTGTTCGCGCGGAGACCCTGGCTTCCTCCGTGCCGTGGTACAACACCGCGCTCTCCGGCTGGATTCTTGACCCGGACCGCAAGAAGATGTCCAAGTCTAAGGGCAACGTTGTGGTCCCCAACGAGGTTCTGGAGAAGTACGGTTCGGACGCTGTGCGCTACTGGGCTGCTTCCGCTCGCCTGGGTGCTGACACCGCCTACGACGAAGGCCAGATGAAGATTGGCCGCCGCCTTGCCATCAAGCTGCTGAACGCATCCAAGTTCGTGCTGAACCTGGGCGCTACCGAGAAGTCCGTGATTACTTCTCAGGCTCAGGGTCGCGTGCTCATCAACGCCCTGGATCGCTCCCTGCTGGCTCGCCTGGCGTACCTGATTGAAGAGGCAACCGCCGCATTCGAGAAGTACGAGTACGCTCGTGCCCTGCAGATTTGCGAGAGCTTCTTCTGGTCCTTCACCGACGACTTCGTTGAGCTGATTAAGGACCGTGCGTACGGTGCTCGCGGCGAGGAGGAGCAGGCTTCTGTTCTGGCTGCTCTGGCAACCACCCTGGATGCCCTGCTGCGCCTGTTCGCGCCCTTCCTGCCGTTCGTGACCGAAGAGATTTGGTCCTGGTGGCGTGCGGGTAGCGTGCACCGCGCCGAGTGGCCGCAGGCACTGCCCATTCTGGAAGGTACCCTGCTGGCTGAGTACTCTGCGCAGAACCCGACTGCTGGCATTTCTGCTCAGTGGGTCCTGGCGGACGCTGACCCGGCTCAGATTGAGTCGCTGAAGCAGATCCTGCCGGATGTTGCTGAGGCTCTGGGCGGCCTGCGTAAGGCTAAGAGCGACGCGAAGGTTAAGCAGCGCACCGAGGTTGAGTCCGCAACTATTGCGGCTCCGCAGGCTCAGCTGGATCGCATTGCCGCTGGCTTGGCTGATCTGAAGGCTGCCGGTAACGCTCGTGAGCTGTCCCTGGTGGCGGCTGAGGGCGAGCTGGAGGTTCGCGATGTTGTGCTCGTTGTAGAAGAAGCAGCTGAGTAATTTCGCCTCATTTTGAGCGTTCTTCGCTTAAATTTATGACGCTGCCTGAGCGTTGAGGACGGGGTGGTACCGGTTGATGGTACCGCCCCGTTTTCTGTGCCTGCTGTTCGTTGTAGCTTGCCGGGCGTGAAACCCCGGCGGTTGACCGCTACGGCTCTGACTATAGGCTTTATCCGAACTTCGCCCGTGGATTCCTGCTCCAGCCCTCTGAGAATCTTCACCAGCGCCTCCCCCAACGATGTGGGTTTTAGCGTGTTTGCCTGTGGGGAATCTGCGGAATTCCCAACCCATTTTTATATTCATCAATGTGCAAAGAGCATAATCAACCTTATGAGATTGACTGTCACTTTATGTATGATTGTTGATGCGAGGGTTTTACCGCCAGGAACAACCCTCTATTCAACTTCAGCAGCAGACAAATCACCGGTACGAACCTAGACATAACCGCCCAACCGCACGACAAGAACTCAACCGGTCAGGGGGCAGCGATGCCACCTGACTCTAACCCCGCGCCAAAGTAGGCGCACCCTATATCATCATGACTTCACACTCATTACCTTCCGGTTCCCCCGATAACCCGCACGCGAGGCAGAGCTCAACCCCGAGCACACCGCCAGGAGCGCAAGCCAACATTTCCCCCGATCAACTTCAGCACTACCACAAGAGCCTGAACGAATACATCAGCCAGGCACGTGAGTACGCCCAGACGCTACATGCCAACTACACCAACGAAGTGTACGAGCTGTGGCATCAGCATATTTCCACCAGCGCCGCCGCCGATGAGGCGAGCATCGCCTCCGGCTCTTTGAGCGCTCAGAAGCTCGAAGAGCTGACCCGCAAGTGGGTGCGCCTCATGCGTGAAAGCCGCGATATGCTACACCACGAAAGCTCCATTGCGGCCGCACGTGCCGCGGTTGAGGCTAAGCCCCTCCCCGAGTAGGGTCACCCTCTATTTTCTTTCGCGCGGCAACGCCAGCACTCGGTGTTTGTACCGCGTTTTTCTGCGGTTTTTCTGTGGCAGGGCAATCGAGCCAAGCGATTAAGCCCTGCCCGGAATGCATACTTCGCACATTCTGCCCCTTGCTATAGTTATGGATATTCAAAGACCCTAACTATGTGCAGAAAGGGCGGGAATGTCCCACCAAAAACGCGTCCTGCGGCCTATACGTAGCGATGTCGCTCCCCCAGTTACCTCGCCACCGGTCTACCGTGGTGACATTGACACGCGCGGCGCGGCGCAAGACCTCGTCCCGCGCAGCTTTTGGGTCAATTTCTGGGACACTCTCTTCTTCATCTTCGCCGGCGTCGCGGCCCTCGCGCTGACCTTCATGATTCTGGCAAATACGGTCGGCCACTCTTTTTGGGGTGTCCCCATCGCTTTCATTTTCTGGGCGGTCACCGCGTACCTGGCGCTACCGCGTTTTCACGCCATCATGACCCGCATCTACGTGCCCGACTACTTTATCGGGCGCACCCGCACCCCGGACGGCCTGCTCGGCGACCCGGTCAATATCGGTCTGATTGGTACCGAGGAGCAGATCCACCAGGTCATGCAGGACGCGGGATGGACCCGCGCTGACGACGTCACCCTCGTCTCCTCCTGGAAGATTATTCTCTCCACCATCACCCGCCGTTCCTACGCGGAGGCGCCCGTCTCCCCGCTGAAAATTTTTGGTAGGACGCAGGCTTTCGCCTACCAGAAGGAAGTGGACGGCAACCCCGAGAAACGCCACCACGTGCGCTTCTGGAAAACCCCGGACGGCTGGCTTCTGCCTGGCGGTCATCAGGTGGATTGGTTGGCGGCGGGCACCTACGACTCCGGTGTGGGTTTCAGCTTCTTCACCCTGCAGGTCACGCACCGCATTGACGCTGAAACCGACTTTGAACGCGACTACATTGTGGAGTCCATTCAGTACGCTCACCCGGAAACTCACGTTGAGATTCTGCACGATTTTTCCTCCGGCTACCATGCCCGTAACGGCGGCGGCGACGCAATCCGCACGGACGGCGCGCTCCCGGTCATCGTGCTGAACAATGAGGGCCTGGAGCCGCAGAAACAGGAAGAAATTCACCTCTCCAGCGCCCACGACCTGGCGTACCGCATGCCGCTGAGCCTGCTGGTCGGTTCGGGTATGCTCATCGCCGTGACCCTCGCAGACATTATCAACAGCGTCATTCTGGCGCTCAGCCGCCCGGCACTGCGCGCCAAGCTGCTGGAGGAAGGCTCCGGCAACGACCTTGAGTTGCTGAACCTCTTCGATCAGGTGGATAGCGACATGCTGCTGACCATTACCGGTACGGTGCTGGTTGGTTTCGTGGCGATTTATTCGGCGGTGCACCTATTCCTGCTGTGGAGTACGCTGCGAGGCTCGTCGAAGGCGCGCCGACTGGCTCTGCTGCTAACGGCACTGAACTTCGCGGCGATTACCGGCGGCGTGCTGTGGGGGCACCAGTCCCTGCCGCTGTCCACGATTTTCTTCCAGCTGGGCGTTGCCGTGTTTGCTATGTTGGCGTTCACCTCGGACGCGGCGGTCCAGTATACGGCAACCCGCACCTTCCATATGCGCGATACGAAGATTGTGCAGCGGGCAACGCACCCGAAGGTTCTCGAACACAGGGCTCAGCGCAAGGCACTGAAGGCACAGAAGACGCAGAAGGCACGCAAAGCTACCTCCGCGAGCCGCACTCACCGCGCATAGAATGCACGCTTCAGGGAGTGCACGCTTCAGGGCAACAGAGTAAATAGAAAAGTACCGCCCGGTCAGTACATGACCGGGCGGTACTTTTATGCTCTGCAGCCGCAGACTCTACCGAGCCTGCGCGCATTGCAGGAATCTCAGCACATTGCAGGTTTCTTAGGCTTCGCCGTTTTCGCCGTGGAAAATCGGACCCACGGTACGGGGGCGCTTCAGCTCGAAGAAGCCGGGGTAGGAAGCCAGCGCCAGGGCACCGTCGAAGAGCTTACCTGCCTCTTCACCGGCGGGGCTCGGGGAGATAACCGGGCCGAAGAAAGCGGTGCCGTTAATAGAGATTAGCGGAACGCCCACATCGGTGCCGCCCACGGTCTCCAGCGCCAGGTCCAGGGAGGCGCGCATCTGCTCATCGTACTGATCGGTGAAGGCGACATCCGCCAGCTCTGCGGGCAGGTTGACCTCCTCCAGCGCCTTGACGATTGCGTCGCGGTAGGAATCAGCCTTGTTGCTGTTGTGGTGAATCTGCTCGCCCAGAGCGTCGTAGAGGGGCTTGATGACCTCGTTGCCGTGCAGCTCGCGCACAGCGGTGATGAGGCGGGCCGGTGCCCAGGACTTGTCCATCGCTGCCTGGTAGCTGGCGGGCAGCTCGCGGCCCTGGTTGTGCATGGACAGGGAGAAGGGGCGCCAGGTCACCTCAACGTTGCGGACCTTCTGCACCTCACCAATCCAGCGGGAGGTAATCCAGCACCAGGGGCAAATCGGGTCGAACCAGAAATCAACCTGTGCGGGTGCGTTCTCAGCCATGAGTTTTCCTCTCTCATACGGTTGCGCCAGCCGCTTCATGAGCCGGCGCTTATTCTTCGGTACACGCTCTTCAGTACATGCTCTTCAGTACATGCTCTTCTGGACATGCCAACGAGAGCGGTACCTGCTAGTGAGCCGTCACCCCGTATAACCGGGGCGACGGCTTCTTTATTCCCTAGCCTATCGGCTGGAAGTATTCGGTTATGCCGCCTGACGGTCCGCATCCTTCAGGGAGGCGGCCTTCGCCTCCCCCTTGACGGTGCGGGTGGTCTCGGCTTCAGGGTCGGGCGCCTGCAGCACGTAGCGGGGTTCCGTGCCGTTGAGCACGGTGTCCTCACCAATGACGATGGACACCACGTCGGTGCGGTCCGGGATGTCGAACATAATCGGCTGCAGAATCTGCTCCATCATGGAGCGCAGGCCGCGGGCACCGGTACCGCGCTCGGCGGCGAGGCGGGCAATAGCGGCGACTGCTGCGTCGTCAATGATGAGCTCCACGCCGTCCAGGGCGAAGAGGTGACGGTACTGCTTGAGCAGCGCGTTCTTCGGTTCGGTCAGCACGCGAGCCAGCTCTTCTTCGTTAAGCTCGCTCAGGGTCGAGATGACCGGCAGGCGGCCAATCAGCTCGGGGATAATGCCGTAGTGCGCCAGGTCTTCGGGCATAATCTGGTCCAGCGGGTTCTTCACGGAGCCGCCCAGTTCAGCGCCGAAACCGATGCCACCGGCACCCACGCGGGCTGCGATGCGCTCGTCAATATTGTCGAAGGCACCGGCCACGATGAAGAGAATGTTCGAGGTATCAATCTCAATGTTCGCGTGCGCCGGGTGCTTGCGTCCGCCCTCCGGCGGTACGGTCGCCACGGTGCCCTCAATAATCTTCAGCAGCGCCTGCTGCACGCCCTCACCGGACACGTCACGGGTGATGGAGAGGTTCTCCCCACCCTTGCGGGCGATCTTGTCGATCTCGTCAATGTAGATGATGCCGCGCTGAGCCTTAGCAATATCGCCGTCGGCGGCGTTGATGAGGCGCAGCAGAATGTTCTCCACGTCGTCACCCACGTAGCCCGCCTCGGTGAGGGTGGTTGCGTCGACCAGGGCGAAGGGCACATCCAGCTTCTTCGCCAGGGTTGCCGCAAGGTAGGTTTTACCGCAGCCGGTCGGGCCGAGCATCAGAATATTCGACTTGCCCAGCTCCACCTGTTCCCCCGCGGTCGCCGAAAGAATGCGGGAGGTCAACACCGGGTTATCAATATCGTGGATGCGCTTGTAGTGGTTGTACACCGCCACCGCCAGGGTGCGCTTCGCCGCGTCCTGACCGATGACGTAGTCGTTGAGGTAGCTATAAATTTCGCGCGGAGTAGCCAGCTGAGGCGCCGGGGCAGCCGAGGGGGCTTTCACCTTCAGACGCTCTTCCGCGAGAATCTCTTCGCACAGCTCCACGCACTCGTCGCAGATGGAAACGTTCGGGCCGAGCACAATCTTGAAAACCTGCGCGCGAGTCTTCTTGCAGAAGGAGCATCGCATGCTGGCATTGGGCTGTTCGGGAGGGGCAATGACGTCTGTGGCCACGGAGATTCCCTTTCGATCGGCGTGGTGAAATCGGTGCAGACGGGTCAGTGACCTGATGTCTGCGGTGATTTCTCAGGAGGGGCGGTGGTGGGCGCCCTGTTTGAGTGAGAAAACGGTATGAAATACTCGAATTTTCTCCTTCTCTAAGGCTACCGGAGTTCACCCCGGAACTCAGAATTACGCACCGCAAATGGACGGACTTACCGGGCATATGACAAAGCGCGTCTTTTATGACGGCGGCGGGGGTTGATACTCCAGTATGTGACGGTAAAGACCGGCAGATGATGATGCCCAACAGACGATAAAGCCCGGCACAAAAGTGCAGGCCAACGCCGCATATCTGCTCGCCTCGCCGCAACCCACCCGGCGGGTACAAAACAGTGGGCACACATCAGCGGGCACACATCAGCGGGCATAAAAAGGGGCGGCACCGCACCGCGCACCAGCCCGAAGGCTCGCACACGGCACGATGCCGCCCCTCCCCGAAAAATACTCGGGATATTCCTCAAAACTAAAGTTTAGGTGTGGGAAATAGCGGTGTTGGTCGCAGGCTTACGCAGCTTACGCGACTCCAGCACCTTATCGACCAGGCCGTACTCCAGGGCAGCAGCCGCAGTCAGAATGTTGTCACGCTCAATGGAGCGGTCAACTTCCTCGTAGGTCTTGCCCGAGTGCAACGCCAGGGTCTGTGCAGTCCACTCACGCATACGCATAACCTCGTTCGCGTGAATCTCAATGTCAGATGCCTGACCGCCCTGCTGGCCGCTCAGTGCGGGCTGGTGAATCAGCACGCGAGCGTTCGGCAGTGCCAGACGCTTGCCGGGGGTACCGGCAGCCAGCAGAACCGCCGCAGCGGATGCCGCCTGACCCAGGCACACGGTCTGAATCTCGGGGCGGATGAACTGCATGGTGTCGTAGATGGCGGTCATTGCGGTGAAGGAGCCGCCGGGCGAGTTGATGTACAGGGTGATGTCACGCTCGGGGTCCTGCGCCTCCAGAACCAGCAGCTGAGCCATGATGTCGTCAGCGGATGCGTCGTCCACCTGGGTGCCCAGGAAGATGATGCGGTCCTCGAACAGCTTTGCGTACGGATCCTGACGCTTGTAACCGTAGGGGGTGCGCTCCTCGAAGCTGGGGAGCACGTAGCGGTTGCTCGGCATAGCCGGCGCCGAGGTGGTGATATCGTTCGGCAGGTAGTTCATGTGCATCTCCCTTATGCGTTCTTCGATTCGGGCAGCTTACCGGCGGTGGTGGCAATGTGGTCGAAGAAGCCGTATTCCAGGCCTTCTTCCGCGTTGAACCAGTTGTCGCGGTCGTTATCCTTCAGGATGGTTTCCAGGCTCTTGCCGGTACGCTCAGCGGTGATTTCTGCCAGGCGCTTCTTCATGTCCAGAATCAGCTCAGCCTGGGTGCGGATATCCGATGCGGTACCGCCGATGCCGCCGAGGGGCTGGTGCATGAGGATGCGGGCGTTCGGGGTTGCGTAGCGCTTGCCGATGGTGCCTGCGGTGAGCAGGAACTGACCCATGGATGCTGCCATACCGGTCACCACGGTCACCACGTCGTTCGGGATGAGCTGCATGGTGTCGTAGATAGCCATGCCAGCGGTGACGGAGCCGCCGGGAGAGTTGATGTACAGGTAGATGTCTGCCTCGGGGTCTTCAGCCGAGAGCAGCAGCATCTGGGAGCAGATGAGGTTAGCGTTGGAGTCGCGCACCTCGGAGCCGAGCCAGATAATGCGCTCCTTCAGGAGGCTGTTGTAGACGTAATCTTCCTGGGCACCAACGATGGGGGTTGCCATAGACGGCGCAGGCGCCACGCCGGCTGCCTGGGAGGCGCCGATGGGCAGAGGCATGTAGCTGGACATTCTTCCTCTTCTTCTCTAATGGGTCTTCGCTGCATCTTTGCGCGATTTACGCGCCGGAGCGCACGCGAAAAGTTTCGTTGCTACTACCTTACCGATAGTTGCTCTCCCCCGCTTCCCTTCGGGTTGTTCGTTCGCCAGGGGGTGAAGCAGGAGCGGTAACTCGGGTGGAATAGTTGGGGGGCGGAATAACTTGAGGGCGAAATAGTTTGGGCGTGAAAAGAGCCTCAGCGGGCACCCAACCGATAAGCTCGGTGGATGCCCGCTGAGGCTACACGTTTCAAGCAATCAGCTCACGCCCTCTAACGGGGTGGCTTCTTGCGGACCGTGGCGGGGATTTAGGCAGCTGCCTCTTCGCCCTCGCCCAGGTACTTGGACAGGTCAACAACGTTGCCCTTGGTGTCCTTGACCACTGCGGTCTTCAGCACTGCTGCCAGAGCCTTGGAGCGGCGAACCTCGCCGACCAGTGCGCCAGCCTGGCCGGAGCCGTCCAGCATCTGTGCGAACTGGTTGGGGTCCATGCCGTACTGGGAGCTCATGGTGATGATGTAGTTGATCATCTCAGCCTGGTCAACGGTCACTTCTTCCTTGTCCGCAACAGCGTCGAGAACCATCTCGTTCTTGAATGCGGTCTCGGTGTTCTCGCGAACCTCGGCGCGGTGCTCCTCGGTGTCGTGGCCTGCTTCAGCGTTGGGGTTGTTGAAGTGCTGCTCGAGCTGGTCCTCGATAACCTTCTCGGGGACGGGGATCTCAACGAGCTCAACGAGCTTTGCGAGGACCTTGTCGCGTGCCTGGGCACCCTGCTCGGCAACCTTAGCTTCTGCAACCTGCTTCTTGATGTCTTCCTTCAGCTCTTCGATGGTGTCGAACTCGGAAGCCAGCTGTGCGAACTCGTCGTCAGCTTCGGGCAGCTCGCGCTCCTTGACTGCGGTGAGCTTGACCTTGATGGTTGCCTGCTCGCCTGCGTGCTCGCCACCGGAGAGCTTGGTCTCGAAGGTTGCATCCTCGCCAGCGGACAGGCCGGTCAGAGCCTCGTCGATGCCGTCGAGCATGGTGCCGGAACCAATCTGGTAGGACAGATCGTTAGCTGCGTCCACCTGCTCACCGTCGATCTCTGCGGCGATGTCGATGGTCACGAAGTCCTTGTCAGCTGCGGGGCGCTCAACGGTCTTCAGGGTGCCGAAGCGCTCACGCAGAGCGTCCAGTGCCTGGACCTCGTCCTCGGGGGTCACCTCGACCTCGTCAACCTCAACCTCGAGGCCCTCGTAGTTGGGCAGCTCGATTTCGGGGCGGACGGTGACGGTGATGGTCAGCTTGACGTCTGCCTCACGGTTCTCGGTGGAGGGCTGGGACTGAACGTCCAGCTCGGGCTGTGCCAGGGGGGAGAGCTCGTTCTCGCCCAGCGCCTGTGCGTAGTAGTCGTTCAGAGCGTCGTTCAGGGATGCCTCGACGATGTAGTCGAAGCCCGCACGCTGCTCGATGAGCTGCTTGGGCAGCTTACCCTTGCGGAAGCCGGGAACGCTGATCTGACCCGAGAGGTTCTTGTAGGTGCGGTCCAGGTAGGGCTTGAATTCTGCGAAGGGAACCTCGACCTCAATCTTTGCGAGGGTCGGGTTGAGCTTCTCGACGGCGGTCTTCACGTCCGTGATCTCCTCATATAGTTTCGGTGCGGCACGAATCGTGTGTGCCGCGGTTGCTTAGTGGAAAGAGCGCCACGACCCTGTAGCGTCGCGGCAACCGTTTCACGTCGGGGCGACAGGATTCGAACCTGCGATCTCCTGCTCCCAAAGCAGGCGCGTTAGCCAAGCTACGCCACGCCCCGTGAAACCGACCGTGTTGCGCACTTGCGTGTTTAACACAGTCAGTGCCCTAGTTTACCTGTTTTCCCGCTAAATGCCCAACACAGCGGCTCGTGCACGGTTTATTTCCACTGAGCGCGTACTCCCCTCATAAGGATGCACAGACCAGCACAAAAAGATGAGACAAACGCCCGCAAGAACACGCAAAAGCCACCACGTAAAACCGCACCAACACGCCTAAGAGTTTGACAGCACAGATGGAACCTCGTTACTATGGTCAAGTTCCATTCCGGGGATGTAGCTTAATGGTAAAGCCTCAGTCTTCCAAACTGATTACGCGGGTTCGATTCCCGTCATCCCCTCGCACAATCCCCCCGACGTTGTCGGGGGGATTTTTTGTGCTCGGGGTTGACGGGAATCGCTTACGGGCGAAAATACATTCCCTCGCGCGCTCGGGATTTTCGCCCTCCAGCCCGTCATCCCCTCGAGAACTATCCTGAACGAATCTGTAGGAATCCCTTCCGCATGCGGATTTGTTTCCTCGCGCGCTCAGAATCCGCACACTCCAGCCTGCTTACATATACTTACTCCTCAAGCACCTGCTGCGCCGAGACAATCGTGGCGAATTCATCGCGCAACGCCGCAACATTGTAGAGGTGCACCATCTCCGGGGAAAGAAAATCACCGGCACCATCAGAAAGCGCAAAGGTTACGCAGGCATCCTCAACAAGAACCACCTGAAAACCATAATTTGCCGCCATCCGCACAGTGGTAGACACACAATGCGGTAGCGTACAACCCATCACCGTGAGCCGATCAATCCCTCGTTCACGCAGATAGGCAAGCAGATTCGTACCAATAAACGCACTATTCACATTTTTGGTAAATACCCTCTCCCCCGCATGAGGCTCAAACCCGGCCTGAAACCTAATATTTTCCTCATCGTAAAAGAAAGAGCTCGGGTCCGTTCCCCGATGCTGAATATGGATTATTTCCCGCCCTGAACGGCGGAAAGCCTCCATAATCTTCTGCATCTTCTCTTCCGCACCCTCATTATTTCTAGCCGGTAGCTGCGGATGCAGAAAACCCCTCTGAACATCCACCACCATTAGAGCCTCAGCCATTGTTCTTCTTCTCCTGTGGCTACTTCTGGCAGCCGGGGCACCAGTAGAGTTTGCGGCCGGCGATTTCTTCCACGCGGATGGTCGTTCCGCAGCGTCGGCAGGGCTCGCCGTGATGCATGTACACATAGTTGGCGTGCTCGGGCCAGGCTTCGGTTTCGGGTACGCCGGGGCGGTCTTCAGGTTCGGTGGTAATGATGCGACCCACGCGCACGCCAATGACCAGCAGGTGCTTATTGTCTTCCCAGAGTCGCTTCAGCTCCTCATCGCTGAGGCTCTTGCCGGGGCGTAGCGGGTCAATCTGTTGGCGGTAGAGCGACTCGGCACGGAAAATATTGCCCACACCGGAGATCGCCGCCTGATCCATCAAAATCACACCAATCGGGCGGGAGCTCTTACGCGCGGCGCGGTAGAACTGCTCGGGGTCGGCATCCGGGTTGAGCGGGTCAGGGCCGAGCTTAGAGCGGACGGTGCGCACCTCCTCCGGCGTGAGGGTGCGGCAAATAGTCGGGCCCACCAGGTCCGCCCAGCCGTGCTCCGAAACAATACGGCAACGCACCGTACTCTTCGGCTCGGGAGGACCGGCGTAGGGCTCACCCTCCCCCGCCGCGTATTCTTTTTCACCAATCTTGCGGGGCGCGCCAATGCTCGAAGCACCCGTGAACGTCTCGTCCCCACCAAAGGTCCAGTTACCGTAAATACCCAGGTGCACGTTCAGGGTCAGGTCGTTGTCGAAGGTCACGAACAGGTGCTTACCGTGCGCGTACGCCCCGGTGATGGTGTGCCCGTCCAGCAGGGCGGCACCCTCAGCGTAGCGGCCCTGCGGGGAAGAAACCTGCACGCGCTCGCCGGTGAAGACGTCGCTGATTTGGCGGGCGATACGGTGGATGGAGTGGCCTTCGGGCACGGGTTCTCCTCGAAAACTTGTCGGCTAGAATCTGCTAGAAATAGCGCGGATGATATGGAGTGTAGGAACGACTGAGGCGCATAGCCTGCACTATGCGCCTCAGATGTTAGAACTTAGGCAGCGTCAATCTGCTTGCCGGCAATGTCGCCGGTCTGCTCGTACTCAGCCAGCTGACCGATACGGCGTGCGTGACGCTCCTCGTTGGTCCAGGGGGTAGCCAGGAAGACCTTAATGATTTCCAGTGCCTCTTCCTTGCTGTGCTGGCGGCCGCCCACAGCAATGACCTGTGCGTTGTTGTGCTCGCGAGCCAGCGCCGCAGTGTCGTGGTTCCACGCCAGAGCCGCGCGGATACCCTCAACCTTGTTCGCAGCCATCTGCTCACCGTTGCCGCTACCGCCCAGCACAATACCCAGAGAGTCCAGGCCAGCCTCACGGTCACGCTTCACACCGAGGGCTGCGTTAATGCAGAACGAGGGGTAGTCATCCAGCGGGTCGTAATCGGCGGGGCCGTGGTCAATCATTTCGTAGCCCGCAGCGGTGAGGGACTCAATCAGGTAGTGGCTCAGCTCGAGGCCAGCGTGGTCGGTTGCGATGTGTACGCGCATGGGTACTCTCCTGGTGATTTTGTCTTGGTGTGACGTGCGTTCGTGCGTTCGTGGGAGGCGCCGGTTCTCAGTTCTGAGCGCCGTTGCTAGAGTGCGCCGCGCATCCATCAGGTGGGATGCGCCTCCCCGTTTAGGTTTTTTCTGTCTTAACTGTATCGAATTCGCGCTGGTTCGGGTAATGGGAACCCTTCTAGACCCCCACCTATACGGTAGACTGTGGGTTATGGCACTTTTTGGTGTCCCGATTCGCCGCGCCCACGTTTGAACATCTCCAGCGCTACGTATGCAGCGTCGCAGGAGCCGCGCACCTCGGGAACCAGGACACCATGACAGGGCGTGTCACCACGGCACGCTATTCACATCTAAGGAGAGGGAGCTGTATGCCCGGCCTGAACCTAACCCGCAATGAGGCAATCGAACGCGCATCCATCATTAAGCGCGTGCACTCGTACCGTATTGAACTCGACCTGCCGAAGGACAAAGACGTCTTCTCTTCGAAGGTTGAAATCCGCTTCGACGCTCAGGAAGGTGCCTCCACCTTCATTGACGCCATCACTTCCTCGGTCAAGTCCATTAACCTCAACGGCGAAGAGCTGAGCACCGACCTGGCTGACGGCGAGCGCATCCAGCTGCCGAACCTGGCGGCTGAGAACACCCTGGTCATTGACGCAGAGATGTTCTACACCAACACCGGTGAGGGTCTGCACCGTTTCGTGGATCCCGCTGACGGCGAGGTGTACCTGTACTCTCAGTTTGAGGTGCCGGATTCCCGCCGCGTGTTCCCGGTCTTTGAGCAGCCCGACCTGAAGGCTGAGTTTGAGTTCATCGTGCGCGTGCCCTCGCACTGGGTGGTTGTATCGAACCAGCCCGAGGTGAAGATTGAGGACAAGGAATGCGGTTGCGGCCGCGCGAAGACCTGGTTCTTCAAGCCGACTCCGCGCATGTCTTCGTACATTACCGCGATTGTGGCTGGCCCCTACGAGAAGGTCACCAGCGAGCTGACCAACTCTGAGGGTCGCGTGATTCCGCTGGGCGTGTACGCTCGTAAGTCCCTCATGCCGTTCGTGGATGCTGAGGACATGTTTGAGCTGACCCGTCAGGGCTTCGAGTTCTACGAGGAGCAGTTCAAGACCCCGTACCCGTTCGAGAAGTACGATCAGCTGTTCGTGCCCGAGTTCAACGCCGGTGCGATGGAGAACGCTGGCTGCGTGACCTACCTGGAGACTTACGTCTTCCGTTCCAAGGTTGCGGAGGCTCTGCGTGAGCGCCGCGCTATCACCGTTCTGCACGAGCTGGCTCACATGTGGTTCGGTGACCTGGTCACCATGAAGTGGTGGAACGACCTGTGGCTGAACGAGTCTTTCGCTGAGTTCATGTCGACTCTGGCTGCTGCGGAGAACACCCGCTACGCCAAGGAGGCGTGGGCTACCTTCGCCGCTTCGGAGAAGACCTGGGCGTACCGTCAGGATCAGCTGTCTTCGACTCACCCGATTGTGGCGGAGATCCGTGACCTTGCCGATGTTCAGGTGAACTTCGACGGCATTACGTACGCGAAGGGCGCTTCGGTGCTGCGTCAGATGGTGGCGTGGGTTGGCCAGGAGAACTTCATGGCTGCGCTGAAGGTGTACTTCGATAAGCACAGCTGGGGCAACACTGTTCTGGATGACCTGCTGGTTGAGCTGGAGCGCACCTCCGGCCGTGACGTGCGTGCGTGGAGCGCTAAGTGGCTTGAGACTGCTGGCGTGAACACTCTGGCTGTTGAGATTGAGAACGACGAGGCTGGCAACATTTCTTCGCTGGGTATTCGTCAGTCCTACGCTGAGGGCTTCGAGACTCTGCGCCCGCACCGTGCGGTGATTGGTTTCTACAACCTGGTGGACGGCAAGCTGACCCGCACCGACCGCATCGAGCTGGACATTGACGGCGAGCTGACCGTGGTCGAGGAGGCTCTCGGTAAGAAGCGCCCCGACCTGCTGCTGCTGAACGATGAGGACCTGGCGTACGCAAAGATTCGCCTGGATGAGCGTTCCATTGAGACCGCTATCAAGCACCTGGGCGATATTGATTCGTCCGTGGCTCGCGGCGTGGTTTGGGGTTCGCTCTGGGATACCGTGCGTGACGCTCAGATGCCGGCGCGTAAGTACGTTGACCTGGTGCTGAACAACATCGGCAAGGAGACTAACTCTACCGCTCTGCGCACCCAGATTAACAACCTGTCCGCTACCCTGCACTCCTTCGTGGCTCCCGAGGCTCGCGAGGAGACCCGCCACCGTGCCGCTGACCGTCTCTGGGAGCTGGCATGCGTTGCAGAGCCCGATTCGGATGCTCAGCTGCAGCTGCTGCAGGCGTTCATCAACCAGACCCGCACCGAGGATCAGTACGACAACGTGCAGCGTCTCTTCGAGGGTGACCTGACCCTTGAGGGCTTGGAGATTGATGCTGACCTGCGTTGGAACCTGGTGTGCCGCCTGGCTACCGGTGGCCGCTTCTCCGCCGAGCAGATCGCTGCGGAGCTGGAGAACGACAACACCGCGAACGGTCAGCAGTACGCCGCTCAGGCGTACGCGTCGATTCCGACTGCGGAGGCTAAGGCTGAGTACTGGAACAAGATTATGGTGACCGGCGAGCTGTCGAACATGATTCAGCGTTACGCTATTTCCGGTTTCAAGTCCGGCAAGCCCGAGCTGATTGCCCAGTACGATGAGCCGTACTTCGAGCAGATTGAGGGCATTTGGCGTTCGCGTTCGCACGAGATTTCCATGCAGATTATTGGCGGCATGTACCCGAGCGAGCCGACCGCTGAGCTGCTGGAGCGTACCGAGGCGTACCTGGCGTCTCTGCCTGAGGATGCTGCGGCTCTGTACCGTCAGATTGCGGAGGCACGCGACGGTGTGGCTCGTGCGCTGAAGGTTCAGGCTGCTGACATCTAACAATGCTTATGAGCTGAGGCGGGTTCGCCGCCTGCTCTCCTAGGTTTTGCTCATAGGTTCTTGATCGTCCCCTTCTGCCCCGTTCTGGGGTGGGAGGGGACGTTTTTGTACGGGGTTTATGCTGGTTCTATTTTGAGTTGCACCCCACGTTGCACCGGTTTGTATACGTTGCACGCCGGTTTACACACCGAGTCTAAAATCTTGTCACTGCGGTGCATATTTTTTGCCATTTTCGTTTGAATATCCTTCAAAAGCTCTCTACTTGGGGTTGCGCCTATCGTATACTGTTGTGCATGCCTTCTATCAAGTCTCCTATCGCGAAAGTTTCTCTGACCGGCGCAGTCCTTGCTGTGGTTGCCGCCGGTTCCTTTGGCGTGTACTCCGCAGGAGGCTCCAACGCGCCCGGTAGCACCGCCGCTACTGCCGCTGAGAGCGCCGAGCCTACCCAGTCGGCGCAGGAAAGCCCCAGCGAGTCCCCCTCCCCCGAGCCGACTCCGGAACCTACTACCCCGGCGCAGAAGATTGAACGCACCGCGCAGAACGCCTTCGGCAAGGAGGGCGCGCAGGCAACCGGTGAGATTCAGGCACCGTTCTCTACCACCGCTGATGCCGCCGACATGCTGGTTCAGCAGTTCAAGGGTGGCGTGGTCATGTACACCCCCAAGTACGGTCCGGTCGCGGTGGAATCCGGCGTCTACGAGCACTGGTGGAAGCAGCGCCAGTACAGCGACTTTGCCGGCTGGGAGGGTCTGCCGGTGAGCTGGCGTTCCGAGAACGGCGTTCTGCACACCAAGTTTGAGAAGGCTGAACTCTACTGGGATAAGGCGAACGGTCTGCCGCGTAACGCGAACGTCCTGGGCGCTAAGGACGCCCTGGTGATTGGCGACTCGCAGGTAACCGCAACCTCCTGGGTTGGTTTGGGCCTGAAGCAGGCAGGCTTCGTTCCGTACCTGTTCCGTTGCGGCGGCGTGGGTTTTGTGACCGCCCGCGAAGGCGTGTGCCCCTCCTACTATCAGGGCGTGATGGGTGGCCGTTGGGCTCTGCCGAGCGGTAACCCCGGCGTGATTTACCTGGACGCATCCGGTAACGACATTTACATTCACGAGGATGAGACGAAGGCTCGTGAGCACGTGAACGCGCACCAGACTCAGGTCATTGAGCAGCTGCGACGCATGTACCCGTCCTCGAAGATTGTGTTCGGCGGCGTGGTGTCGATGAGCGAGGACGCTGCGGCGGATAAGCAGCTGGCCCATAAGCGCCACGTGGCGAACGAAGTCGCGCGGCAGGGTGCCCGCGAGACCGGCGTGCTGTTCATGGACACCGCGGATTGGCAGACCATTTACCTGACTGAGGGTGACATGGCTGATGGCGTACACCTGAAGGATGAGGCGCAGTACAAGCTGGCGGCCCCGTTCGAGGCCCGCCTGCGTGAGCTGCTCGGTATCACTAAATCAGCCGCGTAAGCGCATATAGTGTCAAAAAAAATGAGGCGCCGGAAGGATTCAATCCTTCCGGCGCCTCATTCGTTTGAGTGGGTTACCCACCGCAGCTCTCAAGTTAGTGTGCGGGATTTATACCGCTACGTTCGCCTGGCGTTCCTTCGCCTCAGCCTTCTGGTGTGCGAGCACGCCCTCCGCAAGGCGACGCTTCTGGCGCTCACGCGCGGCTTCCTTCTCACGCTGCTCAGCAGCCCAGGCGACGGGGTCAATGTCGATCGACTCGTAGTGCCATTCGCCAATGTAGTCACGAATCGGGGCAATCCAGGTGACGGGGATGCCGCGGCGCAGGTACACCTCGTGGTCGGTGTCTTCAAAAGCGTGGATAATGCGGTTGCCGTCAGCAATCAGGGACTCAATGATGGAGTCCTTCCACGCGGGGCTGTTGGAGCCGTCATTGCCGGGCTTAGCGAATACGTGCTTGGGTTCCAGACCTGCGCGGGCGATGAACTGGTTCAGTTCCTTCATGTAGGTACCGTCGCGGCCGGTAATTACTACGACCTCTGCGCCGGTTTCTGCCGCAATTTCGCGAACTTGGTCGGCAACTTCAACGTTGACCGTGGCGTTGCGGATGGCCTTGAAGAATCGGCGGTTGCTTGCGAAGAAACCGGTCAGGTACTTGTCCATCTGATCTCGGTTGCTGGCAAGGGTGCCGTCGATGTCGACTGCAATCAGATCCATTTAGGTCTCACTTTCGATCCGTACGGGAAGGATGCGCCTGGTGAGGGCGCTGCGGAAGAATTCCCGTGCGGTGTGGCTGGTAAATCGGTGTGTCATAGACGCCCCGGTGAGAGGGCGTAGTTTTTCTAGAATACCCTATTTTCGTAAAGTAATGCCCTATCGAGTGTCATTATTACAACTGCCCCATTGATGTCACGCGGTATAGAAAAACGGCTGGTGGCGCAGGCTAAGAGCCCACACCACCAGCGTAAAAGTCTGAGTATCTCGATGAGAGTTAGAGCAGCGAACCGGAACCGCGGCGCACCAGCACCATACCGGCGGGCGCCACAATGCGCAGCCACTCATCCGACCCCACATGCGCGGCGAACAGGGGCAGATCGCCCGTGAAGCCTTCCGGGATGAAACCGAACACGCGCAGGGCAAACGCCGCGCCGGTCGGCACAAGCACGGTATCAAATTCGGGCAGGTACTCCAGCACCATGTCCGAAGACCAAATACGCGAGCGCACCGTGGAAAGCACCGCGGCGCCGGGGTTCTCGGGCAGGGCGCGTTCTACCGCCTCCAGGCCCTCTGCGGTGGCGCGGTGGAACTCTTCAACCGGGACGGTGCCAACCTCGTACCAGCCACTGAGCGGGGCCGATTTACCAGCCCAGCTAGCGTTGACGGTCACCGGCGGCATGAACAGCACCAGCTGCGGGTTCTCTTCGTTGACCTGCTCTTCCGCCTGCTTCTGCAGACGCGCCAGACGGTCCAGCAGCGCCTGCGCCTGTACAGTCATGTCCAGGGTGGAGTCAGCCAGCAGGTGCAGGGCACGCAGACCCATGATGACCGGGGTGCTCGAGGAGGCGTCCTCCGGCTCCAGGGAGCAGGCGAATACCGCCACCACGCGGCCGCGTGCGGTCAGGCGGATAGCGGCGTCCGGGTTCACCGCCAGGGCGCGAGAAATGTAGGTGGCAAGGTCCTTGACCACTGCGGCACCCTGGGCGCCGCCGGGCAGGATCAGGTAGGGCTCCTCCACGCCTTCGTGGGGGTTGTACTTGAGCTCAATAGATGCAGCCGCGTTCGGTGCGCTGTTCTGGTCGGGAGCGTTGTCCTGTGCGGTGTCAGGGGTGGTTTCAGACGGCGTAGTCATTTCTGCTCCTTTTCGGCGTTAGCCTGCTCGGTGGCAAGTTGGTGGGTGATATTGTGCGATGGTGTGTGACGTTCCGGATCGATCATCCGGTGTCATAGTTCCTAGTCAATACTCTAAATCAACCCATCATAGTTGTCTCAGAGTATGCTCTCCCACTCTACGCCAGAAACCGGTTCATTGAAAACGTGCGAGAATGAAACCATGACCAAGCCCACTGTGACCCAAAACCTCATGCGCATGTTGGACCTCTCCCCCGTGGAGGCGGCACCCGCATCCTTCGGTAGTGATGAAGTGTCTACCGGCGTGACGCTCACCCGCGAGCAGCCGCGTACTTTCGGTGGTCAGGTTCTTGCCCAGTCGATCATTGCCGCCGACCGCACGGTGGAGGGCAAGGACATCCACTCGATTCACGCCTATTTTCTGCGCCCCGGCGATATTGAGCGTGAACTGTTCTTCGCCACTCAGCGCCTGAACGATAGCCGTTCCTTCTCGACCCGCCGTGTGCAGGTGTTCCAGGATGAGGCGCCCATGTTCTCGGCGATTATGTCTTTCCAGTCCGATAGCCGCGGCCCGGAGCACACCGCGGTGACTATGCCGGAGGTTCCGGACCCCGAATCGCTGCCGATGGTCAGCGATTACTTGGGTGAGTTGCCGCATCCGGTGGCTCAGGCGGTCGCGTGGGAACGCCCGATTGATATGCGCCACGTGGACGCGCCCCTGTACACTCAGCCGGATGCCTCCTCGACGGAGCCGCGTGCCTGCGTGTGGTTCAAGACCTTCGACCGCCTGGTGCACGCTGATGGTTCTGAGGCCTCGGAGGCGGAGCACCGCGCCGCTATTGCTTACGCTTCGGATTATCTGCCTCTGGAGCCGGCTCTGCGCCGTCACGGCAAGTTCTGGCTGGAGCCGGGCCTCAAGAGCGCCTCACTGGATCACGCGATGTGGTTCCACCGTTCGGCGCGTGCCGATGAGTGGCTGCTGTACGTGCTGGATTCCCCGAGCGCACAGGGCGGCAGGATGCTCTCGCAGGGTTCGATTTTCAACCGTTCCGGTGAGCTGGTGGCGACCGTGGCGCAGGAAATGATGTTCCGCCTGCCCGAATATCGATAAAGCGGAGCACCGCTAGAGTTTCGGCGCAAACGTCGAAGCATACAGAAAGACCGTGTGAGGTGGTTGTCTCACACGGTCTTTCCGTATCTAGTTTATGCGCTCAACACTGCTAACGGGTGTTTATCGGGCTTCGACGTCAATCACACCGTCCGGGGAAATGTGCACGGTGCTCTTGGTACGGCGGGAGACAAAGAAGTCGCCCACGAACACAAGTCCTGCTACCAACAGCACCAGAGCAATCAGCCACACCGCTACCGCACCGAAGAACATCGGGAACAGCAGCACAAGCAAGCCCAGGACCAGGGAACCAATAGCAGAGAACTGCAGGTGGCGTCCGGCGGCATAGCTCAGGTATTTCATGCCCTGGGCAGTCATCAGACGAATCAGCGCCCACGCAACCAGCCACACACCCACAATGGTCGGGATGTAGGTCGCCTGTGCGCCCGCCGAGGCTGTCAGCAGAATCAGGCCTACCACCACGGTCAGGATGCCGTTGATTAGGTCCCAGCCAGTACGTGCTGGCTTCAGCGCACCGAAGTAACGTACCAGCTCAAACACGCCACCGAGCAACACCGCAACGGAGAACACAAATCCCAGAACTGCCAGCGGGGTCGCGGGGTTGGCGAACATGTAGATTGCCGTTGCGACCAGTAGCAGACCGGTCACTAGGGACATCCAGTTATATTTTGAAAGCATGATCTCCAATCCTTCGTATCAAATGCGTTAGTTGTACACACCCATTAAACCGCGAATGTGAACTCCGCCATGACGTACCGGTCACCACGGGGCGAACTATTTCTACCGGCGAACACACGCCCCTCCCCTTGCCAGCGCCCTCCCCTTGTCAGCACATTCCCCTCGTCCGCGCGTACACCATTCAGCGCATACGGCATCTAGCGGGCACAGCAAAGCCCCACCTCCCCGTGTCAACAGCGCAGGAGGCGGGGCTTACTACCGAACCAAACCCTAGCGGGTCAGCTTGCGGTGCACCACGCGGTGCGGCTTAGCAGCCTCAGGGCCGAGGCGCTCAATCTTGTTCTTCTCGTAGGACTCGAAGTTACCCTCGAACCAGTACCACTGATCCGGGTTCTCATCGGTGCCCTCCCACGCCAGGATGTGGGTTGCCACGCGGTCCAGGAACCAACGATCGTGAGAGACGACCACTGCACAGCCGGGGAATTCCAGCAGCGCATTTTCCAGGGATGCGAGGGTCTCAACGTCCAGGTCGTTAGTGGGCTCATCGAGCAGCAGCAGGTTACCGCCCTGCTTGAGGGTCAGCGCCAGGTTCAGGCGGTTACGCTCACCACCGGAGAGCACACCCGCCTTCTTCTGCTGGTCCGGGCCCTTGAAGCCGAACGCAGAAACGTACGCACGCGAAGGCATTTCAACGTTGCCGACCTGGATGTAGTCCAGACCGTCAGAGACGACCTCCCAGAGGGTCTTCTCCGGGTCAATGTTCGCGCGGTTCTGGTCAACGTACGAGATCTTGACGGTCTCGCCGACCTTCAGCTCGCCGCCGTCGAGGGGCTCCAGGCCAACGATGGTCTTGAACAGGGTGGACTTACCCACACCGTTAGGACCAATCACACCCACAATGCCGTTACGGGGCAGGGAGAAGGACAGACCGTTAATCAGGGAGCGGCCGTCGAATCCCTTCTGCAGGTTCTCAGCCTCAATAACCACGTTACCCAGGCGGGGTCCCGGAGGAATCTGAATCTCTTCGAAGTCAAGCTTGCGGGTCTTCTCAGCCTCCGCAGCCATCTCCTCGTAGCGTGCCAGACGAGCCTTCGACTTAGCCTGGCGGCCCTTAGCGTTGGAGCGGACCCAGTCCAGTTCCTCGCTCAGGCGCTTAGCGAGCTTAGCGTCCTTCTTGCCCTGAACTTCAAGGCGGGAGCGCTTCTTCTCCAGGTAGGTGGAGTAGTTACCCTCGTAGGGGTACAGGTTACCGCGGTCAACCTCAGCGATCCACTCGGCCACGTGGTCGAGGAAGTAACGGTCGTGGGTAATAGCGATGACGGCACCCTCGTAGGACTGCAGGTGCTGCTCCAGCCAGAGCACGGACTCTGCATCCAGGTGGTTGGTGGGCTCGTCGAGCAGCAGCAGGTCAGGCTTCTGCAGCAGCAGCTTGCACAGTGCCACGCGGCGGCGCTCACCACCGGAGAGGTGGGTGACGGGCATGTCAGCGGGCGGGCATCGCAGCGCTTCCATTGCCTGCTCCAGCTGGGAGTCCAGGTCCCATGCGTTAGCGGCGTCGATAGCTTCCTGCAGCTGACCCATTTCTTCCATGAGAGCGTCGAAGTCAGCGTCGGGCTCAGCCATGAGAGCGGAGATTTCGTTGAAGCGGTCCAGCTTGGACTTGATTTCGCCCACGCCTTCTTCAACGTTGCCCAGAACGGTCTTCTCTTCGTTCAGCGGCGGCTCCTGCATGAGGATGCCCACGGTGTAGCCGGGGGTCAGTCGCGCCTCACCATTGGAGGGCTGGTCGAGGCCAGCCATGATCTTCAGGATGGTCGACTTACCCGCACCGTTCGGACCGACCATACCGATCTTGGCGCCGGGGAAGAACGACATCGTCACGTCGTTAAGGATGACCTTGTCGCCCACGGTCTTGCGGGCCTTGATCATCTGATAAATAAATTCAGCCATAGTTACCTATTTTAGCGTGGATTCGGCTGAGGGTACGAGAGTTTTGGGGTGCACGCTATGCGGAGTACCGCACGGGTATTAGACTCGAAGCTATGAGCACAAACCCCTCCCCCAAACTTCTGGCACCCGAGGACCTCGAACATGCCGTTGACCGCCTCGCGCTCGCCATGCCGCTGGCGACGCGCGATCAGCCGTTCGGGCCCGAGCACACGGTGTACCGGGTGGGCGGCAAGATATTCGCCATGTACACGGAGGGTATCGGCTACCCCATCGTGAACCTGAAAACCGACCCGGAAGAATCAGAGGTGCTGCGGCGCATCTACCCGAGCATCATTCCGGCGTGGCATATGAATAAGCGGCACTGGATTTCTGTGGGTGCCGGCGAGGGCGTAACCGAGCGAGTACTAGAGGAACTGGTGGAGGATGCGTACCTGCGCGTCATGTACTCGCTGCCCAAGGCGAAGCGGCCCATCGAGTTCCGCGAGCGCCCGGTACCGGAAAAGCACTAGGCCGAAAAGCACTGCACTGGTCCGAAAAGCATTAGGGAGAGAAACACTAAGGAGCAACGCTAGGGAAAGGTAGAGTCCGAGCCCGGTGCGTGAAAAGCGGTCTTAAACAGCGGAGCGGGTGAGCACCGGTCCGGACCACCGGCTTGCTCACCCGCTTTGCAAAGCACATTCCTATCCGCGACTGAATGGGTCATCAACCACAATGAACGCTCGAACCACCAAGCTCCCACCCCATATATTGCGGGGGTCCGTACCATGCACCACTTGTGTGAATACGTGATAGTTGAGTCGGCTCCCTTGCCAGACCTCCTATGCAGAGGAGGCACTCACATGGGTGCACGGAATATTTCCCTTGAGTGACTCAGCTACGTCATGCGATGTAGCTGAGAGGGAATCACTGCCTTCGCCCGAACTACCGGCACGGACGAATGTGTACTCTCGGGAATAATAATAACCTTTTTGCATCAAAGTGTCACTTTCGGATTGAGGTATTCCGCAAGCACTTATTGAGCATATTTCAGGTGTTTTGCAGCGCCAAACCCACATACCCAATCGGGGCAAAACGCCTGCAGACTTTAACCCCTGAAAAATCAAGGAGGAGCCGCCCTAAACCTTCCTTATATCACCTCCACATGGGCTAATACCCACTTAAAGCAATATGTAGAAAAGTTAGTGCGACCCCTCAGTATGTGAGATAAAAATAGGATAACCCCTAATCAGGGCGATTATCGCTGGGATTTATCTATAGTTCCCCGAGTGACCCGCTACTCGCCGAACTCCACCTTCTCGAAGCTCATGGTGCCATCAGCGTGAGAGACAACAGTATTCGGGTCACGCTCACGACGAGCCGCCGCGTACGCATCATGGCTTGCCTCATCAGCCCAGCGGGTCACCACGAAGTAGTCGCCACCCTCATCCAGGGGGCGCCAGAGCTCAAAACCCTCAAAGCCGGGGAAAGAGTCAGCAATGTGGCGGGCAGCAGCAAAGCGCTTCTCCAGCTCAGCGTGGTTGTCGTCAACGACAGTCAAACGGTGAACCTTAACAACGGACATGTGTCCTCCTTCTGTTGAGTACGTGCTTTCAACAATGAAAGCGGGTTACAACCTCGCACCAGCTATAGGTAGGCTATATTCTTAGCGAGGTTAACCTCAGCATAACGGTTCACGGGCACAAAAAATAGGGGTTAGCGCCAACTAACAGTTATATGACGCTAACCCCCATTCAGAGAATCACGAGGCGCCCACGAGCACCTGTTCGAATCTTAGGACTCCGGCTGGGTCTGTACGGTATCAGACTGTGCGGTATCAGGCCATGCTGTCTCATGCTGTGCGGTATCGGCATGAGCCACGCTATCGGTCTGCGGTGCGGGGTTCTTCTTCGCCTTCTTCTGAGCCGCCTTCGCCGGGTTCGCAAAATGCACCCCGCGCTCAGCCAAGAAGCGGCGATCCTTCTTATCCCACTGCTCCACCGGATACGCCTCCAACAGGTCCGGGCGGCGCTCCAGGGTGCGCTCAATCTGACGGTCACGACGCCAACGCGCAATCGCACCGTGATTACCAGACAGCAACACCTCCGGCACCTCACGGTCACGCCACACGGCGGGCTTAGTGTACACCGGGTACTCCAGCAGACCGCCCGTATGCGACTCCTCCTCCAGGGAGGCGGGGTTACCCATCGCGCCCGGAATCAGGCGGGTGATAGCCTCAATCATTGCCATGACCGCAACCTCACCGCCGTAAAGCACGTAGTCGCCCAGGGACACGGGCATCACGCGGAAGCCCTCCTGCGCCCAGTCCAGCACACGCTCGTCAATGCCCTCGTAGCGCGCCGGAGCGAAAACAATATGCTTCTCCTCCGCCAGCTTGTACGCCATTGCCTGATCAAAAACGGCACCCGCCGGGGACGGGACAATCAGCAGCGGGCGGGTATCAACCTCAGCGGCATCAGGGTTCTCACCTTCAACAGCCTTCAGCGGGGAGGCGGCAAGCACCTCATCCAGCGCCAAGCCCCACGGCTCCGCCTTCATCACCATGCCCGCGCCACCGCCGTACGGGGTGTCATCCACCGTGCGGTGACGATCAAACGTGTACTCACGCAGATCGTGCAGGTGCAGATCCACCAGGCCCTTCTCACGCGCCTTACCCAGCAGGGACAGCTTCAGCGGCTCCAGGTACTCGGGGAAAATCGTGACCACATCGTAGCGCACGGATTACTCTCCCGCCTGCTCAGTTACCTGCTCAGTTGCCGCCTGCGCAGAATCCTGCTCTGCATCCTCGACCAGGTCAATCAAACCCGCCGGAGGGGTCAGCAGCACAAAGCCGGGCTCATCCTCGGTCGAGGGAACCACCTCAGGCACAATCTCCTCAACAAAAGGAATCATGATCTCCTCACCCGCACCGGAGGCAAGACGCGGCGAACGAGCCAGCTTAATCAGCAACAGATCCTGCACCGGCATGGTCTGCAGACCGGTCACCTTACCCAGCGGCTTACCCACAGCCGGGTTATCTACGGGGCTCTCCCCCTCGGGCACATCCGCCAGCAGGTACACGGGCAGGTTCACCAGCTCCTGCTCGTAGAAGCCCTCTTCGTTGCCCTCATCCTCGGGAACCTCGTAGACCAGGCGGCTGCCGCGCAGCTCCTCAGCCTGGTTGCGGGTAGTCACCTCATCAAAACGAACCACCAGAATCTTCTTGTTCCAGCGGGCACCGGCAACCGTCAGCTCACCGGTGGGCGCCACCGAAGCGGCAGCAGAGCCGGGCCTGAAATTCTCGATACCGAGCACCTCACCGCGGGCAAAACGCTCCTGCGGGGCATCAGTAAAGAGCTGAACCGTCACCTCACCACGAATACCGTGAGGCTTACCGATACGAGCCACCACAACCTGCATAATTTTCCTCCGCTGGGTACAAGTCGAAAACCTACGCCGTGCACGTGCACGGCTCCCACTATTCTACCGGGCACTCAGGACGGGCGCATTCTGCCGCCCGCACTACCCCACCGGACCCCGGGTACGCGAAAGCCCCCGCCTTCCGGAAAATTCCGGGAGCGGGGGCTTCAAGCGTTAACGAGCTAGCGTCGCTTTTTGTCGGTGTCGATAATGTCGATACGCATCGGCTCGCCATCAGAAATAGCGTCCATCACCAGACGGATGCTCTTGGCGGTACGACCGGACCTGCCGATAACTCGGCCCAGGTCATCCGGATGCACGCGAACCTCAAGGGTTTCACGGTGACGCTGGGTGCGCAAGCGCACCTTCACGTCCTCCGGACGATCGACAATCCCTCGAACCAGGTGTTCGAGTGCGTCAGCCAACATAATTACTCAGCTGCTTCCTCAGCCTCAGCCTCGGGTGCTGCTTCCTCAGCAGCCTCTTCAGCCTTCTCAGCCTTGGGGGTGATAGCCTCGGGCAGGATCACGGAACCCTTTTCGGGAACAACGAACTCAGCCTTAGCCTCGACGGGCAGAACCTTGGACTCTGCCTTCTCGCCCTTGAATGCTGCCCAGTCGCCCGAGAGCTTCAGCAGAGCCAGAACCTGCTCGGTCGGCTGTGCGCCGACGGAGAGCCAGTACTGAGCACGCTCAGAGTTGATCTCGATACGCGAGGGGTGCTCGGTCGGGTGGTAAATACCAATCTCTTCGATGGACTTACCGTCGCGCTTGACGCGCGAATCAGCGATCACGATGCGGTAACGAGGATCGCGGATCTTACCCATACGCTTGAGACGAATCTTAACAGCCACTTTAGTGGTTACTCCTGTTTCATAATTTGGTGCGAGGCACACGGTTCAGCACCCGTGGGGCGGGCCATTCACGGCGCCTCTATGGACACAACGGCGCGCGAAGAGAGGGGTCGCGCGTCGCCGGGTACTCAGCTAGGGTATCAGAGCCCAAGATTTTAAGCTAGCGACACGGAAAAATAATTGCCCAAGGCACCGAATATCACTTTTAAACAGCGTTCTGTACCCCGTGATATGCCCGTGATGCACTCCTGTAGCTCCCCGGCAAGCCGCAGCGTAGCCGCCGCCAGTCGAGGTTATTAGGAGTCGAGGTTGCTCAGCTCCAGAGTCTCCCCCGTCTCCAGGGCGCGGTAGCACTCACGCAGACGCTCCACCATCGACGAGCGCACGTAGCCCTCCAGGTTCTCCGGAGCAACCCATTCATAGGTCACCAGTTCAGCATCCTGCAGGGTAATCTTCGTATCCGCTGCAATCACGCCGCCGTCATACATGTAGTAGGTCGAATCGCCCCACACGCCCAACGCCAGACCGTGGAAAATCAGCAGCAGGCGACCCAGCTTCACATCCAGGCCCAGCTCCTCCGCAATCTCACGCTCACAACCGGGCTTGGGCGCCTCGCCCGCCTCCACGGTACCGCCGGGAAGAATCCAGCCGTCCTTATAGTTCGGCTTCACCAGCAGCATCTCGCCGCGCTCATTACGAATCAGCGCGCCCGCCGCCAAACGGCGCGTGGGCAAGGTGGCGATAAAAGCCTTCAGCTCTTCATCGCTCAGATAGGAATCCTTCATGGCTTCTTTCCTTTAGCGGTCGGTTTTCTTCGCAGCGCGCTGCCTGATGCTACGCACTATACCCAGGGCACGCTCACGCAGTCCAGAGGGTGCCTGCTCCGTGGACGGGGCAACATCCTCCACCGTGCGGTAGTGGCCCTCACGCAAATCATCAATCAGAGTGCGCTTCTTGGTCGAGCGCTCAGCACTCGCGCTACCACCCGGATGCACCAGCTCAGCATCCGCCACCGGGCGGGCGTGCTTCTTCATCTGAGTCTGCTCAAAAGAACGCAGCACCGTGGGAATCAGGGCAGATTCCACGGTGGCATTCAGTGCAAAGAGGGCGGCAGCCACCGAGAACTTACGGCTCGCCTTACCCTGAGCACGACGGCGGCGTGCCACCTTCGCCAGGGCCAGGGCGATAGCGCTCTGAGCGGTCACGTCCGCGCCCAGGACAAGACCTACACGGCGGGTCTTGGCGCGAATCTGCTCGGCGGTCAGACGCTTTTTCGAGGTAGGCTTTTTCGAGGTAGCCCGTGCGGAGGGGGCTACCTGCGTTACCTGAGACGGAACGTCCTCAGCGGATGCGTTCTCCGGCTGTGCGGCATCAGAGTGCGCGGCATCAGATGATGCGTCCTCAGCCGGGTTCGCCTCGGACTGCGCTGCGGCAGACTGTTCTGTTGCAAGCTGTTCCGCCGCAGACTGGGCGGAGTGCGGTGCCAGGGCAGCCCTCAAATGCGCAAGAATAGCTTCTTCCTCCTCCGGGGTGAAATTCCTGCCACCCGTAGGCTGGTTCGCCTCGTCCCTATCGAAATCGCTGTCCTGCTCATAGTGAGCCTCGAAGTCATCAAACGGCTCAGAGTCCAGGACGTCTTCTTCCTCGTCAAAAGCGTCTTCCGGAAAAGACATATGGGTGTACTCGAAGGGAATATGGCCCTGGCTAATGGCATCCATCCACTCGGCGAGGGTCACGCGGCGGCCGGTCGCCACCAGCCGGTAGCTACGCTCCATGGGCGAGGGGAAGTTACCCGGGTAGGGCTCAATCTCCTCGTCGTCCTCAGAGAAAGTGCCTTCAGGCGCATCGGCAGATTCAGACGCATCGGCGGGCTCGGTCTCGGCATGCTCAGTCTCAGCGGGTTCAGCCGCAGGCTGCGCGAAGCCCTCATCCTCGTTGCCGAAGACGCGCGCCGTGCTAATCGACGCCACATCAAAACCGGTGGTCGGCACCAACGCCAGCTCCGTGGGAACATCCAGCAGCTGCAGCACCGACTCCAACGCCAGGGTATTGCTCGTATCGCGCAGGTACGCGTTCAGGCGGCGACCGGTAATGGAGTCAGCCTCCACACCAAACATCGCCATGACATTAGCGATGCCCTGCTCGATCTCTTCCTCATCGGAACCGAAAATCTTCGAACCCGACAGCTCCGGGGCGCTACCGGGAAGCTCCGAGAGCAGATCCTCCAGCACCCCGCCAAAACGTGCAACTTCCTCACGGCTGAGGGCACGGTTCAGGCGCTTAGGCACGCGCTGCCAGGTGAATTCCTCCACGATGTTCTCGTAGGGTTCACCGAACGCCTCCAGGTACCATTCCTCATCCGAGTAGGGTTCGCGGGCAGGCTCCTCATAGACCACCAGGTGCTGCTGGTTCGCGTTGCCCTCAGCAATCAGGGCGTTGCAGTTCAGCAGGCCCAGCAGCGCCATCAAATCCACCGGGTCGGCAGAAATGAGGGTCCACTCCCCCGCCGGCGCGGCCACAACCTGCCGAGTACCGGCAGGAAGGTACGCCAAAAGAAGCCCCGTGATCATGTCAATGGGCAGGTCAACGAGCATGGCGGCGTCGCCGTCCACCAGGAACTCCAGCTCACCCTGTCCATTGGGCAGTTCCTCCCACACGGTCGCCTCACCCTCAAGGGCGGCACCGGTTACCGGCAGCTGATCCACCAGCTGCGCCACGTAATCCTCAACGGGAGTACCCACGTACAGGTGGCCGTCGGCGATCTCCAGCACGTTCATGTAGCCCTCATCATCCACGGCGCACAGCACGTAGAGCTGCACCTGATGCTCACCCATCTCGTAGGCAATTAGCTCCGGGGAGGCTGCGGTCGCCTCAATGAGGGCGGCAATCAGCTCCTCATCGGTGGTGGAGCGAGCCATGATGCGGCGGCGCTGAATCTTCTCCTCCAGCTCCATGGTCTGCTCGATGCGCTCATTGCGCTGCTTCTCGGCAGTGCGCTCCTCGTCCTGGGCACGCAGGTACTCGGGGCTATCCGATTCGCCGGGTCCAGCGGGCGCGGGAGCGTCGTCCCACATGCCGGTGAGCTTATCGACGGTCCACTCTTCGCTCTCCAGGGCGACGGCGAGGCGGTCAACCTTCGTGCGGTCGTTCCAGGCGCGCTGCTTATCGGGGTCTTCCGCCTTCACCTCCTCGTGCATGCTACGGGCTTCACGAATGAGGTTCAGGATGGTTGCGGCAACGTCGTCAACGGCGGGGTCGTCGCTCTCGCTGGAGTAGACGAGGTCGCCCGCCAGTTCGGCGGAGTGTTCCCCGTACTCGAGGGCGATACGCGCCCAGACGGGGGTGTACCCGGGAAGGATGCTCGAATCATGGTCGAAGCCGTCCGCAAAATCGTCCACAAACTCGTCCACAAAAAAGTCGCCCGAAAGGTCGTCTTCACTATCCTCTGCGGGAGCCTCAGAGAAGCCCAGTGAGCCCTCCTCGGCTACAGACTCACCTGCAGACTCGTCTGCAGATTCGGTGGCAGATTCACCGGCAGGGTCCTCTACAGCATCATCAGCGAAGGCACGCTGAGACCACGGCGCAACCTGCTCATTCAGCTGATCATCCGCGTTCTCTCGATCCCAATTCTGCTCATTCTGAGCCATTGATACCTTCCCTTCACACACCCGTTCACATGCCCAAACCAGGCACCATACCGGTACGGGTGCGCCCCGTCACCACGTGCGCACCCGTACCACCCCTCGCGGGGCTCATATTTGCTCTTACTGCAGGAACTTCTCGAAGCCCTTCGGCAGGTTCATGCTGGACAGATCCATCTCCTGGTTCTGAGCCTGCTGACCGAATGCAGCACCGGCGCGAGCCTGCTGCGCCTTAGCCGCTGCAGCCTCCTGCGCCGCACGCTTCTGCGGGTTGCCGGAGCGAGCCTTCTTCTTCTTGTTGCCCTTCGCGTTCTTACGAGCGCCACCCGCTGCAGCCGCCATACCGGGCATCTGCATACCACCGGGCATGCCGGGCATCTTGCCCGAAGCGAGCTTCTTCATCATCTTCTGCGCCTGAGCGAAACGCTCCATCAGCTGGTTCACCTCAGACACGGTCACACCCGCACCCTTAGCGATACGGGCACGGCGAGAACCGTTAATGATGCGCGGAGCCACACGCTCATGCGGGGTCATGGAGCGAACAATCGCTTCCACGCGGTCAATTTCGCGCTCGTCAAAAGCCTCAAGCTGCTGACGCATCTGAGCCGCACCGGGCATCATCATGAGCAGCTTCTTCATGGAACCGAGCTTACGAATCTGCTGCATCTGAGCCAGGAAGTCCTCAAAAGTGAAGTCTTCCTGATCGATGAACTTCTTCGCCATGCGGTCGGCTTCAGCCTTATCCCACTGAGCTTCAGCCTGCTCAATCAGAGTCAGGATGTCACCCATATCCAGGATGCGGCTTGCCATACGGTCCGGGTGGAACTGCTCAAAGTCAGTGACGTTCTCACCGGTGGACGCAAACATAATCGGCTTGCCGGTCACCGAAGCCACCGACAGCGCCGCGCCACCGCGGGCGTCACCATCAAGCTTAGACAGGACCACACCGGTGAAGTCCACACCCTCGTTGAAGGCGTTAGCGGTGTTCACGGCGTCCTGACCGATCATCGCGTCGATGACGAACAGAACTTCGTGCGGCTCAATAGCGTCACGAATGTTACGTGCCTGCTGCATGAGCTCAGCGTCAACACCCAGACGACCCGCGGTATCGACAATCACCACGTCGTGCAGCTTAGCGCGAGCCTCAGCCACACCGTCACGTGCCACCTGCACGGGGTCGCCGGTGGGCACGTCAAACTCGCTGGTCACACCGGGGTGCGGCGCGTACACGGGCACGCCCGCGCGCTCACCAACGACCTTCAGCTGGGTCACCGCGTTGGGGCGCTGCAGGTCGGATGCAATCAGCATCGGGGTGTGACCCTGGCCCTTGAGCCAGTGAGCCAGCTTGCCAGCCAGGGTGGTCTTACCGGCACCCTGCAGACCCGCCAGCATGATGATGGTCGGGCCGCTCTTCGCCATGTTGATGCGGCGGGTCGAACCGCCGAGGATGCTCACCAGCTCCTCGTTCACGATCTTGACGATCTGCTGGGAGGGGTTCAGTGCCTCGGAAACTTCCGCACCGAGAGCGCGTTCCTTCACGTGGGCGGTAAATTCGCGGACCACGGGGACGGCGACGTCAGCGTCGAGCAGGGCGCGGCGGATTTCGCGGACGGTTGCATCAATGTCTGCCTCGGAGAGGCGGCCCTTGCCGCGCAGGTTCTTAAAAGTTGCCGTCAAGCGGTCGGAGAGAGAATTGAACACGAGCCGTGATCACTTTCTTAACGTTGAGGTGGCCCCCAGCCGCGAAGGCGAACGGGGATGGTTAGTCAGTCTTTAAGGATACAGGATGCGCGCTTTCTCCCCCGCCTCCACCTGTGGATAAGTGGCGCCGGTTCACCCTGAGCTCAGGAATTACGCTCAACGGACAACCAACAGACACCCAGCTGACACGCGGCTGACACACGGCCAACACCCCTGTGCTCCTTCTACAGATGCACTCGTCCAACATTCCGCACCCCGCCTCAGCCTGCTCAACACGTCAGATAGATTAGATTTTCTAGACAGCCTGGGTTAGAATTCTAAAGGTGTTACGCACGAATGCGTGATACGCCCGAGTGGCGGAATTGGCAGACGCGCCTGACTCAAAATCAGGTTCTTCGGAGTGTGGGTTCGAGTCCCACCTCGGGCACCAACGCACAAGCGGCGGGAAAGTTTGAAGCTTTCCCGCCGCTTTTTGCATATTCTCCCTGCGCCCACTCGCGGCCCGCTTGCGGTCTACCCACGCATCAGAGCCCATCCGTGCATCAGATACGGCAACGATGAAGACACGAGAAGAGACACAAGAAACCGCCGCCCAGCCGTGAGAATTCACGACCGGGCGGCGGTTTCTATGCATCGAGTGGTTTCTATACATCGGGCAGTATGTTCCGGGAACTAACCCCGGCTACCCCTCAAAAAATCACTCAGTAAGAGTGAGCGGCTTAGCGCTTGACCTCGTCCTCCTCGTAAGGACGCAGAGCCTCACGCTCGCCCTCAGCACCGGAGACGCGGTGTACCTGAACCATGTTGGTGGTACCTGCGCGGCCTGCGGGAGCACCGGCAGCAACGACGACCAGGTCGCCAGCTTCTGCCAGATCATTCTTGAGCAGGTACTCATCCACGAAGTGGAACATATCTTCCTGATCGGTGATCATCTCAACCTGTTCAGCGTCAACGCCCCACAGCATGGAGAGGAAGGAGCGAACCTTCGGGCTGGTAGTGAACGCAACAATCGGGGTCTCGGGGCGCAGACGTGCCAGACGACGCGCCGAGTCACCGGACTGGGTGAAGGTCACGATGAGCTTCGCATCCAGCTGGTCGGCGATGTTCACTGCTGCACGAGTGATTGCGCCACCGCGGGTGCGGGGCTTGCGGTCCAGCTCGGGCACGCGGTACAGGCCGCCCTCTTCGGTGTCCTTGACGATTGCAGCCATTGCCTGCAGGGTCAGAATCGGGTACTTACCAACCGAGGTCTCACCGGAGAGCATTACCGCGTCTGCACCGTCGAGGATTGCGTTAGCACAGTCAGAAACCTCTGCACGGGTGGGAACGGGGTTGTCGGTCATAGACTCGAGCACCTGGGTTGCCACGATGACGGGCTTTGCCCAGCGGCGTGCCATGTCGATAGCCTTCTTCTGGACGAGGGGAACCTCGGAGAAGGGCAGCTCAACACCGAGGTCACCACGAGCGACCATGATGCCGTCGAACTTGTCGATGATGTCCTGCAGGTTCTCAACTGCCTGGGGCTTCTCGATCTTGGCGATGACGGGTACGCGAATACCCTCTTCTTCCATGATCTTGTGGACGGGGTCAACGTCTGCACCGGTACGAACGAAGGAGAGTGCAATGATGTCTGCACCCATCTTCAGTGCGAAGCGCAGGTCGTTTGCGTCCTTCTCGGTCAGCGCGGGCAGGGAGACTGCTGCGCCGGGCAGGTTGATGCCCTTGTTGTTGGAGATGGGACCACCGACGACCACGCGGGTACGAACGCGGGTGGGGGTAACTTCAATTGCTTCGAGGCGGATCTTACCGTCGTCGAGCAGGAGCTTGTCGCCAAGCTTGACGTCGCCGGGCAGGCCCTTGTAGGTGGTGCCACAGATTTCTGCGGTACCTTCAACGTCTTCGGAGGTGATGGTGAAGTCTGCGCCGGGCTCAAGGTATTCCTTGCCGTTTGCGAAGCGCTCGAGGCGGATCTTGGGGCCCTGCAGGTCGGCGAGGATTGCAACGTCCTTACCGAGCTTCGCAGACTCTTCACGGATGGTGTTGTAGCGTGCCTGGTGCTCGGCGTGGTCACCGTGGCTCATGTTCAGACGGGCGACGTTCAGGCCAGCCTTGATTGCCTCGGAGATCTTCTCGGGGGACTCGATTGCCGGACCGATGGTTGCAACGATTTTTGCGCGCCTCATGTACCTAACCTTTGTGTGTTGTTTTGTGTGACCACTGGAGGTTCACACTGGTTTTCCGGGGAAGACTAACGTCAAATTCCCAATTATTCCCACGTGTTCTAACAGTTAACCACGTGCCGGATGCGTGGGACTCTTTCTCAATTATAGGGGTTTTAAGCCCGCTTGGGTATGGTTCCCCCAGCTCTTTCCATCGAAGAATTTGTGTTTCACGTCGCATTTTGAGCACCACCTCCCACCCGCCAGGCATGCCACGGAAAGCCAGTTTTCACATCCACTGCCCTTCCTCACCCCGGAAAGTAAATTAGGGTGCTTTTTACCCATAGAAACCAGCCGTTGCGCAATATTTAGTCACACTCGAGAACCTTCGGGCGTGTTTCAAAAACATAGAGACACTCAGAGTGGGCTATGAGAAGATAGATGGGGCATCCAAAAGCTGGGCGATTTCACATTTTCGCGCGCCTAGCCTATATTGGAACCCATAATTAGTATTTGAAATGCGAAATATATCTGGAAGGTTCACAGATGACTACTCGCGTGCTGATTATCTTCGGCTCCACCTACGGCTACACCGAACAGTACGCCACCTGGCTGGCAGAAGATCTGCGTGCACTCCCGCAGGCTCCCGAAGTTGAGATTGTCCCCGCCTCCAAGGTCACCCCCGAGCAGGCAGAGGCATTCGACGCCTTCGTGATTGCCGGCAGCGACTACGGTGGATTCCTCAACGGCGCACCGGCACTTCGCAAGAAGATCCTGCCTATCATTGCACCCAAGAAGAACCGCACCGCGTTCTTCACCGTCTCTTTCACCGGTGAATACTCCAAGAAGCTGCTGGACAAGGCCGTCGCCAAGAGCTACACCCCCGAACTGACCGAGGGTCGCCCCGTCTACCACCTGCGTGGCGGTATCGACTTCGACAAGATTTCGCTGGCTCACAAGACCGCCCTGAAGGGCCCGGTGCGCGCATGGCTCATGGCCAACCCGCACCCGAACGAGGGTATTCAGCAGATGCTCGAATGCTACAAGACCGGCAAGGCTGAGTACATCGATCGTGAGACTCTCAAGCCGCTGGTTGAGGACATCGCAAAGTTCCTCTAAGCCTTTCGGGAAACACAAGCTTTCGCCTCTTCCCACCCGTCTCTTTCAGCCGGACATCAGAACCTGAAAGAGCGGGCGGGAAGAGCCGAGAAAAACGTGCCAACAGGCACCATATACGTGGTCGATGACTCTTCATCTCTCCTGCATCGACCATGCAACTCCGGGTGCCGGTGCGAGGCCGCGCCAATCACAGTACCCGGAACATGAGGGGTGGGTCTTTGTGTGTGCGGCCCACCCCTTTCCTTATGCCCCGACTGCGCCCCAGTTATACCCCGATTACGCCCCGACGCGGCAGTCCACAGAGTGAAATTCGCAATGCCCCGGCGTGTCACGTGCCTAAAATTTTTTTCCGAAAAATCACCCCAAGTAAATACACCGACAAACCACAAAATAAAACACCCTCTCCAAAGACGCCGAGTTACTGTGCACTCCATGGAAAATATGCCGTCAGAAAGACACACTAAAGCATTGCGCACAGCGGTGCAGGTACCGTAGGCTGTTAGCTGTGCCGGTCGCTTGACACGGCAACAATTGACACATCAACCTCACTCAACTGCACCCCTATTCACTCGCGTCAGAAGCCCCCACACAGGGCCACATCGACGCATCCACCTCTCAAACACAGGCAAAAAACCTATGAAGAAACTCCAGACTGCCGCGCGCTCCGCAGCAGCCCGCTCTATCGTGGCGTCCGCAGGTGCACTCGCCCTGGTCGCTGCATCCTTCACCTCCGTTCCCGCCGCATTCGCCGCTCCCACCGCGAGCACAGCCGCAGAGCTTACCCCCGTTGACCCCAACGCATCCTACGAAGAGCTCAGCTACGCTCCCGCCCCGGATGCATCCCTGGTCGAACGCTCCAACCCCGCCATGGGTGCGGGCGAACGCGAACGCCTGGGCACCGCGAACGCACGAACCGGTGCCACCTCCCCCGCTTCTACCGCAACCCTGAGCGGTATTTCCGCGACCCAGAGCTCCGCGCAGAGTCTGGGAGCAGGTCGGGGTCTGGCAGCCGGTCAGTCCCTGGCTCAGGGCCGATCCGCATGGACCCCCACCGGCGGTACCCTCGGCATGGACGTCTCCTCGCACCAGCGGAACGTGAATTGGGCGAGCGCCTACGCCGCAGGTTCCCGCTTCGCCTACGTGAAGGCGACCGAGGGTAGCTACTACACCAACCCCTACTTTGCCCAGCAGTACAACGGTTCGGCACAGGTCGGTATGGTGCGCGGCGCCTACCACTTCGCAAACCCCCGCACTTCCTCGGGTGCCGATCAAGCACGCTACTTCGTGCAGAACGGTGGCGGCTGGAGCGCCGACGGCCGCACTCTGCCCGGCCTGCTGGATATTGAGTTCAACCCCTACCCCGCCTACGGCAACACCTGCTTCAACATGACCCCTGCACAGCTGACCGCCTGGACCCGCGACTTTGTGGACACCTACCGTTCACTGACCGGTCGCGCCCCGATGGTGTACACCGCAACCTCCTGGTGGTCGCAGTGCGTGGGTTCGCCGCAGTTCGGCGCTCTGCCGCTGCACCTGGCAAGCTACTCGACCGTGGTCGGTGCGATTCCGGCGGGTTGGAGCGGCTACGACATTTGGCAGTTCACCGACTCTGGCCCGTTCGTGGGTGACTCGAACTTCTTCCCCGGCACCGTGAACGATCTGAAGGTTCTAGCGAAGAACCCCAACGCGGTACACCGCAATTGGGCGAACGGTCAGGATTCGAACGTGGTGACCACCGCGACCGGCTCCATCGATATTCGCACCGGCATCGGTGACTTCTGGAACAAGAACCGCGCGTTCTACGGCAACCCCATTGGCACCGAGTACTCCCTGGGTCACGGCGTATACGCACAGAAGTTCACCAACGGTAAGACCATCTACTGGACGAACTCTCACGGCTCGCACTGGCTGGTCACCAACGGCGGCCTGGACCAGAAGTTCCGCTCCGACGTGGCACGATTCCGCGGCCTGACCACCAACGAGGAAACCCGATCCGACACCATGGCGGTCTCCTTCGCCAACGGTGAGGGCGGCTACTGGTCTGCCGCTACCGGCACCCACATCATCAACGAGCGCGGCGCCATCTACGCGACCTGGCGTGCAGCTGGCATGAAGGGTGCACCCACCGCCGACGAGCAGAACCTGGGCAACGGCATCTTCAAGCAGGAATTCACCGGCAGCACCACCTACGTGTGGTCCGCACAGACCGGCACCCACCGCCTGCACACCGGCGGCGCGTTCTACCACCGCTTCCTGCAGCACCGCGGCATCTGGGGCGCCCCGGCGACCGACGAGACCGTCACCGCCACGGGTGCTCAGGTGCGATTCGCCTCCGGCAAGGTACTGCTCTGGTCGGATGCGCACGGTGCGTACGAGACCAACGGTAATGGCGCAATCTTCAAGCATTGGGAGAAGAACACCGCCCGCTACGGTGCGGCACGCGGCGACGAAACCTATGTAAACGGCGTGTACTACATGGATTTTGAGCGCGGCACGATTCGCTGGACCGCACAGCGTGGAATCTACTAGGCAGCATGGAATCTAGCCAACAATAAAACGCGCATAGGAAAACGAGGGGCACCTGGCAGAGGTGCCCCTCGTTCTTTTGCTACAGGGTGCATCTTCTGAACAACACGAAATCAAGATGCGTTCTGTAGCGGGTGGGTTACCGAGTGAGTAGAGAACCCGGCTATGTTACCCGTGCCGGCAGGTAAGTTTATGTCGAGGCGGTGCGCCGCCGCGAAGCGTTATTGCGGAATTGTCCAAGAATTTCGGATTAGTGTGGCGGACATAGTCCCCATTGACTATGTCCGTGGGGCCCACACTAATCTTTGTGAGACCCCTTCCGAAGGTGTCTAGAGGGGCGCCTGACCGGAAGTAGGACTCAGCGGTGAATAACGGCACGGTACGAAGATGCTGAAATTCACCCGGGTATGGCGTTCCGGGAGAAGGAATCGATATCTAGGAGGGCCGAAACCTTCACACGTCATATCCCGTTACCTATAGGGTAGGTGCAGGGGCGCTTGAAACCTATCTCTTCGACAAATATTACGCCTCAACTAGTGGTTGAATGTTTACAATTCGAGTATGCATTTTGAGGTCAATAGATGTCAAATAAGATGATCTATTGAACCAATTTAATGAGATTTTTGAGATATTCCCCAGATATTTTAAAAATAAATTCCTGTGTATATTACGTTTAGGTGCCTAGTACTCACAGGGGTTTTCAGCCCCTTACGATAACGGCTCTCAAAAACCCGTAGCTATAAACCGGTCGTTATGAACCGGTAGCTATAAACCGGGGCCCTAAAACGTCGCATTAAAACACTAAGGCGCACCCCGCGTCGTATGCACAGCAGAAAGAGTACCCCTACTCCCCCGCCACACGGGATGCGCCCTAGGCGTTATAACCATCGAAACTACCGGCAGAACCTCAGCCGAGTGAGACCTTGAAGCCCTACCGGGCGCCTCGACCCATCCGCTAGCTTAGAGGCTAGCGAAGTCCAGAACCATACGGCCGGTAATCTTACCTGCCGCCATTTCCTCGAAGACAGCCGGTGCCTCATCAACCGCACGCAGCTGAACCACCGGAACCACGATGCCGTCAGCACCGAACTGGAACGCCTCCGCAAGATCCTGACGGGTGCCCACCAGGGAGCCCACCACGCGGATGCCGTCCAGAATAATCTTCACAATGGACAGCTCCATCATCTCCGAGGGCAGACCAACAGCCACCACGGAACCGCCCGCACGAACCGACTCAACAGCCTGGTTGAACGCAACCTTCGACACCGCGGTCACCACAGCAGCGTGAGCGCCACCGCCGGTCAGCTCACGAATACGAGCCGGAACGTCCTCAACCTCACGGCCGTTGATGATGTAGTCAGCGCCGGTCTCACGAGCCAGAGCCAGCTTGTCGTCGTTAATATCAACAGCGATAACCTTGGCGCCGAAAACCTTCTTAGCGTACTGAACAGCCAGGTTACCCAGACCGCCAGCGCCGTAAGCGACCAGCCACTGACCCGGGCGAACCAGCGACTCCTTGATCGCCTTGTAGGTGGTCACACCCGCGCAGGTAATGGAGCTAGCCTGCGCCGGGTCAAGACCCTCGGGAACCTTCACGGCGTAATCAGCGGTCACCAGGGTGTACTCGCTCATGCCGCCGTCAACCGAGTAGCCTGCGTTCTTCACCGAACGGCACAGGGTCTCACGGCCCGAGGTGCAGTACTCACAGTGGCCACAGCCCTCGAAGAACCAAGCCACCGACACGCGGTCACCTTCCTTCAGGGACTCAACACCCTCGCCAACCTTGACGACACGGCCGATACCCTCGTGGCCCAGAATACGGCCCGGAACCTCACCGAAGTCACCGGAAGCCACGTGCAGGTCAGTGTGGCACACGCCCGAGTACTCAATCTTCACGAGCGCCTGGCCGTGACCGACAGCCGGAACGGGAACCTCACGGACAACAACCGAACCGTCAACCTTCTCAGGGACAACAACAGCCTTCATGGTTTCCTTGCACATGATCTAAACTCCTTAGTCATCGGTGGCCGCGCTCAAGCCGCAATCTGCGCTGTGCAACCTAGCGGGGTGGGCGCGCGTATTCTTTACATTTCCACCGTAAAATGATGAGCCGCCAATCTAAAGGTTTAGCCCCGAATATGACAGAGGGGTTATTTAGGGGTCGGCACGCGAGCGAGGATGAGCTTTCGATAAGGTCTATTCCGACCAATGCGCTAAACCGCCAAAGGTTGATATGACGCTATGACGAACCGACACAGAAGATGAGAATGCCTCCCAAACCAGCGGTCTGGGAGGCATTCAGAAAAAATTTAAATATTAAGTTTGAGGCGCATACCACCCTAAAGAAAGGGTTCAATCTGCACCTATACGATTCCTACAGGCTCATAGCAGCTTGTAGCCACTCATAGCCGCCGACTAGCAACAGAACCTAGAAGCAGAAAGCAACCTCAATATAGCCGGCACCGCGCTCACCCGGACCATTCGGAGCGTTCAACGCCCAACCCAGATCCATGATGCGCACCGTAGAATCCATGAACGTACCGCCGCCAGCGCCACCGCCAGCCAGCTGCACCGAACCCACCGCATAGCGGGCACGAGCCGAATCATTATTCCACTTCTGCGACACCACACGAGCCGAAACGCTCAACGCAGCACCGGAGCCGCCGCCGCCATAACCGGCGCCACCGCCTCCAGAAACCACCGACTGGTAGCCGTTAAACAGCTCGCCAGCGTTCGACGGGCGGTTATCGGTACCCTCCGGAGTCTGATCCCACTGGTACGAATAGCTCGCCACACCATCGGCGCCCTTCGCACGGAAACCGCTCGCACCCGCTGCACCGGCAGTCGCAGTGCTCACCAGCTTCTGGGTGGAGGTGCTCGAAAAACCAATCACCGGGCCGTCAGCAGTCGGCGGGTTCAGCTTCTCGCCGCCAGCACCGCCCACACCACCGGCAGCACCCGAACCCGGGTTCACTGTCAGAATCGGATTAGACTGCGCCTCGTACGAGGTGAAACCAACAAAACCGGGCGAACCGTCGCCGTCACCCGAACCAGCGCCACCACCGGTGCTGAACTGGTGCTCGCCACCGGAGCTATCGAGCGAATAGTGCGCGGTCGGGCGCACAGCACCCGCATTCGCGGGGTTCGGCAGAACCGTCGCATACGACGCCAGCACACCGGCACCGCCGCCGCCACCGGCAACAATCATCGGCACGCCGTCCACCTCAATAGCGGAGGAACCACCGCCGGATGCCGAATACAGCACAGCGCTCATGCCGCCGCGACCGGTCACGCCGCGAGAAATGCGGGTCAAATCATTAATCGCAGAAACAACGTTCGCAGGAACCGGCGAAGAAGCCTTCGAGGAGCCGCCCACACCGTAGCCGTCGCCACCCTCGGCGGGCTTCAGCTCACCATTACCGATACCGCCTGAACCGGCAGTCAACCTAATAGTCTGGCCGCCGCGCACAGCCATAGAACCCTCCACCATGGCTCCGGAACCGGCATCAGCCACAGTGTAGTTCGTGCCGCCAGCACCGCCCACAGCGGTAAAACGCATACGCTTAGCGCCCGCAGGAACCGTCAGCACGGCAACCTTCTTCACGCCGTCACCGGCAGTGACCATCGTCGAATCCTCGTAAGGGCCGGTGCACTCGCCTTCCTCATCAGAAGCCGCATACGCCGGAATCACCGACGACGCCACAACGACCGGGGCAGCCCACGCCGCACCAGCCACCAGGCGGCGGCGCGACAGACCTGCACGAGAAGAAGGAGAAACGGCGCGCGAAAAATCGCCGGAAGAAGAGCTCACGATAAAATCCTGTACGTTGAGTGGGTGTTTCTAAACGCAGACGCGGCAGACATCACCACTCGAAGAGCCTCATACTCCTTACGCGGATGCCCACCACATGCAATACCTCTATTATGCCTTCTCAACAGCCTAAATCCACGCACGGCACCGTCACATACCACTGTGTGAATGCTACACGCGCTCAGCAGAACACCAGAGTGGAAGAATGCCAGTGCGGAAGCGCCAGAGTGGAAGAACGTCAGAGCGCAAGAAACAGGTACAAAAAACCGCCGGACGGGGGGTTCTCCCCCATCCGGCGGTTTTCTATGGAATGTAGATGAAAGCTAGGAGCTCTTCGTTTGGGAGTCCTTCATCTGGGAGTCCTTCGTCGAAGACTCAGAAGAGTCAGAATCCTCGGCGGACTCTGCCTTCTCGGTTGCCTTCTCAGGTGCCTTCTCCTCAGCGCCCTCTGCAGACTCATCTGCGGCAGGCTTCGGAGCGAACTCCGCAGGAGCCGGCTCAATACCTGCAGCAGCCTTCGCCGCCGCACGACGACCAGCCACCACAAAACCAGCAGCACCCAGCAGAACCAACAGCAGAGCAGTCCACACGTGAATACGAACGCCCCAGAGCATCTCCGACGTATCAATACGCAGGAACATCTCAATGAAGAGGCGACCCACACCGTAGTAGAACACGTACAGCCACAGGGTCTGACCCAGCTTCAGCACGCCCTTACGGCCCAGCCACAGCAGCAACGCCACACCCAGCAGGTTCCACAGCGACTCGTACAGGAACGTCGGGTGGAACAGCGTACCCGCCGGATACTGGGTCGGGAAATTACCGCTCGAAGCGCTAATCTCCAGGCCCCACGGCAGAGTCGTCGGCTTGCCGAACAGCTCCTGGTTGAACCAGTTACCCCAGCGGCCAAACGCCTGAGCCAGCAGAATACCCGGCGCTACCGCATCCGCAAAAGCCGGGAAATTAATCCCGTAGCGGCGGCAACCATACCAGGCACCCAACGCACCAACCGACACGGCACCCATAATGCCGATGCCGCCCTCCCAAATCTTCAGGAAAGCCCACGGATCAGCAACATTCGGACCGAAATAGCTACCCGGGTCAGTAATCAGCACGTGGTAGGCGCGGGCACCAATAATGCCCGCCGGAATAGCCCACATCGCCACGTCAAACACGCGCTCAGGGGTACCACCCGCCGCCTTCCAACGGCGAGAACCCAGCCACAAGCACACCGCCATACCCGCAAGAATACACAGGGCATAGAAATGCACACGGAACGGGCCCAGCTGCAGGTACGAAACGCTCGGAGACGGAATCGACGCCAGCACGTTAGCTACCGGAACGCTCGCCAGCGACAGCACATCAGACATTAGCCTTCACGCCCCGCCAGCTCACGGGTCAGCTTAGCCACCGCCTCAACACCGCCAGAAGCCAAAGCCTTCACCAGCGCGGTACCGACAATCACGCCGTCCGCATACTCGCCAATCTCCTCAACGTGGGCACGAGTCGAAACACCCAGACCCACGCACGCACGAGGCGCACCGGCAGCCTTAATGTCCGCAACCAGGGTGCGAGCCGCCTCCGACACGGAGGTGCGGGCACCGGTCACGCCCATCACCGACACGGCGTACACGAAGCCACTCGACGCCTTCGCAATGGTCGCCAGACGCTCCGGCGAAGAAGACAGAGCAGCCAAGAAAATACGATCCAGACCGTACTCGTCAGAAGCCTCAAACCACGCCGACGCCTCATCAGGCACCAGGTCCGGGGTGATCATGCCCGCGCCACCGGCAGCCGCCAAATCACGCGCAAAATTCTTCACACCGTACGCCAGAACCGGGTTCCAGTACGTCATCACGACAACCACCGCGTCGGTCGCCTCGGTAATGCGGCGGACCGCCTCAAACAGCTGAGGAAGCTTGAAACCGTTCTCCAGCGCCACGCCGGTCGCCTTCTGAATCACCGGACCGTCCATGACGGGGTCGGAGTAGGGCACGCCCAGCTCGATAATGTCCGCGCCGTTATTGCCCAGGGCAATCGCCGCGTCAATCGACTCATCCAGGGTCGGGAAGCCCACCGGCAGGTAGCCAATCAGCGCCGCACGGCCCTGCTTCTCGCACTCAGCCAGACGAGCCGCCAGAGGCGAATCGGGGTTAGCAGTCGGGAACGTACCGTCCAGCACCTCAAAGGGTGCCGCCTGAGAAATAGCGTCCTGGTAGCTCATTACTTAGCCTCACTTTCAGCCTGTGCGTTCTGTACAGCGGATGCGGCAGCTTCCTTATTACCGGTCATCAGGGTCGAGGACGGAATCGCCTTACCCAGGCCGAACCACTTCAGAGCGGTTTCCATGTCCTTATCGCCACGACCGGACAGGCAGACAATCATCGTCTTCTCGCGTGCCGCCTCCGGATCCTCAGCAGCCCAACGCTGGCACACGCGCAGCGCGCCCGCCAGAGCGTGCGAAGACTCAATCGCCGGAATAATACCCTCGGTACGGCAGAGCAGGCGCAGAGCGTCCATCGCCTCAGTGTCGGTCACCGGCTCGTAGGTCACGCGACCAATATCGGACAGGTACGAGTGCTCCGGACCCACACCCGGGTAATCCAGACCGGCAGAAATCGAGTGGGACTCAATGGTCTGACCGTCTTCATCCTGCATCAGGTACGTCATCGCGCCGTGCAGCATGCCCGGGCGGCCCAGAGTAATGGTCGCCGCGTGACGACCGGTATCCACACCGTCGCCGCCAGCCTCAAAACCGTAAATCTCGACCGAAGAATCATCCAAGAACGCGTGGAACAGACCAATCGCGTTCGAACCGCCACCCACGCAGGCAGCAATACCATCGGGCAGGCGGCCGGTCTCAGCCAGAATCTGCTCGCGCGCTTCCTCACCGATAGCGTCATGGAAGAAACGCACCATCGCCGGGAACGGATGCGCACCGGCGGCAGTACCCAGCAGGTAGTGGGTGTTCTCAACGTTCGAAACCCAGTCGCGCAGCGCCTCATTAATGGCGTCCTTGAGGGTGCGGGAACCGTTCTGAACCGCAATCACCTTCGCGCCCAGCAGCTGCATACGAGCCACGTTCAGCGCCTGACGCTCAGTGTCTTCCTCACCCATGTAGATCACGCACTCCATGCCGAAGAGCGCAGCCGCGGTCGCAGTCGCAACACCGTGCTGGCCCGCACCAGTCTCAGCAATCAGACGGGTCTTACCCATACGCTTAGCCAGCAAAGCCTGACCAATCACGTTATTAATCTTGTGACTACCGGTGTGGTTCAGATCCTCACGCTTGAGGAACACACGCGCACCAGCATGCTCAGAGAACTTCGGAACCTCAGTCAGTAGCGACGGACGGTTCGAATACTCAGCAGAAAGACGCTGGAACTCAGCAATGAACTCGGGGTCGTTCTTCGCCTCGTTAAAGGTTGCCTCCAGCTCATCCATGGCGGCAATCAGCGACTCGGGCATCCACCGCCCGCCGTACTCACCAAAATAGGGGCCGGGGGCATTCTTCAACGACTCGCCGTTGAGGAAAGCATCTGCCAGGTTCTCGCTCATCACTATTCCTTCCCTGGATGGTTACCGCCGGATGCGCGCCGCGGGTAGGGCGGGGCATCAGGCCTGATCACAGCGAAACACCACGCAACCGCGGGTAGGGCGGGGCGGTGTTCGCACATATCCCCCTATAGTACCCGGGTGCAGGCGGTGAACAGTACCCTGGGGTGCACATGACCATTCCTAGGACATGTGACGTTCGCCAGGGTGGGTGCGTTTGGTGGGGCCAGGGACGCGCGGCTGGGTCGGGGACGCGCTGGTTGAGGGGCGCGCGGTAAGGTCAAGCAGGCGCGGCGAGCTACAGCAGCTCGCGCAGCTCCTCCATCTGCTGAGAAAGCACCGTCGACACGCCACCGCGCATCGACACCCCGTACAGGGTCTCCGCAATCTGCATCGTGCGCTTCTGATGCGTAATCACAATCAGCTGCGAACGCTCCCCCAACTCACCAATCACCTGCAGCAGGCGCGACAGGTTGCGGTCATCCAGCGCCGCCTCAACCTCATCCAGGGCGTAGAACGGCGAAGGGCGAGACATATAAATCGCAATCAACAACGCCAGCGAAGCAAGCGAACGCTCACCGCCGGACAGCAGCGACAGGCGCTTAACCTTCTTACCCGCCGGGCGCGCGTGAATCTCCACACCCGAATTCAACGGATCGGACGGGTCGTCCAGCTCCAGGTGGCCCTCGCCTCCCGGGAAGAGGGTCTCAAAGATGCGGCGGTAGTGGGTGTTAATGTCCTCCAGCGCGGCGGTGAACACCTCCGCAATATGGCTACTGACCTCGTCCATGACCGTGTTCAGGTCGCGGCGGGTCGCCTTCAAATCCTCAATCTGCTGGTTCAGGTAGGCGTGGCGTTCAGAAAGCGCCTCGTACTCCTCCAGCGCCAGCGGGTTAATGGCGCCGAGCGCCTCCAGTTCGGCGCGGGTTGCCTTGAGGCGAGCGCGGACGCTCTCGGTAGAGGCTTCGGTAGTCTCTGATGCCGTTTCGGAAGCGGTATTTTCGGGGGCGAAATTTTCGGAGGCGGCGTTTTCGGACGTCTCCTCTGCGGGCACGTCAACCGGCAGCTGCTCGGAGTACTCCTCTTCCAGCTGCTCCAGGGTCAAACCGGTCACCAGGCGGGCACGCTCAGCCAGCGCCTGCACACGCTCCTGCACGCGCGCCGCCTCCGTCTGGGTGCGCGCCAGCAGGGTCAGCGCCGCCGCGTGCGCCGCCTGTAGGTCCTGCACCTCATCATTCGTGCTGGTCAGGCCCTCCTGGGCGTTCTTCAGGGCGGTGCTCAGTTCGTGCAGCTGCTGCTCACGCTCGCTCACCTGCTCGGCAAGTACCTCACCCAGACGCTGGGCGCGGCGCTCAATGGTCGCCGCGGGAGCCTGCTCCCCCGTGCCCGCCAGGTAGGAATCCTCGCGGGTGCGCGCCGACTCGTAGTCGGTACGTGCCTGCGCCACGGATTCCTCCGCGGCGGCAAGGCGCTCGTTCAGGCGGGCACGCTCAGCCTGAATGTTCTGCGCGGATGCTTCCAGGGACTCCGCCTGGGCGCGAGCGCGGGCATGCTCAGCGCTCGCCACGCCCGCCGCCTTCGCCGCCTCACGTTCTGCCTCAACCGCCGATTCTGCCGCGGCTTGTGCCTGCTGAACGGTCTGCTCGGCTTCGTCCAGTTCGGCGCGGGTGCGGGTCACGACCTGGGATGCGGCGCGGTATGCGGCGGCAAGTTCCAGGGGGCTGGCGCCCTCAGCCGGGTAGAGCAGGCTGTAGCGGGTGTGCTCGGTGCCCGCGGGGTCAAAAATACGCCAAATAGTGCGCTGACCTGCGCCTACATTCTCGGTGAGCAGGTTCAGGGCATGCTCTGCGGAGGCGGTATCCGGCGCGAACAGCACACCCGCCAGGCGCTCACTCAGCGCCGCGGTCACGCGAGCCAGGGCGTAATCGTCGATACCGGCGAGCGCGGCGGCATCCTCGCTGAGCGGTTCAATGATCTCGGTTGCGGGGCGGATACCCAGCTCGTGCAGCTCGGCGGCGCAGGATTCGGGCAGGTCTGTCGAAAGTCCCTTCGCGGCAGATTCGCTACTTTCATCACCCTTATCACCGCGCAGATGCGATGCCTCGGCACCCTCAACCGGCACGCTCAACGCCGCGGTCGCCAGCGAGGTCAGCGCCGCAGACGCCGCGCGCGCATACTCGGGGTCAATCTGCACGGCATCCAGCACACGCAGCAGGCTCGCGCCCTCGCTCGAAGAATCCATGAGCTCGCCGGTCTCGGGGTCGAACACCGCCTCAGCGGATTCAGCGCCCGGCTCGGCGGGTGCCTCCCCCAGGCTCTGTCCCAGCGCCTCACGCAGGGTTGCGGCACGCTCAGCCGCCGCCGCGTAGGCGCGGGTCGCCTCCACCGCCGCGGCGCGGGCGGCATCCAGCTGAGCCTGCGCGCGGGCACGAGACTGCGCCGCCTCACCCGAGGCGCGCTCAGTCTGCGTCACCTCGGATGCCGCCTTCTCAACGTTCTTCAGCGCCGCATCGTAGCGCTCCTCAAAGCTGGCGTAGCTTTCCACCGCGCGCTCTGCCTCTTCGCGGCGCTCCTCCAGCAGTTCCAGGGCGCGTTCGTATCCGGCGCGGGCGGCGGCGGTCGCCTCGGTCAGTTCCACGCGGTAGGTGCGCACGCGCTCGGCGGCGATGGACTGCACGGTGCGCACGCGCGCGGCGGATTCGCGCAGGGTCGACACGGCCTTCTGGCAGGCGGTGACCTCGGCGTTCAGGCGGTTCTGCTCCTGCTGATGCTTCGCGGATGCGGTACGCGCCGCCTCCAGCTGTTCTTTCAGGGTTTCGGCGCGGCGGGTACCTTCCGATTCGGAGGCGAGAGCCTGCGCCTGCTCAGCCTGCAGAACACCCAGCTGACGAGCCAGAAGTACCGCCTCCAGCTGGCGGATGCGCGCCTGCAGCTGACGTGCGGTCGCGGCGGATTCCGCCTGCTCGCTCAGCGGCTGCAGCTGCGAATCCAGCTCGGCAACCAGGTCGCTCAGACGGGTCACATTCGATGCCACGGACTCCAGCTTGCGGCTGGTCTTCTCCTGGCGACGGCGGTATTTGACCACGCCTGCCGCCTGCTCGATCATGTCGCGGCGCTGCTGGGCGGTGGCGTGCAGGACCGCATCCAGCTGGCCCTGGCCGACGAGCACGTGCATCTGCTGACCCAGCCCCGCCTCCGAAAGCAGATCCTGAATATCGGCAAGGCGCGCCGGGGAACCGTTAATCTCGTACTCGCTGCCACCGGAGCGGAACATGGTGCGCGAAATCTGCACCCGATCAGCGGGAATGCTGAGGGTGCCATCGGAATTATCGAAAGTCAGGGTGACTTTGGCGCGGCCCAGGGGCGCACGCTGAGCGCCGTCGCCTGAACCAGCCTCGCCGGAGCCGGCAAAAATGACGTCCTTCATGCTGCCGCCGCGCAGACTCTTAGCGCCCTGCTCACCCATCACCCAGGCGAGCGCATCCAGCACATTGGACTTGCCGGAGCCGTTGGGTCCAACCACCGCGTTAATGCCGGGGGTGAACTCAAAAGTGGTGGCGGAGGCGAAAGACTTGAACCCGCGCAGGGTCAGCGACATCAGGTGCACAAGGGGCCTTTCTGCAAAAGAATCTGGTGTGTGCCGGGCACGTTCTGTGGTGCGTGGCGGCATCCCTCTAGTGTACGCGGTGCGGTGGGCGGGCGGCGTGAACGTGCACGGGGTGAAGAGGGTTCAAAGTTCCTCATTGCACATCATCTTACGCGCGGGGTGAACGGGGGCGTTCATATTGGGTCTACGGATACGGGTTCGCCCGACCTGTGCGGTAGATTGGAATGAGCATCACAAATTCTGCGGGGCCGCTGTGCGTATCCCCGCCGTCTTTGCATCCCACTGACTTCTATTTTCAAGGGCCACACCATTGTTGAATGCACCCGCCGATAAGGTCGGCACAAACTCTGACATTCGCCACGCTAATGCAGCTCTGCTATCCATTACCCATGAGTTGCCTCCGGAGGTCGTCACGAGCGACTACTTCGATGAGCAGCTGGCCCAAACCTACAAGCGTCTGCGCATGCCCAAGGGCCTGCTGGAGCGTCTTGCCGGTATTAGTACTCGCCGCGGCTGGGCTGAGGGCCAGACCTTCGAGGACGGCGTGGTTGCCGCAGCCGAGAAGGCTATTGCGGAGGCGGGCATTGACCGTTCCCAGATTGGCCTGCTGATTAACGCTTCGGTGACTCGAGATAACTTTGAGCCCGCCGTTTCGGTGGGTGTGCATGACCGCCTGGATTTGCCGCGTCACGCCCTGAACTTTGATATTACGAACGCCTGCCTGGGCTTTGTGAACGCGATGACTGTTGCCTCCACCATGATTGATGCGGGCGCTATCGACTACGCCCTGATTGTGGCTGGCGAGGACCCCTCCCCGTGGCACCGTACCGCGGTGCGCATCCTGAACAACCCCGATTCGACCCGCGAGGATGTGCTGGCGCAGTTCGCGACCCTGACCCTCGGTTCGGGTGCGGCGGCGGCTGTGATTGGTCGCGCTGACCGCCACCCGGAGGGTCACCGCATTGTTGGTTCGGTGTCCCGCGCGGGCACTGAGCACCGTAACCTGTGCATCGGCGGCGAGGCGGATCAGGGCATGAACACTGACGCTGAGGGCCTGCTCAAGTACGGCCTGGAGCTGGTGGCGCAGGCCTGGGAGCAGGCGCATCAGGACGGCTGGGAGTGGAACGACATGACCTCCTACGTGACTCACCAGATTTCTAACGCCCACACGAACGCCATTATTGAGGCGGTCGGTATTGAGCGTGAGCGCATCCCCATGACCTTCCCGAAGTGGGGCAATGTGGCTGCGGCGGCTCTGCCGATGACTCTCGCCGAGTGCGCGCCGACCTACAAGGAGGGCGACCGTATTCTGTGCATGGGTGTGGGTTCTGGCCTGAACACTGCCCTGCTTGAGATTCAGTGGTAGCCCGTTAGCCGGCGACCCTAGCCGGCAGCCCTTAACCGGCAACCTTTAACCTCTGTGCGGTAGACATTCACCGATTCGATCCGGAAGGATTCCCAGCATGCGCCATTTGAATTTCCCTAAGGCTCAGCCTCCCTACAATCCGGAGGAATGGGCGGGCGTGAACCCGCGCTACTCCCACCTTCTGGAGGTGCCCACCACCGCCCCCATTGAGCAGCGGGCGCAGCAGGCTGGCGCGCGCCGCTGGCACTACCTGGATAACCTTCCGGTGCTGGTCGAGCAGGGTTTGGAGCCGATTGGCACGATCTTGTGCGTGCACGGTAACCCGACCTGGTCGTACCTGTGGCGTACCGTGCTGGATGCGGGCGTGAATGAGCGCGCCCCGTGGCGTGTGGTTGCGGTTGATCAGATTGATATGGGTTATTCGGAGCGTACCCACCTGGATTTGGAGGGTGAGCGCCGCACCCTGACTGACCGTATCGCTGACCTGGGTGATTTCACGAAGGCGCTGGGTCTGGATGAGACCGATAAGCCGCTCGTGACCCTCGCCCATGACTGGGGTGGGTTGGTGTCCTTTGGTTGGGCGCTGGAGCATCGTGAGATTCTTTCGGGCGTGATGCTGACGAACACCGCGGTCTACCATGACGGCATTGAGAATATCCCTGCCGCCCTGCGTCTGGCGTTGGGTGTGCACGAGTGGGGTACTCACGATTCGACCGCGTTTATTGATGTGACCTTGGGTTTGGCTCAGAATGAGGGCCGTCTGCCCGTGCCGGGTTCTGCCGGTGCCGGGGCGCTTGATGGTACCCTGCCGCAGCCGGTGGGTCCGCAGCCTAAGCGCCTGTACCCGAGCCCTCTCAACGAGGCGATTTACCGTACGTACCGTGCGCCGTACGCCCATTCGGCGTGGCGTGAGGGCGTGCGTAATTTTGTGGGTGATATTCCGACCGGCACCGATGTTCCTTCCTATACGCCGATGCAGCGTATTGCCGAGCAGATCCGTGACCTGGATGTGCCCGCGTTTTTCCAGTGGGGTACGAAGGACCCGGTGTTCCAGCGCCGCTACCTGTTCGACCTGATGGAGCGCATGCCGCAGGCGAAGGTGCACCGCTACGAGAAGGCGTCGCACCTGGTCATTGAGGATTACGATATTGCTACCCCCATGATGTCGTGGCTTGCGCAGACCTTTGGCACGCTGGAGGATGGTGTGCTGGTTCCGGCGCGTAATGCGGAGGCGGAGCATCGTGCCGCCCGCGCGCGCCGCCACGGTCTGGTGCAGAGTGGCGAAACGTTCCGCCCCATGCTCGCGGCCCTCACCGAACGCGCCGACGACACCTCCACCGCTGTGGTGGATATGGACCCCAAGGGTGACGGCACCTCCGTGTCCGTGACCCTGACCTGGGCTGAGCTGAACCAGCAGGTCAACGCCGCCGCAACCCGCCTGCACGCCCTGGGTGTGCGCCCGGGCGACCGCGTGAACCTGATGGTGCCTCCGGGTGCCCGCCTGACCACCCTGATTTACGCCTGCATGAAGCTGGGCGCTGTCATCGTGGTGGCTGATACCGGTCTGGGCATTCCGGGTCTGACTCGCGCGTTGAAGGGCGCTAACCCGAGCTTCCTGGTGGGTATTCCCGCCGCGCTCAGCGCCGCCCGTACCCTGATGTGGCCGGGTGTGCGTATTTCTGTGGAGCCGCTGGGTTCCGTGCAGGAGAAGCTGCTGGGCGTTGCCGGTTCGGTGTTTACCGCGCCCGCCGCTGACGGCACTCCGGGCGCGCCGGTGCCCACCCCGACCGTGGTGGAGTTCCCCTCCCCCGTGCCGGATGCTGATGCGGCGGTGCTGTACACCTCCGGTTCGACCGGCCCGGCTAAGGGTGTGGTGTACACGCAGCGTCAGCTGGCGGGTATGCGTGATGCCATTGCGAATACGTACGGTTTTGCGCCCGGTAGCGGTCTGGTGGCTGGCTTCGCGCCGTTTGCTCTGTTGGGTCCGGCGCTGGGTGCTACCAGCGTGACCCCGACGATGGATGTGACCCGCCCGAAGACCCTGACGGCTTCTGCCCTGGCGTCGGCTGCGGCGGCTATTGATGCGACGGTCGTGTTTGCTTCCCCTGCCGCCCTGGTGAATGTGGTGGCGACCGCCGATGAGCTGACCGGTGAGCAGCGTGCGGCGTTGGCTAAGGTTCAGACGGTGCTGAGCGCTGGCGCGCCGATTCCCGTGCCGCTGCTGGAGGCGCTCTCCGCCCTGGTGCCGAACGCCTCCCTGCACACCCCGTACGGCATGACCGAGGGTCTGCCGGTGACCGATGTGTCTTTCGAGATGATTCGCCAGGCAATTGCTGAGGGCACCCCGAATGCTGCCGGTGAGGTGCTTGACCCGTTCGCCCGTGACGGCGTGTGCGTTGGTTTCGCGGTGTACGGTGCGGCGGTGGCTATTGCGCCACTGTTGCAGGACGGTTCGGTGGCGGATGAGCTGACCCACGAGCCGGGTGTGACCGGTGAGATTCTGGTGTCGGCGCCGCACGTGAAGGACCGCTACGACACCCTGTGGGTGACTGAGGATCAGTCCATTAGCACTCCGGGTTGGCATCATACCGGTGACGTCGGACACTTGGACGCTTCGGGTCGCCTGTGGGTTGAGGGCCGCCTCGCGCACGTGTTGCTGACTTCGCAGGGTGTGCTGACCCCGGTTGCGGCGGAGCAGTCCGCCGAGTCCCTGCCCGAAGTGCGCCGCGCCGCCCTGGTCGCGGTGGGCCCTGCGGGTACTGCCGCCCCGGTGCTGGTCATTGAGGCTTCTGCAAATACCGCCGCGTTGGAGGCGCGCCAGTCGGCATCGGGTCTCAAGCGTGCTCTGCTCGATCGCGTGCCCGGCGCGCGCCGCTTCCCCATTGCGGAGGGTGTGGCGCCCTTCGAGCTGTCGCAGCTGGTGCGTCAGAAGGTTGCCGAGGATACCGGCGTGGAACTTGCCGCGGTGCTGGTGGTGCACGAGCATCCGACCGATATTCGCCACAATTCGAAGATTGACCGCCCCGCCCTGGGTGAGTGGGCGTCGAAGGTCCTTGCGGGGGCGTAAGCGCCTGCCGGATCCCTAAGTCTAAGGAGTATGATGTCCCCTCATTCTTCGCGTGAGTCCTCTTCCCACGAGCCCGCACCCCGCTTGTCTGCGTCCCGCCTGTCGACTTCGCATGCGGTGACTTCCCCGACGGCTCGGTTCCGCAAGCCCGCGCAGCCGCTGGCGGCACGCTACACCGACCCCGCCCCGCGTTCGCTACGCCCTATTGAGGAGCCCGATTTCGCGCCGCGTATTGGCGAGCGCATCCTCTTTACCGGTGCGAGCGGCCTGCTGGGTCGTGAGAGCGTACTGGCGTTGCTGCGTGCCGGCTACGATGTGCGCGTTTTTCAGCGTGGCGATTCGGGTATTGCGGCTCTGCTACCCGATTCGGTGCGCCCGCGTTTTGAGCAGGTGCGCGGCGATATTACGAATGCGCAGGCTGTGGATCTGGCGATGACCGGCGTGAACGGCGTGGTGCATGCTGCGGCGAAGGTTTCGGTCAGCGGCGAGTGGGCTGATTATGAGCGCATCAACATTGAGGGCACCCGCACCCTGCTGCAGGCGGCGCTGAACCGCTCGGTGGGTTCGTTCCTGTACATTTCCTCGCCGTCGGTGGCTCATTCCGGTGCGGCAATTGTGGGTGATGGTGCCGGCGTGGCGTCCCCGGAGCATGCGCGCGGTAATTATGCGCGCTCAAAGGCTGCCGCTGAGCTCCTTGCCCTGGAGGCGAACGGCACCGCCCTGCCCGGTGGCGGGGTTATGCGCGTGGGTGCGTTGCGTCCTCACCTGATGTGGGGTCCGGGCGATACCCAACTGGTCGAGCGTATTCTGGAGCGTTCCGCCGCGGGTCGCCTGCCGCTACTCTCCGGCGGTACGGGCCTGATTGATACGCTCTACATTGATAACGCCGCGGATGCGCTGGTGCGCGGATATCAGCGCCTCGACGCTTTTGCGGGTCAGGCTCTGGTGGTGACGAACGGTCAGCCGCGCACTATCGCTGAGCTGCTCGGTGGTTTCTGTGAGGCGGTGGGCGTTCCCGCCCCGCGTTTCTCGGTTCCGGCGAAGGTTGCGGCTCTGGCGGGTAAGGTCATTGAGCGCGTGTGGGAGCGTCTGCCGAAGAACGTGACCGCCGGTGATGAGCCGCCGATGACGGAGTTCCTCGCCGAGCAGCTGTCGACCGCGCACTGGTTTGATCAGCGCCGCACCCGCGAGCTTCTGCGGTGGGAACCCTCCGTGTCGATTGAGGAAGGCTACGAGCGTCTGGGCTTGTTCTACGGTGACAGGTACAGCGGGAACAAGCACAGCCGCTAAGCGCTTCTTTTCGGGGCGGCTCCCCCGCCCCTGGTTTATACGAATGAACTTTAAACGAATGACGGCGTAGCTACATTCCCCTCCTGGGAGGAACGTAGCTACGCCGTCATGTGCATATCTAGCGTGAGTTTGTGCCTATCGTAAGCCTTATCGAGAGCCCTAAACTTATCGAGCACCTTGACCTATCGAGAGCGCGGCGCCCGCTGGCAGTGCGGGCAACGGTAAGATGAGCGGTTCTGGAACGGTTCGCGCACCATCAGGGAGGTGCGGCCCGCCTCCGCGCAACGGTGGCAGGGCTCCCCGGCACGACCGTAGGCGTTCAGCGAGCGCTCAAAGTAGCCAGACTCCCCCAGCACGTTCACGTACAGGGCGTCGAAGCTCGTGCCGCCAGCCGCCAGGGACTCGCGCAGCACCTGGGTGACCGCCTCCAGCAGTTCGCGGGTCTGCGCGGCACTGAGGGTGCGTGCGGGCTTCGCGTAGTGCAACCGCGCACGCCACAGCGCCTCGTCGGCGTAGATATTGCCCACCCCGGAGATGACCGACTGGTCCAGCAGCACCTTCTTAATGCCGCTGGAGGTGCGCAGGAACTTACGGCGCACCGCCGCGGGGTCGAAGAACTCGTCCAGCGGGTCGCGGGCAATGTGCTTAACCGCCTCGGGCACAAGAAAACGCTCCGGTACCAGAAAATGCTCCGGTACTTCACCCGGCGCTACTTCATTCGCTGCAACCGCCGCGGGTACGTCCGGTACCAGCGGGCTGAGGAACATACCGCCGAAGATGCGCTGATCCACGAAGAGCAATCGCTGCCCAGTGCTTGCCCGGTTGGTGCTCGCCGCGCTACCGGTAGCTCCAGCCGGTCCTAGCTCGAGCGCCACACGCAAGTGTCGGGGCTGCTCGTCAAACGCCGCACGAGCCTCCGATTCGCCACCCGGCTCATCGCGCACGAGCAGCTGACCGCTCATGCCCAGATGCACCACGAGCGCCTCGTCGGCAAGCGTGCCGTCCGCCTCGCTCAGGGTCAGCCACAGGTACTTGCCGCGGCGGTAGGCACCGCGCAGCGCCCTGCCGGTGAGTGCCGCCTCAAAGTGGGCGGGACCGGGCAGGTGCCTGCGCAGCGAACGGGCATCGACCACGCGCACCGCCCGCACGGGGCGGCCCAATGAATGGTCGGCTAGACCTGCGCGGACGGTTTCTACCTCGGGCAGTTCGGGCATAAATTACCACCTCAACGGGATTGCAGGATCAAGAGCCCCGCAGAGTTAGCAGACCTGCAGGATGACTGAAGAGGCCTACACCAGAACGCGGTACGCCTGCTCAGCGGCAAGGCGCTCCGCCTCCTTCTTGCTCGGACCCACACCGGTACCGGCCTGCTGGTTCGCCACAATAGCGACCGCAGTGTACACGCGCGCGTGATCGGGGCCCTCGCCGGTGACCTCATAGCGCACGTCTCCCCAACCGCGGGCGGTGGCGAGGTTCAGCAGCTCGGTCTTCCAGTCGCGTCCAGAGTTCAGGACCTTCTCATCATCGAGCAGCGGCGCAATCAGGCGCAGCACCAGGTCACGAGCTGCCTCGCGACCGCACTCCAGGTAGGTCAGGCCGAAAATCGCCTCCATGGTGTCGGCAAGGATCGAGTCCTTATCGGCGCCGCCGGTGTGAATCTCGCCCTTACCGAGCAGGATGTACCGGCCCAGATCCAGGTCGCGTGCTACCTTCGCCAACGCCACCGTAGACACCACCACGTGGTGCAGCTTCACGAGCTCACCCTCGGGCAGGTCGGGGTAGCGTCGGTACACTTCTTCAGCAATCGCCAGGGAAAGCACCGAATCGCCCAGGAACTCCAGGCGCTCGTTATGCTCCACCCCGGGGTTCTCGAAGGCGTAGGAACGGTGCGTTAGGGATAGCAAAAACGTCTCGGCGTCGATATCGACCCCGAGACGTTTACGCAACTCCCTAGTATCAACACTAGGAAATTCAAACATAAGGATTCACCGCTTCTTAGGCGTCTGCAACCTTACGGCCCTTGTACTCCAGGAACAGGGCGTTGCCTGCAGCGTCGGTTACAACCTTTGCCTGGTGGGGCAGGCTGTAGGTCACGCGACCGTTTTCAACGGTCTTAACCAGCTGGGGCACGGATGCCTTCCACTGGGAACGGCGTGCGCGGGTGTTAGCGCGGGACATCTTGCGCTTGGGAACAGCCACAGCTATCTCACAATCTCTAGTAACAACAATTTAGTTTTCGGTATCTGCACCGAGCAGGCCCTGTAGGGCCGACCAGCGCGGATCCAACACCTCGTGATGATGCCCGGGGTCATCCTCCAGGCGCGCACCGCAATCGGCGCACAGACCCTGGCAGGTGTCCCTGCAAACAGGCTGGAACGGCAGTTGAAGGATTACTGCGTCCCGCAGAGCCGGTTCAAGGTCGATGGAATCATCCTCAACGGCGTACTGCTCATCTACTTCATCTTCGGGGCCGCCAACCGGGGCCTTCTCAAAGACGAAAAGCTCTTGAATATTGGCCGACATCTCGTAATCAATCGGATCCAAGCAAAGGCTACACTCGCCGTGTACATCCACAACAACGGAGCCGGTTACTAGGATACCATCAACAACAGACTCCATACGAATATCGAGGTCAATATCCGAACCCTCTTCCACGCCGATGAGCGTGTTACCCAGGTCTGCCGGTGCGGGCAGAACCTCAGTGAGAGTTTCCATGGTGCCGGGGCGGTGAATCAGGTTAGTGACTGATACAACCAGCGGCGATGCGTCTGCACGTGAAATGGCGTTTCTCCTTACGAAATGTATAAACCAAAGTCCCATTTTAGGGGTCATTCGCACCGTTAATCAAGATTAAGCGCCTTTTAAATCTCTTTAAGTGGCGCTCACCTCTTAAATATCCCCTTAAGGAGGCGCCGCGCGGCACTTAATCGGTCGGTCGGGCTACTCCACAGGTAGTGAAGCGCCCGGTCGGCGGTACAGTTTGCCCAGTCAATGGCAGTTTGCCTTGCCTGTTGAGTGTGTCAGGCATGCCGGGCGTGTTGGACGTGTCGGGCGGGTGCGCGCCCGGGTTGTTCGGGTTGTTCGGGTTGCCCGGGTTGATGAGGCGCTTTAGGCGTTTTCTAGGCGTTTTTCAGGGCGCGGGCGACCGCCTCCGGCACGAAGGGAGTCACGTCACCACCCAGCGACGCCACCTCACGAATAATCGTGGACGACACCGCACCGTAGCGGTCCTCACCCGCCAAGAACACCGTCTCAACCTGCGCCAGGTGGCGGTTCATGCTCGCCATCGGAGCCTCATAGCTGTAGTCCGTCGCCGAACGCAGACCCTTCACCAGCACCTTAGCGCCACGCTCCGCCGCATACTCGGCAAGCAGCACACCCGGCGGAATCGGCTCCACGCTCACACCCTCAATGCCGAGCTCCTGCAGGGACTCACGCACCAGCTGCACGCGCTCCTCCAGTGAGAAACGGTACTTCTTGGAGCTATTGTGCGCCACGCCCACAATCACCTCGTCAAAGAGCTGAGCGGCGCGGGCAATGATTTCCAGGTGGCCGTGGTGCACGGGGTCAAAAGATCCGGGGCAGAGGGCAATCATGGCGGTCCCTTCACGAATAAATATCAGAGGTTGGAATGGCTAGATGCGGGCGAATTTAGGATGCGGGTCAGCGGCGTGCGGGCGAGCGCAGGCTGAGGCGGAAAGATGAGGCAGAAAGGCTAGGGGCGCGGTGAGATGAGGCGGCAAACTTAGGCGGCGAGCTCTTCAGCGTCCTCGCCGGACTCGTCGCCGGACTCGTCGCCCGCCTGCTCCTCCACCTCGTCAGGCTCCACATAGTAGAGCACCGTCTCGCCGTGCTGACGGGTCGAAAAACAGTACAGGCCCTCGCCCCACACCGGCTCCGCATCGCGCGAAGAACGCTCCACCACGACCACGGCGCCCTCGGCAAGCCTGGGGGTGAGCGCCTCCAGTAGCTCGGTGACCTGCTCGTTCGGCATGGCGTAGGGCGGGTCAACAAACACCAGATCCCACGGACCGGAGGCGGACTTCACGTAGGTCAGCGCCTGAGACTGCTGCACGCGCGCCGCAGAACCGGCAGCGCTAGAAGAACCAGAGCCGGTGCGGCCCATCGCCTTCTCCACCGCGGCAACGTTCTTGCGAATCACCGCAACAGCCTTCGGGTAGATGTCCAGCAGAGTCACGGAGGCCGCACCGCGCGAGAGCGCCTCACAGCCCAGCGCGCCCGAGCCGCCAAAGGCGTCCAGCACGCGGGCGCCACGAATAATGTCGTAGCTCTCCAGCTTGGAGAAGAGGGATTCCTTCACCCGGTCGGTGGTGGGGCGAGTATTATCCCCCGGAACCGAGGCAAGGCGAACGCCTCCGGCGGCACCGGAAATAATACGGCTCATAGGGTCTCTCCTCTTAACTAGTGCGGTGTGTTGAAGTCACGGTTTCAGCGGGTGGTGGGCGGGGGTAGTGGGCGGGACAAACAGAGCGTTCTGCCCCGTTGGGCACTTATCCCCTGCCGAGGAACGCCTCACGGTCAGCGTCCAGGGCGCGGTCAATCGTACGCGCCAGCGACGGATGCTTAGCCAGCGTCGGGTCCTTTTCCACCACCGAGCGGGCATCCTCGCGGGCACGCTCAATAATGTCGGCATCGGCGAGCGCCCGCAAAAACCGCAGGGTGCTCTTCGAACCCGATTGTGCAGCACCCAGAATATCACCCTCGCGGCGCTGCGCCAGGTCGATGCGGGAGAGCTCAAAGCCGTCCGTGGTGGAGGCGACCGCGTCCAGGCGCTCGCGAGATACGCCGCCCTCCTCCTGGCGGGTCACCAGCAGGCAGGTGCCCGCGTAGCCGCCGCGGCCCACACGACCGCGCAGCTGGTGCAGGCCCGAGATGCCGAAGCGGTCGGCGTCCATGATGATCATGAGCGTGGCGTTCGGGACGTTCACGCCCACTTCAATGACGGTGGTGCTGATGAGCAGGTCAATTTCGCCGCGCTCGAAAGCGGTCATGACGGCGGTCTTCTCCGCCGGGTCCATGCGGCCGTGCAGGGTGCCGATACGCACGCCGACGAGGGCGTCCTCAGCGCTCAGGTAGGAGTACATTGAGGCGACCGAGGTCAGCTGAACCTTGCCGTCGCTGCTGGCGTTACCGCCCTGACCGAAATAGCCCTGGGCTGAGTTGCCCGTGCCGGTTCCCGCACCGTTGAGGCTGGATGCGCCAAAGAACGCGGCGCCCTCCTCCAGGCTGTCGCCCTCCTCCCCAATTTTGGGTACGACAACATACACCTGGTGGCCCGCGTCGATTTCTTCGCGGGCGCGCCTCCACAGTCGGGACGCCCAGGCGGGCTTCTCGGCGAGGGGCACAACGTGCGTTGAGATTTTCTGGCGGCCGGCGGGTAGGGTGTCGAGCACGGACACGTCCAGGTCACCGAACACGGTCATGGCGACGGTACGCGGAATGGGCGTTGCGGTCATGACCAGGCGGTGCGGCAGGGCGCCGTCGGTGCCGCGCAGGCCGTCGCGCTGTTCCACGCCGAAGCGGTGCTGCTCATCCACGACGACCAGACCCAAATCGTGGAAGCTCACCTCATCGGAGAGCAGGGCGTGGGTGCCAATCACGATCTGGGCGGTACCGTCGGCGAGCTCCTGCAGAACCTTGCGCTTGGCGCGGGTACCCATGGAGGCGGTCAGCAGACGCACGCGCACACGGCGGGGGTCCTCCCCGCTCCCCGCGGGAGTTCCCTCGGCAGAACCGGCGGCTGAATCGTCAGCGTCTGAGTCTTCGGGCGCCGCCATATCCCCCAGGATGTCCAGCACCGAACGCAAATGCTGCTCGGCGAGCACCTCGGTCGGGGCGAGCATCGCGGACTGGCCGCCCGCATCGGCAACCTGCAGCATGGCGCGCAGAGCCACCACGGTCTTACCGGAACCCACATCACCCTGCAGCAGGCGGTTCATGGGCGATTCACTCGACAGATCGGCGGCAATCTCAGCGCCCACCTTCTGCTGCCCCTCGGTCAGCTCGTAGGGCAGAACCTCCAGCAGCTGATCGGCGAGGCCACCCTCCACGGCGGGGCGCGGCTGGGTCAGGTGCGCGGCACGCACCGAATGCAGGCGAGCAAGCGCGCTCTGCAGCACGAATGCCTCGCGGTAACGCATCTGCGCCTGCGCGGCACGCCAGGTGTCCTCCGAGTCGGGGGTGTGCAGGGCGCGGTACGTCCACTCCAGCGAGGGCACCTTGCGGGCGCGACGAATCGTGTAGGGTACCGGGTCTTCGAGTTCTTTGAGCGGCACCTTTTCGAGCAGCTGCGCCATGTAGCCGCTAATACGGTCGGTGGGCAGCTTCGCGGGGGCGCGGTAGACGGGCACGGGGGCGGTGGCGGCGTCGGTGACGTCCGCGCCGGAGGCGTCCTTCGAGAGCAGGGCGTAGTGCGGGTTGGTGAGGGTGTATTCGCCGCGGTAGATGCCGACCCTGCCGGAGAACATCATGGTTTCGCCCTCGCGGATTTCGCGGGCGGCGGTCCAGGCGTTGAAGAAGGAGAGCTTCATCTGCGAGCCAATGAGCACGCCAGCAGCCGCGCCGAGGTTCGTCATGCTGGGTGCGGGCACGCCAAAGAGGCCTCCCTGGGCGAAACTGTCCTGACCAAACGAATCTTGGCCGTAGCTGTCTGCGTAGCCGCTATAGGAGGCGGGCTGGGCTCCCCTGCCCTGTGCAGGGTTCTGGGTAGCGGGGTTCTGAGAGGAATGAGCGAGCGCGTTGATGCGCGGGTTGTGCATCCCGGTTGCCTGCCAGTTCTGCGCGGGGGCGCCGGATACCCCGGATGCACCTGATACGCCGGATGCACCAGGGCGGTTAGCGCGCCCGGGCACCACGGATACAGGCCCACCAGCACCAAAGCCAGCGGGTGCATCCTGCCCGGTGGCGTCGGCGAGCCGGTCGGTGATGGTCACTTCCGTGATTTTGCCGCGGCGTGCCGCCATGGTTCGGGTGCTCACATGCACCACGCGGGCAATGATGGTAACGTCCTGGCCCTCGACGAGTTCGGCGAAGGAGCTGAGCTCACCGCGCGGCAGGTACTTGCGCGGAAAGTATTCGAGCATTTTCCCGACGGTGTGCAGGTCCAGGTGTGTGGCGATTGCCTTGGCGCTGGGCGCGGGCAGGTACTTTTTGAGCGGCGCATTTTCGATGCGGTCTTCGGAGGCGTAGCGCGCCAGGGCACGGCTCTTAGCCTCCGCGGCGGCTGATATGGGCTTCTCAGCCGCAACCTTCTCAGTAGCTGCCTTCTTCGCGGAAGCTTTCTGTACAGGTTCCTTCTGTGCGGGAGCCTTCTTCGGCGTGGTTTTTTGCTCGGGGTTTTTCTGTGCGGGAGTCTTGGAGTCTACTACCTTCTTCACCGGGCTTTTCTGTGCGGGCGTTGCCTTCTTGGCCGCGGTTTTTCGGGTAGTGCTCTTCTTCGGAGCAGGCTTCTGCTCGGCCTCTTCGCTCGCTTTCGTCACCTTCTGCGGGCGCGCCGAAGTAGCCCGCGCGGTGGTTTCGCTCTGCTGCGGGCTCGGTTTGTTCTGAGCTAGTTCCTTCTGGGCAGGTTCCTTCTGAACTGTTTTCTTCTGAGTCGGATTCTTCCGCGCGGGTGCTTTCCGAGCCGGTTTCTCTGGCTGATGTGCTTCCGGCTGAGTTGCCTGCCGTGCCGCCAACGCAATATCGACCAGCTCGTAGATGGCGTCGTCAGTCATGGTGTGCGCGGCGGGACCCAGCGAATGCTTGAGCGTCTTGAGCGCCTTACGGTAGGGTGCGCTGGCGCGCTGTGCCGCGCGTTCGCTCAGCTCGGCGCGGCTCACCTCGCCTCGGGCGTAGGCGGCAAGATCACGCACGGTCAGCTCGGCGGTGGTGCGGAGCTGCTCATCGCTCAGTAGCGGCGCATCTTTTGTCCCCTGCTGAGCTCGGGTCGCAGAATCAGTACGGGCAGGCTCGACAACCGTTGAATCTACGGGCTCACCCTGCGCTATCTCAACCTTCGCAGGCTTGGTCTGCGAAGCCTTGCTCTTCGTAGCCTCAGCCGTTGCACTTTTAGCCAACGCAGCTTTAACCGGCGCATTCTTGTTAGGTGCAGGCTCAGGAAGCCCCAAGTCCAGGGCTTCCTGCTGCGGGTTCACGGAACGTCGGGCGGGGCTCATGCGCCGCCCTCCGCACCGCACGCGTGGTCGGCGTGGTGGCCATCCGCCAGGGAGGAAATACGCTCATCCGACCACTGACCGTAGCCCATAATCAGCTCGCGGGCGGGGTCAATTTCGGGAACGTGCACGTGCAGCGCCCAGAGTCCAGCCGCCATATCCAGGGGCGTAATGAGCAGACTGTCGCCCATAGCTTCAAGTTCGGGGCGCAGCTGCGCCAGGGCGAGGGGCTCGCAGGTCAGCGTGCCCATGAGCTCCCAGCCGCTCTGCCCCGCATGTTCTTCTACGTGCTCGGCAGGTTCAGACCCCGCCCGCGCCGCATCCGCAGCTGAAGGCGCGCGGAGCATAGACTGCACCTGTGCCTCGTTCAGGGTTGCCCCCTCCCAGCGCGGGTTGGAGTGCACCACGGCAAGGTAGAAACCGAGCGCGCCAGCATCCACGAAACCAGCAAGCTCGGGTGAGGGCGGGAACTGCGCGGTACGTTCCAGGGCGGCACGCATCAGCGCACGTCGACGCTCTTTCAGCGCCTCGTCAGCAGCATCCTGTGATGCATCATAGTGTGCGTCCAGGCGAGCAAGCTCCACCATGACCGACAGCATTGTGGAGGGCACCATCTGCTCCCCCACGCTGGCGCGAATACGCTCAGCCGCGAACGCCATCGCGCGCGCCTCCGCGTGGGCGTACTCCAGCTTCACTTCGCGATGCTTCGGCAGGGATCCGCGAGCAATAACGCGCTCGTAATCTGCTTCCAGGGCGCACACGAGCGGCAGCTCATCGGCTGCGTCGCCGAGCTCCTGCGCGAGGTTTCCGGGCAGGAACCAGTAGCTGCGCACCGCCTCCAGCGCCCAAGCGCAGAGCAGGGTACCGGAGTTGCCGCGTGCCACGCGGGATGCGCGCATAATCGCGTGCTCGTAGATGCCACCCAGCTGAATCCACAGGTGGGCGAGGGTTTCCTCTTCGGAGGCGCCCGCCGCCTCGGGCGCGTACGCATCTTCTTCGCCAGACAGCTCCCCGCTAGGCAGAACCTGCTCCATGCCCCGCTCAAATTCTTCAGTCAGGGTCAGCAGGGTGTGGGCGATATTGGAACCGGTGTCCTTATCGGGCACCGGGAACCCGTTGAGGTCGTTGAGCGCCTCGCGGTAGCGTTCGATGGTGGTGCGGGCGGCGGTAGACCACGCTACGCCGAAGCGGTAGGCGCGCACGCAGGCGCGGCGGTAAATCTCGCGCTCTTCGGTGCGCTGGTTCTGTTCTGCGTTCACGCTACCCTCCCTATCAGTTTCGCGTGGTTCTCGACTAGTTCTCGGCTGGTTCTCGACTGATTTCCCGGTCAGTTCCCGACCGATTTCTCAGCGCCCGCGGCACGGGCAGAATCCAGCCTATTTCGTACTTCTATTCTAAGCAATTTCGGTTAAATGTACGGTATTGCCCACCGCCCATCCCGCGGGCTGAAAACACGGACGGAACACAAACCACACGCACCTCGCGGCGCCCGGTGACTTGCGGCGCTCGGTGACTTGCGGTAATAGGTCAAGCTTCTACGCGGACGCTCCGTAGTGTTCCCAACCCATGCCGTCCAGGGAGCGGCCGTCCATCACGACCGCCGCGCCGGTCACCGCATTGTGGCGGCGTTCGGCACCGTAAAGTTCGGCGCTCAGACCGCGCTCCGGGGCGTCCGCCACGCAGGTTCCCAGGGGCACGAATTCTTCGGGCACCTCACCGGGGAAGGTCGCCAGCAGGCCGTGGTCTTCCCCGCCGACCAGCACGAAGGTGCGTGCCAGGGATGCGGGGCTCTCCCCCGCCTCATTGCGCTCACCAATCGCCAGCAGCAGGCGCGCCAGCGGTAGCAGCGGCTCGGCGAACGCATCCACGGCGGCACGGTCGAGGCGCATCTGCACCCCGGAGGCGGCGGCAACTCGCCCAGCGTCCTTGACGAGTCCGTCCGAGAGATCCAGCATGGAGCTTGCCTTATGCTGGCGTGCCACCTCTCCTGCGGGGATGGGGCTGACCGGGTGGTGTTGCGACTCGACGGCGCGCTCGCAGACCGCGAGCATCTGCGCGGCCTCTTCGGGGGTGAGGGTGCGGGCAAGCTCGATGAGCCCTTCGGGAAGAGCGCCAGCAGGAAGAGTGCCAGTACCTTCCGGTTGTTGCCGGGCCCACGCCCGGCTCACCGCACCCAGCGCCGCCTCAGCATCATGACCTGCGGCAACGGCACGTAGCAGTGCCGTGGCGGGCAGGGAGAGCGGGTTGAGCAGCAGGCGCAGACCGGCATCGGACCAGGCGGTACGTCCCGCCAGGGCGATAGTGTCGCCGGGGCGTGCGCCGGAGCGCAGTACAGCGCGATCCGTGTAGCCGAGGGCGGTGACGGTCACCGACATTTCGGTGGAGTCGCCAATATCGCCGCCGCCAATCACGCATTCGGTGGCACCACAGGCGTTGATTCCGTCCACAATGCCGTGGGCGAAGCCGTCGATCCAGCCGTAAGGCGTGCTACCGGGCAGGCTCAAGGAGATGAAGAGGCTCGCCGGGCGTGCGCCCATGGCGGCAACGTCGGCGAGGTTCTGGGTCGCGGCTTTGCGCCCCACATCGTAGCCGCTGCTGCGGGCGGGTTCCAGAATGAACTCACCGCCTTCACCCATCCGTGCGATACCGCCGGGCCAGAGGTTCATGAAGTCCTGGTCCTCAACGAGAGTGTCGGTGGTGACCACGGTACGCTGACCGGGCGCAGGCGCGGCGAGAACGGCACAGTCGTCGCCGGGACCCACATCCAGGGGTTCAATGTGCCCCGCCTGGCGTGCCGCAGCGGCAACCTGCTCGTTGTGGGCGTTGATAATCGGCATGAAGGCGCGCAGAACGCGGGACTCCCCCAGCTTTGAGAGAGGTGTCTCTCGCATGGGGTTGTCCCGCGTTTCGCTAAAAGTCTGAGGATTCACATCCTCTATTATCGCGTATTCTTACGCGTTATGTTCGCCTTATGCTCCGCGGCTGAAGTAGCGGATTGCCAGAGCAATCAGCACCAGACCGATGAGCGAGAAGAGAATCAGCGGTGCAATGCCGGAAAGTCCGGAATCGTCCGCGTCCGCGTTCTTCACGGCCTGCTCCTGAGCGGCGTTTGCACCGTCAGCCTTTGCCACGCTCTTTGCGGAGCGGCTGGCGCTAGCCGAGGTGGAGGAGCTGGGCGACTTCGAAGCCGATACCGAGCTTGAGGAGCTCGAGGGGCTTGTCTCCTGGGAGTGGTCCTCGTCGGTCTTATTGCGTGAGAGGTATCCAGCAACCCAGTCTGCCGCACCCGGGATGGAGTCATTCGAGCCGTTATTGGCTGCGATTCGTCCGAGGGTGGTGCCGCCAGAACGCAAGGGATCATCATCACCGTCATCGGCCCTGTCATTCGGTGCCTTGGTGCTCGGTGAAGAGCTTGAAGATCCCGAAGAGGAGCTTGAGGACTCAGAGGAGTTGCCCGGTCGCGGAAGCTCGATGGAGATGACGACATCTTCCCCCGAGGTTTCCTGACGGTTTCCAGGGACGGTCACCGGGTTGTTCGCCGGAGGAATCGGGGCAACAGGCTCAGTCTCAATCGGGGTAAGGGTCTTGGCGTCTGAGCTACCATTGTTGTCTTCTGGCGGATTCACCGGAATCACCGGGATTTCTGCATCCTTAGTGGGTTCCTGAGTCGGCGCGGGCACTACCGGGGCCTGGGTAGGATCCTGGGAGGGTGCCTCGCTCGGCTCCTTACTCGGTTCCTGAGTCGGCTCGGGAGTTACATCCTTGGTCGGCTCAGGAGTGGGTTCCGGATTCGGTTCCGGGGTTACGTCCTTAGTCGGCTCAGGAGTGGGTTCAGGAGTAGGCACCGGTTCCGGGGTGGGCTCCGGGTTAGGTGCCGGAGTGGGGTCCTGGGTCGGATCAGGAGTAGGCTCGGGAGTCGGGTCCTGAGTGGGTTCCGGGGTCGGTTCGGGAGTTACATCCTTCGTCGGCTCGGGAGTAGGTTCAGGGGTGGGCTCTACCGTAGGCTCGGGAGTCGGGTCCTGAGTGGGCTGAGGGGTCGCGTCCTTGCTGGGTTCCGCGGTGGGCTCCGCAGTAGGTGCAACGGTCGGCTCAGCAGTCGGCTCCGGAGTGGGAGCAACAGTAGGTTCTGCCGTCGGGGTTGCGGTAGGAGCAACGCTCGGTTCGGCACTTGCGCTGGGAGCTACGGTAGGCTCAGCGGTCGCCTCCTTAGAGGGCTCTGCGCTAGGACTTGCCGTAGCGGTAGCACTCGCAGAAGCGGAGGGCTCGGCAGTGGGCTGCGCAGTGGCATCCGGAGTGGGTGTCGCGTCCTTAGAGGGCTCTACGCTAGGACTCGCCGTAGCGGTAGCACTCGCGGAAGGCTCAGCACTGGCGGTGGGCTGAGCACTCGAAGAAGCGCTAGGCTGAGCAGTGGGCTCTGCCTGCGCATTGTCAGTCTTATTATCCCCCTGGGCAGTGGGCCATGCGCTCACGGTTGCGAGCGTAGGTACTGCTGTCCGAGAGGAAGATGCCGCGGTCGCGGCGGGGTCCAGGGTTTGTTCTGCGGTGCCGACAGGGTTCGGCGGAAGCTGTGACGCTGCCTCCTGCACATCTTGAGCAAATGAGGCTACGTATGGGCTTCCGGAAGCAACCAGTGCTGTCGCCAGACTCGCAGAGACCACCTTACGGTTTCGTTTTCCCAAAGGTTGTCCTTGACTTTCTGATACGTTGTGAGTGAATAGATACCCAATCGCTAGGGCAGATTGGATATACCTTCATCTATTCTACCGAATCGGCTTTTTCTTCATTACTCATTTTAGCGCTTTCATACCAATCTTTGAGCTTCAAGATGTGCAACGACCATCAACAGTATCTTTTCATTACCCAGAAGCATCATTTCATGCACTTGTGAGCAGAATTACGTTTTGCCTTATCAATACCACTTTAAAACTTGCACTCCACCGCCCAAGCGACCCCGAGGCGAATATAAGTGATTTTTCTCATGAGTGAAAAACGAGCGATTCTCATAAGCTTTTGGGGCTCAATACGTACCAATTACCCTTCCCACAAAGGCATTAACTTGCCCACCGCGCAAAAAGCGCCCCGGCGCGAATCCCTCAAGAATCCGCACCGAGGCGCCTTACAACAGGGGCTACTCCCCCGCCGTTACGTATTCAATAACTGAGCGCAGTCAAAACGACGGCGCACCCAAGAACTAGCGCAGTCTCAGAACTAGCGCAGCTTCAAGAACAACTAGCGCTACCTCAAGAACTAGCGCAGACCCAGGGGGCGTTCCATCGCCAGGGTCAGCAACTCGCTAATCAGATCAGTGTAAGAGATACCGGTGTTCTCCCACATGGTCTTGTACATCGAAATCGGGGTGAAGCCGGGCATGGTGTTCACCTCGTTGATGACCAGGCGGCCGTCCTCGGTGTAGAAGAAGTCCGCACGAGACAGACCCTCGCCGTCCAGCGCCAGGAATGCCTTCACAGCCAGCTCGCGCAGGCGCTCCTGCACATCCTGCGGCAGGTTTGCCGGGCACACGGTCACAGCGGAAGACTCAGAAACGTACTTCGCCTCGAAGTCGTAGAAGCCGTGGTCCTGATCCACAACCTCGATCTCGCCGGGGTAGGATGCGCGCGGCATCTCGCCGTGGTGGCCATCGAGCACAGCGCACTCGATTTCGCGGCCCACAATACCCGCCTCAATAATGATCTTCGGGTCGTGGCGGCGTGCCTCTTCAATCGCGGGCACGAGCTCCTCCACCGAATCCACCTTGGTAATACCGAAGGAAGAACCTGCGCGGGTCGGCTTCACGAACATGGGGAAGCCCAGCTTCAGCACGCGCTCCAGAATCTGCTCGCGGTCCTCGTGCTCCCACTGGCGGTTGGTGACAACCTCGTAGGGGCCGACCTCCAGGCCAGCAGACTCGAAAGCAACCTTCATGAAGTGCTTATCCATGCCCACAGCGGATGCGGTCACACCGCAACCCACATAGTGCAGGTCAGCCATTTCCAGCAGACCCTGCACGGTGCCGTCCTCACCGAAGGGGCCGTGCAGCAGCGGGAACACAACGTCTACCGGTGCAGTGCGGGTAACGTTACCCTCAGCATCCACCAGGGTCAGGCGGGAATCGCCGGCGCCCATCGGCAGGAACACCTGCTGGGTACCCTCGGGGAACTCTGCGGTACCGCGTGTGCCAGCAGTCAGCTCGGCAAGCTGCTGCTCGTCGGTCAGGTACCAGCGGCCGTCACGGGTAATACCGATAGTGATGACGTCGTAGGCGGTGCGGTCAATAGCGCCCAGAACGCCGGCAGCGGTAATGAGCGAAATCGGGTGCTCGGAGGAGCGGCCACCGCACAGCAAGGCGACGGTCTTCTTCTCGGTCATATATTTCTCCTAGTCAATGTTCCCCTACCCTCAGGTCCGGAAGGTGGAACGGCAATGCGTCAATAATCCTAACGCACGAATACCGTCGCGGTCACTGATGCGTTTCTCACGCGCCGGTTTTCCGCAACGGTATCCGTCCTTGGATGTTTACATTCAATCTTCTTCTAGTATGTCCTGGCACACAACCCGAATCAAGGGGTGCCAGCACACCAGAAAGCTTCAAAACCTAGTGGCCCTCATGCTTGAGGCGGCGACCCAGCAACTGAGGCGCCAACTCCTCAATGCCAATACGGCCCGAAAGCACAGCCACCACAGCCTCAACAATGGGCATCTCCACGCCGTGACGACGAGCCAGCTCAGCCACCACCGGTGCCGACTTAATCGACTCAGCCGTCTGGCTCATGTGCTCGTGCAGGCGGTCAGGGGTAACACCCTGAGCCAGCAGGCGGCCCGCCGTGTGGTTACGAGACAGCGGCGAAGAGCAGGTCGCAATCAAGTCGCCCATACCGGCAAGACCGCTCATCGTCGCAGCCTCGCCGCCCAACGCCACCGCCAGGCGGGTAATCTCCGCCAGACCGCGCGTCATAATGGACGCCTTCGAGTTATCGCCGTAATTGCGGCCCTCGCAAATACCCACGCAAAGGGCAATCACGTTCTTCACCAGGCCGCCAATTTCGGTACCCACCACATCCGTGTTGGTGTACGGGCGGAAGTACGCGCACGCAATCGCGTGAGCAACAGACTCAGCCACCGGCAGGGTACGAGCCGCAACCACGGAGGCGGTAGGCTCCTCCCCCATGATTTCCTTCGCCAGGTTCGGGCCCGACAGCACGCACACGCGGTGCGGAATATGGCCAATCGCGCGCAGATCAGCACCACGCAGAGCCATGGATTCTTCCAGTTCCTCGGTAATGACCTGCGACATGCGCAGACCCGTACCGGTCTCCAAACCCTTCGCCAAAGACACCAGCATGGCGTTCGGCTCAATATAGCGGGCGAAGCTCTGCAGCTGCGAACGCAGAACCTGCGCGGGCAGGGCAAGAACCACAATATCCGCACCGGCAAGCGCCGCGGGGGCATCCGCCGTGAAGTGCATGTTATCTGGCAGCTTCATTCCCGGAAAATAGCGGGCATTCTCGCGGGTGCGCTCACACTCAGCCATCACCTGCTCATCACGACCGATGAGGGTCACGCGGGTGTCATCGCCGCGCTCGCGGGCAGCGTCCGCCGCGATCTTAGCGAAAGCGGTGCCCCAGCTACCGGCACCGAGCACCGCAATAGACTGTACGGTTGCCGGAGGGGTAAATTCAGGGCTTGCTGCGGGGGTGCGTCCAAAGAAGGTCACGAAAACACCTGCCTCTCTTCCTTGCGAGCTTATTGTGCGAGTCCCTGACAGGCGCCTCAGCAAATAGCCGCGGCTTCTGTCAGGGCCTCTACGATTTTCCCAGCTGGGATGCTACTTTTCGTCCGGTTCGCCGAGCGCGCCACCAACCGGACCCGAGGGGGTACCGGGGGCTTCACGACGCTTCGTGCGGGGGTTCCAACGACCAGCAGGTGCCTTCTCACCGCGAATCTTCTCCAGCTCGGCGGTAATAGCGTCCAGCATGGCGTCGGTGACCACGCCCAGTTCGGTGCGGGTGTGCTTAGCTTCGGGGCTGGCGTCCTCAACGAGGGAAGCGATATCCAGCGCCTTACCAACCTGCACTCGCACGGTCTTGCGCGGGAACAGCGAAATCTTACGCTTCTCCTTGATGCGGCCGTCCTCGCCAGCCTCATCCACGTAACCGAGAATCTGCTCGTCACCCCAGTGCGCCACCGGGTAGACGGGTGCACCAGTCGCAAGAGCCAGACGAGCCGCACCGGTACGCGCCTGCATGGGCCACAGCTGCGGATCGTGGGTGGTGGTGCCCTCCGGGAAAATTACGACGGCACCGCCAGCCTCAACAATCTTGCGGGCAGTAATCAGGGACTTACGCGCATCCACCGAACCGCGAACCACAGGAATATGCGCGAGCTTGCGCATAATGTAGCCGAGCACGGGAGCACGGAAGAGTGAATCCTTCGCCAAGAAACGCGGCAGGGCGCCCTCAACGAAAGCAGGGAAAGCCACGGTCACCGGGTCAAGCTCGGTGGTGTGGTTAGCCACGATAATGTACCCGCCGCTCTTAGGCAGATTCTCGCGGCCGGTAATCTCAACGCGCGCGATGAGCTTGTACAGCCCGCGTGCGGCGTTACCGAGCACCTTGTACAGAGCGTCACCGTAAGCGGTGGGCTCAATCTCCGGCAGCGCTTGCTTTCCCTGCTGTCCGCTCATTAACCCTGAACCTCAACTTCCTCGGGCTCAACAACGACGATTGCTGCATCGGGCTTGGGAGCCTTCGACGCCTTGCGTGCCAGCACCTCAAAGTTGGCACCCAGGCCCTTGAGCTTCTCCTCGAAGTTCTCGTAGCCGCGAGCAATCAGCTCAACACCGCTCACGTGAGAGGTACCCTTAGCAGCCAGCGCAGCAATGATGTGGGAGAAGCCGCCGCGCAGATCCGGAACCTCAATATCAGCGCCGGTCAGCGGGGTGGGGCCAGAAATAATAGCGGAGTGGCCGTAACCCTTACCCTCAAAACGGCAGGGTGCGCCGCCCACGCAATCGCGCATAACAACGATATCTGCGCCCATCTGCTTCAGGGCGTTGGTGAAGCCGAAACGCTCCTCGTACACGGTCTCGTGCACGATGGACGCGCCCTTAGCCTGGGTCAGCGCCACGACGAGGGGCTGCTGCCAGTCGGTCATGAAGCCGGGGTGCACGTTGGTCTCAAAAACGATGGGCTTCAGCTCTGCACCGGGGGTACGCTGAGCCGGGTGGGTGAAGCGAATACCATCAGCGGTCACCTCGTACAGGCCGCCCATCTTACGGAACTGGTTCAGGAACGCAGTCATGTCCTTCTGAGCTGCGCCGCGCACGAAAATGTCGCCGCCGGTAGCCAGCGCTGCAGAAGCCCAAGAAGCGGACTCGTTACGGTCGGGCAGGGACGCGTGATCGTAGCCGGTCAGCTCGTCCACGCCCTCAATGACGATGGTGCGGTCCTCGTTAATGAAGATGATGGCACCCATCTTCTGCAGAACAGCAATCAGGTCAATAATTTCGGGCTCAATCGCTGCGTTGCGCAGGACGGTCTTACCCTTAGCGCGCACACCGGTGAGCAGAACCTGCTCGGTAGCGCCCACAGAGGGGTAGTTCAGCACAATCTCTGCACCCTTCAGGCCCTCTTCGGGAACGATCAGGGTGGTGCCGGTTTCATCGTCCTTCTCAACGACTGCGCCGAACTTGCGCAGTGCAGACATATGGTAGTCGATGGGGCGGTCACCGATCTTGCAACCACCCAGGTTGGGGATGCGTGCGGTACCGAGGGTGTGTAGCAGCGGGCCCACCATCAGAATCGGGATGCGGGAATTACCACCGAAGAGCTGAATCTCCTCTGCGTTCTTTGCGGCGGTGGTTGCATCCTGTGCGGGGTTGAGGGTCAGAACACCAGCTTCGCGGTCGTAGTCGACCTTTGCACCGTGCAGCTCCACGAGGGTGGTAACGATTTCGACATCGCTCAGGTCGGGAACGTTACGCAGGGTCGAGGGGGTCGAACCGTGCAGTGCTGCGACCATCGCCTTGGGCACCAGGTTCTTGGCGCCTCGAACGTGAACCTCACCAACGAGCGGAGTGCCACCTTCAATGCGAAGCTTGCTGATGTTCTCAGTCATTAAAAATCCTTTGTGGAGTCGGCTGGTTTAGGCCGAACTTTAACAGTGTGCCGATGCGCCGCGTTCTGTCGTGCCGCGCCCCTGCCGGTAGCAGGGCGAAACGGGCGCATATATTCATCATTATTCTAAGCCCTGCGTAAAGGTGCTCCAAACACTGAAGAACCTTTGGAACTCGTGACTGAGATTTTGCTCTGTTGTGTATGTGAAAAACCGCTCTGACCCCTCCTCAGATTCAGAGCTGGAAAAGACAAAAAGATACACAAATATTCACACTAATGCAAACATTTTCTGGTTCTTCGCCAAAATTTGACGTTAGTTTCTTCTTTTTGACGCACAAATTTGAACTTGAGAGCAACCTCGCCCCTACAATAACGTGCACACTCGTGCCCGCTGAGCGGTGCCTCCACTCTCAAGGAGAAACCCACCAGCTCTCAACTGCGGCATCGGCGCCGGCATTGCCGTCACTCCATGCAGTACGGAGCCTCACGGCAGGGAACGGGCGTACATTCACTGCATACAACCTTGCGATAACGCCCAACTAAAACGGTTCGGCTTCCTGCTTCACTTCAACTTCAAAAATTCACTTCAACATCACCGTAAATATTCGAAAGTCAACCGAAAACCACGGCGTATCGCAACCAACCACAGGTCACTTCGCGGCTGCATCCGTGAACTACCGGAGGACCCCAAATATGACACATCACAACACTGCATCACGCATTTCGCGCCGTCGCCTCGTACAGGGCGCGGCATGGAGCGCCCCCGTTATCCTCGCCAGCGCAACCGTCCCCGCATGGGCGGCAAGCGGCGAGCCCACCTGCTCCCCCGCCCTCACCCTCAAGCCGACTGTAACCGGCTACGACGACAAGGCAGGCGCATACACCGAATGGCTCGTCCCTGAAGGCGTTGGACGAGTACGCTTCGACCTCGTGGGAGGTGCCGGCGGTGCCGCAACCTCCTTCACTCCCCAATACCTGACCGATGTCACGAACGCGGCCCTGGCTGGCGGCGGTGCCGGTGCACAGCTCAGCGGCGTTCTGGCGGTTAAGTCCGGCGACATCCTGCGCGTCTGGGCGGGTAACGGCGGCGTCGGCTCTGCATCCGGCGCGGAGCCCGCACTCGGCGGCGAAGGCTACGCGGCAGGCGGCGACTCCACCGGCTCCAGCAAAGCAACCGGTAGCGCGCAGGTAGTGGGCACTGATAGCGGCTACGTGTACGGCGCGTCCGGCGGCGGTTCCTCCGCGGTCGAACTCGTTCGCGACGGCGCAGTCACCATTGTTGCTGTCGCAGGTGCCGGTGGTGGCGGCGCACAGCTCGGCACCCTCACCACCCACCAGGGCGTCTTCGATACTCAGCCCAAGGACCAGCTGAACCCGGCACTGCGCGTAGCGCTGGACGGCCGTGACGCATCCACCACCGCAGGCGGTAGCGCAGGCGGCGACCTGGGCACCGACAACACCGGTCAGGGTGGCATGCTCATGGCAAGCCCCTACCAGGAGTTCAAACCCCTCGACGAGGACGACAAGACCCTCGACATGCGCTTCATGGTCACCGGCGGTACCGCTGGCCGCTCCGGCGTGGCGGGTACCCTCGGTGAGGCGCTGGTCGGCGTTCTCGACGAGAATAACGAGCTGAAGCTCATGCCAATGTCCGACCCATGGTTCGAAACCTACGACTTCCCTCGCTACTACATGTACGAGGGTGACTCCGTGGTCGAGGGCGAGAAGGGCACCGGCGGCGCGGACGCAACCGGATCCTACCGCGGCAAGGGTGGCTCCGGCGCACTGCTCTCCCGCACCCACGGCAAGCTTTCTCTCACTTCCGTAGCATCCGGCGGAGGCGCTGGCTACGGCGGCGGCGGCGCAGGCCTGAACATCTGGACCATCGGTGCGTACCGCGAGAGCGTTTTCGGCCGCCAGGTGCAGTTCGAGAACGAGGGCAACATCTACTCGCTCAGCTCCCTGAGCAGCGGCGGCGGTGCAGGCGGCAGCTACATTAACCACGAAGTGGTTTCTGACTTCGCACTTGCCACCGCGCAGAACGCAAACCCGACCGCGGGCGTGCGCTCCCCCGGTTCTGCGGCGCTGTACAGCTGCACCGAGAACGCAACCTTGAACACCCCCATCGCTGAGGGCGCGCTCTAGATAGTCAATGAATGCGCCTCCCCAGAAGCTAATGCTCCGGGGAGGCGCATTCATATGTGTGCCAGGTTTTTGGGTACAGAAAAGCTCGAAGGCGGCAACTGTTTCAGTCGCCGCCTTCGAGCTTTATATCTCTAGGTTTTAGAGCTCTCGGCTTAGAGTTCCTGAGTGCGGGGCATCCAGGAGGGGCGCTTCGCCTCGTACGCCTCAATAGCCTCGAGGTTCTGCAGGGTCAGGCCGATGTCGTCCAGGCCCTCCATGAGGCGCCAACGCACGTAGTCGTCAATCTCGAAGGGAACAACCAGCGCGCCCACGGTCACGGTCTTGGACTCCAGGTCAACGGTGATTTCGGTGCCGGGCTCGTGCTCCAGCGCCTTCCAGATCAGCTCGATATCGTCCTGTGCAACCTGCGCGGTAACCAGGCCCTGCTTGCCCGAGTTGCCGCGGAAAATATCGGCAAAACGAGCGGAGATAACGACCTTGAAACCGTAGTCGCGCAGCGCCCACACGGCGTGCTCACGGGAAGAACCGGTACCGAAGTCCGGGCCCGCGACCAGCACGCTACCGTGCTTGTAGGGCTCCTGGTTCAGGATGAACTCGGGGTCCTTACGCCAGTTAGCGAAGAGGGCGTCGTCGAAGCCGGTCTTGGTCACTCGCTTGAGGTAGACGGCGGGAATAATCTGGTCAGTGTCAACATTCGAAGAACGCAGCGGCACGCCAATGCCGGTGTGCTTAATAATGGGTTCCATAATGGCTCCTTAGCTATAGCGGCGTGCTAGGCCACGACGTCGGACGGGGCGGACAGGGTACCGCGCACAGCGGTTGCGGCGGCGACCACCGGGGAGACCAGGTGGGTGCGGCCGCCCTTGCCCTGGCGGCCCTCAAAGTTACGGTTCGAGGTGGAGGCGCAACGCTCACCGGGCGCCAGCTGGTCCGGGTTCATACCCAGGCACATGGAGCAGCCGGCGAAGCGCCAGTCGGCACCGAAGTCCTTGAAGACCTGGTCCAGGCCTTCTGCTTCTGCCTGCGCGCGGACCTTCTGGGAGCCGGGCACGACCATCATTCGCACGTTCTCGGCGATGGTGCGGCCACGCACGATGTCTGCTGCGGCGCGCAGGTCCTCGATGCGGGAGTTGGTGCAGGAACCCAGGAAGACGACGTCCACGGGGATTTCCTTCATGGGGGTGCCCGCCTCCAGGCCCATGTATTCGAGGGCGCGTTCTGCTGCGACCTTGTCGTTCTCATCCTCGAAGTCATCCGGGGAGGGAACGGTGTGGCTCAGCGGCACGCCCTGACCGGGGTTGGTACCCCAGGTGACGAAGGGTTCGAGCTCGTCAGCGTTGATGAAGATTTCCTTGTCGAAGACGGCGCCTTCATCGGTGGGCAGACTCTTCCAGTACTCGACTGCCTTGTCCCACTCTTCACCCTTGGGTGCGTGCTGGCGGCCCTTGATGTACTCGAAGGTGGTCTCGTCGGGGGCGACCATGCCGGCGCGTGCGCCCGCCTCAATGGACATGTTGCACATGGTCATACGACCCTCCATGGAGAGGGAGCGGATCGCGGAGCCGCGGTACTCGAGCACGTAGCCCTGACCGCCGCCGGTGCCAATCTGCGCGATAACGGCGAGGATGATGTCCTTTGCGGTCACGCCGGGCTTGAGGGTGCCTTCAACATTGATTGCCATGGTCTTGAAGCGTGCCAGGGGCAGGGTCTGGGTTGCCATGACGTGCTCCACCTCGGAGGTGCCGATGCCGAACGCGAGAGCGCCGAACGCACCGTGGGTGGAGGTGTGGGAGTCGCCGCAGACGATGGTCATGCCGGGCATGGTCAGACCGAGCTGCGGGCCGACCACGTGCACGATGCCCTGTTCCTCGTCGCCGAGGGAGTGGATGCGCACGCCAAATTCCTTGGCGTTGCGGCGCAGGGTCTCGATCTGGGTGCGGCTGGTCAGGTCGGCAATGGTGCCGAAGATATTGTCGGTGGGGGTGTTGTGGTCCTCGGTGGCGATGGTCAGGTCGAGGCGGCGCAGGGGGCGGTTCTCGATGCGCAGACCTTCGAATGCCTGGGGCGAGGTCACTTCGTGCAGTAGCTGCAGGTCGATGTAGAGCAGGTCGGGCTTGCCGTTTTCACCGGGGACGACGACGTGTGCGTCCCAGACTTTTTCTGCCAGGGTGCGCGGACGGGTGCCCGCGGTGGTTGCGTTCTGTTCGCTAGTCATGCTTTCTCCTGCTTGATGCGTTCCTACGGTGGATGCGTTCGGTGTGGTGCGTGCCGCTGGTTTGTGGGGTTGAGGAGCGGATTATGTACCCGATGGGACCCTCAAATCGGTATTTCCCTGCGGCGTGTCGCACATTTTTTCACGGATTCTTAGCCTGTGAGACGGCCTAGAAACACCCCGAACCAGCGAGTGTTTTTGTGTGGGTTTATTCTATGACTCCAGGGTAATTTTGCGGGATTATCCGCATTTTTCTGCGGCTTTTCGCATATTTTCACCCATAAACCCACATAAACACTTATTATGAAAAGCTCATAATTTATCCCGTAGGGGGTGATTCCATCTTCAGCTCTGCACCCAAAAGAGTCCATGAAGTCCGGGGTATCTTTCATATTCTGAGATAGAATATAAGAATGACTCCTTCCGCCTCACGTTTTAACGCACACGGAATGCGTCACCCCAACGCATCCACACACCACAACGCACCGGTTGTCGACCCCGTCAAGCCGCCCGAACACATGGCCGCCGACGAGCAGATGGTAGAGGTACACTCCCACGGCTCCTCCGGCGTTGGCGTGCTCGACAAGGCAACCCTCATTCTTGATTGCCTCGAGGCAGGCCCCGTATCCCTGGGCGACCTCGTCAAGGCAACCGGCCTGGCACGACCCACCGCGCACCGCCTCGCCGTGGCACTGGCACATCACCGCCTCGTAGCCCGCGACGTGCAGGGACGCTTCATGCTCGGCCCCCGTCTGACCGAACTCGCCTCCGCCACCATTTCTGATGAGCTCATCACCGTGGCCGACCCGATCCTGCAGAAGCTCAGCCTCGAAGCAGACGAGTCCACCCAGCTGTACCGCCGCCAGGGTGACTGGCGCGTGTGCGTTGCGACCGCGGCACGCCCCTCCGGCATGCACGAATCCATCCCGGTGGGCACCCAGCTGTCCATGCAGGCTGGTTCCGCCGCCCAGGTGCTGCTCGCATGGGAAGACCAGAACCGCATTGTTGAAGGCCTGCGCGATGCGCACTTCAGCGCCGCCATGCTCGCGGCTGTGCGCCGCATCGGCTGGGCGCAGTCCGTGGGCGAGCGCGAGCGCGGTACCGCCTCGGTCTCCGCTCCGGTGCGCGCTCCCGGTGGCAAGGTGATTGCGGCTGTCTCTATCTCGGGTCCGATTGACCGTATGACCCGCCAGCCGAACCGCAACTACCCCGAGCTGGTCGTCAAGGCTGCTCAGGCGATTACAAACGGTCTGCGTGAGCTTTCTACTTCTCACTCAGCCTCGGATGTTGAGGAAAGCTAAGGCTCCGTTATAGATAGTTTTCACGAAAAGAATCCCTCCCCGCCTCATTGAGGTGGGGAGGGATTCTTTTATGCGGTTTTCAGATGATATGCCGCTAAATGTCCAGGGCTTTACGGTAGGAGTTGAGGCGCTTAGCTTCCAGCTGCACCGGGGCGACCACGCAGGACTGTACCGCCTTCTCAACGCCGGTCTGCAGGCGACCCCGCAGTTTACGTGCGTAGTAGCGTGAGCCCATGGCGGTAAGCAACCTGCCTACACCCGCCGAGGCGATGCCGAGAAGTATGCCCAGCAGCAGAAGCAGGGTCGGCAGGGGTACCGGGGAGCCTTCGGGAGTCGGCGCGGGCGGCAGTTGAATCTGCAGGTACGCCATGCCGGAGATGAGGGTCAGCCAGCCGACACCTACCAGGGCACTCAGTAGCGCAATCCACTGCAGGGTGTTGAAGATGACCCAGGGGGCGCGGGTGCGGCCCAGACCGTAGTCGATGCGCATCATGTCGCGTTCGAGTAGTTCGGGTAGCTCCGCTTCGCGGGAGAGGGCGGCTTCCTTCATGCTACGTTTCCATGGCTCGTCGATGCGGGCCGCCATCTGCTTGCTGTATTGGCGTACAGCGTTTGCCATGCCTGCCTTCTGCGCGGCGCTCAGCGGGGGTAGCGAGGAAGCCACCAGCTCGGGTGCGTTTTCGCTATCGGAGCCGAGCATACCCGCGGACTTAGCATCCTTCGAGGAGCTTTTCTTCTCATCCTGTTGCCCCAGGTGCAGGCGGCGCAGGGGGTCAGCTTTCAGGCGGCTCATCCAGCGGGTGAGGATCCAGCCGGTGTGCTGACCCGCGGCGCGGCGGTAGGAGGCGGTTGCCGCCTGTAAAACCTGCTCAGCCTGGCTGGAGGTGTAGCATGCCTTCACGAGTTTCTGTTCCGCTTCAAGGGCGTAGGCTCCGGCGAGTACGGTCCCCTCTCCCCCGGCATAGGTGCGCAGCTGGGAGGCGGTGGCGCGCAGCTGCGCGTCGGTTCGCTGCAGGGACAGGCTCTTGGCGGCAGCTACCTGGGCGAGCAGATCGCGGAGCACGTCGACGCCCTCACCGGTTCGCGCGGAGACGGCAATGGGTGCGGCGAGCAGGTGCGCTTCGGTGCCCTCAGCCTGGAGCAGGCGGGTGAGGGATGCCAGCACGGCGGGCACCTCGGCGGGTGCAAGCTTGTCCGCCTGGTTGAGCACGCAGAGCGCCTGCGCGCCGGAGGCGGCAAGCGGCACCATGAAGTCGCGGTGGATGACGGCGTCGGCGTATTTTTGGGGGTCGACAACCCAGACGAGTACGTCCACGTAGCGCATCATGCGGGCGGCGAGGTCGCGGTTGGTGGTGGTGACCGAGTCGAAGTCGGGCATGTCCAGCAGGATGAGGCCGCCGGTGCGGGTGCGCATTTCGCCGCGTCCACCTACTGCGCGGCGGATGCGGTTGAAGAGTCCGGGTGCCGGTTCGGTGACGGCGTTGGGTGCCACCGCTCCCCCGCTTGCTTCTTCGGCGGCGAGCGCCTGAGTCTGCGGGTAGACGCGCTTGTCAATGCCGAGCCAGTCGAGTAGCTCTTCGCTGCCTTCTGCCTCCCAGATTGCCGCCTGCACGGTGGAGGTGGTCGGGCGTGTGGGTGCGGAGAGGGCAATATTCTGCCCGGCAATGGCGTTGAATAGCGTGGATTTGCCGCTGCCGGTCGCGCCAAAGAAGCCGATGACGGTGTGTTCGGTGGAGAGTTCGCGGCGCTGGCTGAGGCGTTCGAGGGTTTCGGCGGCGTCAAGCAGGACGGTTTCGGGGACTCGTCCTTCACCGTAGCTGATGGCTTCCTTTAGGGATGCGACGGAGCGCGCGAAGGGCGAGGTCGCCACGGCGGGGGTGGTGCCGGGGGTGGCGCCTCGCTCGGCATGGCGCTCGGGGGCTTTGTTCTCGGGTTTATTCTCGAGTTTTTTATTCTCGGGGGTAGTCATAGTGCGTTTTCTTCGTCTGTGGTGCGCGGTGAGGTGGTGCGCTGTGGAGATGATCTGATGACAGGCGGTATAGCGCGCTGCCCTTAACTATGCCGTAGCCGACCAGGGGGTCTGAGCGCTCTTTGCCTGCGTACCCTTTACCTGGGCAGCCTGGCTCTGCGCGCTCATCTCCGCGGCAATTTTCTGCACCTGCTCGGCGGCGCGGTGAATATCCTCAGCGTCAGCCTGCGGGTCGGTTTCTTCCAGCACGGCGGTGAAAGGCTGAGCGTGCTCGGTGAGCAGATCCGCCATGCGTTCGAGCAGGTCGGCGCGGGCGCGGGTCGCCATGCGGCGCACCGCGTCTTCACCGAAGATGGACTCGAGCAGCTTGGTGCCGACCACGCCGCTGCCGCCCGCAATACCCGCCTCAATACCGGTAATACCGCCGGTGAGGCTGAACGCGGCGACCATGAGCATCACGGCGGCGGCATTCACGCCCATAGAGAGGAAACGGGCGCGTTTGCGCTTGTCGGCACCTTCTTCGCGAATCATTTCAAGCACGGATCCCTGCCAGAGGCGAATCTGCTCGGCAACAGCTGCGGAGAAGATGTCTTCGGCAGACTGCACCTCACCCTTCGCATCGCCGTCTGCATTCTGTTCGGCCGCGGCAGAAACAGCCTGCGGCGTAGCAGAAACCGCCTGCGGCGCATCCAGGCGCGCCAGCAGGGAGCGTCCGGCGCGGCTGGCACGCCAGCGGGTGCGGGTATTTTCGGAGGCGCGGGCGGCCGCATCCAGCACGACGGCGTGGATGCCGCTTTCGAGGGCGTCTTCTACCTTCTGGGCGGCGGCGGGCTGACCGCGCAGGGCGGAGCCAACGCGGTCACGCAGGCGGCCGATAGTGCTGTCGAGGGAGCGGAAGAAGTCGCCGGTTCCCACAAAGTCGTGCCAGCGCGAGAGCACTTCGCCGCGTAGCAGGGAGCCGTCGGAGAGGGCGCCGTCGATGGTGGTCAGCGCGTCCTCGTATTCTTCGGCTGCGATGCTGGCGAGCGACTGGTGCGCCGCCTGCTGGCGTGCCTGTTCGGCGGCGAGCACCTGCAGGTTACCTGCGAGGGTTTCGACGGCACCGGCGAGGGTCTGCCGGGCGATGGCGGCGCGGGCGGGTGCGTCGGCGCCGAGTTCGCGGATCCACAGGGTCAGCGGGGCGAGGCTGACGGGTGCGAGCATGCCGTTTTCGTCGCGCGGCTGTTCGGTGACGGTGTGAATCAGTACGGCGTGGATTCCGGCCTCGTCGAGCATGCGTCGCAGGTCGTTTTCGATGGCCTCTTCGTCGCCTTCGGGCACGCGGTTGAGCACCACGGCGATGGCGATGGAGCGTGCGGCCGCTTCGTGGAGCAGTTCCCAGGGCACGGCGTCGGCGTAGCGGTTGGCGGTGGTGACGAAGAGCCACAGGTCGGCGGCGGAAAGCAGCTCCTTGGCGAGGGTGCGGTTCTCCTCAGAGACGGAGTCGATATCGGGTGCGTCAATGAGCGCAATGCCCTGCGGGAGCGCCGAGGTGGTAATAGGAATGAGGGCGCGCGCGATTTTCGGGTCGAGGCCGGGTAGCGCCTGCGATCCGGCGTTCATGCCGGAGGTGCGGGTGCGCGGCAGGGTGGGCAGGAAGCGCTCGGGTGACAGTGCCGCTTCGTCTTCTGCGCGGTGCAGTAGGACGGGGTGGCGGGTGGTGGGTCGAATCGCGCCGGACTGGGTGAGCGGCTCTCCAAGCAGGGTGTTGACGAGGGTGGATTTGCCGGCGCCGGTGGAGCCTCCGACCACGATGGTGAGGGGATTGTCGACGCTGGCGCTGCGCGGCAGGATGTAGTCGTCAAGTTGGCGTGCCATGGCGGCGAGCAGGGTGCGCGCGGTGGCGGTGCCGTGCTCGGCGGTGCCGTCGTGGGTGACGGTGTAGGGGGTGCCGGGGGTTTCGCCGGGTTCTACGTCGAGCGGGAGGGGGATTCGAGTGAGCAGTTCGCGAGCTGCTTTGAGCTGCGCATAGTCGGTGGTAGTCACAGCGCTATTGTCCCATAGGGTGAAGCCGCTTCATGCCATGTGTGGGCGTTGTGGTGGGCACGTTGCGGCCGCGGGGAGTTTGGGGGCTCGCACTGAGGTATTTTTGAGGGATGTTCGAACAACTCTGAGGGGTTGTTTTAGTACCTTTGAGTTGTGGTGCAATAACTCCAATATGAGTTTGATTCGCTCAAGAAAAGATTGAAAAATCCCTAAGTTTCTAGGGGAAACATCAGATTTTAATGCGGTTATCCCAAACACATTGGTACGTTTTATAACCCGCATAAAACGGGCAAATATTAAGATTTGATAACTTTTTACGCTCAGGGGTAGATATGGTCTTTTCGAACCTAAAAGTACGCTTAGAATCGTTGAGCACGACAACCAGGCAGGTCATAACCCACACCGATTCCTTCAGGGGGCTTCTGGCCTGCCCTTTCTATTGCATCCGTACTCACCGCGGTATGCCACACATCGGGAACGCTCACCGACCCCTCACGCAACTGCATGCAAAATTTATTGCCGTTGGGGTTCACTGCATCCGAGCTACCCGTTATTGCCTGCCCGTCTTTACTCTTGCGAAAGGTTGCGTATGTTCGGTTCGCTGTCACGTCGCCATCTTCTTGCTCTTTCTTCCGGAGCAGCATTGAGTGCACTCGCAAGCGCCTGCAGCCCCGCCGTTTCTCGCCTTCAACCGCTCTCCGAATCTTCTCCGGCTGACGCCGCACCGGCGCCTCAGAGCACCCAGACCAAAACTGCAACCACCACGCGCAGTATTACGCAGGCCGAGCCTCTGCCTGTGTCGGCTCTGGATGGTCGCGGACCGGCTATTCTGCCGGATCAGTTCTTTGAGCGTTCCGGAGATTTCTCGAACGGCACCCTGAGCCACCGAGCCATTAATGTCCCCCGCCCCATCATGCCCCCGGAAGCTAAGGAGCGCACCGTTGAGGGCCTGCACGCTTTCCTGCAGTACTGGGGTGCGGCGCAGAACTATATGCTCCTCACCGGCGATACCGACCCCTTCATGAATCTGCCCGGCCAGGAGCACTTCAGCAACATGGCGCAGATGTACCGTGATATCTACCGCTACAACATTGGCTGGCTGGTCTCTAAGAGCAACCACCCCATGTGCATTAACCTGAGCTCCCCGCAGCCGGTGCCCGCCACCGAGCAGGGCGTCTACTGCTGGAAGGCGACCCTGAAGGTGGACGAGAACGCGTTCCTGTTCAACCATGAGACCCGCCAGCGTGAGCAGCTCACCGGTATCTACGGCAGTAATCAGAAGGCGGACGCTTACGTCTACTTTGGCGAAGAGGGCTGGCAGATGCTGGAGGATCCGAAGTCTTCCCCAATCGCTACCGCCACCCCTGCGGCTAACCCTGAACCGTCGGCGAATACTCCGAGCGCGCAGCCGACCCCGAATGCGAGTACCTCTTCTAAGGCGGCTCGTTATATTCGAGGCTCAGCCTAAAGCTTCTTTGCATCCGTGCCTCAAAGATCCCGTCATATTGGGTGATATGAGGCACGGATGAGGGCTTTTATTTGTGTGCCACGCGTGAAGTCTATAGGCTAGGGCTAGATGAGGTCCGCCCATTTTCGCCTCAATATGCCTCTGCCCGCCCCGCGGGTGACTGTTTCGCGCCCTCCGACGGGGGCGTGATGTTAGGCTGAGGATGAGGGCGTGAGCTCTTCACCTATCACCGATACTTCCGCATCACAGCACATTCAAGGGGATCATTATGATTCACAGCCGCCGCCACTTTATTGCGTTCACGGGCACCGCCGCCCTGGGTGCGATGCTTGCCGCTTGCGGTTCCAAAAAGACTGAGGAGGCGACCGCCTCCCCCACTGCTTCCGCTTCGATTGCGGGTGCCTACGATAACCTGTCGGGCGAGCTGAAGTGGACCAAGTACGTTCCCGGTCATGGCGCAGCCCCGATGAGTAGCACCGACCCGGAGACCGGTCAGGTCTACACGATTGAGCCGACCGCCGGCCCGGCAAGCGTGGATTCTAAGGCGAGTGCCGTGCCCATCCCCGTTGAGGATGAGAGCATGTACGACAAGAACGCCCGCGGTCTGCGTGCGACTTTCGCGTATTTTGCGGCGGCGGTGAACTATGCCCGCATGACCGGTGATCCCGGTCCGGCTTTGCAGGTGGTTCAGGCACAGAACGCTACCGACCGTGCGGCGTTGGAGAAGTTGCGTGCGTTCTACGCGCCCGGCACGAACTGGCTGGTGGGTGGCGAGTGGACGTTCCGCCTGACCGATAAGCAGCCGACGACCCGCGGTACTAAGTATTCGTGGGCGTGCACCGTAACTCAGGCGCACGGCATGCAGGTTGAGAAGGCAACCAATACGACCAAGCCGCTGGAGGACACTGAGGCTGCGGAGATTAAGGCTCTGTACGCTGAGTACGATGAGGAGGCGAAGCGCTGGGTTGTGATTTCGCCGCAGCAGTACGATCCCGCGTTGACTCCGAAGCCGACGCAGACTCCGCGCGCGCATCCTTCGTCGACTTACACTCCGACGGTGACTGATGACAGCACCGTGGCGGCTAATGGCGGCGCGAACACTGGCACAAATAACGGTGCGAACACTTCGGGTAACGGTGCCGCGCAGGGTACCGCAAATAATGGTGCGGCACAGAACGGTGGCGCACAGAATGGCGGCACCCAAAATGGTGGTACCCAAAACGGCGGCGCACGACAGTACACTGGCTCCCAGAATGGTGGAGCACAGAATGGTGGCGCACAGGCTCCTCAGCCTGCCGCTACCCAGGCGCCTGCGGCTACCGCGCAGCCTGTGGCGACTCAGCCTGCCGCTGCGACGGCTCAGCCGAGTGTAGCTCCCGGTGCTCCTGAGCCCGGTGCTCCTGAGCCCGGTGCCGCTCAGCCCGGTGCAGCTGGTGCAGAGGCTGCTCCCGCTGCGGGAGCCCAATAGCCCCTCCCCCGTAGACAATCCCTATAGGCAATCCTTATAGACGATGAACGCGTCCTCGCCTTCGCTGTCTCCTGTGTCCCCTCGGTGCGCTGTTGCCGCTGGTTGCGGTAAGTTCGCTGATGGGCGGCATATCACGCTCATTTGAGCGGTGGTACGCACGGGTGTGAAGGCGGGGGCGCGTTATACTTAGGACTGTCTCTAGAGGGGTATCCGCGTGTGATATCCGCTCATCGAGGCGCACTCTCACTCGTCTCTCACCTGAGATTCTCACTCGAAAGGTACTCCGTGGCGCTTTTCCCTTTGACCTCTGGGCTTTCTAATGGTTCCGCTACCGGCATCAGCCGCCGTTCTGCTCTGCGTTACGCCGGTGCGGGCGTTGCAGGCGTGTCGTTGAGCGCCCTGCTGGTTGCCTGCGGTGGTTCTTCATCCACCACCGAGAACGCTGATGCGGATACCCCTCAGATGTCCCCCTCGGCTTCTGCGCGCACTGATTTTAGCGGCGAGGTGACCTTCGATAACTATGAGAAGAAGGGCGCTTTCGTTCCGGCGACCGAGTCTGCTCCCGCGCAGAACGTGCCGGTCCCCAAGCGCCCGGCGAGCGCCTCGGAGAACTCGGTGCAGGGTCTGTACGATTCGATTGCGTTCGTGTATGCGGCGATTAACTACCTGGTGTTGACCGGTGATGCGGCTCCGCTGCGTGAGTCGAAGGCTGACGAGAAGTTCATTGCCTCGTTCTCTTCGTTCATGGATGAGTCGAACGAAAGCTCTCAGGCACGTGACTGGTTTGTTTCGCCGAAGGTGACGATGTCTGCGTTCACTGCTGTTCCGACTCTGGTGAAGAAGAGCGTGCAGTGGACTTTCGACCTGGTGATTGATTTGGGTCCAACCGTTGTGGTTGATGGCGCTCCTGCGGAGATGTCTGAGAAGGTTCGCCGCACTGAGCGTGGCCTGGTGGTTACCGGTGTGCGCCACGATAATGATTGGACTTTGACTATTCAGGATGAGTATGAGGCGCAGGCTTCGGCTCAGCCTAAGAATGGTGGTGCTTCCGGTGGTGCCGCTAACGGCGGTAATGCTGGCGATTCCGGCGGTGCTAACGGCGGTAACGCTGGTGATTCCGGTAACTCCGGTAATGGCGGCACTTCTAATGGTGACAACCTTTAAGCCCTCAGATGGATGAGGCATCATGCCCTAACTCGCACTCGGGTTAGGGCATGATCTGTTTTACTCTGGTAGTAACGTACTTTCCCGGATTCAAGGTTTTTGTATGTCTTCTTTTTCTCAGTCTTCTTTCTCTCGCCGCTCCCTGTTGCGCCTGGGGGTGGGCGTTTCTGCTGTTGCCGGTTCTGCGGCGCTGTTGAGTGCGTGCGGTTCGGGTGGCTCTAGCCAGCAGTCTGGTTCTCAGGGCGGTAGCCTGAACGGCGCGAAGTCGAGCGCTAACCCGAATGGGTACAGTGATGATGGTCAGAACTATTCGGGTCTGGTGGAGTACACCCACTATGAGGGCGCGGTGAATTATGAGCAGGGCACGGTGGAGCATCCGCCGCGTAATGCTCCGAAGCCGAAGGTGACTGATGCTCTGTCGGTCAATACGGTGACGGGTTTCCATGAGGCGATTGCTTATTTTGCGGCGGCTATGGATTATCTGGTGAAGACCGGTAGCACGGATGCGTTCTCGACCGGCATTACGTTGTCATCGAAGACTCGCTCTGAGGTGGATGCCCTGTCGGCTTCTATTCTTGCGGGTGTACAGAAGGGTTCCTGGTATGTGAACCCGTCGGCTTCCTATGCGCTGTCGAGTGCGCAGCCGTCGATTATGAGTGATGGCAACCTGCTGTTTAAGGGCAAGTACACTCTGGATTTCGGTACGGAGGCGGTGGCTGAGGGCAAGATCCAGCCGGTGGTCGCCTCGACGAGCGCTTCTGCTTCTGCCTCCGCATCGGCTGAGCCTACTGAGCCTTCTGAGGATGCGCTGGTGTCTGAGGCGGCGTCCCCCAGTGCTTCTGCCAGCGCTTCTGCGACCGCGGCGGGCCCGGTGTCTCAGGTAACGGTTCAGGAGTGCGATTTCCGCGGCCGCTACCATGCTGATTCTAAGATGTGGGAGCTGAGCGTGGCGTACGGTGCGACGCTTCAGGGAGGCGCTTCCTCCGCGAGCGCGGCTGCGTCCGGTTCGGCTTCCGCATCCTCTTCTGCTGGGGCTTCCGCTGAGGCGTCCGCCACCTCCGCGGCGTCATAGTTCGTCATAACGCTTTGATCTGCGAGGCGCTTCTCACGCTTCGCCCACTCGACTCTGTATCCTGTTGGGTTTGCGGCTAAACTGGTTGCAATCACCGACTGACTGAAAGGTATCACTATGTCCGAGAACCTGACCCGCCGCGCGGCGCTGGGTGTGCTGGGCGTCAGCTCCATGGCGTTGCTGGCGGCTTGTGGCTCTAAGGCTACTTCTGAGGCGTCTGCTTCCGCTGCTGGCTCTGAGAGCGCTTCTGCTGCTTCTGAGTCTGCTACTGCGTCGCCGAGCGCTTCGGCTTCGGCGTCTGCTTCCCCTTCCGCTTCTGCGTCGGCTTCGGCTTCCGCAGCGAATTCTCCGCTGCCTAACGACAATAAGGATTACAGCGGCGTAGCGAAGCTGGAGAAGATGGAGGAGCACGGCGAGTACCAGCCGGGTAACGCTGAGCACCCGCCGCAGAATGTTCCTTCCCCGATTGTTCCGGAGGCTATGCACCAGAATTCGGTGGCTGGCTTTGCGGCGGCTCTGGCGTACTTCGGTGCGGCGTTTGAGTACCTGCTGCGTACCGGTGATATGCGCTACATGAACGAGGTCAGCACCGACCAGGAGACCCTGGCGGCGATGAAGAAGTACGCGGACTCCACCAAGGCAGGTATTGACGAGAAAAAGACCTGGTACGTGAACCCGACCGCTACCTTGACTATCGGCACTAAGCAGCCGGTTCTGGCGCAGGGCGCGTACAACTGGACCGTGACTTTGAACGTGGATCTGGGTGAGAAGCTGTTCAAGGACGGTAAGGAGCAGACCGTGGCGGCTGATAAGCGTCACGTGAAGATGTTCGGTGAGGCTGTTGGCCGCTACTTGAACAACAAGTGGGACCTGCACATGGACATTAACTAGTCCTCTGAGGCTGGTTTTCTCCCCTGTTTTTGGGTCTTTTCCATCTCAGGATGCGGTTTTTACTGTTTTTTCCATTGATGGCAATAAAATTTGTGGCTCCAGCTTGCGGTGAACAGAGTTCATCATTACTCTTATATACAGAGGTTGTCTTTTGGGCTACATAATGTTTCTAGAGAGCGCCGCACATTCATCATCCTTTATCGAGAAAGGGTTTGTGCGGCGCTTTTCTGTACCCTCTTCCTGAACCTCGTTCCTTGAGGTTTTTCTCTGGCATTATTACGAACTGTGACCGCAGGTTTAAACCTGCCGCCGGCGAGTAGTAGAGTTGCCACGTAACCGATTATTCATTGCGGAGACCCCGTCGCGGCTGGCCTCCCTCCAAGCTCATGTAAGGAGCACCCCATGGCAAAGATTCTCAACAGCATTGTTGAAGCAACCGGCCAGACCCCCCTGGTTAAGCTGAACCGACTGGACGAGGGCCTTCCCGGTAACGTTGCGGTCAAGCTTGAGTTCTACAACCCCGCAGGTTCGGTTAAGGACCGTATCGGTCGCGCCATCATTGACGCTGCTGAGAAGTCGGGTGCGCTGAAGCCCGGCGGCACCATTGTTGAGGGTACTTCCGGTAACACCGGTATTGCGCTGGCTATGGTGGGTGCTGCTCGCGGTTACCGCGTCATCCTGACCATGCCGGAGACCATGTCTGCTGAGCGTCGCGTGCTGCTGCGCGCTTACGGTGCTCAGATTGTGCTGACCCCGGGTACCGAGGGTATGCGCGGCGCTGTGGAGAAGGCTAAGGAAATCGTTGCGACCACCGAGAACGCTATTCTGGCGTCCCAGTTCACCAACGAGGCAAACCCCGCCATTCACTACAACACCACCGGCCCTGAGATTTGGGAAGCAACCGACGGTAAGGTCGACATTTTCGTGGCGGGTATTGGCACCGGCGGCACCATTTCCGGTACCGGTAAGTACCTGAAGGAGCAGAACCCGGACGTGAAGGTTGTTGCGGTTGAACCGAAGGACTCCCCGCTGCTCTCCGAGGGTCGCGTTGGCCCCCACAAGATTCAGGGCCTGGGCGCTAACTTCGTTCCGGAGACTCTGGACCGCGGCGTCTACGATTCGGTGACTCCGGTCAGCGCTGAGGACGCTATGCGCACCTCCCGCCTGCTGGCTACCCAGGAAGGTATTCTGGGCGGTATTTCTTCCGGTGCGGCTGTCTGGGCTGCTCTGGAGGAGGCTAAGAAGTCTGAGAACAAGGACAAGCTGATTGTGGCTATCGTTCCCGACTTCGGTGAGCGTTACATCTCTACCGCCCTGTACGAGGATATCCGCGGCTAATAGCCCGTTGTTTCCACCCCTACTCCCTGCCTGAGGTCTTGGACCTAGGGTTTGGATAGCTGATGCCCCGCCTCTGGCACGTCCCACTGTGGACGGTCCCGAGGCGGGGCTTTTGCGTCTTTTGACCGGCAGAAATATTACGTTCCGCGCGTTTGTGTGACTGAGTTTTTGGTAAGCGTGTCTACTATGACATGTAGCCGGCTGGGAATAGGCGAAAGGGCCCCGTTGTTGGTACCTTTGGAAAGGTCGCATATACAGAGAACGACCGATGAGGGAAAGGGAACCCATGAGTTTTATTGCGCGTCTGCGTGAAGATATTGAGAACGTCCGCCAGCACGACCCTGCTGCGCGCGGCGCTGTCGAGATTGCGCTGAACTATTCAGGTATGCACGCCATTTGGGTTCACCGTCTGACCCATAAGCTCTGGCAGAAGGATGAGACGAAGGCTCTGGCTCGTACTCTCTCGCAGTTTGCTCGTTTTCTGACCGGTGTGGAGATTCATCCCGGCGCGACCATTGGCCGCCGTTTCTTCATCGATCACGGCATGGGCATTGTCATTGGTGAAACCGCTGAGGTCGGTGACGACGTGATGCTGTACCACGGCGTGACCCTGGGCGGTCGCTCCCTGGAGAAGGTGAAGCGTCACCCCACCATTGGTGACCGCGTGACCATTGGTGCCGGCGCTAAGGTGCTGGGTCCGGTGGAGATTGGTTCCGATAGCGCTATCGGTGCGAACGCCGTGGTCGTCAACGATCACCCCGCCGATTCGATTATTACCGGTATTCCCGCGAAGCATCGCCCGCGTACCCCGGAGAAGAAGAAGCCCCTGGTGGACGCTGTGGAGTACATTGACCCCGCCATGTGGATTTAGCGCTTACTATCGTTTTGAGGCGGTAGAGGCGCGCCTGGAGGCTCCTGGCGAGGCTCTGCAGGCCTTCTCCCCTGCTATACCCCTGAATACACCTCGGGGGCGCCCCATATAAGACATAACGAAAGCCCGCCTTCGACCGGATTCTCATCCAGCCGAAGGCGGGCTTGACGTATTCAGCTACGGGAGCTTAGTGAACGTGAATGTCCGCTGCGTTCACCTCGGAACGGTCACCGCTCCACATGGTGTGGAAGGCGCCCTCTTCGTCAATACGACCGTAGGTGTGCGCACCGAAGAAGTCACGCTGACCCTGAATCAGGGATGCGGGCAGGCGGTCGCGGCGCAGACCGTCGTAGTAGGACAGTGCGGAAGCGAACACCGGCACGGGGATGCCCAGTGCGGTTGCCTTAGCCACCACGCGACGCCAGGAAGGAACGAGCTCCTCCATGAGGTTCTTGAAAGCGGGTGCCAGAAGCATGTTCGCGGGAGCCTCATCAGCGTAGGCAGCCATGATGTCGCCCAGCAGCTCGGCGCGGATGATGCAGCCTGCACGCCACAGCGATGCGATGGTGTCCAGCTTCAGGTCCCAGCCGTATTCCTTGCCTGCACGGGTGAGCAGGTCCATGCCCTGTGCGTACGCAACGAGCTTGGAGGCGAAGAGTGCGCGGCGCACATCCTCAACGAACTCGGGGTCGCCTGCACCGACGCCGGTGGTTGCGATCAGGCCTGCGGGCAGTTCGCGCTGTGCCTGCTCGCGCTGCTCACGCTCGGAGGAGGAGAGGGCACGTGCGAACACGGACTCTGCGATAGCGGAGACGGGGGAACCGAGGTCCAGGCCGGCCTTAGCGGTCCACAGGCCGGTACCCTTCTGACCCGCTGCGTCAACGATAACGTCGACCAGGGGCTTGCCGGTCTTTGCGTCGACCTGTGCGAGCACCTCAGCGGTGATTTCAATCAGGTAGGAGCTCAGGTCGCCTTCGTTCCAGGTCTTGAAGATTTCTGCCTGCTGTGCGGGCTCAATGCCTGCCACAGAGCGGAGAATGTCGTAAGCTTCGCCGATGACCTGCATGTCGGCGTACTCGATGCCGTTGTGGACCATCTTCACGAAGTGGCCCGCACCGTCAGTGGAGATCCATGCGCAGCAGGGTGCGCCGTCCTGCGGCGCCTTCGCTGCGATCTTTTCGAGCAGCGGGCCCAGGTGCTTGTAGGACTCTGCGGAGCCGCCGGGCATCATGGAGGGGCCCCAGAGAGCGCCCTCTTCGCCGCCGGAGACGCCAACGCCCACGAAGTGCAGGCCCTTTTCAGCCAGGGCGTGCTCGCGACGGATGGTGTCGGGGAAGTGGGAGTTACCGCCGTCGATAATGATGTCGCCCTCATCGAGCATGGGGGTGAGCTGCTCGATCACTGCGTCGACGGGTGCGCCCGCCTTGACCATAATTAGGATGCGGCGGGGAGACTCGAGGGAGTCAACGAGTTCCTGCAGGGACTCGGTACGGATGAAGTCGCCGTCTGCACCGTGCTCAGCCAGCAGTGCGTCGGTCTTCTCTACGGAACGGTTGTGCAGTGCCACGGTGTAGCCGTTACGTGCCAGGTTGCGGGCGAGGTTTGCGCCCATGACAGCAAGGCCGGTGACACCAATCTGTGCCTTCTTGTTTTCAGTCATGTATATAAGGATACGCGCTTAGGGCAGGCTATATATAGGTGGAGTGCAGTTTTATGCCCGAAGGAATCGCAGTTCCGACTGGATTATCTTCGCGAGCTTCCCGCTGGGCACCCTCGTGGCAGGTCAATGGGTAAACAAAACCGGTAAACAAAAACCCCGGTACCTTGCGGTACCGGGGTTAGCGGTGGGTCCTACCGGGATCGAACCGATGACATCCACGGTGTAAACGTGGCGCTCTACCAGCTGAGCTAAAGACCCGTAGTTCTCACTGTTTTTTGTTCCAGTGGCGAACACAAGAGAAAACTATACGGGCTTTTGGTGCGCCACGCAAATCCGAAACATGTGTTCTATGTCTCAATATTTTTTTCTTTTTCGCAACTCACCCCACAGCAAGCCACATCAAGCCATGTTGACCCTCGGCCTTATAGGTAGGTCATACCCCATCATTCCGCGCCATTCCGCCACCCCCACCATTCCGCACTATTTAGATACAAAAAGACCCTAACTAGTACTTTTGATGCGCATATTTTTCGCTCAGAGAGCTAAGCCACGAAACCCACATCACAAAAACCTTCGTTTGATGCCAAGAAGCCCACATTTAGGTCTAAGATAGTAGAGATAAGTAGCGAAGTAGACCCCACGGATCTATAGCGCTTAAACGCAGAGATTGTTCGACAATGCAACATCGCGGCGAACAATCTACACAACCGCACAGAAGAGAGGTTGGATTAGTTTGGCTAACGTACCGAACGAGCACTCCCTGAGCACCCTTCTTGATGGCCTCAAGGACATCGACGTAGAAGAGACCCAGGAATGGGCTGAGTCCCTCGAGGACCTTATCAAGACTCACGGCACCGAGCGTGCAGAGTACATCCTTCGCGCGCTGCTCAAGGAGGCTGGCGCAAAGGGCGTAAAGGTCCCCACTCTGGTCAAGACCGACTACATCAACACCATCCCCGCAGACCAGCAGCCCGAGTACCCCGGCGATGAGGAACTCGAGCGCCAGTACCGCGCATGGATCCGTTGGAACGCAGCAATCATGGTTCAGCGTGCCCAGAAGAAGGGCATCGGCGTTGGCGGTCACATCTCCACCTTCGCAGGTGTCGCTGACCTCTACGAAATGGGCCAGAACCACTTCTTCCGCGGCCGTAACCACCCCGGTGGCGGCGACCAGGTCTTCTTCCAGGGTCACTCCTCCCCCGGTGTCTACTCCCGCGCATTCGTTGAGGGCGTCCTGAGCGAAGAGCAGATGGACGGCTTCCGCCAGGAGAAGACCAAGGGCGCAAACGGTATTCCTTCGTACCCGCACCCCCGTTGCATGCCCGAGTTCTGGCAGTTCCCGACCGTTTCCATGGGTCTGGGCCCCCTGAACGCTATCCACCAGGCATCCTTCAACAAGTACCTGCACAACCACAAGATCAAGGACACCTCCGAGCAGCACGTCTGGGCATTCCTGGGCGACGGCGAGATGGACGAGCCCGAGTCGCGTGGCGCACTGCAGCTGGCTGCAAACGAGCACCTGGACAACCTGACCTTCGTCGTCAACTGCAACCTGCAGCGTCTGGACGGCCCCGTTCGCGGTAACGGCAAGATCGTTCAGGAGCTTGAGGCATTCTTCCGCGGCGCAGGCTGGCACGTCATCAAGGTCCTGTGGGGCTCCGACTACGACGAGCTGCTCAAGAAGGACAAGAGCGGCAAGCTCATCCAGCTGATGAACGAGACCCTCGACGGTGACTACCAGACCTTCCGCGGTGAAGACGGCGGCTACATCCGTGAGCACTTCTTCGGCAAGTACCCCGAGACCAAGGAACTGGTTGCTGACCTGACCGACGAGCAGATCTTCAACCTGCGCCTGGGTGGCCACGACGACAAGAAGCTCTACGCAGCCTACAAGGAAGCTATGGAGACCAAGGGCAAGCCCACCGTCATCCTGGCACAGTCCATTAAGGGTGCGGAGCTCGGCCCCTACTTCGAGGCACGTAACTCCACCCACCAGATCAAGAAGTTCACCATGGAAGCACTGAAGGGCTTCCGTGACCACCTGAACATCCCCATCTCCGATGAGGAGCTGGAGAAGGATCTGTACAACCCGCCGTACTACCTGCCCGAGGCAAACCACCCGGCACTGCAGTACATGCACGCACGCCGTAAGGAACTCGGCGGTTACATCCCGGGTCGCGCAAACGCACAGCCCGAGATTACCCTGCCCGAGTCCAAGGTCTACGCACAGACCAAGAAGGGCTCCGGCAAGCAGACCGCTGCTACCACCATGGCGTTCGTCCGCCTGATGAAGGACCTCATGCGTGTGAAGGGCTTCGGTCACCGTATCGTTCCCATCACCCCCGATGAGGCACGTACCTTCGGTATGGACTCCTTCTTCCCGTCCGCTAAGCTGTACAACCCCAACGGCCAGAACTACGTGCCCGTTGACCACCAGCTGATGCTGACCTACACCGAGTCCCCCGAGGGCCAGATTGTTCACGTGGGTATTAACGAGGCAGGCGCAACCGCAGCGTTCACCGCTATCGGTACCTCCTACGACACCCACGGCGAGCCGATGATCCCGATCTACATCTTCTACTCGATGTTCGGTTTCCAGCGCACCGGCGACGGCTTCTGGGCAGCATCCGACCAGCTGTGCCGCGGCTTCGTCATTGGTGCAACCGCAGGTCGTACCACCCTGTCCGGTGAGGGTCTGCAGCACAACGACGGTCACTCCCCGATCCTGGCGTCCACCAACCCGGCGTTCAAGATCTACGACCCGGCATACGGCTACGAGATTGCTCACATTGTGGAGCGCGGTATCGAGCAGATGTACGGCACCAAGGACGAAGACCACAACGTCATGTACTACCTGACCGTGTACAACGAGCCGATTCACCAGCCTGCTGAGCCGGCAAACGTTGACGTTGAGGGCATCATCAAGGGTATCCACAAGATCAGCGAGTCCCCGCTGACCTCCGGTCCCAAGGCACAGCTGCTGGCATCCGGCGTTGCTGTTCCGTGGGCCGAGAAGGCTCAGAAGCTGCTGGCCGAGGACTGGGGCGTCTCCGCAGACGTCTGGTCCGTCACCTCGTGGACCGAGCTGCGTCGCGACGGCATTGCCGCTGAGGAAGAGGCTCTGCTGAACCCGAACCAGCCCGCTCGCGTTCCTTACGTGACCCAGAAGCTGGCAGGCGCTGCTGGCCCGATCATCGCGACCACCGACTTCGCTTCGGAGGTTCCCGACCAGATTCGCCAGTTCGTTCCGAACGACTTCGCAACCCTGGGTGCTGACGGCTTCGGCTTCGCAGACACCCGCCCGGGTGCACGTCGCTTCTTCCACATCGATGCAGAGTCGGTTGTTGTCCGCACCCTGCAGATGCTGGCAAAGCGCGGCGAGGTTGCAGCAGACGTTCCCGCGAAGGCATTCGCTAAGTACGACCTGCTGAACGTGAACGCTAACTCCGAGCTGGAGCAGCACTAAGCATTTAGCGGTAGAACCCCGGTTCTGCGTTAGACGCTAAACGATGCCCCCGGTTGATGATTCATCGACCGGGGGCATTCGTGTTTTAACTGTGAGGAGGCGCAGGGTACCCAAGCTGCTTCCTGTTGATATTCTCGTTGACTACGCATTTCTTATGTAATAAATCAGACGTGACCGGAGTTTTGGTTGCCGTGTGTACCTAGCCGGTGGTAGCCTTTAACTACCCTTAACTATGATATTCACCACAGCATTGGTGGATATTCAGGGTGCCCGGTCAACACATTACGGAGGGCACGGCTCACTCATCTACGAGCATTTACCCTCCATAACTCATAGGGGTTCATGATGAAGCTCTAGAACATTCTCCTAGTAGTCATGACGCTGCAGAAACACCCTTGTGCGTGGTCTGCCATAGCGTCTTGGCCTTTCGCTATGGGTGCACTCCCAAGCTAGCAGGCACTCCCCCGAGATTCTGCTTATCGCTCTGGGATTCACATAGATTCCAGATTCTCTCGACACCCATATTCACCGAGGCATATGCTTTGCAACAATCAGCAAAATACAGCCCCGCTTTCTTTACTGTCACATATTCTTTATCCAACTTAAGGAGGGAGAATTATGAACCTCAAGAAATTCTTTCAGCCCGCAATGGCTATAACGTTTGCATTCACGCTAGCCTGCACATCCTGTTCTACAGGCCCGCAACTAGAACGTGATGAAACAGCCCAAGCAACTCTAGACTATAAAAACAACCGAATCATTACTCCACTCGAAGAATACAATGACATTTTCGATGAAAATTCCCAGTATTACAATCAAGCCTTGGAAATTCTCAGGCAGCGCTGTTTCGCAAAGCACGGCCAATCCTACGAAATATATATCCCGGATGATGTAGAAGATAGGAAATTCTTTTCGTCCGGTCGCGAGTTTGGTCTCTGGAACCCCGAATACTCCGCCAAATATGGAAACTACAAGCGACCCGGGAATGCACCATCATCCGCGGGCTATGACACAAAAATCATGGAACAGTGCATGCCTGAAATCTTAGCCACGTTGAAAGAGATTGCCGGCATCAGCCTCGAAGAGCAAAGTGGCCTCACAGAAGCCTATCGTCGAATCCACGGCCAATCCTATGCAGCTGCCATGAATCATCCCGAATGGAAAAAATACCGTGAAGCATGGTGGAAATGCCTATCGGATAAAGGTCTAACGCCACGAAAAGGCGACTATGAATGGGAAACACAAGAACTATCAGATGCAACCCGCGCTAGCGGTGATAATAATGCCCCGGCATCAGAAGAAGAAATTCGACTCAGCGTCATTGAAGCACAATGCAGTAAAGATACAGGAATGGCTCAAGGTCTTGCCAACCTCGTAGCCTCATATCAAAAACCGCTCATCCGGGATAATGAAACAAAACTAGAAGAACAGCGACGGCAGCTATCAGAAGTTTATCTCCGATATAAAGAGTGGGTTCTCAAAAACCAATAAATATAAATGTCCCCGATTGATGATTCATCAATCGGGGACATTTAATTTATTAACTACTCTGCAGATAGAGAGGGCTAATCGGCGAAGTGGCCGGTCACCTCCGCCAGACGCGCCGGGTTCACCAGATCAGGGTGCGTGCCCTCCAGCAGCACCGCACGGAACGACGACGCATGCGCCGCCCAACCCTCCGTATCCAAATACGGCTGATCCTCATGCGGCACACCCACCAGCAACACATCACCATCAAAGAACGCCTGCTCAGCACCACGCATCAACGCCGCCGAAGCACGCATACTACCCAAGCACACGCCCAACTTCTCCTCCGGTAGGTAACCCATCGCCGAACCCGCCTTCTGCAAACGCTCCAACGTACCCGGCAAATCAAGCTGCTCATCGGCTGCAGGCTCCGGCAAACCGCCCATACGCAACAGCGCACGGAAGCTCTCCTGCTCATCCGGCGCAGGCACACCCTGCCACTGCTCCGAAGGATACGCATCCAACAGGATGACGCGCTCAACCAGCGCACCCGCAGCCTGCGCCAAAGCCGCCACCTGCACCGCGGCAGTACCGCCCACAGACCAGCCCATCAACGCAAAACGACGCGGCAACGAACGCTCCGCCAGAGTCTTCTCAATCAGCTTCAGGTAGCCCTCAGCCAACTCCTGCAGGCTCGACGCAAACCCGGCATTCGGGTCAGAGAACGCCTCAGCCTGCAAAGCGTACACACCCTGCTGAGCCGGAAGATGCGAGAGGTACCCCGCATAGCACCAGCCCAAACCACCCGCAGGCGGCAGAATAAACAGCGGCGCGGGGGCATCGGTAGCGTCATGCGCGGTAGGTTGTTCTCGCAGCGGCAGAACCCGCGCGAACTCCGCACCCTCGCCACGCTCGCCCGCAATAGATGCCGCCAAAGCCTGCACGGTCGGATGCGCAAAAAGCGCACCGATGCTCACGCGCAGACCCAGCTGCTCCTCAACCGCGGCAATCACCTCAAGAGCCGCCAACGAATGACCGCCCGAGGCAAAGAAATCCTCATCCACGCCGAAACGCTCACGACCCAGCACTCCCGCAATAATCGAGCACAGCTGTTGCTCCAGCAGACCGTGCGGACCCTCAGCCTCAGAAGTTTGCGGGGTCAGATCGAGGGACGCCAACAGCTTGCGATCAGCCTTACCGGAGGGGCTCACCGGCAGAGCAGGCAGAGTATGCCACAGGGTCGGAACCATGTAGTCCGGCAGAACCTGCGCGCAATGCTCACGCGCCGCCTCCACCAGCTGCTCAGCACGCTCGGCGGACACATCGCCGACCTCCAGCACCGCCGCCAGGGCAGGCTCACGCAGACCGCGGTACAGCAGAGCCACCGAAGCGCTCACGCCCTCAACCGCGGCAAGAGCCATCTCAATATCGCCCAGCTCCAGGCGCTGACCGCGCACCTTAATCTGGTAGTCCGTGCGGCCGCGGTAGCCGATGACGGCGCGACCGTCGGGAAGAATCTCCCAGCACGCCAGGTCGCCCGTACGGTACAGGCGCTGGCTCTCACCGTTCAGCAGCGCGAGCGCACCGGCAGGAGCCTGCTCCACGAAAGCCGCCGCGGTCGCCTGCGGGTTGTTCTTGTAGCCGCGCGCCAGCTGCACGCCCGACAGGTGCAGTTCACCGGTCACGCCCACCGGCACGGGGTGGCCGGTCGGGTCAAGAATCAGGGTGCCGGTGTTCCAGACCGGCTCGCCAATGGGCACGCTCTCGCGCTGCGGGTCGGCGGAGGTTTCCCAGAAGGTCACGTCCACCGCCGCCTCGGTCGGGCCGTACAGGTTCAGCGGGTACACGCCCAGAACCTCACCCGCAGCCTGCACCTGGTCCTTCTGCAGAGCCTCACCCGAGCAGACCACGTAGCGCAGGGGCTGCTCTCGTTCCCTGCCGAAGCCGGCATCAGCCAGGATACGGCGCGCCGCCGGTGAAGAGGTCAGCGCCGAAAGCATAGTCGGCACAAAGTGCACCGCCGTGACGGACTGCTCGGCAATCACGCGCGCCAGGTAGGCGGGGTCGCGGTGCCCATCCGGGGCGGCAATAACTACGGCGGCACCCTCGGCGAGCGGCCAGTACAGCTCCCACACGTGCACGTCAAAGGAGATGGGGGTCTTGTGCAGAACGCGGTCGCCCTCCCCCACCGGAATCTGGTGCTGCTGCCAGCGCAGGCGGTTATCAATCGCGCGGTGGCTGATGGCAACGCCCTTAGGCCTGCCAGTGGAGCCGGAGGTGAAGAGCACGTAAGCGTCCTCGTCCAGACCGGTTTTCGTGCCCGGAAGCTCCTCGGCGGCGGGTGCAGAGGAGTGTGCCGGGGTAGGCTCATTAGTGTTTACCGGCGGCAGGGTCGGCTCAGGCAGGGTGTACTCAGGCAGTACGTGCTGGGGCAGGTTCGCGTGCCGCTGCGGCTCCTGCGGGTTCAGCTCCTGCGCGGTCAGCGGATGCAGACCGGGGCCGTGCAGCAGCAGGGAACATTCGGCGTCCTCCATCATCACGCCCACACGCTCGGCAGGCAGATCCGGCAGCACCGGCACGTAGGTGGCGCCAGCGTACAGCAGGGCGTACAGCGCCACGTACTGCTCCACACCGCGGTGCACACGCAGACCCACCGCATCGGAAGGGCGAACGCCCCAGTCCAGCAGCTGCGCGGCAAGCGCACGGGCGCGCTCATCCAGTTCGGCGTAGGTGAGGGCGCGGTCAAAAGCGTAGGCGCGCTCCGACTCGGGGGTGAGCACCTCACCGCGCGCGGGGGCAGAATCCAGCACCGCGAGCGCCTGCGGATGCGCCGCCACCGCATCACGGAAGCGACCCAGCAGGGTCTTGTACTCCAGCGGATGCTCGGTCAGCGCCGGGGCGGTCAGCTCGCGCAGAGTCGCAAGCTCCGCCTCGGTCGCTAAACCCAGGTTGTTCAGAGAGGCGCCCTCGCGCTGCGCCTCCGCGGCGTAGGCGGGTAGCCACTCACTCAGGCGGGCGGCGTGGCGTTCCAGCTCCTTGGCGGTGTAGAGCGCCGGGTTCATGTCAATCTCGCAGGAGATGCTGTTGCCGCGGCCGGGCATGCCGCGCAGGGTGAAGGTCGCGTCAGCAACGGGACCGGCAGAGATATTGTGGATGCGCGCGGTCGGTACCGCGGATCCGGACTCGTCCTTGGAGGGTGCCGCCAGCGGCAGCACCGCGTCAAAGGGCACCACGTTAATCTGCGCACCAAACAGCCTGGACTGGGCGTTACGCGCGGTACGCTCGAGGTCTTCCTGACGGGCCAGCGGATGCTCAGCGTTACGGGCGTACTGTTCCTTCACCGAGTGCAGGGACTCCGCGATGGGACCAGTTGCCGCAACCTGCACCGGCAGCACATTCACCGCGGTACAGCCGGTCTGCGCACTCGCCGCACCCAGGGCGCGGGTCGCCTCCGGCAGGGTGCGGGCGAACATGCGGTTCATCTGCGGCACGCCGAACGAAGCCTGCGGGTAGCCGCCCACACGCGCCAGGTACGAGCCCACGGCGGCGGTCGCCAGCACCGGCCAGGAGACGGCGTGTTGCTTTGCCGCATCCAGCAGAGCCTGCTGGGTGGGCACGTCAATGCTGAATGCCAGGCGCACAGACCGCGCCGACGGGGAGGCGGTACGACCCGCCAGGGAGGTGTCTTCCTGCTCCAGGGCGCCGCTCGCCTCCCAGAAGGCGACGTCTTCGTCACGCGCGTCGGAGGCGGCGTCGTCGGCGTCGAGCAGCTGTTGCAGGCTCATGCGGCGGGTTGCCGGGACCGGCTGACCGGCGGACAGGGCGCGGTATATCGCCGCCACGCGGGAGAGGCCGTTGAACGCGGCGAAACCGTCGGCAACCACGTGGGAGAAGGAGTGGTAAACCCAGAGGAACCCGCCGTAACGCACCGCTGCGCTACGCACGGTCACGCCCTCATCGGTGGCGAGGGGCCGGGCGAGCAGGTGCTGCGCCCAGGCGCGTACCGGCGCGGGCAGGTCAGAGATGTTCTCTTCCCCTGCCTCGGCGGAGCCGTTCAGCTCCCCCTCCTCCAGTTCGCCCCCGTCCACGAGTAGGTCAATGCCCGCGAGGAACGCCTCAAGCGGCAGAATCTGCTGGGAGGCGGCACCATCGGCAATGCGGGTGCGCACGCGGAAGCCCTCGTTCTCGCGGTAGAGCTGCACCAGCGCCTCACGCAGCAGATCGAGATCGGTGTCCGCGGGGCATTGCAGAACCTCCGCGGTGTTGTAGCAGGGGTTCGTCGGGTCAATCGCGGCGGCAAAGTAGATGCCGCGCGCGTTCGTGGTCAGCGGCAGCCAGGGACTGTCAGCCCTGTGCTGTGCGGAGGGGTTCGCGGCGGTGCGAAGGTCGGAAGCAGTCCCGAAGCTAGCGGGTGCGATAGTATCAGCTACGCCCATGGTGGCCTCTCAAGGTCTGGAGTAAGGGTCTGGATTAGGGATGATATGCGGTGTGTGAAAGGTAGGCTACTGCCCCGCCGTTTCGCGCTGGCAGAAGTGCGCCGACAAGGGTAAACCGACAGTGGCAACCCCAGCCAAGTCTCCGGCATGAACGCGGCCAAGAGCTCCGCCACAAAATACGGCGCGAGACGGCACAAATCAAGCGGGGCGAGCGAGGCGAGTAGCAAACACCCCGGGCACCCGTCTGCATGCGCGGCAGGCGGGCACTCGGGGTGCGGTAACGCTTAGCCCAGGCGGGAGGCGATGAACTCCACGGTCGGGTTCTCCACCAGCTCGGTAAACTCAATCACGGCGCCTTCGGCAGCAAGATCATCGAGCAGCGCGAAGGAACCCATCGAGTCCAGGCCCAGGGAGAACAGGTCGGTGGTCGGCTCGTCAAAAGCGGTCTGCAGGGAGTCGGGCTCGACGATGTACTTCTCCATGATGGGGCGCAGGGTCTCAAGTGCGGACATTTTTCTCCTCAAGTAGGGGTAGGAATACGGGCGTAAGGTTTAGCCGAAAAGGGTTTAGCCGAAAATTTCGGCAAGCTTGGCGCGCAGTTCGCGGCGAGAAATCTTACCCACGTTCGTGGTGGGCAGCTCCTGCAGAACCTGCACGCGCTCGGGAATCTTGAAGTCGGCGAGCTTCTTCGAGGTGAAGAACTCGTGCATCGTGCGGCGCGGGTTTTCGCCCAGGTCGGCGCCTTCCTGCGGCACAATGACCAGGCCCACGCGCTCGCCCACGGTCTCATCCGGGATGCCCAGAACCACGGCGTCAAAAACGTCGGGGTGGGTCAGCGCCAGCTCTTCAATTTCGTCCACGGCAATCTTCTCACCATTGCGGTTAATCTGGTCCTTCGCGCGGCCGGTCACTTCAAGGTACTTGCCGGCGACCAGGCGCACAATGTCGCCGGTGCGGTAGAAACCGTCCTCAGTGAAGCCGTAGCGGTTCGCGTTCTCCTCCAGGTAGTAGCCGCGAATCGTGTACGGGCCGCGGGTGAGCAGGTGGCCGCTCTCGCCGCGCTTAACCGGCTGGTCCTGATCATCAACAATCAGAATTTCATCGTCGGGACTAATCGGGTAGCCCTGAGTCCTCAGACGCATCTCAATCGGGTCGGTGGAGCGGGTGTAGTTCACCAGGCCCTCAGCCATGCCGAACACCTGCTGAACGGTGCAGCCGAGCACGGACTCAATCTTGCCCGCAACCGCCGGAGCCAGCTTTGAGCCGCCCACCTGCAGGGTCTGCAGGGAGGGCAGGGACACGCCGCGCTTCTCCGCGGAGGCGACCCACGCCTGAGCCAGCGGCGGCACCAGCGCGGAGGTGGTCACACCCTCCATCTCAATGAGGTGGAACGCAGTCTGCGGGGACGGATCCGCCGCGAACACAAGCTTGCCGGAGGCACACATGACGCCCAGGATGCCGGGCGAGCTCATCGTGAAGTTGTGCGCGGCGGGCAGCACCACGAGCATGGTCGTGTTGTTGTTCAGCTTGCAGATATCCACCGAGCCGCGCACCGAGTACAGGTAGGCGGCGTGGGTGCGGGGAATCAGCTTCGAGATGCCGGTCGTACCGCCGGAGAGCTGCAGGAACGCCACCTGCTCGCTCGCGAGGGTCTTCTCGGTGTTCTGAACGACGCCGGGCACGAACTCTTCAGCGAGCTCCTCGTCGGTCAGCGGGGTCAGCGGCTCGGCAACGTCAATAGCGACCGGCGGCTCCTGGGAGTTCTTGCGCAGTTCGGAGGCAACATCCTCGTGCAGGGCGGCGAAATCTGCGCCGGGGGTCAGCGAAGAGAACACGTGCGCCGCCGCGTCGGTACGGGTCGCAAAGTGCACGAGCTCGGTGGTGCGGTGCTGCGGCAAGCAGAACACCGGCAGAGCCGCCGCCCAGAAAATACCCAGCAGGTACACCAGGTACTCGGCGGTGTTACCCAGCTGCAGCAGCACGCGGTCACCGGGCTGCACGCCAGCCTGAATGAGGCGCGCCGCAGCGGCACGACCTGCCGCCTCCAGCTCACCGTAGGAGAGGCGAATCTGCTGGGGCTTGCCGTCCTCATCGAGCTGCGCGTGCGAGATCGCCACCAGCGCCGGGAAGTGCGGCTTTGCGCGGCAGGCATCCAGCAGGAACTCGGGGATGGTCTGGTCAATCCAGTAGCCGGCTTCGCGGTACTTCGCGGCAAAAGACTCGGGGATGAGCGGTGTGGGGGCCAGGGGGCTACGTTCTACGGTCATCTTCTCTCGATTTCTGTGTCGTTTGCGGTTTCTATAGCGCTCACGTGCTGCGTGCGTTCGCAGCGTGATGCCATCTCGTCAATGAGGGCGGGTGCGCAACCTGCGCCAGGTACCCTTCGGCACCCCTCGCGGCGCGGTAGTGTTGCACTTCTCTTAGGCTGTACTTCTCTAGGATACGGGCGCGGCGGTGTTTACCCTAACGGGGCACCCCGCACGCCCACCATGCGGGGTGTGCTCTACCCGTGCAGGATCCCTAGGCGATCTCTCGCTACTCCTCAGCTAAGCTCCGCTCAGCGCGCTCAGCCTCCCGGCGGGCAGCAATAATACGTTCCAACGCCGGCACAATCGCACCGCGCCAGCACGCATAATCGTGACCGCCGTTGAAGGTCGTGCAACGCGCATTCTTCAGGCCCAGCTTTTCCAGGCGCTCCTTCAGCTCGCGGTGAGGCGGTACCAGAACCCACTCCTGCTCCCCCACCTCAATCTCAAGGTAAAGGTGGCGCAGGCGGTCGATCTCACCCGCCGCTTCCAGCTCGTCCAGGCGGTCCATGACCTGCGGCTGCCACAGCGACGAAGACTGCGCAATCGCGCCGCCAAACGCCTCCGGACGGCTCAGCACCGCCAGCAAGGAGGACAGACCACCCAGCGACTGGCCGTTAATCACAATGTTCTGCGGCGCGGTCTTAATGCCGTGCACCGCCTCCAGGTGCGGGAACGCGATCTCTACCAGGTAGTCGGCAATCGGGTTGTCGCCGTTCAGCTCCTTCCAGCGGTTCTCACGGCCGCCAGAGTGCAGGAAGAACACGTGCATCGCCGGAATACGGCCCGCCTCGTGGGCACGGTTGAGGGTGTGCTCCATACCCTGGCTGAACCACATCTCACCGTCGAACTGGATGAACAGCGGCGCATCCGGGGCGGGGTCACCCACACGGCCGAGCACGTACTGGTGACCGTCAGAGGTCTGCATCCACTCGGGGGCGGGCAGCGCATCAATCTCTTCCTGAGTCAGGATGAAATCCTGCACCGGCGCATGCTCAAGCTGCACCACGCCCATGCAACGACCGATACGGTTGCACACGGTCTCGGGGTTCAGCGGGTCGCCCTCGCCGGAGTCCAGGGCGGCGCGCAGGCGCACCTGGTCGTCATCGCCCAGCCAGGCGGGGCGCTCGCCGGGCAGCGCCGGCAAGAAGTTGTAGGAGGCACGCCAGGTGGTTTCCATCTGCATGCTCAGCTGCCACCAGCCGGTACCCTCGATGCGGGTCATGAGGGAACGGTCGAGGTTCTTCTCATCGGTGAGGCGGTTGATGAACATGAGCACCTGCTCCGCCTGCTCGTTGTGGTACAGGAAGGTGACGATGCGCTCGTTCTCACTGATGCTGCCGTCTTCGCGGTGCACCGGCTCGATGATGGGGGTGCCTTCGGAGACGACCTCAAGGATGCGGGCGTTCAGCTCTTCGGGGCTGACCGCCTCGGCGATAATGGCGCTAACGAGGGGGCTGTCCACGCGCGGTGCCGGTACCGGGCGCGGAGTCTTGGGAGGGGTCGGGCGCACGGTCGGTGCAACGGTACGCGGCTGCGCCGAAGTAGCCTGTTCAGAAGTGTTCTGTGCAGAAATACTCTGCGCGGGAACGGTCGCGGTGGGTTCGTGCTCGCCCAACGGTTCCTCCTTGGTCTGTGGAAACACTCAATCGGTGAGAATCGGTGAGGAGGCGCATTATCATTAGTTAGCCTCTACTACCTCACTCTATGGTATCCCTTACCCAAACTCCAGCCAAAGGGAAAAGCGAAAGAACCACAACATGACATTCATGACAGCGAGCGCGGGGTTCAAATGCAGGCCCCAACTGTAGGTCGCAAACAGTGCCCACCACAAACAGGGCAGTTAAATGAGATGAGGCACCGAGACCGTGCATCAAACCTCCAAACAGTGAAGGTCTCATACGGCAGTCTCGGTGCCTCATCTGCGGGTTCCCAAAATGGAACCTACCCAGTGCTCGGATCCGTTCATGCGTCAAAGACGGGCGAGCACCGGGTAGGCGCCCTACGCGCAGGGGATCCTGGGTCCCTCAGATCCTAGCGTTCGCTGCTTGGCGCAATGCCGAGCTTTTCCACCCGTACTGAGACGGTTGGTGCTAACTCCCACGCGGCTTAGGGGCGAAAACTATTCGCTTTCGCGGGCCGCCGAAATAGCGTCAGCGGCAATATGAATTGTTTGGTTCTCCTTCGGAATAACCAAAGGGGTACCAGTGCATGGATCAGGAATAATGACCGATTGCAGGTCAAAAACTTCCTGAATAAGTTCCGGTGTAATTATCGCACGCGGATCGCCCTGAGCGATAATCCGTCCCTGCTTCATTAACACAACATGAGTAGCATACCTGAAAGCAAGGTTCAGGTCATGCAACACCACGGCTACAGTCCGGCCTTCGGAATGCAATTTCTTCGTCAGGTTCAGCACCTCAATCTGGTGCGTGATATCCAGGTAGGTGGTCGGCTCATCCAGCAGAATCAGCGGGGTCTGCTGCGCCAAGGTCATGGCGATCCACACACGCTGACGCTGACCGCCCGAGAGCGCCTCAATGGGACGCTCCGCAAGCTCCAGCACGTTCGCCGCCTGCATCGCCTCCACACAGGCGCGCTCATCCTCATCGGACCAGGAACGCAGCAGCGACTGGTGCGGGTAGCGGCCGCGCGCCACCACATCCGCCACGGTCACGCCGCTCGGCGCCTCCGGGGTCTGCGGCAGCATCGCCAGAATCTTAGCGATGGCGCGGGACTTCATCTGCGGCAGCGGGGTGCCGTCCAGGCGAACCTCACCCTTCTTGAGCGGGTTCACGCGGGCAAGAGCCTTCAGGGTGGTCGACTTGCCGCAAGCGTTCGGGCCCAGGATGACGGTCAGCTCCCCCTCCGGCACCTGAAAATCTACCCCGTTGAGCACCGTATGCTCACCGTAGGCAACCACCATGTTCTCGCCTTCAAGGCGGGTCGTCACACTAGTGTTCACTAGCTCTTCTTCCTTTCGAGGTAAATCAGGTAAATCAGGTACAGGCCACCAATCGCACCGGTCACCACACCCACCTGAATGATGCGTCCGGGAACAGCGAAACGGCCAATCAGGTCGGAGCCGAGCACCATGAGCGCACCCATGAGTGCCGCGGAGGTGAAGCCTACCCCGCCGCTGCGGGCGAGAGTCTTCGCGATGTGCGGTGCCGCCAGGGCGACGAAGGCAATCGGGCCGGTCGTCGCGGTCGCCAGCGAAACCAGAAGCACACCGATGAACAGAGCCGCCACACGGTACGCATTCACGCTCACGCCCAAACCGGATGCCACCTGGTCACCAAAACGAATCGCGCCCAGCGGGCGGACCAGTATCAGCAGCAGCGGAGTCACCACGAGCAGCAGACCCAGCAGCGCGTAGGTGCGCTCCCAAGTGATGTCATTCAGCGAACCGGCAAGCCAGGACGCCGCGGTCTGCGCCTGAGTCAGCGAAGCACGCACCACCAGCAGCGCGTTGAACGCCGCCAGGGTCGAACCCACACCAATACCGACCAGCACCAGGCGGAAACCGTGCAGACCCGTGCGGCGCGTCAACAACCACACCAGCACCGAGGTCGCCAAGCCACCAACCACAGCGCCCAGGGCAACCTCAACGGGGCCGGAATTGAACACAATAATCTGCAACAGCGCACCGGTCGCGGCACCATTCGTGAAACCGATAATATCCGGCGATCCCAGGGCATTACCCGAAATCACCTGGAAAATCGCACCCGAGAGACCAAGTGCCGCACCCACCAGAAGCGCCGCCACAATACGCGCCGCACGCTGCTGAGCGAAAGCCACCGTAATCTGCTTGCCCTCACCCAGTAGCGCCGGGATCATCTTCTCCGGGGCGATCTTGTAGTCACCCTGCAACATGCCCCAAAACGCCAGCGCCGCAATCAGCACCACCAACGCCACATTCAGGATCAGTACGCGCCACGGCACCTGAGCACTCACAGGACCGCGCACAGTCAGCACCGGGCGGCCACCCAAATCGCGGCCACGACGACGCGCCGAACGATTAGCGGGGGTGGTGGCGGTCGCCATCGAAAGAGCGGAAGAATTCGACATTAGAGAGCCTCCACCTTACGACGAGTCATCAAGAACAAGAACACCGGGGCACCTGCAAGAGTCGCCACGATACCCACCTGAGTCTCCTGCGGAGCCACCAGCACACGCGCCAACACGTCAGCACACAGCAGCCACACCGGACCCACCAGCGCCGAACCATAATTCACCCAGCGCACATCATTACCGAGCAGAGCGCGCACCACAAACGGCACCGCCAAACCCACAAAACCAATCGGACCCACCGCAGCAGTCGCAGCACCGGCAAGCACCGTCACCGCCAGCAACGTCAAATTCTGGGTCGTACGAACACTCACGCCGAGGCTGGTCGCCGCCTCCTCGCCCATACTCAGAGCATTAATCGCAGGAGCCACAAAGAACGCCACCAGCATACCCAGCACAATCACCGGACCCACTGTCGACGCAATATCCATACCGCGGCCCTCCAGCGAACCGGCAACCCACACGCGGAACTCGTTATACGCATCCTGATCAGCCAAAATCAGGCCCTGCGCAATCGCCGACAGTGCAGCAGAAATCGCCACACCCGCCAACGCAAGCTTCACGATCGACCCGTCACGGCCACGACCCAGCGTATACACCAGCACCGCAGCCAACGCGCCACCAATCGTCGCAGCAACCATGTACTGCCAAATACCCATCACACCAAAAACCACCACGGAAGCAATCACAGCCACCGCAGCACCGGCGTTCACACCCATCAGGCCGGGCTCAGCCAGCGGGTTACGGGTCAACGACTGCATCAACGAACCGGCAACCGCCAACGCGGCACCCGCCGCAAGACCCACCAGGGTGCGCGGAATACGCTGCTCCATCACAATCGTCTGCGCCTGCTCAGAAGCAGTGCCATTGAAAACAGCCAGAACCTGATCCGGCGGAAGATTATTCGACCCAAACAGCAAAGAAGCAGCCACAGCTCCTACCAAAAGCACCGCAAACAAGAACAGAAAAGCCAGGCGCTTGCCCAACTTCTGCCCCTGAATCACAGAACCCTGACGGGACGTACTCTCCTGCTGAACATCTCGGGACAATGAGCTCGTGCGGGCCACTATGCTCCTTATGCTCGATACAAGAAAACAGGGAGGCACACCCGGCACCCCACAGGAGGGGCACCCGGCACACCGGTAGATAACGAGAGAAACGCCGGAGCGGGCAGGGTACTCCCCCCACCCGCATCCGACGTTAAGTCTTAGCGCTTGCGGGCAATCAGCAGCGCAGCGGCAGCCACCACGCTCACGCCCAGAACCACCACGCCAATCCACGGGAAGGCAGCACCGTAGGTCACGGTCTGCACGGTGGACGCGGTGTTAGCCGAAGCCGAAGCGCTCGGGTTCGACGCAGTACCGCGCGCAACAGCCGAAGAGGACGCGCTCGCCGAAGCGGTCGCCTTCTTCTGGGCATTTGCAGAAGCCGAAGCAGCGGGAGCGGCGGAAGAACCGGAGGAGGCGGAGGTACCGGAAGAGCCAGCTTCCGCGTTCAGGCGGTCGTACTCCTCCTTGGTGATGGTGTTGCCTTCAGCGTCGGTGTACACGGTCTCAGCCTCAGCCGCACCGCCTGCCGAACCATTCGAGGAACCGTTCGAGCCGCCATTGGACGAGGACTCGTTGGAATCGTTAGAGCCCTGAGCCTCATCTGCAGAGTCGGAGCCATTAGAGTTCGAGCCGCCGTTCGAGGAGCCGCCGTTGCTCTTCGAGCCAGAAGAGCCACGGTTCGAGGAAGAACCCGAAGAATTCGAGGAGGAATTACCCGAACCGCCCTCGCCCACCACGGTGAACTCGGGGCTGCGGTTGGTGTACGCCTCGGTACCCAGGTACTTGCCGTCCTTGTCACGTTTCTCGCCGGTCGCAAGGAAACGCAGAGTGTGGGTGCCAGCGCCTACATCCGGCAGAACGAAGGAACCGGAGACGTTACCATTTGCATCGCTCTTCTGCTGGTGCACCACGCAAGCACCCTGAGCAGCATCGGAGGGGCACAGGTCGCCGTCGTCCACCTTCACGGACACCACAGTATTCGCGGGGAAACCGCTCAGCGTAAAGGAAATCACGCCGTGCTCATTCACCGAAGAAGAGACAGTCGAGGAGGTGCCGGGGGTAGATGCCTTCGCACCGCCCGGAGGCAGAGCGGATGCGGTGCCAACACCCAAGCCCAGCGCCAGGGTTGCGGCGGCGCAGGCGGTCAGCGCCTTAGAGGTCAGGGATGCCTTCGGGGCTCCCGAAAAAGGTGCACGCATGGTGGTCCTTTCAAAAGTACCGGGGTCGACACTGAACGCTACCGAGTTCGTGTAGGTGAAGTTCAGCGGGGGTTGACCCGAGTGGTTGGAGGGGCACCCGACCCACGCCCCTGTTCAAGGGTGCGGGGCCAAGAGTACGGGGCGTGAGCCGGTGCCGATATGAATGTGTGGTCAGAGCTTAGTTCTTGAGAGAGCTTACTTCTTGGAGGTGCGCAGAATCAGAGCCGCAGCCAAAACCACCAGGCCAGCCGCCGAAAGCAGCAGGTTATTGGCGTTGTTGACCAGCCACTTGGTCAGACCGGTTAGCTCAGTACCCTCAATGACCGGGCCCTGCGCCTTGGTGCCTGCGGCGGAGTTCTGAGTTCCCTGCGAGCCCTGAGTGTTCTGCGAGTTCTTCGAACCGGCGGCTGCCTTCACTGCCTTCTTCGCGTTAGCGTCGGTCTTCTGCAGGCTGGCACCTAGGGACTTCTGCGCGCTCTGAACCTTCGCCTTAGCCTGCACGCGGTTCACAACCGGAGCGGTGCTCTGCGACAGTGCGGCGAGGGATGCATCCACGTCGGTGGCGCGGGTGCTGATGCGACCGCCCGCGTTACGCATGGGCACAGGTGCCGTGGAGGTTGCGGTTGCGGGGTTCTCATTCAGCTCTTCGACCAGCTGGTCGGAGGCGTCCTGCTCATCGCGGGAAACTTCCTGACGAGGGGTAACAGCACGTTCCACGGTCATGTCTGCGAAACCGAGCACCGCATTGTCAGCGCCCTGGTTGCCGTTGTGCACGACCACACGGTAGGTGGCGGCGGGCATGCTCACGCTGGTTTCGTAACTGAAGCTGCGGTTGCCGTCCAGGCGCTTCCAGCCGGAGCCGTAGAGGGTCTGCGGGGAGTTGCCGAGGTAGGTCGCGGCGTACACCCAGGTGCCCGGTTCAGCGTTCGGCACGGTCACGGTCACGGTGGAGCCGTTACGGCTCACCTGCACGCCGTGACCGTCGGTCAGATCGGAGGCGTTGACCGGCTCGGGTGCGTCACCGGGGGCGTACTCACCGATGGTGAAGGTCGTGTTGATGCCGCCCTGACTGTTGGCGCCGCCGTAGGTGCCGGATCGATCGCCCTCACGCAGGCTGCCGGTCAGCAGGCGCAGAGTGTGCTCACCGGAGGCGTACTTGGCGGCGTCTTCATCATTCTTGAAGGCTGCATTGTCGCGGGTGGGCAGGTCAATCCAGGTGTCGATATGGCCGTTTTCATCGGGGGTGATGACAGCCCAGATGGTGCGGTTATCGTTGACCGCGGTGGCGTCGTTACGGGATACCTTGCCGTCGTCAATCTTCAAGCCAATAACGGATGCTTTCTTATCCTCAGGGTTGCACCAGCCGTCACCGGTCAGGTGCAGCTTGCCGCCCTGAACCGCCTTGGGGTTCTCGATGGTCAGGCGCGGGGTGAAGGAGTCGCCAGCGGGGGCGCAGGTTTTCGAGTCTTCGCTGGGTGCGGGGGTAGGGTCTGCGGTTGCGCTCGGATCGGGGGTGGGCTCAGCAGTAGCGCTCGGTTCCGCGGTGGGCTCAGCGGTGGCGCTGGGCTCAGCGGTAGGTTCAGCAGTCGCACTGGGCTCTGAGGTTGCAGAAGGCTCAGCGGTAGCGCTCGGTTCCGCGGTGGGCTCTGCAGTCGCAGAAGGCTCTGCAGTTGCACTGGGCTCTGCGGTGGGTGCGGGGCGCGGAGCCGGATCACTCAGGGTAATATTCTGCGACACAGATACACGGCGGTCGTAGATGTTACCGTCCGCATCCTTACCGCCCAGGGAGCCGGAAAGCACCTGGATACGGTGGCTGGTACCCTCCACGGTCCAGCCCTTGTTCTTCAGCTGTTCAGCGGTCAGACCGGTGTTTTCGGGGGTCGGCAGGGATACCTCAACCTCGAAGGTGCCATCTTCATTGGCGGTTGCCATGAAGTTCGCGGGCGAGTTACCGCCCTCCTTGGTGAGCGGGTTAATCGCCTGGTGAGCCTCATCCGGCAGGGCGTCGAGGAACTTCACGGCGAACACTGCGCCGCGGCCGGGAGCGGTGCTGGTGAAGCCGGTTCCGCGTAGCACGAGCTTACCTTCGCGCCACTTCTCGGTGGAGATGGTCACGGTAGCCTTATCCGCCTGCTGGGTGGCTGCGGGGGTCTCCGCGTAAGCGATGGTGGTACCGGTCAGTGCGGCTCCGGGGGTGATGAGCGCGCCAGCGAGAGCCACGACGGCACCGTAGCGGGCTGCGGTGCGTGCGGGTCGAGTTTCGGTCATTGTGGTCCTTGAGGATGGTGTGGTGGGTCGTGCATCCCCTTCCCGCCGCAAATCTAGGGCGCGGCGGGAAGGGGGTTCAGGAAGCTTCAACGGGTGATTGCTTCACGGGGTGTTTAGAACGGGGCGTTTAGAGCGGAAGCGCCTTCTTGACGTCTTCAACAATGCCTTCGAGCAGCAGCGGACCGCCGGTGGAGGTCCACTTGGAGCCGTCCACGAGAATCACGTGGTCCTCCTTGACTGCCTTCAGGTTGGTGAAGCCGGAGGTTTCCTTCGCCTTGTTCAGTGCTTCTTCGGCGCCCTGCAGGCCTGCGGAGCCCTGCGCGTTCGGGTTCTGCTGGCTTGCGCCGCCGAGAGTGCCCAGGAACATGTAATCCGCATCGATGCTTGCCAGGTTCTCCAGGGAGACGGGCTCGGAGTGGCCCTGGCCGTTGCGGTCCTGTGCCTCGGGGCGCTTGAGGCCCAGGTCGTTGAGTACCTGGCCGGCGGGCAGTTCCTTAAGAATCAGGGCGGGGCCGTTGCCTGCCCAGCGGACGATGGAGAAGGTCTTGTCGCCGTACTTGGGGGCGAGCTGCTCCTTCAGCGCTGCGGCGCTTGACTCGTATGCCTTGATAACCTCTTCGCCCTTGTCGACCATGTTCATGGCGTTGGCAACGTTGCGGAAGTTGATGCGCCAGTCGCCACCCGCGTAGCCGCAGTAGACCACGGGGGCGATCTTCTTGAGGGTTTCGTAGGCGTCGGAGCGCTTGTCCACGCCGGTGGAGTCGACGAGAATCAGGTCGGGGTCAAGGTTGCCGATCTGCTCGTAGTTGACCTGGGCGACGGTGCCGATGATCTGCACGCCCTTGGCGCGGTCGGCAAGGTAGTTGGGTACGCCGGACTGGCCGCGGCCGGAGACGGAACCGACGGGAGTCACGCCGAGGGCGAGCAGGCCGTCGAGGGTGGGTTCGGAGAGGACGATAACCTTCTGCGGGTTGACGGGAACTTCTACATTCTCGTCGTCGATATCCTTGATGGTGCGGGTGCCGCTGTTACCGCCGGAGGTGGAACCGCCGGAAGTGGTGGTCGTGGTGGTCTCGCTGCTGCATGCCGCGAGGGCGAGAGCAGCCGATGAGGCGAGCGCCAGGCCGAAGAAGGCGCGGCGGTTAACGCCCGGTGCGCCCTGGTTTTCGGTGTCGGTCAGCTCGGTTCGGTTGAAAGACATAGTTCCCCCTAGATATGACTAAACTATACCTAACCTTACAGATATCTGAGTGTTACATCAAGACGCGTTCTGTTTGTTTTCTCAGACCGTCAGGATGCCCGGTTTTGCCGCGGAATTCCGCGGGTAACATATTTCACTCTTTGTCACAGTCTTGCTGACACTATGTCGCTTAAATGGGTGGCTCTCCCCACCAGTTTTCGCTATGAATCTGCGGCAGTTGAGAAGCGTTGAGAAAGCAGAACACGCACAACGCCCCGCCGCGAAAAACCGCGACGGGGCGCTCTTCACAACGGGTCGTTGAGGCTTTATAGATGCCGGGCACCATTACTGCCCAGCACCATTATTGGCGGGCACCATTACTGCCCAGTACAGTTACCGGCGTGCACCGCTAGTGGCGACAACCACAACCGGTGCCGGAACGCTTGACCGATGCAGCCGCCGCACGCAGGGAGGCGATCGCCGCCTCCGGGCCGCCGAGTGCCTCGTCCACGCCGTAGACCGAGCTGCCGGCAACGAAGCAGGTTGCGCCCGCCTCCGCCGCACGCAGGATGGTCTCTTCGGTGATGCCGCCGTCCACCTGCACGGTCACCGGCAGGTTCGCGCCCTCAATCGCCTTGGCGGCGCGGGCAATCTTCGGCAGGGTCACATCCAGGAACGCCTGGCCGCCAAAGCCCGGTTCCACGGTCATAATCAGCAGCATGTCCAGTTCGCTGAGCATGTCCAGGTAGGGCTCCACGGCGGTTGCCGGGCGCAGCGCCATACCCGCCTTCGCGCCCTCAGCACGCAGGGTGCGCGCCAGCTTGATGGGGGCGATAGCCGCCTCCGCGTGGAAGGTCACCGATTCGCAGCCCATACTGGCGTATTCGGGTGCCCAGCGGTCGGCGTCCTCAATCATCAGGTGTACATCGAACGGCACCGGCGAGATTTCACGCAGACGCTTGACCACGGGCGGGCCCCAGGTGAGGTTGGGGACGAAGTGGTTGTCCATCACGTCAATATGCGCGGCGTCTGCGGTGGAAATGCGCTCCAGCTCGCGCTGCAGGTTCGCGAAATCCGCCGAGAGGATGGAGGGGTTAATGGCAATACCCATGTGTGTTGTCCTTAGGTTGCACTCCCCCCGGCACCCGCTCGGTTGAGCGGGGCACCGGGTGGATAAGAGGTTAGTTCTTACGCAGCAGGGCGAGGAACATTGCGTCGGTTCCGTGCACGTGCGGCCACAGCTGCGCGGTGGTCGGGTTCTCCGAAGCCTTCACGACCGGCGCACCCTTCTTGACCTTGATCTCGGGGGTGTGGCCGGGGTCCTTCTCCCCCGCCAGCACGCTCACGGGTTCGCCGTTCGCGCCTTCGGTGTGCAGGGCGACTTCACGCAGTGCGGCGGCGGAATCAAGCAGGCTGACCGCGCCGCTTTCGAGCACCTCGGCAACAATGTTCTGGGTTTCTGCCGCGTGCGGGGAGCAGGTCACGTAGGCGATAACGCCGCCGGGGCGGGTCGCCTCAATGGCCGCATCCAGGAGCTGACGCTGCAGGGGCAGCAGCTCGGCAATATCGCGCGGGGACTTGCGCCAACGCGCCTCGGGGCGGCGGCGCAGGGCGCCCAGACCGGAGCAGGGCACATCCACCATCACACGGTCGAAAAGCTGACCGGGCTCAATGGATCCGGGCAGGTCGGAGGCGTTCTTGCGCAGGGTCTCGCGGATCTGGCGGCCGTCGCCGGTGAGTACCGTGTAGCTGTCCTCGGGCAGGGGGCGCATGGAGGATTCCACGAGCTGCGCGCGGTGCGGTGCCGCCTCGTTGGCGACCAGGGATGCGCCGCGCTGAATACCGAGCGCGCCGAGGAGCGCCGCCTTACCGCCGGGGCCTGCGCACAGGTCGAGCCATGCGGTGTCGGTGCCGTCCAGGGGTGCTGCGGCGAGCGCGCGTGCCACCAGCTGGGAGCCAGCATCCTGCGCGCGGACGGTGCCTTCACGTACGGATTCCAGGCGTGCCAAGTCGCCGGAGGCGTACAGTGCCGAACCCTCAACCAGTTCACCGTCGACGGCACCCTGTTCGCGTGCCTCGTCGAGGCTACCCAGGCCGGGCAGCGCAACCAGGTTCACCACCGGGGCGAGGTTGTCCGCTTCGAGCAGCTGCTCAATTTCGGAGGCGGGGCGGCCGTGCGCGACGAGTGCCTGGCGCATGGAACGCACAATCCAGCCGGGGTGCGAGGTGAGCAACGCCATGCGTTCGGTGTCGTCCTTCGCGTCCTCGATGATGAGTTCGTACCACTCTTCGGGGGTGCGCTCGGAGACGCGGCGCAGCACCGCGTTGATGAAGCTTGCCGGGCCCGCACCGATCTTTTCGCGTGCCAGGGACACGCTCTGGTTCAGTGCCGCGTGGGCGGGAACGCGCATGTTCAGCAGCTGGTGCACGCCCATGCGCAGCACGATGAGAGTGGTGGTGCCGACCTTCTCGAGGGGGCGGTCTACGCAGCGGCTGAGGATTGCATCGTAGGTGCCCTGGTGGCGCAGCGTGCCGTAGGTCAGCTCGGTTGCGAAACCTGCATCACGGTGGTCGAGGCGGTGGCTACGAATCGCCTTGGGCAGCACGAGGTTCGCGTAGGCGTCAGATTCGGCCACGGAGCGCAGCACGTCGAAGACGGTTGCGCGTGCGGTGTCTGCGGTACGCGAGCGTGCGGAGGGTGCCGCCGCGGAGAATTCGCGGGCGGACATGGAGCGGCGGTTGCGTTCGTGGCCACTCTTATTACGCTGGGAGGTACCGCCGCCACCGCGTTTGGTGTCGTCGTGCTCGGTCTTGGCTCGGCGTGCGGCGCGTTCGACGCTGGTCAGGCCGTCAAAGCGGCGACCGGTGCGCGATTCGGGGCGGGAGTTGCCATCCCATTTCTGCGGGCGGTTCTGAGCACCCTGCCCCTGCGAACGCTGGTTCTGCGAGCGCTGATTCTGCGAACGCTGGTTCTGGGAACGCTGAGAATTCTGAGACTGCTGGCGGTTCTGCTCGCCTGCACCCGAGCCATTACCCGAGCCGGAGCGGCGGCGACGCTTACGCTTCGCACCGCCCTCACCCTGACCGCCGCCCTGGTTGAACTTGCCGTTACCGGCATTACCGGCGTGACCGGGCTTGCCGTGTCCTCCCTTGTAGGGGCGCTTTTCGTTGCTCATGCGAGTACCACCATGCCTTCCGCCATGTCCTTACCAGCGCCGCGAGCCCACGCGGGCGCATCCATCATTTTCTTACCGGCAGGCTGAACCTGCAGCAGCATCAGCGGTTCGGTACCGGTTCCGACCAGTACCTTCTTCGCGTGCAGACGCACCGCACCGGGCGCGAGGGGGCCGCCGTTCGCCTCAATCAGGGACTGCACCAGGCGCTCATCGGCAACCGCCAGACCACCGATCTTGAAGCGGTTTTCGCCCAGTTCGCACCATGCGCCGGGTTCGGGGGTCACGCCGCGGAAGCGTGCCAGGATCCGCTCGGCGGGTTCGGTCCAGGTGAGGCGACCGTCGGCAATGCTCATCTTGGAGGCGTAGCTGACCGACTCGTCCTCGACCTGCACGGTGCCGCTCTCGCCCGCTTCGAGGCGTTCGAAGGTGCGCTCAAGCAGTGCGCCGCCGCTGGTGGCAAGGCGCATCAGCACGGTGCCTGCGGTGTCGTCGGCGGCTACGGGGGTGGATTCCTGTTCGAAGGTGGGGCCGGTGTCCAGGCCTTCTTCGAGCAGGAAGGTGGTGGAGAAAATTTCCTGCTCACCGGCGATGAGGGCGCGCTGCACGGGGGCGGCGCCGCGCCATGCGGGCAGCTTGGAGAAGTGCAGGTTGACCCAGCCGTAGCGCAGGGATTCCAGCGCGGACAGCGGCAGCAGGGCACCGTAGGCGACCACGGCGGCCGCGTCAGCGTTCAGTTCGGCAACGGCTGCGGCGGCTTCGTCGTTCCAGCGGTTTGCTTTCACGATGGGCAGGCCGAGCTCTTCGGCACGCTGCGCGACCGGGGAGGGGGTGAGCACGCGCTTGCGGCCCACGGGGGCATCTTCGCGGGTGAGCACGCCGACCACGCGCACCTTCTCGGAGTTCGCGAGGTAGTCGAGCGGGGGCACGGCAACGTCGGGGGTGCCTGCGTAAATGATGTTGAGCATGTGAGCCTACTTTCCGAAGCTACCGAAGGAGGAACCAGCAGAGCCTGCACCGAATGCGCCACCGCCGCCGAAGGCACCGCCCACGCGGGCTGCACGCTCGGTCACGGTCTTAGCAGCGACCGTGTTGTAGTCTGCGGCGCGCAGGGCACGCATCACGCGCTGGCGGTCTTCGCCCACGAGACGGTCGATGAAGAGCTTGCCGTGCAGGTGGTCGGTTTCGTGCTGCAGCATGCGCGCGAACAGACCCTCACCCTCCAGCACGAGGGGTTCGCCGTGGCGGTCCACGCCGGTCACGCGCGCCCAGTTCTTACGCGGGGTCGCGGACTTCTGACCGGGCACGGACAGGCAGCCTTCACCGCCTTCCTGGTCTTCTTCGCCGACTTCGAGCACGGGGTTGATGATGTAGCCTTCGCGGTCGTCAATGCCGCCGAAGGTGAAGATCTGCTTGGAGATGCCAACCTGCGGGCCGGCAAGGCCCACGCCGCCCACGTCGTACATGGTTTCTAGCATGTCGTCGATGAGTCGTGCCAGGTCGTCGTCGAAGACGGTGATGGGGTCGCAGACGCTGCGCAGCACCGGGTCGCCTACGGTGCGGATGCTCAGGATGGTCATGGTTCTCCTTTGCCGGCGGGTGCCGGGAATGTGCTTACGGATTTCAAAATGGTGGCAGAACTGCACTGACGGGTTTTCACAGCGGCCGCGCGGGCGCCGTTCTGCCTATTGTTCTATTGTCGCCGATTCGGTAGCACGAATCTAGAACGAATCGAGGCGGCAGGGTGAGGGCTGAGCTTCACCTCCGCGGAGGTTTGAAGCCTCTCCCCTATGCCCGCTACTCCCCTATGCTACGGGCGGAGGTACTACGGGCATGAGCGCAGGGTCTTCAAATTCTTGAACCTGGCGGTCGAATTCCCAGACGCGACGCAGGGCGCAGAACTTGTACCAGTTGCGTTCGAGCACGGCGGGGTTTGCCTGCTGCGGCAGCACCTGCGTTTCGCCGAGTGCCACGCCCATGAGGACGGGTGCGTCGCCGTATTTCCAGGGTTCCCAGGTGCCGTCGTCGGGGTCGACGAGGGATTCTTCGGCTTTGAGTCCGGCGACGAGCTGCATGACGACTTTTTCGTCAAGTGCTTTGACGCGGCCGCGTTTGTCGGTGCCTTTGGTTTTGTAGTCGATGATGCAGGTTCGCCCTGCGATTTCTGCGACGAGGTCGAGGGTTCCCGCGTAGCCGACGGTGTCGTTCCAGATGGTGACTTCGGCGGCGAGGGGGCGGGGTTTGAATGCTTCCCACCATTCGTCGAAGCGGTCGGCGTAGGCTTGTTCGCCGTTGATGATGAGCTGTTCGCGGCTTTCTTCGAGATTGTGTTCGCGGCCCATGGCGCGTAGGGCGACGGCTTCGGCGTAGTTGTGGACGCGGTCGCCTCGTGCGGCTGCGGCGTCGCGGTATCGTTCGGAGGCGCTTGCTGCGTCGCGGATGATGGCGAATTTGAGGCCGTGGGATCCGGTGGCGCGGTAGGCGCGCTGGTCTTCGAGGGCGGCTTTGGCTGCCATGTACCCGTGCCAACCGCTGAGGTCGCTGGCGTGCTGCCCGATGACGGTGGTGATGGAGGGGACGAGGGGTTCTCCTCCGCGGACGCGCGCGTACATGCGTCCGTAGTCGGTGGCTGCGGCGAGTTCGGGTGTTGTCACGGGGTACCTCATTCTCGGGTGGTTGTGTCCGCGGCTGGGTTTGTACTGCTGGTGGGCACAAATACCGGTGGGCATAATAAAACCCCCGTTCCTTGAAACGGGGGTTATTTGGTGCGTGATACTGGGTTCGAACCAGTGACCTCTTCGGTGTGAACGAAGCGCGCTACCACTGCGCCAATCACGCTTACGGATAAGACTATACCGAGGCTTGGCGTGAAGGTCAAATTTTGTGCGCCCCTTTTTTATCCCCGCCGAGAAGCCACTTGTGTTTCGAAAAGCCACATAAGTGGTGGCTTCTCGAAACACTTGTGGCTTTTCAGCGAGTATGCGGCGGCGGCACAGATTCTAAGAGAGCTTCCCGCCGGAGGTGGCTGCAGGTTCAGTAATGACTTATGGACTCTGGTCATGAGTTACGGATTGTGGGGCTAGGTTAGCGTCTTCAGCGATAGCTTTTAACCATTGCTAAGGTCACTAAGTCATGACCGAATCTAAATCCGGTTTTCGCTGGATAAACAAAAAAGCCTTGATTCCGAAGAACCAAGGCTTTTTTCCTAGTGTGACCCCAACCGGTTTGTAACGGTGACGGAGGGGCATGATGCCGAGCGCGCGAGGGATTCCATCATGCCCCGCAGTGCCGCGACGTAAGGAGCGGCGCCGTGAGAGGCTCACGGCGGCACCATAGAGTCTAAATCCGGTTTTCGCTGGATAAACAAAAAAGCCTGGTTTCCGAAGAAACCAGGCTTTTTTCCTAGTGTGACCCCAACCGGATTTGAACCGGTGTTGCCGCCGTGAGAGGGCGGAGTACTAGGCCGCTATACGATGGGGCCGCAACCTCCGTGAGGAGGTTAGCTGGGATACCAGGACTCGAACCTAGAACAAAGGAACCAGAAACCTTCGTGTTGCCAATTACACCATATCCCATTACTCTATTGAGTTACCGTTCCGTTTTTCGCCTTTCGGCTTTTCACCGGAACGAGTAATAACTATACGGGTCTTTCTGGAGGCGTGCAAGCTGAAATCTGGAGAGCCGCCTCACATTTACGGTTTTATGCCCGCTACTTCCGCGTGTTTCCGGGGTTTTTGGGGTTAAAAAGTTTTTTAAGTTTCTTCAAAAAGAGGGTTTTGGGGCCGATTTTCGCCCTTCGAAGCAGCCGCGAGGGGACTTCTAGGGGGCTCAGAGAGCAGTTTTACCCTCTCCCCTACACGCTTTGCGTCCCGATTTTTTGAAGATTTTTTCTTCCTGCCCCACTTCCCGGCAGCCAGAGAGCCAGACGACTGGACAGTCACCCAAGCAGCCACCTCAGGAAAGATCGCAAGACTCCCACCCCACTACTCCCACCCCACCCCGCGCCTCCAAAGCCAAGACTTGCCAAAACTTTCGTAGACAACGAAAAAGCCCCGAGGCGAACCCCGGGGCTTTAGTGGAGCGGTTGACGAGACTTGAACTCGCGACATCCACCTTGGCAAGGTGGTGCTCTACCAACTGAGCTACAACCGCATGTTTTCGCTTTGAACTTTTCAGTTCGTCGCAACAACAGGTACTACTATACGAGTCTTTACCGGAGTGCGCAAACCAAATCCTTGCCACACTCCCCCAAATGGAACCAGATTCAGCCCCATAAAAGATACTGACTAGTAGTTTCACAGGAAATACCCATCACAAAAATTATTCTCAAATTTATAAAAAATCCCCTTATCCGCCGGGTTTTTCAGACTTTTTGTTCGTCTGATTCCCGCTGGATAAGGGGATTCTCTTGAACATAAATTCTCGCCGGGCTCTCACTGGGCTCTCAAAGTACACATCGCAGGTGCCTGCGAGCGCACCAAAACTAGCTAGAGCTTAGTCGCTGCTACCGCCGGAGTCGCCTCCACCGGAATCGCCGCCGCCAGAGTAATCCGAGCTACTGTAGCTGCTGTAGTCGGAGCTGCTGGAGCTTCCGGCGTCGAAGTCGCCCGCATCCGGGTCGGGGCCCGGGTCCACGAAGTCGTCGTCTTCCTCTTCTTCGTCCGAAGAGCCAGAAGAATCCGAAGAGTCCGAGGAATCCACGACAGACGAGGAGGTGCTCACGTCGCCGCCGCGAGCCGCGTTCTGCATGGCGCGTGCCTCCAGGAATGCGGTCACGTAGGCGAGTACCGCGCCAGCAATAATGATGATGACCATCCACACGGAGCGGTCAAAGCCGGCGATGTAGGCGAACAGCCAGATAATGCAGGCGTTGGTGAGCGCCATGAGGGTGCCCTTCAGCAGCGCCTGCCCCATAATCGACTGCTTCATGGTTAGCTCAGTTCAGCGGCGAGCTTGCGCAGGCGTGCGAGGGAGGAGTCCTTGCCCAGGATTTCCATGGATTCGAACAGCGGCGGGGAGATGCGCTCACCGGACACAGCGATACGCACGGGGCCGAATGCGAGGCGCGGCTTGATTTCCAGACCGTCGACGATTGCTGCACGCAGGGCTGCCTCAATGTTGGCTGCGGTGAAGTCCTCGAGGGGCTCCAGAGCCTCGATTGCTGCGGCGAGGACCTGCGGTGCGGATTCCTTGAGCTGCTTGCGTGCGTCCTCTGCGGTGCTGATCTCTTCGTCAGCCTTGAAGAGGAATGCGAGCAGGCCGGGTGCTTCGCCGAGCAGCTGCATGCGCTCCTGAACGAGGGGTGCAGCTTCGGTGAGGATCTGCTCTTCACGCTCGGTGAGGGTTTCGCCGAGTACGCCTGCAGCCTGCAGGTACGGGATGAGGCGGTCGCGGAAGTCCTTGGGGTCGAGCGCACGGATGTGGTCGCCGTTGATGGACTCTGCCTTCTTCACGTCGAAGCGTGCGGGGTTAGCAACAACGTCGTGTACGTCGAAGTGCTCGACGAGCTCGTCGATGCTGAAGACGTCCTGATCTGCGGAGAGGGACCAGCCCAGCAGGGACAGGTAGTTCAGCAGGCCTTCCTTGATGAAGCCGGAGTCGCGCAGCAGGAACAGGTTCGACTCGGGGTCGCGCTTGGAGAGCTTCTTGTTGCCCTGGCCCATGACGTAGGGCAGGTGGCCAAATTCGGGGATGAAGCTGGTCACGCCGGTGTCGATGAGTGCGCGGTAGAGCGCGATCTGGCGCGGGGTGGAGGAGAGCAGGTCTTCGCCGCGCAGCACGTGGGTGATGCCCATGAGTGCGTCGTCGACGGGGTTCACGAAGGTGTACAGCGGGTCGCCGTTGGAGCGGACGACCACGTAGTCGGGTACGGTGCCTGCCTTGAAGGTGATTTCACCGCGAACGAGGTCGTTGAAGGTGATGTCTTCGTCGGGCATGCGCAGACGCCACACGGGCTTGCGACCCTCGGCGCGGTAGGCTTCCTTCTGCTCTTCGGTGAGGTTGCGGTCGTAGTTGTCGTAGCCGAGCTGCGGGTCCTGACCGGCTGCCTTGCGGCGTTCCTTCACCTCGTCGGGGGTGGAGAAGTCTTCGTACACGTAGCCGCCTTCAACGAGCTTTGCGAAGACCTCGTTGTAGATGCCTGCAGTCTTACGCTCGGACTGGCGGTAGGGCTCGTGGGGGCCGCCGACGCCGACGCCTTCGTCCCAGTTGATGCCGAGCCAGTGCAGGGATTCGAGCACCTGGTTGAACGACTCTTCGGAGTCGCGTGCCGCGTCGGTGTCTTCGATGCGGAAGATCAGCTTGCCGCCGGTGTGGCGTGCGTATGCCCAGTTGAAGAGGGCGGTGCGGACCATGCCCACGTGGGGGGTACCGGTGGGCGAGGGGCAAAAGCGGACGCGGGTGTCTGCGGGGCTATTGAGTACGGGACCGTGGTATTCGGTCATGATGTCTCCTTGACGGTGTGTTTCAGGATGTACGTTACGTTTGTGGGCGCGGGCTGTTTAGTCGCGCACGCGGGTGACGAGGGAGCCGATGCCTTCGACTTCGACTTCTACTTCGTTGCCGTCGCGCAGTACGCTGATGCCGGCGGGGGTGCCGGTGAGCAGTACGTCGCCGGGCAGCAGGGTGAAGATTTCGGAGGCTGCGGCAACCTGTTCGGCTACGGAGTAGTGCATTTCGGAGGTGTTGCCTTCCTGCACGACGTCGCCGTCAACCCAGGTGGTGATGTTCAGCGAGTCGGTGTCCAGGTCGGTTTCAATCCACGGGCCGAGCGGGGTGGAGCCGTCAAAGCCCTTGGCGCGGGTCCATTGGCGGTCTTCGAGCAGGTCGCGGGCGGTGAGGTCGTTGGCTACGGTGTAACCAAAGATGACTTCGTGCACGCGTTCAAGGGGCACGGACTTGGCGATACGACCGATAATGACGGCGAGTTCACCTTCTGCGCTGACGGCTTCGGAGTACTCGGGCAGGGTCACGGGGTCGCCGGGGCCGATGACGGTGGTGTTGGGCTTGAGGAAGAACTGCGGGGAGGCGGGCGCCTCGGTTCCTGCCCAGTTTGCGATCGCTCCAATCACCTTGGAGCGGGGGATGATCGGGGCGAGCAGGCGCACCTGGTCGATGGGGTAGGTGGTGCCGGTCGGTTCGATACCCGAGTAGAAGGGGTCGCCGGCGAGTACGCGCAGGGTTTCTTCGCCTGCTTCGCCTTCTACCAGCCCGAAGTGGAGCTCATTATTTACGGTAAATCGTGCAATACGCATACTTTCTAGGGTACCAGCCTTCGAGGGCGGGGTCGGTTTTAGCGATGCGGGGGGCGGCGGGGTGCGCCTCCCCTCCCCCTATGCACTCCCCTATCTTCACCGGGCACAGTGAATCCCCGCGGGCTGCTCACCGCGCGACGTGCGGGTCGGGCGGGCATCCTGCGGGGATTTCGCGGGTTACGTTAGATTCACGTTTTTGAGATTCACGTTTTAGATGAGGCGGGTCATCCAGCCGTGGCGATCCTCAACAGTGCCCAGCTGAATACCGACGAGCTCTTCACGCAGGCTCTTGGAGATTTCGCCGAAGTGCTCGGTGGGTGCCGGAATTTCGAAGTCTTCTGCCTTGAGCTTGCCGATGGGTGCGACCACTGCTGCGGTACCGCAGGCGAAGATTTCGGTGATGTCGCCGTTTGCCACGCCTTCACGCCACTCGGTGAGGGTGATGGCGCGCTCTTCGACGGTCATGCCGCGGTCCTTGGCGAGCTGAATCAGCGAGGAGCGGGTCACGCCTTCGAGGATGGTGCCGGTCAGTTCGGGGGTAACGATCTTGTTTTCCTTGCCGAAGATGAAGAACACGTTCATGCCGCCGAGCTCTTCGATGGCGTCGCCGCGGTGCGGGTCCTTGAAGATGACCTGCTTGCAGCCGTGCTTTTCGCCTTCAATCTGGGCGATCATGGACGCTGCGTAGTTACCGCCGCACTTTGCTGCACCGGTGCCGCCTTCGCCTGCGCGCGCGTAGGTGGTGGAGAGCCAGATGTCCACGGGTTCGGGGGTGCCGAAGTAGTTACCTGCGGGCGAGCCGATGACGTGGTACTGCACGTGGCGTGCGGGGCGAACGCCGAGGAACGCCTCGGTTGCGATCATGAAGGGGCGGAAGTAGAAGGCTTCACCGTCGCCGGTGGGTACCCACTGCTCGTCCATCTTCACGAGTTCGCGCAGGGATTCAATGAAGGTCTCGGCGGGCAGTTCGGGCAGGGACAGGCGGCGTGCGGAGTTCGCGAAACGTGCCGCGTTCTTTTCGGGGCGGAAGGTCCATACGGAGCCGTCGGCGTGGCGGTAGCCCTTGATGCCTTCGAAGATTTCCTGGCCGTAGTGGAAGACGGATGCTGCGGGGTCGAGGACGAGCGGGCCGTAGGGGTGAACTCGTGCGTCGTACCAGGTGCCGCCGGTCTTGTAGTCGCCTTCCCAGTCGATGGTGACCATGTGGTCGCTGAAGTAGTCGCCGAATCCGGGGTTTGCGAGGATTTCGGCGCGGCGTTCGGCGGTGGCGGGTGACTGGTTTGCTTCGTGGCTGAATTCGGTTGCCATCGTTCTGCGTTCCTCTTCGTCTAGTTGCCTCTATGGGCGTTCTTTGAGTGGCGGTTCTCGCGGCGGGGCGAGGGACCGGTGTGTGCCGCCGGGCGCGTTGTCGTGCGGGGCAGATGGGTGCATCTAGCGGTCTGTGCTAGTCGGATGCATCAAAGCTAGTGGTGGATGGTGTCCACCGCCGAGGTGCCGGGCGGGTGTGCCTGACCTGTTTTAGAGTACCGGAAAGATGCGTTTGCCGCATGCGCACCTTTTCTCCCATTCAGGATGTGAACAGGGGCTGTGCGGTGAAGGTATGGGTGAAGCCCGGAAGGGGTGTTCCTTCCGGGCTTCACGGGTGTTTCGCGTTCAGCTGCTACGACAGATGAGTTGTAGCCGGGCCAGTATTAGCCGAGGCGTGCAAGCACGTCCGCGCCGACCTGATCGGTTCCGCGCACGCTGGCACCGTTTTCGCGCATATCTGCCTCGACAGCGTCCTCAATGCGGGCTGCGGCGGCATCGTGGCCGAGGTGGCGCAGCAGCATCGCACCGGCGAGGATTGCGGCGGTGGGGTTTGCCTTGTTCTGGCGGGCGATGTCCGGTGCGGAGCCGTGTACGGGCTCGAACATGGAGGGGAACTCGCCGACGGCGTTGATGTTGCCGCTTGCCGCGTAGCCAATACCGCCGGTGACTGCACCGGCGAGGTCGGTGATGATGTCGCCGAAGAGGTTGTCGGTGACAATCACGTCGAAGCGGGCGGGGTCGGTGACCATGAAGATGGTGGTCGCGTCAATGTGCAGGTAGTCGGTCTCGACCTCGGGGAATTCAGTCGCGATTTCGGTGAAGTAGCGGTTGTAGAGGCGGCCGGCGTGGGTGAGCACGTTGGTCTTGTGTACGAGGGTGACCTTCTTGCGGCGGGTGGAAGCCAGCTCGAAGGCGTAGCGCACCAGGCGCTCCACACCGTGCGCGGTGTTGAGGGAGACCTCGGTGGCGATTTCGTGTGGGGTGCCGCCGCGGATAACGCCGCCGTTGCCGATGTAGGGGCCTTCGGTGCCTTCACGCACGACGACGAAGTCGATGTTGCCGGGGTTGGCAAGCGGGGAGACTGCGCCGGGGTACAGACGGGAGGGGCGCAGGTTGATGTAGTGGTCGAAGGCGAAGCGCAGCTTCAGGAGCATTTCGCGTTCGATGAGGCCGGAGGGAATCTTGCCGCTGCGCGGGTCTGCACCGATGGCACCGAAGAGGATCGCGTCGTGCTGTTTGAGGGCGTCCATGGTGGAGTCGGGCAGGGTTTCACCGGTTTCCAGCCAGTGCTCGGCGCCGAGCTTGTAGTGGGTGGGGGTTACGGTGATGTTTTCGAGCTCGCAGGCGCGGGTGAGGATGCGCTGGGCTTCGGTAATGATTTCGGGGCCGATGCCGTCGCCGGGGATGACGGCGAGGTCGATGCTACGTGCTTCAGTCATGCCTCTACCGTAATACGCGCCGCGGGTGGGCGGTAGAGTGGGCGGGCGGGTTCTCAGACTCTGGGCTAACCCCTATCTCTGCCCGGCAGCGCCTCCTGAAATCTGGGGTTCCGGATTCTGTGGTGTTCAGCTCCTACCGGTTAAAACAATATTCCCCGGCTGATAATTCAGCCGGGGAATATTGTTTATCTACGAGTTCTCACAGGGTAAGAACTTAGACGCTATTAGGAGCGTGCGCAGAGGGTGATCTTCACGTAACCGGGGTTACGGACACCGGACTGCTTTGCAGCGTTGTTAGCGGATGCAATGATACCGTTCGGAACGGTGGGGGAAACGTAGGAGCCGCCTGCGCCACCTGCGCCTGCCTGAAGCAGTGCACTAACGTTCTGGCGGTAACGAGTGGGCTCTTCGTTAGCGTTCCACTTCTGGGAGGTGATGATGGAGGAGAGGGCACGAGCCGCACCGGAGCCACCGCCACCGTAACCTGCGCCACCACCTGCGGAGACAACGGTCTGGTAACCGTTGAAGGACTTCAGAGTGGAGTCCTTGTCCAGGCTGGTCTTATCGTTGAGGTTAACAGGGTTGGTTGCGTGAACGATTTCCAGCTTGGAGATATCGTTGTTATCGATCTGGTAGGAGTATGCGAAGACGCCGTCTGCACCCTTACCGTCGAAGCCGGAGCCACCCTTGTCGCCAGCGGTAGCGGAGCTGAAGAGCTCCTGCTTGTTCTGGCTGGTGAAGCCCAGAACGGCGTAGACGTTAGCCTTGTCGTTGTACAGCATGGGCTGCTCGCCACCGGCGCCACCCCGACCGTTACCGCCACCGTTACCACCGGCAACCTTCATAGCGGTGCGATCGGAGGCGAACGGCTTCAGAACGGTGTAGTGAGAGACAGAGGTCTCAGCGCTGTCACCGACTGCTGCGGATGCGCTTGCACCAGCGGGCAGAACGGACTTAACGTCGGGGTCGCTCAGGCGGGTGGTGGATGCGTCGACTGCCTTGGGGTTGTAGTACTTACCCGAGGGCATGTTGTTGGTACCGGGCTGGGTACGGATACCCGCACCGCCACCGCCACCTGCAACAGCAATCGGGGTGCCGTCAATAATCAGAGCGGAGGAGCCACCGCCAGAGCCACCGTAGAGGTAACGCTTCATGTCGGAAGGCTTGGACCAGTTAGCGTCAACACGAGCCTTAGCGTCTGCGGGAACGGGCTGAGCGTTCACGTCACCACCGTTACCGTAACCCTTACCACCGGTTGCGGGGCGGGTCTGCCACAGCGAGGGGCTGTCAACACCGGGCTCGGGTGCCAGGTAAGCCACACCACCGGCAGCTGCGACCAGCTCGATGACCTGGCCTGCCTTGACGGGGATTTCACCGGTCACGAGAGCACCGGAACCACCAGCAACCTGGTTGGAACCGCCACCTGCGCCACCAGCGACCTCGAAGCGGAGCTTGTCGACCTTAGCGGGAATAGTAAACTTCAGGGTGTCGCGTGCACCAGAGGGCTGACCGGAGATGCTGTAGTTTTCGGTGGAGTTCCAGTCACACTCAGTGGAAGATGCAAAAGCGGGAACTGCAGCGGAAGCTGCGACAACCGGAGCAGCCCATGCTGCGCCAGCGACAACCTTGCGGCGAGAAATGTTAGTAGACATGTATGTCCTTCGAGAGTGATGTCATTTTGAGGAATAAAAGTTATCACCCGCCGTCGTGTGCGGCGAAGAACGTCACCTGATGAGATTCGAGTGAGTGAAGTAGGCTTGCGCCTAACCTCTGTGGTGATAACGACATAATGTTGTATCCCGCTCCCCATATATAGGGAGGTGCACTTCAGAGCGCTTGGTGTTCGCTCTGCGAGGCCTTGGGCCATCGGCATAGATTTCGGGTACGGCTAAAACTATACCCATCAAGGACCTGTACCGCAATGGTTCCAAAAATGGCTTGATGAGGGGGTTTTCCTTAAACTCTCCGCCTTAGTTGAAGGTTTTTCAACCAAAATCGGTTACTTAAGGGAGTTTCAAGTCTCTTAAACCCGAATTCGAACCCCATACAACCCCAAACTCTCAAGTTCTACTTGAATAAATATCATAAGAAAAAGTGGTGGAACTCACTAAAAATAGCTGTTTTTAGCGTGTCGCACACACGTAAGCACACACTCCCACACATAAACCCACAGAATATTTCTGCATGTGAGGGCAAAAAGAGGCCCCCCAACCCCGCCCCACCACCCCGATACACTGGAAACATGCCCCTCAAACACACCGAACCCCAGCAGAACCCACAGCACAGCACAGAGACGGCCGAACCCGGCTACGCCGTAACGCATACCCGCGGCAGGTCAGAAAGCAACGACCTGCCCGCCGACGCAATCACCGCCTCCAGCCGCGTACAAAGCTACCTCAGAGACAAACGCAGCTGGATGAACGTCCTCGTCGTCGCGCACATGCAGCTCTTCTGCTGCGTGCTCTCCGTTGCCTTCATCAACGGCTACGGCTGGATCCCGGTTATCTCCGCGATCTGCAGCACCACCGCGCTCTACTTCCGCTACCGCTTCCCCTACGGCAGCATCTACGTGGTCATCGCGGCACTCTGCCTCACCCTCGTGTCCCCCTTCCCCGATTCACTCGCCCTCACCTGCTACCCGCCGGTCAGCCTCGCCGCCTACCACACCGGCAGGCACTGGACCCGCCGCGCCCGCTTCCGCTCCCTCATCCTCGGCTGGGTCGGCGCACTCGCCGTCACAGTGCAGGCCTCACTCTCACTCCTCTACCACTGGGACGACATACCCGCCCGTATCTTCGTTGCTCTGATGCTCGGCGTGCTCTGCGGATCCATCTTCACCGTCTTCTGGTTCCTCGGCGACTCCCGCCGCATGCGCGAACTGCGTAGCGAAGAGTTCGAAGAACGCGCCCGCCGCCTCGAATACGAACAGGAACAGGAACGCCGCCTCGCTGCGCAGGACGAACGCACCCGCATCGCCCGCGAAATGCACGATATTGTGGCACACTCGCTCTCCAGCATTATTTCTCAGGCGGATGGGGCACGCTACGCCGCCGCGAGCGCCCGCACCGCACGCGCACAGCAAACACAACAGGCAGAGCAGTCGGGTCAGGCTGAGCAGTCGGGTCAGGTTCAGCAGCAGAGCACACCGGATATTGCCGAGCAGACCCTCGAACTCATCGCAGATACGGCACGCGACTCCCTCACCCAGATGCGTTCCCTACTCGGGCTACTCCGCACGGACGAGGCAACCGCCTACGCGCCCGTGCCCACCCTCAGCGACGTGCCCGCCCTCGTGGAGCAGAGCCGCCGCGCCGGGCTACCCGTCACCTTCACCGGAATCACCGGCACCATGGCACGCACCCTGCCGCAGGGTGCCGAGCTGGCGGCGTACCGCACCGTGCAGGAGGCGCTCACCAACGCGCTCAAGCACTCCCCCGGCGCGGCAACCACCGTCACCATTCACTGGGGCGAGGACGGTCTGCACTTGCGGGTTCAGAACGGCCCGGTTTCCGCTGTTTCCCCTGCCTCGACCTCAGCCTCGAATCAGCGCGCCAGCAGCCCGGTACCCGGTAGCGGTAACGGTCTGCGCGGCATGAGCGAGCGCATCGCCCTCTACCACGGCACCCTCACCTACGGTCTGCAGCCCGACGGCGGCTGGCTCGTTGAGGCGACGCTCCCCTACCGCGACCTCTAATACCTCTATACCCTGTTCGCTCCTCTTATACCCACCACTGTGACTAGGATTGAAACTATGTACTCTTCCGCAACGCAGAACACCCAACCGATCCGCGTGATGCTCGTCGACGACCAGCGCCTGGTACGCGGCGGTCTGAGCATGCTCGTCAACTCCCAGCCGGACCTGCAGGTCGTCATGGAAGCTGATGA